>Ga0335085_10016250_pt1 | contig 10761 bp, 8 predicted proteins | sample Lox_Sample_45_FD_206712 | JGI IMG/M metagenome (GOLD analysis project Ga0335085, IMG submission 206712) | Soil microbial communities from Loxahatchee National Wildlife Refuge, Florida, United States - Lox_Sample_4.5 | ecosystem: Environmental > Terrestrial > Soil > Wetlands | place: USA: Florida... | reverse complement strand
AGGACCTCGGGCAACGACCGGGACCGACTTCTGCGCTCGCTGGTCTGGGACTATCCGACGCACGGCGAGTCCCAGGAGCCCAGCGCCGAGGCCGTGCTCACCGAGATCAACGGCTACACCTGGCCGGAACGGAAGCCGGTGCCGGGCTTCACCGCGCTGAAGGATGACGGGAGCACCGCCTGCGGTTGCTGGATCTACTCCGGCTGCTTCGCCGGGGGAGTGAACCAGACCGCGCGGAGGAAGCCCGGGCGCGAGCAGAGCTGGGTGGCCCCGGAGTGGGGCTGGGCATGGCCGGCCAACCGTCGCACCATCTACAACCGCGCCTCCGCCGACCTCGACGGGAAGCCCTGGAGCGAGCGCAAGCGCCTGGTCTGGTGGGACGCGTCGAAGCGCAGATGGACGGGCGAGGACGTGCCGGACATCATCGCCGACCGGGAACCGTCGTACCGCGCCCCTCGCGGGTCGGTGGGGCTGGCGAGCATCGGTGGGGACACCGCGTTCCTGATGAACTCGGACGGGCGAGGCTGGCTCTACGCGCCCACCGGGCTCATCGACGGGCCGCTGCCGACGCACTACGAGCCCCTGGAGTCGGTGGCGAAGAACGCGCTCTACGGCCAGCAGTGCAATCCGACGCGCCTCGAGTACCGCCGGGCAGACAACCGGTACCACCGGGCCTGGGACGACCCGGCGTACCCGTTCATCCTCACGACCTTCCGGCTCACCGAGCATCACACCGCGGGCGGGATGAGCCGGTGGCTGTGGTGGCTCTCCGAGCTGCAGCCCGAGATGTTCGTGGAGATCTCGCCCGAGCTGGCGAGGCTCCGGGGCATCCGCCACGGAGGCTGGGTCACCGTGAGCACCGCACGAGGCGCGATCGAGGCCCGTGCCCTGGTGACCCAGCGGGTCCGTCCGCTGCAGATCGGCGGAAGGACGAGGCACACCATCGGCGTTCCCTGGCACTGGGGCTCCGTGGGCCGGACCACCGGTGACAGCGCCAACGAGCTGCTGGCGTTCGTGGCCGACCCGAACGTCAGCATCATGGAGAGCAAGGCGCTCACGGCGGACATCCGGTCCGGCCAGCGCGACGGGCAGCGCTCCTCGACGGCCGGGGCGGCTCGCTCGCCGTCGGATGGGGGCGATCCGCGCCGGGACCTGCCACAGGTCGGAGCGAAGCACCCCATGCCCAGGCAGGAGGGGCCCTGATGGCCGCTGCGAAGGGATTCTTCACCGACACCTCACTCTGTATCGGCTGCAAGGCGTGCGAGGTCGCGTGCAAGCAGTGGAACCAGCTGCCCGCCGACGGCCTCTTCTTCACCGGGAACTCCTACGACAACACCGGCCACCTCGGGGCCAGCACCTGGCGCCACGTGGCGTTCGTGGAGCAGACGCTGCCCGAGGCACTGGTGGGCGGCGTCTCGCAGGGTGCGGAGGACGCGTCATCCGGCTTCGGCATGCGCTGGCTCATGGAGTCCGACGTCTGCAAGCACTGTCAGCGCGCCGGCTGCCTGGAGGCGTGTCCCACCGGGGCCATCGTGCGCACCGAGTTCGACTCGGTCTACGTGCAGCCCGACGTGTGCAACGGCTGCGGCTACTGCGTTGCCGCCTGCCCCTTCGGGGTCATCGACCGGCGCGACGACGACGGACGGGCCTGGAAGTGCACCCTCTGCTACGACCGGCTCTCGGAGGGGATGACCCCCGCCTGCGCCAAGAGCTGCCCGACGGAGAGCATCCAGTTCGGTGACGTGGAGGAGCTCCGGATCCGGGCCGGGCGCCGCCTCGAACAGCTGCAGCAGCGCGGCGTGGCCGGCGCTCAGCTCTACGGGCAGGATGCGCGGAGCCAGCCCGGAACCGGTGGGCTCAACGCCTTCTTCCTGCTCCTGGACCGGCCCGAGGTCTACAACCTGCCGCCCGACCCGGTGGTCCCCACCGTCAAGGGTCGGGAGAGCTGGGCCTTCGCCGGGGTCGCCGCGGCGGGGATGTTCCTCACCGCGCTGGCCGGCGCACTGCTCGCCCGGAACCGGAGCATCCGATGACCACGGCGCCCATCAACCCGGCCCCGTTCCTCGGCCCCCGCGAGCTCGAGCGTCGGACGGACGGTCGCGAGGTGGACCCATCCCTGGGACTCCTGCAGGGAGAGGGCGCCGCCCAGCGCGTGCGTACGCCCGAGCCGCATCCGGGTCACCTCGCGCCCACCCACGTCGACGCGGCCTCCCGCACGCCGACGTATTACGGCCTGCCGGTGCTCCAGGAGCCGGTGTGGATCTGGACCGTCCCCGCCTACCTCTTCGTCGGAGGGCTGGCCGGCGCCGCGAGCGCGCTCGGTGCCGCGTCGCTCGTCGCGGGCGGTCCCACGCTCGAGCGGCTGGAGAACCGCTGCCGCACCCTGGGCCTGCTGGGAGACGTCCTCGGCTCCGGTCTGCTCATCGCCGACCTCGGCCGGCCGAGCCGGTTCTTCAACATGCTGCGGGTCTTCCGGCCCACCTCGCCGATGAGCATGGGTTCGTGGATCCTCAGCTTGTCGGGCGCGGCCAACGGCGCCGGCTTTCTCTTCGGGAGCAGGCGCGGCCCGCTCGGCGCCGTGGGGCGGGTGGGCATCGCGGCGGGGGGTGGCCTCGGCGCGCTGCTGGCCGGCTACACCGGCGTGCTCCTCGCCAACACCGCGGTGCCGGTCTGGCAGGCCGCGCGACGGGAGCTGCCGGTGCTCTTCGTCGGCTCGGGGATGGCGAGCGCCGGTGCGGTGCTCGAGCTCTTCCCGGACTCGGGCGCCTCTCGGCGCCTGACCCACTGGTACGGGAGCCTCGGCAAGGTCGTGGCCCTGGGGGCGATGGTGGCCATGGAGCGCTCCGCGCCACGGGCACGGCGGGTGACCGAGCCGCTGCGCACCGGCGCCACCGGAGCGCTCTGGCGCGCGGGACTTGCGATGACCGCCGCGGGACTGGTCGCCTCGGGTCTGGGCAACAAGTCGAGGGGGCGCGAGCGGATTGCGGCGGTTCTCACGCTCGCCGGTGCGCTGGCCACGCGACTGGCGGTGTTCCAGGCCGGGAAGCGGTCGGCCCGCGACCCACGGGCGACCTTCGAGGGTCAGCGCGCCGGAATGGGTGCGGCCGAGCTGAGCCGCGCTCCCGTCGCCAGGCCCGCTGCCTTCAAGTTGCCAGTGGTGCGCTGATGGGCACCTCCCCGGACCGGGTGGGCGTCACGAGCACATTGTCCGCTCGGGTGACGGTCGTCTACCGTTTCACTCGTGCCCCATCCACGCGTGGTCGTCGCTGCCTGCCTCTGGGCGCTGGCAGGGTGCGCGGGCTCTCTCGACAATCCTGACCGCTTCGGAGATGGCGGATCCAACCTGATGGGATTCGTCTGCCCGAGCCTCGGCAAGCCCGCGAAGTCGGAGGTCATCCTCAAGAAGTGCGTCTCCGGCTGTCATTCGGCGGCGGTGATCGAGAGCGGCCTGGACCTCGAGTCGGTCGGCACGGGCTCGCGGCTGGTCGACGTGAGCACCACCGAATGTCCACCGCGGCACCGGGTGGACAGCGTCGACGGAGGTACCCTTCAAGAAAAGATCAGCCAGTCGAGCCCGACCTGCGGCGCGTCGATGCCTCCCGGTGGCGGTCTCACCAACGGGGAGATCAGCTGCATCATCGAGTGGACGCGGAACCTCGCGGCGGGAGGGCAGGAGTGAGGAGCTCCGTTCTCGTGCTGCTCGTCGTCGCGCTGGCCGGGTCGCCGGCGCTGGGCGCGTCCAAGAAGTCCAAGTCCTCGACCTCATCGAAGAGTGCGCGGCGCTACGGCGTGCTCGCCACCGGCCCGAGCGCGGCAGTCGCCGGAAAGGCGGCGGTGGGCGCGCTGAAGGGCGTCACCGTCCCCGACAATCGCCTGCAAGAGGAAGCGCAGAAGTACGGGGTCGCGCTCGGGACCGACCCGGCGTACCAGGCGCTGGCTCTGGGGATGAAGCTCGACGCGGTGGTGCGCGTCACCACCATCGACAAGGGAACCGCCCAGCTCGCGGTGGTGCAGGTGCGCAACGGCTCGACCGGCGCCATCGTCGACGACGCCACCTGGAAGGCACCCAGCGCCAAGGCGCTGGGGCAGATGCTCTCCAAGCAGATGAAGCCGCGGTTCCAGCGCTCGCTCGAAGGAACCAAGGCACCCAAGCCCGGCTCGCTCCAGGCCGTGCCCGCGGCAGGAGGTGTCGCCGCGGTCGCCGCCGCTCCGGCCGCAGCTGCCCCTTCGGCCGCGCAGGCCGCCCCGGGCGCCACTGCCCCGGCTGCCGCGGGGACCGACTCCCCGGCGCTCCCGACCGGCGCGGCGCCGCCGCTCCCCACCGCCGCCGCCTCGGCCGCCGCGGCGCAGACGGACCCGGGCGTCGTGGGGTCGAGCGTCAGCACGCAGTCCTCGGCCCGCGACTCCGAGCGGCCGGTGCTGGACATCGCCGCGGGCGCGGCGCTCTTCACCCGGAACTTCAGCTACAACGACGACCTCTATCAGTCGCTGCAGGGGTACTCGCTGGGCGCCGCCGTCGCCCCGGCGGTGGAGCTCACCTGGTCACCGCTGTTCGGTGGCCGCGGGTACCTCACCGGGCACATCGCGATGTCGGTCGGGCTCCAGTCGAAGGACCAGGCCGGGAACAGCTTTCCGACCCAGGCGCTGGCCTGGGGCGCGGGGCTCGGCTACCGGTTCCTCATCGGCGAGAAGTCCCACGTGGGGATCGAGGCGCGCTTCGAGCGGCAGGGCTTCACCATCTCGGGGACGGCGTCCAACCCCAAGCCCGACATCCCCGACGTCGGATACTCCGCGCTGGCGGCGGGCGTGGACCTTCGATTTTCGCTCTTCGGTCCGGTGTCTCTCCTCGGGGGAGCGTCGTACCGGCATCTCTTCGCGGTGGGAGAGCTCGGGAGCGCGGCCTGGTTTCCCCGGCAGTCGGGGATGGGCGTGGACGCCAACGTCGGCATCGGCGTGGCGCTCGGGTCCTCGTTCGAGATCCGGATCCTCGGAGCGCTCCAGCGCTACGGCTTCAGCTTCAACCCCGAGCCCGGCGACCCGAAGGTGGCCGGTGGCGCCACCGACACGTACCTGAGCGGGGGCATGCTCCTGGCCTGGCGGCTCTAAGTCGCGATCCTCCGACCCATCGGGATGGTCTCGGCTCCAGGCTACGGCTCGGCGTCGGCGAGCGTGGTGGAGGGGAGGGACAGGGAATTTCCGTTCGGCCCGAGTGGGATGAACAGCCGGAAGCGCTGACCGGCGCTGGTCCCGGTGACGACCAGGCGCTTCCCCTCCAGCACCGAGCGCGCGCAGGACACGAACTGGTCGTTCACCGGGCCATCGGCCTCGAGGCGGCTGCTCACGACGCGCACCGCGCCTGCCTCGGCCACCGCGTCCAGAACCACCGCGGCGCGCCCACCCGGTGCGGTCTTCACCTTGTCGGCGGGGCAGCGGGCCAGCTCGTCCTTGAGCGCGCTGATGTCGCGGAGGATCTCCCGGCGCGCCTTGAGCCGCGCGGGGAAGGCGATTGGAGCGGGCGAAGGCAGCAACGGTTGCGGCGCGGGCGTCGGCGCCGGTGCCGGTGGCGGTGGCGGAGGGGACACCGCAACCGGCGGCGGAGTTGGTGGGCGGGGCTGGGGTGGCGCCGGCTCGGCGACCGGCGGAGGTGGCGGGCGGGTGACGGGCGGCGGCTCGGGCTCGGGCCTCGACGGCTCTCCCGGCGTCAGGAGGCTGCCCAGGCCCAGCCCCAGGACTGCGAGGAGCAGGAACGCGAGCGCGGTCCCGACGCCGAGCAGCATCCTACGGAGCAGTGGCCTCTGCCGCCCGGTTCCCATCCCGACCGGAGGCATCTCACAGGAGGACGTGCACCTGGAAGAGGGCGCCGAGGCTGTTCGTCGACCCGGTGGTCTGGGGTTGCTGGCGAATGAAGAGGTCGAACCGCACCTCGAGGTGGCTCCAGGGGAACCAGTCCACGGTGAGCCATTCCCCGGTCGCGACCCCGGTCGCGTCGCCGTACTGCTTCCAGGTCTCGAACGCCGGCATGAGGTGCAGCCCCTGGATGGGCTCCCAGTCCAGCTGCGTCCAGGTGGCGGCGCCGGTCTCGAGCACGCCGCTCCCCAGTCGCTGCTGGAGGATGACGTCCGCCTCGCCGAGCAGCCCGAGCTGCGGGAGGATTCCCCAGCGGAGGAAGGCGCCGTGCGACTGGCGCAGCGTGGGAACTCCGGTCGAGAGGCCGCGGTCCGCCCTCGTGACGAGGCTGCTGAAGCCCAGCGCGGTCGAGGGAGCGACCATCACTTCGAGATATCCGGAGTACCCCCGCTCCCGGTAGTCGTCGGGCTTCACCTGGTAGTTGCCGGCGATGGCCATGATTTCCCCGCGCACCGCCTCGCCGGCGAGGAGAAGGGAGACGCCGTACTGCTGGTCCTCGTTGATGTCGGTGCGCGTGGCCGAGCGGATCCAGGCGGTGTGCTCGACGTTCCGCAGCCCGAAGGGAAGGTTGATGCGCCCCGCGCGGACCAGTCCCGCCTCGTCTCCCACCTCCCACCCCGCCCAGAACTCTCGGGCGACGATGTTGTTCTGGTCCTTCGACGTCACGCTGATGGCCGACGCGGTGTACGGCAGCCATCCGAGGGTGCCCGAGGCGCGGAACCGGCCGATGCGCAATCCGGCCCGGAGGTCCGCGACCATGTGCACCCACCGGCGATCGGTGGCGGTGCTCTGCTGCTGGCCGGAGGAGTCGTTCGTGGTCGAGCGGGCGACCAGCTCACCTCCGCGGTAGCTGAATCCGAGAAACAGCCACTCGGGGAGCTTGAACAGCCCGAAGCCGAAGTCCGCGGTGGGGCTGGCCTCCTCGGTCTTCTCCCCGCTCCACCGCGTCGCCATCAGGAGGTCGGACTGTGCTCGCCCGTAGTCGGTGAGCAGTCCCCCACCCGAGGGGTCGATGTGGCAGACGCCGCACCCGCTGTACCCGTGGCGGATCATCCAGGGGTACGCGCGCGCGGCGCCCGGGAGCAGCAGCGCCGCGACTGCGAGGATCAGTGGACCGCCGCGGCGGCTACGTGTCATCCAGGACGAAGGCGACGTTGACGTCCACCGGCGGCTTCACCGTGGCGCCGAGATAGTTGGGAATCTCGATCCCGAACTCGCGGAAGTCCACCTTCAAATCGCCCGTCACCTCGTAGGCGTTGCCGTTGCGCGACGCCCTGTAGTGCACCGGAACCGTCTTGGACTTCCCGTGCAGGGCCAGCGTCGCGGGCACGGTGCCCTCGGTGGTCTGGCCCGCGGCCGGGAACTTGATCGCGCTCCGCGCAACGGCGAGCTGCGCGTTCGGGTACTTCTGCGACTCGAGGTACTTCTCGCGCATGTGATGGTCGCGAAGCGAGATTCCGGTCTCGAGCTTGGAGAGCGGAACCGTGACCACCAGCGCATCCGGTCGGTCGGTGACCTGCAGGTCGCTGGACTTGCCTTCGATGCGGAGCCCGGCGGGCCCGAGTGCGACGAACGAGACCTGCGCCGGCGCACGCGCCTTGAGCGCCGCGCTGGCGACCGTGGGGAGCGCGGCCAGGAGGAGCAACGAGAGGAGGCGGTTCGTCTTGGTCATGAGCGTGTCGATTCTACCCCGGAGAAGAGGTCGGAGAGGGGCTGCACCTCATTGCCCCGAGCGGCGACTTCCGTCAGAAACCTACCCGGATCCCGAGCTCTCCTCCGAACGCCGATGCCTGCGCAGAGTCTGCGCTTCCGGGCACGTTGAGGGTGTAGGTCTGCCGCGAGAGCGTTCCGGCGACGAAGAGGCGAAGCAGGGGTGAAACCTGGAAGCTCGCTCCGAGTCGCGCCTCGAAGGCAGGGCCGCCGCTCTGACCGGGGAACGTGGCCGTGTCCAGGCCGGCGGAGAGCACGAGGAGGTAGTTGAATTCTGCGATCAGGCCGAACGCGCCGGCGATGGGGCCCGATGCCTCGAGCCCGAGCCGCACCGCCTTCGCGTCCACGGTGGGGATCCCATCGAGTGTCGTGCCCGCGGAGCTGGCGCCGACGGACTGATGTGACAGACGAAAACCCGCGCCCGGCCCGACCGTCCAGCTGCCCAGCCGCAGCCGCGCCCGGACCCCTGCGTCGAACCACCAGAGGCTGAGCGGAAACCGGGCCGCGGCTGGATCGTCGCCGGTGACGGTCGCTCCGACAGCGACGGCGCCCGCGAGCTCCAGGCCCGCCGAGGCGAAGAGGCCCTCCGCCGTTCGCAGGGGATACACGCCGATCCGTCCCCGCGGCTCGGTGAGAAGCGAGACCGTGTAGGTGCGCAATCCTCCGGCCGGGTCGTATCCCGAGTAGTCCCAGCTTTGGTGGAGCAGCTGGAGGGCGAGCTCGATCTCCACGAGGTCGGGCTTCGGCCGGCGCCCTGCTTCGATGGTGGAGGCGGCGGTGACGTCGGCCCCGGCGGGGGGCGGCGAGAGCGCTCCGGGCGGTGGCGGGGCGATCTCGCCCGGCGGCGGCGGAGCGATCGGAGCCGCTCCGGGGGGTGCAGCGGCCGCTGCTGCTGCGGCGGGCGGTGCGGCCTTCGCGCCCGGAGGCCCCTGGGGCCCAGGAGCCTGGCGCGCGGCGGCGGCGACGGCGTCGCGGATCTGCACCAGCGCCTCGGAGGGAACGCGCCCGTTCACCACCGTGTAGCGCTCGCGCCAGGCGCGCTGCGCGTCCGGGGTGAGGAAGCTCACCTCGAGCACCTGGGGCCGGGTGGCCTTGGAGAGACCGCCGACGACCACGCCCTCGAGGTGCGCGCGACGGACCTTGTCCCAGTCCACCTTCTTCCCCGTCATCACCGTCGATGCCGGGACGCAACCCATCCGTCCGCAGATGGCGGACGAGAGCTGGCGCTCGAGGGTGTGGTTGCGCGGGCCGCTCAACGGCAGCACGGCGATGCGTGCGCTCGCGGGGGCGGCGGCGAGGACCACCACGAGCGCGGCGAGGCGTGGGGCGGAGAGCGTGGGCGTCACCGACGGGTCAGGCGCCTAGCTTGTCACGAGAACCCGCGATCCATCACCCGGATTTCCGGCGCCCGCGGCCGTCACCGCGGTGCTCGCCCGGGGCCGAGGGCAGGCGTCCGAGGTTCGAGGCGGTGTCCACCAGCGCGATGTGGCTGAAGGCCTGTGGGAAATTGCCCACCAGCCTGCGGGCGCGGAAATCGTACTCCTCGCTGAGCAGTCCCACGTCGTTTCGCAGCGTGAGGAGCCGCTCGAAGAGCTCGCGGGCCTCGTCGTGCCGCTCGAGCATCGCCAGCGCGTCCGCGAGCCAGAAGCTGCAGGGCAGGAACGCGCCCTCTCCGGGTGGGAGCCCATCCACAGCGGCGTTCTCCGTGTGGTAGCGGAGGACGAATCCGTCGCGGACGAGCTCGCGCTGAATTGCATCGACGGTGCTCACCACTCGCGGATCCTTCGCCGGCAGGAAGCCCACCTGGGGAATGAGAAGCAGACTCGCATCGAGCGCATCGCTTCCGTAGAACTGGGTGAAGCTGCGGCGCGCCGGGTTCCATCCCTTCTCGCAGACCTCGGCGTGGATGCGGTCCCGGACGGTGCGCCAGCGGTCGACCGGACCGTGGAGCCCGACCTGCTCGACCATCTTCACCGCGCGGTCGAGCGCCACCCAGCACATCACCTTGGAGTGAGTGAACTGCCGGCGCGGCCCGCGCACCTCCCAGATGCCCTCGTCCGGCTGGACCCAGTTCTTCTCGAGCCACTCCATCTGGATGCGGAGCACCCGCCAGGCGTTCTCGTTGTCGGGGAGGCCGACGCGCCGGGCGGTGTACATCGCGTCCATGAGCTCGCCGTACACGTCGAGCTGCAGCTGGTCCGCCGCTTTGTTTCCCTCCCGCACCGGCCTGCTGTTCTCGTAGCCGGGGAGCCAGGACAGCTCGAGCTCGGGGAGCCGCCTCTCGCCCCGGACGCCGTAGAGCGTGCGAAGGTCGTCCGGGCTGCCGGCGACGCTGCGGAGGAGCCAGTCGCGCCACTCCTTCGCCTCCTCGTGGTAGCCGCCCTGCAGCAGCGCGTAGAGGCAGAGCGTCGCGTCGCGCACCCAGCAGTAGCGGTAGTCCCAGTTGCGCACGCCGCCGATGCACTCTGGCAGTGAGGTGGTGACCGCGGCGACGATGCCCCCGGTAGGCGCGTAGGTGAGTGCCTTCAGGGTCAGGAGCGAGCGGACGACGGCCTCGCGCCATTGCCCCTGGTACGAGCAGCGGTCGGACCAGCGCTGCCAGTGCCGCTCGGTGAGCTCGAGCTGCTTGAGTGGATCGGCCGGAGTCGGTGGCTGCTCGTGACTCGGGTGCCAAGTGAGGAGGAAGGGGATCTTCTCGCCCGCGGAGACCTCGAAGTCCGCGACGGTGGTCATTCCCTCGCCGCGCGTTGGCACCGGCGTGCGCAGCTCGAGCGCATCGGGGCCGCCGACGGCGAGGAGCGTGTTCGGCCCGAGCTTCCGGACCCAGGGGACGATGGAGCCGTAGTCGAAGCGGACGACGAGCTCCATCCGCATGGGGACGCGGCCCTTCACGCCCTCGGCAGCGCGGACCAAGTCGGGCCAGCGCGTGCGGACGGGCATGGCGTCGACCACGCGGACGACGCCCTCGTCGGTGTGGAACTCGGTCTCGAGGACGAGCGAGTCGCCGCGGTAGCGCCGGCGCGTCTCCCGCACCGGTGCGGCAGGCCTCAGGAGCCAGCGGCCGTGCTCGGGCGTCCCGAGCAGGGCGGAGAAGCAGGCTCCGGAGTCGAAGCGCGGGAGGCAGAGCCAGTCGATGCTCCCGTC
>Ga0335085_10016249_pt1 | contig 10761 bp, 8 predicted proteins | sample Lox_Sample_45_FD_206712 | JGI IMG/M metagenome (GOLD analysis project Ga0335085, IMG submission 206712) | Soil microbial communities from Loxahatchee National Wildlife Refuge, Florida, United States - Lox_Sample_4.5 | ecosystem: Environmental > Terrestrial > Soil > Wetlands | place: USA: Florida... | reverse complement strand
GCAGAAAGATCAGTGGAATTCTCCACGAAAGCGAAGGCGCGGGCCAGTCAGGCCAATCGGCCTCCATCGTGGTCGGCATCGGCATCAACGTCGATCATTATCCGACGACCGACGTTCTCTATCCCACGACAAGCCTGAGGAACGAGGGATACGAGATCGGGCGGGATGCGGTGATCACTGAGTTGACCCGCATCTACATCGACATCCTATTGCGGTGGATCTCGTCGGGCTATCCGGCGATCCGGGACGACCTCACGAAATCCATGCTCGGCATCGGCCAGCGCATCGCAGTGAGGAAAGGCATCGACCCCGCGCAGCATCGCTCCGGCATCTTCAAGGGATTGGACGATAACGGCCATCTGATACTGGAAACGAGCCTGGGAGAGGAGGAACGCGTCGCCGTCGGCGACGTTTTTCTGACCGGTTCGTCTGACCCAAAAGCCTCGTGAGGCCACGCCGCCCTCACGAGGGACTTGCCCGAGGAGATGGGGCAGGAACTCGGTCCCTTGGGCAGTAGTTTCCAGCGAAACGCCGTCGCCAGATGCTGACGCAAGGCCATCGGGGGTAAAGCTGTCAGGACCGTTTGATTGCCCCACCACGAAGCACTCAGGCGCGACCGGGTAAACGGAGCGGGGTGTCGAGGTATCCCCCGGCTTGATGAGGTGTGGAACGCGGCGCACGCGCTCCGCTAAGGGGTAGACCGGACCTGATAGAGGTCGGGCAGAACCGTCGCGATTCGTACGAGCGCCCCAGAGGTGCCACGCTACTTCTGGCACAGTCCCTTCGGCTTCCAATCTGGCGCTAGAGCATGATCGTCCAAGACTGAATCGATTGGGGATTGATCGGGATAGGGGGGCGTCTCGCGACGCCACCCCTCCCACACCACCGGGCATACGGGTCCGTACCACGGCGGTTCGACCGAGTTAAGCTGGCACAGGCACATGGATTCGGGGAAGACCAAGGGAGTCGAATACGTGATTTCGTAGGGCGTGTTGAACCGCCGGGTGTCCAGACATGCGCCAGAGTCCCGTCGGTGAACCGGCAGCGACCGATGCGGCGAACTTCGCGATGCCGAGGCGGCGAAGCTCCGTAAATCGGTTGTGCCCGTTCCGCCATTGCCGCCAGAGATACAAACGCAATCTCCGGCGAATCCAGGCTTCCAGGTTCGTGAGCACGCGCGGAGTCTGACAAAAACCGAAGTACCCGCGCCATCCGATGAGGTATGGCGAGAGGTCTTCGATCATCTGCTGCAAACTGATCCCTCGCGTCCGGCATGTGATTTCGCGGATTCGATCTTTGAACTTCTCGAGGGCCTTCGGCGCAATGCGCCGCTCGCTCCCATCGTTCGCGATGCTGAATCCAAGAAACTTGCGCTCCTCCGGTCGTGCTACCGCGCTCTTGGCTTCGTTGACCTTCAGCCGAAGCTTGTTGGTCAGGAACCGGCATATCGAGGCCATGACCCGTTCGCCGGCGCGGTGGCTGCGAACATAGATGTTGCAGTCATCCGCGTAACGACAGAAACGGTGACCACGTCGGGCCAATTCCTTGTCGAGATCGTCGAGCACAATATTACTGAGGAAGGGCGAAAGCGGACCGCCTTGCGGGGTCCCTTCATCTACCGACTTAACCAAACCGTCTTCCATTACCCCGGCGATCAGGAACGCCCGGATAAGCCTGAGCGCGCGCTTGTCCGGTATCCGTGCGGCGACGCGTGCCATCAAGATGTCGTGGTTAACTCGGTCGAAAAACTTTTCTAGATCGAGATCAACGACAACGTTGTAGCCGTCAGCGATATAACGTTGCGCCTTGGCCACAGCTTGGTGAGCAGACCGTCCCGGCCGGAATCCGTAGCTGTGCTCGGAGAACGTCGGGTCCCAGCGTTCTTGAAGAACTTGCAGCACGGCTTGTTGAATCAGTCGGTCGACGACACTGGGGACGCCGAGTTTCCTGACCCCGCCGTCCGGTTTCGGGATTTCGACCCGTTTGACCGGCTGCGGCTGATAGTTTCCGTCGAGCAGTTGAGACCGAATGTTTGGCCAATGCTTACGCAGGAAGGCCTTGGCGTCGTCGATGGTCATCCCATCAACGCCAGGGCTTCCCTTATTCCTTTGAACACGCTTCCACGCTCTTTCGAGATTCTCTCGGTCGCACACCTCCTCCATCAGTTGTTCTGTGAAAGCCGGGTTTTCGGTCGCTGGCTTCGCCATACATGGTTCGGTCCCTTCGTCCCCGCGCGCCGGGGCTTCACCCCGGCCACTCGGTTCCCAGGCCAGTGCGTGCTGGTTGGTCTGCCGCTTTCCATCCATGAGATGTCAGTCCTACTTGCCTCTCTCAATCGTTCGGGCCTTCAGCCATCGTTTCCGGCTCCGCCTATCTGTTTCTCCGCCTTTCGGCCGTGGAGTGCCTCAGTAGCTTTGCCGACAGCATGACCTACTACGCCCTCTGCTGACTTCTGCCCGGCGGTCGGTCGGCCTCGCGGCCGGCTCAGTCGCCCAAAGGCGACACTGGGCAGATCTCCCGGGGTAAGCTCAATCGCCTTCGGTGCACAACCGCCGGATCTACGCTTCGCATCCTTGATGGATCTGGACTTCGCGATGTGTCGCCCGCTCGTCCGACGCTTGCGCCTCATATCCGGTTCTTGTTCATCGGCTCGCACCTTTGATCCACGCTTCCTTCAGACCCCGCCTCGCGACGGCAGCCCTTGCGTTTCACTAACCCTTCACCTCCATCAGGCTGGGTGGAAGACTTTCACTTCCGAGCTATTGAGCATGCCCGGCACACGACTAAACCGCTCGCGCGGTAGAACGCCGCGGCTGGCGACACGGCGAAGCAATAGGCGACGGCTCGTCGTGACGAGCGGTGCAATTAGCCCGTTGCTGGCGATGATCCGATGACCGAGGACGTAGTGATCTGGAAGTTCGTGGCGGAGCACCCGCATTGCACAAGAGCCAACTCGTACCCGGCATTCTCGACCGTCATTGTGTGCACCATCGCGCTCGTTGGACCCAGTCCAGGAATCTCGACGCAAAGCAGAGTTACAAATGCGGTGATACTCTTGACGAGCAACTCAAAACAGTTTCGGCTCAGTAGCTCCGGGGCTTTCCCGATCGATAGAGATCAGTTTGCCTCATGAGATTCGAATATCGAGCAACTCACGTTTAGATTGTGTGGTGTGGTATTTTTACTACGGCCAAGTCATTGAAAGTACAGGTGCCGCCAAACATTAAATCCCCATAGACGACCCTATTGATCGTCTGAAGGTTGTTTGACGCGACTTAGCTCGATCACGCGGCATCGTCCTACGTCCCCCCAGCGCGGTTTCCTTGTATGGGGCTTTTTTTGTCAAGGAGTTCGCCAGAGCGGCAAATCCTTTGTCCTTCGTCAGTTTCTTTGTTTGATCTCAAAGCCCGTTTCTTCGTCCCGACCCGCAGTTCGCTGACGTCGGCGCGCGCAGGAGCTGTCAAGGTTGGCCGTCGCGCCGACCTTGCGGCATGCTCCGAGGTTGCCAGGCCATACCTTGACAGCTCCGAGCACGACGGCATGCTTAGTGCGATCGGGATGACGATCAGAGGGGAGCCCGCTTTCGGGCGCGGATCAGTCGCGCCACAACCTTGTATTCGGTGGGTCCAAGGACCCAAACCATGATGCAGTCATGCGCATCGGCAGCGAAGCTCCGAAGCGGCGGACCCATTCTCCCTTACGGCATTGAAAGCCAAGGAAACACGTCGGGGCTCCGCCACCTCGAACCGTCATCGGCGACCCGTCAGCGGGCGGACCAGGCCGAAACTGTTGGGTGTCGTTCAGTGACCTCCGTTCATGATGCCGGCCGCAGAACGACGCCGTCCGGTACTACGCCCTCCCGCACGAGACGCCACAGGGCGATCAGTAGCTTGCGCGCCAAGGCCACGATCATGGTCTTGCGAGTGCCGCGGGCGTTCTCGGTGCGGGTTCGAAACCACTGCGCCAAGGTGCTGTCCTTCTGGAACATGAGAAATCGCCACGCCAATTGGATCATGCCTCGTCGAACCCGAGCGTTGCCGGAACGGGTCAGCCCTTTCTCCCGGCGTTTTCTGCCGCTCTCGTCGGGCGAACCCGTGAGGCCGGCGTAACGCGCGATTGCTCGTCGGTCGCGCATGCTTCGCGACAAGACCTCCTGCACCAGCATGTCGGCCGTCTCGACACCAACCCCGATCACCCGCGCCAACAGGCGCACCATGGCGTGTGGTCCATCACTGGGCGCTTGCTTGAGACGCTCCAGGCGAGCGTCCTCGATCTGCCTTATCTGATCACTGACGAGCCGCCGGCGCGCCATGTCGCGACGCAGCTCAGCCAGGGTGTTGGGCGGGATCGGCTCGCCCTCGGGGGTGCGCAAGCCGTCAAGGCGTTCGGCGGCCTTCTTTAGCTTGGGATTGAAGCCGCGGATGCCGAGCCGGATCAATGTTGCTTTCATTCGGTTGACGATCCTGCTTTGCTCGCCGACGAGGCTCTCGTGCTCGCGGTTGGGCCGCTTGGCATCTTCGTCCTGGGTTGTCGGGATCGCCACCATCTTGCAGTGATCACGCTCGCCGCGCAGCCAGCCGAGAAAAGAGCGTTTGAGCAGCTCGGTGTCGAGCCGATCGGTCTTGGCGCGCCGGTGCTCGCGCGACACCGCTACACTCGATGCGTGAATGACGTGGGCCTCAATGTCGCGCGCCCTGAGCCAGCGCGCCAGCCAGAAGCCGTCACGGCCGGCCTCGAAAGCGATAGCGATGCGTTTGATCCGATGTCCTGCCTTCGCCGCTTCCTCTCGCCATCGATGCAGCAGCTTCAGCAAGGCGTTCTCGTCGACCGCGAGCTTCTTTAACGGCTGGCGCTCGACGCCAGGCACGATTCCGGCGACGAGCCAGCTCGACAGGCTCAGTTCGATAACAGCGATCAGTGTGCCGTCCGGATCGAGCGGGTTCGGCGATCGGCTCAGGTCGTTCAACTTCTGCATGGGGCGCTCCATCGGTTCACATCAGCAACGATGGATGCAATATCCTCGCCGCCGCCCCATAGCATCTCCCTTGCTCGGGCTCGCCAACTCGCGATAAACAGGGCCGAACCTGCTGCCCTTACAAGGCGGGCGCATTCCAGCGTTCCGTGTCCATGAGGAAACGTCCATGAAGCTTGTGTTGACCCTGCTCGGCGTCGTTCTCCTGATCATCGCCGCCGTCTATGTCCTGGTCCCTGCGGACCAGCTGCCGGGCTTCTTTCCGGGCCATGAGGCCGGCGTCAGCCGGGTGCACATCAAGCATGGCGTCGTCTCCGGTGTGCTCGGTCTCGTGCTGATCGGGGCCGGCATCTGGATGGGGCGCGAATGAGCGGGAGCCTCTCACCGGCGCCCCTCGCCGGCGGACAATTGCGCATGTCGCGCCGGGTGATGAATCTCGCGCACATGCTGACCCAGAACGCGCGCCGTCTGTCCGACCGACCGGGCTTCATCTGGGCCGACAAATCCTGGACGTGGCGCCAGATCGATGCCGAGGTCTCGGCGCTGGCCGCAGCCCTTGCCGCGCGCGGCATTGGCAAGGGTGACCGCATCCTGGTGCATTCGAAGAATTGCGAGGAAATGTTCTGGTCGATGTTCGCCGCCTTCCGGCTTGGGGCGGTGTGGGTGCCGACCAATTTCCGCCTGATGCCGGACGAGGTCGCCTATCTTGCCGCGGCCTCTGGCGCCAAGGCATTCCTCTGCCATGGCGAATTTCCGGAGCATGCGGCGGCGGTCGCGGGCCCCGAATTCACCTGGCGCATCGGCAGTGAGGGCAGCTTCGGGGAGCGAGCGGTGCGCGAGGCCATTGCGGCGCAGCTGGGCGCGTTGGTTGCGAACGCCGCCGTCGAGCATGATGATCCCTGCTGGTTCTTCTTCACGTCCGGCACCACCGGCCGGTCCAAGGCCGCGGTGCTCACCCATGGCCAGATGGGCTTTGTGGTGACCAACCATCTCGCCGATCTCACGCCCGGCACCACCGAGCAGGACGCTTCGCTGGTGGTGGCGCCGCTCTCGCATGGCGCCGGCGTGCATCAATTGATGCAGACCGCGCGCGGCGTTCCGACCATCCTGCTGCCGACCGAGCGCTTCGATATTCCGGAAGCCTTCCGGCTGATCGAGCGCCATCGCGTGAGCAACCTTTTCACCGTGCCGACCATCCTGAAGATGATGGTCGAGCATCCCGCCGTCGACAGGTTCGATCATTCCTCACTGCGCTATGTGATCTATGCCGGCGCACCGATGTATCGCGAGGACCAGAAGACTGCGCTCGCCAAGCTCGGCAAGGTGCTGGTGCAATATTTCGGCCTCGGCGAAGTCACCGGCAACATCACGGTGCTGCCGACGACGCTGCATGTCGAGGAGGATGGACCAGAGGCCCGCATCGGCTCTTGCGGCTACGAGCGGACGGGCATGCAGGTCTCGATCCAGGATGATCAGGGTCGCGAGTTGAAGCCGTTCGAGACCGGCGAGATCTGTGTGATCGGGCCTGCGGTGTTTGCCGGCTACTACAACAATCCCGAAGCCAATGCGAAGGCGTTTCGCGACGGCTGGTTCCGCACCGGCGATCTCGGCCATATGGACGAGGAGGGGTTCGTCTACATCACCGGCCGCGCCTCCGACATGTACATATCCGGCGGCTCCAACATCTATCCGCGCGAGATCGAGGAGAAGATCCTCACCCATCCGGCAATCGGGGAGGTCGCCGTGGTCGGCGTGCCCGATCCGGTCTGGGGCGAGGTCGGCGTCGCCGTCTGCGTGTCGCGCGAGGGTGCAATGCCGGTGAGCGAGGCGGAGATGGCGGCGTTCCTCGCACCCAAGGTGCCGCGCTACAAGATGCCCAAGCGCTTTTTCTTCTGGGACGCCTTGCCGAAATCCGGCTATGGCAAGATTCCAAAGCGCATGGTGCGCGAGGAGCTCGAGGCGCGCGGGCTGCTCGATGTGACAAAACAGGCGAGCTGACGCGGACGGCACATGCGCCAGATCAAGCAGCCGGGGACGCCAGCAGCAAATCGCATCCAATGGGTGGAGGCGCGGGGCCGGAGTTTCTCGTTTACGATGGAAGCCGGCATCCCCTTGCTGGAAGCGGCGCGGCGCGGCTTTGCGGCGCAGGGTTTTGCCAGCGGCGTGCTCAACATCAAGGGCGGGGCGCTCGGCCCGTTCGCCTATGTGATGCCGGCGCTGTCCAGCACCGGCGAGAACGCGGCCTTCTACAGCGAGACGTTTCGTCCCGAAGGCAATGTCTGGCTCAAGCAGGCGACCATGACGCTGGGCGAGCGCGACGGCGCGCCATTCTTTCATTGCCACGGGCTTTGGCTCGAGGCGCATTGCAAGGTGAGCGGCGGCCATATCCTGCCCGAGGAGACCATGGTCGCCGAGCCGTTCGAGGTCGAGGCCTTCGGCATCGAGGGCGCGATGTTCAAGGCCGAGCCCGATGCCGAGACCAATTTCAAGCTGTTCGGCCCGGTGGCGAGCGCGGCGAGGGGAGCCGACACCACCTGCCGCGCATTTGCGCTGCGCCTGCGCCCCAACCAGGATTTTGCAGGCTGCCTGGAAGCCTTCTGCCGCGAGCACGGCATCAGGCGTGGAAGAATCCGTGGAGGGGTCGGCTCGACCATCGGTGCGCGCTTTTCCGATGGCCGGTCCGTCGAGCCGTTTGCGACCGAGCTGACGGTCACCGCAGGCCAGCTTGCGCCGGGCGCTGGCGGTGGCGTCGAAGCGCAGCTCGACGTCGCGCTGGTCGACTACACCGGCGGCCTCGCTGAGGGACGACTGGTTCGCGGCGACAACCCGGTGCTGATGACCATGGAGCTGGTGCTGGAGGCTGAGGCCTAGACCCGGGCTCGAGCGGTTACAACCTGAGTATAAATGTTCTTGTTGTGTTCCGAAGGATGTGCCACAACCTGGGCGGAGCATCTCCGCAAACGGGTGGTGGGGCCGCAGCATGAGTTCCAGGAAAAGGCGCGACATCAATTTGCCGGCACCTTACCTGAAGCGGCTCTGGCTCGATGCTGCATCCATCCCCGATCGCGCGGCCTATCCGTTCTGCCTTCCCTTTCTCCACGACGATTTCGAGCTCCGCTTCGAGCGCGCCATCACCATCATCGTCGGCGAGAACGGCACCGGCAAATCGACCCTCCTGGAGGGGATCGCGGCGCTCGCGGGCTATGACGGGGCCGGCGGCGGGAAGGGATACAGGACGGTCGATCATTCCCACGCGCTCGAAGTGATGGGCAGTGATTTGTCGGACGCGCTGCGCGCGAGCTGGCTGCCGAAGATCACCAAGGGCTGGTTCTTCCGCGCCGAGAGTTTCTTTTCCGTGGCCCGATACCTCGACCAAGCGGCGATCGGAACGCCTGGTCCCCCGCCGCCCGATTTCCTGTCGCATTCGCATGGCGAGGGTTTCCTGCGCTTCTTCAACGAGCGCTGCCAGCGCCAGGGCATCTATATTTTCGACGAGCCGGAATCGGCGTTGTCGCCCGCGCGCCAGATGGAATTTTTGAAGCTGATGCAGCGCATGGATCAGGCCGGCTATTGCCAGGTCATCATGGCCACCCATTCGCCGATCCTGATGGCCTATCCCAACGCGACGCTGCTGCGGCTGTCGAAATACGGGCTCGAGCCCGTGCGCGTGCAGGATACGGATCATTTCAAATCCATGCGCGAGTTCTGCCAGGACCCCAAGGGCTTTGTCGAGGCCGCGCTGGCGGAGTGAGGCCCGTCAGGCAGTCGTGGCGTTACGCCTCGCGCTGCGGACGACGAGCTCCCGCGCGATATCCTCCATGCGCTCGAAGATCAGGTCTGGCGCGCGGGCCCGCAGCGCTTCGCTCGACGCAAAGCCCCAGCGCACGGCACCGCAGGCAATGCCGGCGGCGCGGGCGGCCTCGATGTCGCGGACCTCGTCGCCGATCGCGATCACGGCTTCAGGCGCAAGGCCGGCCTGCTTGACGACGCGGCGGAATTTCCGCGCCTTGCCGAACACCGAGGCGCCGCAATCGAAATGGGCAAACAGCAGGGCAAGTTCGCCGAGCTGCCGGCGTGCATTGGCTTCGCTGTCGGACGAAACCAGCGCCAGGCAAAAGCCGGCGCCGCGCAGCCTCCGCAGCATCGCTTCGGTGCCGTCGAAGAGCGGGATATCCGCAATATGCAGCCCCTTCAGCCGCCTCATATGCCGCGCAATCGCCGGCAGCTTCCATAGCGGCACCTCGAGCCGGGCGAGAATCTCGCGGGAATCCGCATGACGCAGGCTCTCGACATCCTCGTCGGCAACACGGCGAAAGGCAAAGCGGTCGGCAACCGCGTTCACATGGCGCCGGAACCACGGAAAGCTGTCGGCGAGTGTGCCGTCGAGGTCGAAGATGACGAGGGAATAGGGCAGGGAATATTGCATGAGAGGCGGAGATGCAGGGCTCATATAGCAAAAGCACATTACCCCTCTTATGCGAAGGGGCGCGGAATGGACTATGCTTGAGCTAACAACCTGAGGAGACGTCATCAAACCGTCATCCTGAGGCGCGAGCCAACGCGTCCGCGCGAAGCGCGGCCCGATGACAGGCTCCGCGAGCCTCGAAGCATGAGCGGCCCCGCAGCTAGCAGCCGGGCCGTGCATCCTTCGAGACGGCCGCGGTCCGCGGCCTCCTCAGAGTGACGGCTTGCCGGGAACACAAGTGGAGGAGCACGAGAATGTCATTCTACCGGGGCATGAGTTGCGAGAACGTGACGATCAATGGCGACAAGGGCACGCCGATCACGGCCTATGTCGCAAAGCCGTCAGGCGCGGGTCCGTTCCCGGGCGTCGTGCTGATCCATCATCTGCCGGGCTGGAGTGAGCTCTACATCGAGACCACGCGGCGCTTTGCCCATCACGGCTATCTCGCGATCTGTGCCAATCTGTATGAGCGCGCTGGCCAGGGCAACCCGGATGACGTCGCGGCCAAGGTGCGCGCCGAGGGCGGCATTGCCGATTCCCAGATGGTCGGCGACACCGAAGGCGCCGTGAAGTGGATGCGCGCGCAGCCCAACCACAACGGCAAGGTCGGCCTGTTCGGCTCCTGCTCCGGCGGCCGCCACGCCTTCATCTATGCCTGCCAGAAAAACGACGTCGACGCCTGCGCCGAGCTGTGGGGCGGCCGCGTGGTGATGGGCAAGGAGGAGCTCAACGACAAGACCCCTGTGGCTCCCATCGACATGACCAAGAACCTCTCGTGCCCGCTGATCGGCATCTTCGGCAATGACGACCGCGCGCCGAGCCCGGAGCAGGTGAACCAGCACGAGGCCGAGCTGAAGAAGCACGGCAAGTCTTACGAATTCCACCGTTACGACGGCGCCGGCCACGGCTTCTTCTACTGGCACCGCCCGCTGTACCGTCCCGAGCAATGCATGGATGCCTGGGGCAAGGTGTTTGCCTTTTTCGGCAAGCATCTCGCGAAATGACTTCCACCGTCATTCCGGGGCGCCGCGTCAGCGGCGAACCCGGAATCTGGAGGTTACGACGCGAGATTCTCAGGTGCGCATTGCGCGCCGCAGTTCGCCCTTCGGGCGCCCCGGAATGACACCGAGAGAGACAGAACACGACTGAAGTGAGGAGGCCGATCATGTGCACATCCATCATCGAGATCGCCCGCGCAGACGGCATGGCCAAGCGCGGCGACGACTGGTTTCCGCTCACCCACAGTGTCGTCGCCTACGACCACGCCCGTCACGCCCCCGCGGGCGACGTGATCACGCTGGATTTCATCAACACCGGATTGGAG
>Ga0335085_10016248_pt1 | contig 10761 bp, 12 predicted proteins | sample Lox_Sample_45_FD_206712 | JGI IMG/M metagenome (GOLD analysis project Ga0335085, IMG submission 206712) | Soil microbial communities from Loxahatchee National Wildlife Refuge, Florida, United States - Lox_Sample_4.5 | ecosystem: Environmental > Terrestrial > Soil > Wetlands | place: USA... | reverse complement strand
CAAGCGCGGCCTGTGGACGACGACGATCGCGGCTGCGGTGCTCATCCTCGACGAATAGGCGCTGAGTGCAAGTGATCTTTGGACGATGAGCCGGCTGCTTCGTGGCTCATCTAATCGATGGATAATCAGGGCCAACCCTTACAGGAAACGAGGGTTGGCCTTGTCGTATGGTCGAAAATGGGTAAGGGAATTGATGGGATGACGGACAAGCGAAAGTACAACGTGGGCCTCGTGCAGATGCGGATGGGACCCGATCCGGAAGCGAACTTCGCTGCGGCGGTGCGTCATGTGCGGGAGGCGGCGCGCCTGGGCGCACAGATTGTCTGTCTGCCAGAACTCTTTAAGGCGCAATATTTCTGCCAGCGGGAAGACCTGCGCCTGTTTGACCTGGCGGAGCCGATCCCCGGGCCTTCGACGAAAAAGCTGGGCGAGGTGGCGCGCGAGGCGCGGGTGGCGATTGTGGCTTCACTGTTTGAGCGGCGGGCGCCGGGACTCTATCACAACACGGCTGCCACGCTGAACGTGGATGGACAGATCGCCAGCGTGTATCGCAAGATGCATATTCCTGACGACCCGCTGTACTACGAGAAGTACTACTTCACGCCAGGCGATCTCGGATTCAAGGCGGTGGACACAGCGTTTGGGCGCGTGGGCACGCTGGTTTGCTGGGACCAGTGGTATCCCGAGGGTGCGCGGTTGACCGCACTGCAGGGCGCCGAGGTGCTGTTCTATCCGACGGCCATCGGCTGGCACCCGGCCGAGAAGGCGGAATTTGGCGAGGCGCAGTACTCGGCATGGCAGACCATCCAGCGTGCACACGCGATTGCCAACGGCGTCTACGTGGCCGGCGTGAATCGTGTGGGCCACGAGAACGGCGATGTGCTCGGCAACCGGGCAGAGGGGCCGGGGCTGGAGTTCTGGGGCGGCAGCTTCCTTGCCGATCCCTTTGGGCGGATCGTGGCGAAGGCTTCGCATGACGCGGAAGAGGTCCTGCTGGGCGAGATTGACGTGGCGCTGCTTGAAGAGACGCGACGCAACTGGCCCTTTTTGCGCGACCGGCGCATCGATGCCTACGCGCCCATCACGCAGCGCTTTCTGGACACGACGGCGGGCGACGGGTCGAGCGAGGCCGGTAAGTAGCGATGCCCGGGAGAGAGCGAGACAAGACACCGAAGGAACTTGGCTACCATATGCCGGCCGAGTGGGAGCCCCACGAAGCGACGTGGCTGGCCTGGCCGCACAATCGCGAAGACTGGCCGGGAAAGTTTGGTCCAATTCCGTGGGTGTTTGCCGAGATCGTGCGGCTGCTGGCCCAGCGCGAGCGGGTGCACATCGCAGTGGAAGATGCCGCTGTAGATCGGCGCGTCCGGGGTGTTCTCTGGCGGGCGGGCGCCAATCTGGCGCAGGTTGAATTCCACGAGTGGCCTACGAATCGCGTGTGGACCCGCGACTCGGGGCCAATCTTCGTTCGGAATGCGGCTGGCCAGGTGGCCATCACCAACTGGCGATTCAACGCTTGGGCGAAGTACGACGACTGGCAGCACGACGACCAGATACCGGAGCGCGTTGCCGAGACGCTCGGTCTTCCGGTGTGGGAACCTGAAGTGGTGGTCGGCAGCGAGACCCGCAGGGCGGTCCTCGAAGGTGGGTCGATCGATACGGATGGCGCAGGGACTTTGCTGACGACAGAAGAATGCCTGCTGAGCGAAGTACAGCAGCGCAACCCGGGCGTAAGCCGCGAGCAGATGGAGCAGATCTTCTCGGACTACCTGGGGATTGAACAGGTGATCTGGCTCAACTGCGGAGCGGCGGGCGACGATACCCACGGCCATGTGGACGACATCACGCGATTCGTGGGCCCGGCGAAGGTGGTGACGGCTGTCGAGACGGACACGCGCGACGCAAACCACGCCTCGCTGGCCGAAAACCTCGGGCGGCTCAAGGCTGCGCGCACGGCGGCAGGGAAGCCGCTGGAGATTGTGGAACTGCCGATGCCGCGCCCCGTCGTCTTTCGCGGGCAGCGGCTACCAGCCAGTTATGCAAACTTCTACATCGCGAATGGACTGGTGCTGGTGCCGACGTTCCACGATCCCAATGACCGCGTGGCTCTCAACACGCTGGCACAGGTCTTCCCTGACCGCGAGGTGATTGGCATCCATTCCATGGATCTGATCTGGGGGCTCGGAGCACTGCATTGCATGACGCAGCAGCAGCCTGAGGCAGGGACCAGAGACTAGAGACCAGGGACCTGGGGCATGAGGAACTCGCTGGCTGGCGGTAGCATCGAAAACATGAATGTGGATCACGAGGCGATGAAAGTGGCGCTGGCTGAGGCGCGAGCGGCCGGTGACGCCGGCGAGGTGCCGATTGGCGCAGTCGTTGTACACGAAGGCGAGATCATCGCACGCGGGCAGAACTGGGTGATCCGCACCAGCGATCCGACAGCGCATGCGGAGGTTGTGGCAATGCGCGTGGCGGCGGCGGCGCTGGGGAACTACCGGCTGAATGGGTGCGTGCTCTATGTGACGCTGGAGCCGTGCGCGATGTGCGCAGGGGCGATGATTCATGCGAGGCTTGACCGGCTGGTCTATGGCGCAGTCGATCCCAAGGCGGGCGCCTGCGGGTCTGTGCTGGAGGTACTGAATCATCCGCAGTTGAACCATCAGATGCAGGTCGAGTCTGGCGTGATGGGTGAAGAGGCAGCGGATTTGCTGCGAGCGTTCTTTCGGCAAAGACGGACTGTTTAGCTGCGCGTGAGCGCCTTGATTCGCTCGGCCTCGGCCGGCCACTTCGCAATCAACTCTTCAGCGCCGGCGTTGCGATAGTCGGCGAAGTCAAAGCCCGGAGTGACGGAGCAACCCAGGAGCGCCACCTTGCCATTGCCGATGAGGCGCGTACCCTGCCAGACGCCGGCGGGCACCAGCAGCTGGACGTGCTGGCCAACCGCCAGATCCGATCCGAGAGTAAAAACCTCGGAGCTGCCGTCGGGCAGGAGTTGCAGCATCTCGACCGGGTCTCCCAGGTAGAAGTGGAAGAGCTCGTCGGAGTCCAGAATGTGCATCTCAGAGAAGGTTCCGGGTTCGAGCAGGTAGTAGATTGCCGTACCCGCCGGGCGTATGCCGCGGGGCAGTTCGATTGCGGAGGCCGAGGTGTAGGTGCGGCGAAAGGAGCCGCCCTCAATGGGATGGGGCTCGAGCCGGAGCAGGGTTTTGATCTCTTCGGCAGTCATCTTCCTCGATGCTACCAGCGAAAAATCGATAAAATGGAACCATGGAAGTAACGGTCTACACGTCCACATGGTGCCGGGATTGCCGCTCGGCGAAGCAGTTTCTCGACTCCCACGGCATTGTTTACACAGAAATCAATGTCGACCTGGACCAGGCCGCGTCGGACGAAGTAATTCGGCGGGTGGGCAAGCGGGCGGTGCCACAACTGGTGATTGACGGTGTTTGGTTTCAGCCTTACAAGCCGGGGCGGGGGCTGCTGTACGACGAACTGCACAAGCGCTTCGGGATCCAACAGGGTTAGGGTCGTTTTCCTCGTACAATCAAAGGGTTGGCAGGAGCTGCGCGAAGCGGCGCTGCCGGGAGTCTGCGCGTGATCGAACGCTATACACGGCCCGCCATGGGGGCGCTCTGGACCGAAGAGAACAAGTATCGCTGCTGGATGGAGGTGGAGGCAGCGGCGAGCGCGGTGCTGGCCGAGGACGGAGTGATTCCCGCGGAGGCGGCTGCGGCGATCGCAAAGGGGACGGCATCGGCAGAGCGCATTCGGGCGATTGAAGCCGAGGTCAAGCACGATGTGATCGCGTTCACGACGGCGGTTGCGGAGTCGCTGAAGGCGCAGGGGCTCGATGCCGAGTCGCGGTGGCTGCACTACGGGCTGACTTCGAACGATGTGGTGGATACGGCGCAGGCGCTGCAGGTGAAGGCGGCGTCGGCGCTGATCAAGGAAGGGCTGACGGGGCTGCTGGCGGTGCTGAAGCGGCGGGCACTGGAGTTCAGGCACACGCCGACGATCGGGCGGACGCACGGCATTCACGCGGAGCCGACGACGTTTGGGCTGAAGCTGCTGAACTGGTACGCCGAGGTGCAGCGCAATGTGGCGCGGTTTGATGCGGCGGCGGAAGACATGCGCGTGGGCAAGCTGTCGGGAGCCGTGGGAACCTTCGGTCATCTGAGCCCCGAACACGAGGAGAAGATCTGCAGCCGGCTGGGGCTGAAGCCGGCGCCGGTGGCGACGCAGGTGATCCAGCGTGACCGGCATGCGGCGTATATTGCGACGCTGGCGATTATCGGGTCGACGCTGGACAAGATTGCGGTGGAGGTGCGGCACCTGCAGCGGACAGAGGTGCGGGAGGCGCAGGAGTACTTCAGCGAGAAGCAGAAGGGCTCGTCGGCGATGCCGCACAAGAAGAATCCGATTACTTCAGAGCAGATCAGCGGGCTGGCGCGGGTGCTCCGCGGCAATGCGCAGGCGGCGCTGGAGGATGTGGCGCTGTGGCACGAACGGGACATCTCGCACTCGAGCGTGGAACGCGTGATCTTTCCGGATTCGACGGTCCTGGTGGACTATCTGCTGGCCAAGACGACGGACCTGATTGATCGATTACTCGTCTATCCCGAGCGCATGAAGAAGAATCTCGAGTCGACAGGCGGACTGATCTTCTCGGGGCAACTGCTGCTGGACCTTGCCGAGGCGGGGATGTTGCGCGAGGACGCGTACCGGCTGGTGCAGGGGCATGCCATGCGCGCGTGGAAAGAGGATCTGAACTTTCGCGAAGAGGTTGCCGGGGACGAGAAGATCGCCGGGCTGTTGAGCGCGGAGAGACTGGCAAAGACGTTCGACTACACGCGCCAGCTGGGGAATGTGGACGCGATCTTCAAGCGGGTGCTGGGAGAGTAGGCCGCGATGCAGCAGATTCCGGATGAGGCGGCGGAGAGGGTGCTGGGCACGATTCGCGAAACCATCGAGCTGGTTTCGCAGGGGCAGGCGGAAGAGGCGGCTCGAGGGATGAAGCTGCTGGTGGATGAGTTTCCTGAAGCGTCGCTGCCGCACAGTTATCTGGCGTGGGCTCTTTCGCAAACAGGCAAGCATCGCGAGGCGATCGAGCATGGGCGAGCCGCCGTAAAGCTTTCGCCTGAGTCGGAGATGTCGTCGATTTTGCTGTTTCGGGTGCTGTGGAGCGCGGGCGAGCATGTGCTGGCGTTCGAGGAGATGAAGCGGCTGGAGAAGTACGGACCCTCAGAGGAGTATGCGAGGCTGATGGCGGAGTGGAACGAAGGCCGGAAGGAAGACGCGGCAGATGAGCGAGTGCAATAACCACGGGATGAATCTCACCGTTGCCGTCACGGGCGCTTCAGGAGCGGTTTTCGGGCGAGAACTGCTGCGCGCGCTGGAGGGCGATGGGCGGGTCGAGCGAGTGCACTTTGTGGCGACAGAGAACTCGTTGCGCGTGATGGCAGAGGAACTGGGCATCTCAGGGCGCAACCAGTTGCTGGAGAAGTTGCTGGGCGGAGCGCCGGCGAAGACGGTGCAGCATGCGGATAACGATGTTGGCGCCGCGATCGCGAGCGGCAGCCATCCGTCGAATGGGATGATTGTGTTGCCCTGCTCGATGGGGACGCTGGCCTCGATCGCGAACGGGTTGGCAGATGATCTTATTGCGCGGGCTGCGGATGTCACGTTGAAGGAGCGCCGGCCGTTGATTCTGTGTGTGCGGGAGACGCCATTCAACAAAATTCATCTGCGCAATATGACGTTGGCGGCGGATGCGGGCGCCACAATCTTTCCGTGTATCCCGGCCTTTTATAACCAGCCGGTGGACTCCGACGAGATGGCGAAGCAGTTTGTGTGCCGGGTGCTTACGCATTTCGGGTTGCAGCAGAGGAGCGCCTATGTGTGGAAGGGCGAGGAATAGTGCGCGGGCAGGGAGGACGTTTTGGACGTTCGCGGATTGACAGGAGGGCGCGTGTCCGAGATACTGCCAACTATGCGTCACCCAGAGATGCCAGGAAATGAGGTCATGGCCATGTGCATGTGTTACATGTGCGGGCCCGTCCGTGCGGATCTGGAGCGGCGAATGCGCTAGGCGCAACCGATCCTGAGATACACGGCCCGGGTCCTCCAAGAGGATTCGGGCTTTTGCCGTTTGGCGCGGAGGCTTCTTCTGTCACCGGCTCCGCTGCCGCAGCGAACCACTGTAAACCGCGACTGAAGGAGTCCACATGCCCGAAGAAAAGAAGCATCAGCTTGCAACACTTGCCGTACACGCTGGCCAATCGCCGGACCCCGCCACAGGTTCGCGGGCAGTGCCGATCTACCAGACAACGTCGTATCTGTTTCAGGACGCCGATCATGCCGGGCGCCTGTTTGCGCTGAAGGAGTTCGGCAATATTTATACGCGCATCATGAATCCCACGACCGATGTGCTCGAGAAGCGCGTAGCGGCGCTTGAGGGCGGTGTTGCGGCGCTGGCGACGGCCAGCGGACAAGCCGCCGAGACGCTGGCGCTGACCACACTTGCGGCCGCGGGCGACGAGATTATCTCGACGACTTCGCTATACGGCGGAACGTACAATCTCTTCCATTACACCCTGCCACGGCTGGGCATCACCGTGAAGTTCGTTGACGCGGACGACTTTGACGGCTTGCGCGCGGCTGTCACGCCGAAGACGCGTGCGGTCTATACCGAGACTCTGGGCAACCCCAAGCTGGACGTGGTGGATATCGAGAGGCTGGCCGCGATCGCGCACGAGAACGGACTGCCGCTGGTAATCGACAATACGTCAACGTCGGCAGCACTGCTGCGGCCAATCGAATGGGGCGCCGATATCGTGATCAACTCGGCGACCAAATTTCTCGGGGGGCATGGAACGTCGATTGGCGGCGTGATTGTGGACGCCGGCAAATTTGACTGGAAGGCTTCGGGGCGGTTCAAGGAGTTTACCGAGCCCGATCCCTCGTATCACGGCCTATCGTATTGGGATGCTTTTGGTGCGATTTCTTTCATCCTGAAAGCGCGGGTGCAGGGGTTGCGTGACACAGGCGCGGCGCTGTCGCCGTTCAATGCGTTTCTGCTGCTGCAGGGCATCGAGACGCTGCACCTGCGGCTGGAGCGGCACTCGCAGAATGCGCTGGCCGTGGCGCGGCATCTGGAGCAACACCCGGGTGTGGAGTGGGTGAATTACCCGGGTCTCGAATCGAGCAAGTACCATGCGCGAGCGAAAAAGTATCTGCCCAATGGGCAGGGCGCGCTGATCACCTTTGGCATCAAGGGCGGCTACGAGGCGGGCAAAAAGCTGATCGATTCACTGGAGCTGTTTTCGCTGGTGGCGAACATCGGGGACGCGAAGTCGCTGGTCATTCATCCGGCGTCAACCACACATCAGCAGCTTTCGGTGGAAGAGCAGGCTGGGACGGGGGTGACTCCTGAACTGGTGCGGCTCTCGATCGGCATCGAGGACATCCGCGATATTCTTGCAGATCTCGACCAGGCCATCGAGGTGGCGAACGGCGCGAAGGCGGGCGCGGCAGCGAAGGCCGGTCTTGCGGCACAATGAAGGATATGGCAGAGGCGCCAACTGAGACAGGAGCCGGTTCGTCAGCAACCCGGGCACTGGAGCCGACCTATGAAGGCGACTTTGTGCTGGACCGGCATCTGCAACTGGAAAGCGGGCGTCTGCTGGCCGGCCCTACATTGCACTATGCGGTCTATGGGCGGTTGAATGCGGCCCGCGATAACGCGGTGCTTGTGTGTCACGCGCTCTCGGGATCAGCGTTGGTGGGCTCCTGGTGGCCAGAAGTCTTTGCCCCAGGGGCCGTTTTATCTCTAGATCACGATTTTGTGATCTGCATTAATATGCTGGGGTCGTGTTACGGATCGACCGGACCGGGTTCGGTCGATCCGGAGACGGGCCTGGTTTACGGCCCGGACTTTCCGCTCGTGTCGATTCGAGACAATGTACGAGCGCAGGCCCAGTTACTGGATTCCCTGGGAATCCGGAGGCTGCGGCTTGTCCTCGGCGGATCGATTGGCGGTATGCAGGCCCTGGAGTGGGCGATCCATGATCCTGAGCGTGTGAAGGAGGCGGTGATTATCGGAGTTGCTCCGCTCACCGCGATGGGACTCGCTCTGAATCACCTGCAGCGGCAAGCCATCCAAAGCGATCCGGACTGGGACGGTGGATATTATCTGCCTCATAGGCAACCGCGGCAGGGATTGGCGCTGGCGCGCCAGATTGCGATGCTGAGCTACAAATCGCCGGAACTGTTTGAGGAGCGCTTTGGGCGGAATCCAAACAGGAACGGGGAAGACCCGTGGGCGCACGATGACCAGGGAGGGGGACTGTCCGGTGGCCGTTTCGATATCGCCGGCTATCTCGATATGCAGGGGCAACGTTTTGTTGAGCGTTTCGATGCCAACGCCTATTTGGCCATCTTGAGGACGATGGACACCTGGGATCCGGCGAGGAGAGAAGAGCCGGCAGAAACAACGTTTGGACGGATAAGGGCGCGGCTGAAGTTTGTGGGTATCAGCTCCGACTGGCTGTTTCCGGCCAATTCAGTGGAAGCGTTTGCTGCGACGATCAGGAATGCTGGGGTTCATGCCGATTACCGCCTGATGACCAGCGCCCACGGACATGATGCCTTTTTGGCCGAACAAACGGAGTTGGTGCGTCTGCTTCGGTAACCATTTTCCTCCTATCATAAAAGACGCAGGAACACTTTTCGCGGAAGCGGTGTCTAAGGCGTTATGCTCGCCGCAGAAGCGTGAGAATGGCGGGTGGTGCGGCAAGGGGGGAGAATGATCGCAGGCCGCGACATGACGGGCCGTTCAAAATGCGGCACGGGCTACGGTGGGCAGGGGCGGGAGGGAGGCCGGATTTTCTCTCTCGTCCGTAACCGCTTTGCGCAAAGTTGTCTTGTCACACCGGGCGGGGGTTTCTATAATCCTTCCAACACCGCACTGGAAGCCGTGGAATCGATTTCCGTTCCCTCGGCATTGAACCGCCCAGTTGTACGGCTGCTGCTTCCGCGCGCGAGTGCATATGTTTTCACACCACTTTTTGGAACTCCCAGGAGCACTGAATGAAGAAGATTGTCTTTGCAACTGCGATGGCGCTGGCGACCGTAAGCGTTTTCGTCATGCCACCGCTGCGCGCACAGGAAAACTCGGGATCAATTTCCATCAAGGATCCCGCCGAGTATAACGCCTACCAGATGGCGAACTCGCAGACAGATCCCAAGGCCAAAGCAGCTAGCTTGGAGAGCTTCCTGAAAACCTACCCGCAGAGCGTCGTAAAGACACTAGTGCTCGATACCCTGATCGACACCTATCAGGGGCTCCAGGAGCCGGACCAGACCTTGAGCGCGGCGAGCCGCCTTCTCCAGGTCGAGCCGAACAATATGAAGGCGATCTTTATCTCGACCTTCATCAAGAAGCAGCAGTGCGGCAAGACGTCTGATGCGCAGACCTGCAGCGACGCGGCTGCGCTTGCCAGCAAAGGTCTGCAACTGACCAAGCCTGCCAACGTTTCAGATGACGAGTGGAAGAAGCAGACCGCGGCCGCCTTCCCGGTCTTTCATTCGACCATTGCTCTGGATGACGCGGTGGGCAAGAAGGACTATAAAGACGCCCAGAACGAGTACAAGTCTGAACTGATGCTGATGACCGATGAGCAGACGAAGACAGCGGGGCTCCAGGACGAACTGCTGCTTGCTCAGGCATACAGTGCGGCCGGTCCTGGACAAAATCTACCTCTTGCCTGCTGGTTCTACGCGCGTGTGTGGAACTTCGCGCCTGCGGCCTACAAAGCGCAGATTGAGCCGAAGCTTGAGTACTACTACAAGAAGTTTCATGGCGGTCTCGACGGGCTCGATACGCTGAAGCAGCAGGCTGCGGCCTCGACCTTCCCGCCGGGGACCTTCGTGATTACTCCAGCCAAGAGCCCCGCGGAACAGATTCACGATCTGATTGCCAGCACACCTGACCTGAGCACGCTGGCACTGGCTGATAAGGAAACCGTCCTCGCACTTGGCACCAAGGACGACGCTGACAAGCTCTGGGCGATCCTGAAGGACAAGATGACCCCGGTTCCGGGAATCGTGATCGAAGCGACAGCGTCGCAGATCAAGGTTGCGGTAACACAGGACGCAAAGGACGCCAAGATTGCCGATTTCATCGTCAATCTGAAGGAGCCGCTGAAGGACAAGGATATTCCCGCGGCAGGCTTTGAGTTCAAGCTGCAGCCGGATGCCGAACTGGATGGTACCTACGACAGCTACACGCAGATTCCGGCGACTGCGACGTCAGTGCAGCGCGCGGAGATTGTTCTGCGCGACGGCTTCATCCAGCCGGAGAAGAAGAAGGCTCCGGTGCGGCGCAAACCGTCGGCTGGCCATAGGTCGGGCCGCTAGGGTCACTGCAGTCAACCGTGCGGCGGCTTCCAGTAAAGCTGCCGCAGGTGCATCAGGTTCCTGGGAAAGGGGAGAGGCAGCCTTCAGTGGGCTGCCTTTTCCCGTTTGGGACTCACCGTCGGGCGCAATGGTAGTCTGATGGCAAGATGGTTCGCCCCGGACTCCCCTCCTTCGTCCTGACTGCGATCGTTGCGTTCGCAACCTGCGCAATTGCGGTGCAGGCGCCGGCTCAAGATGCTCCGGCTACGCCCTCAAAGGTGAAGATCGTGCCTCCGCCGAAACCGCCTGGGCCCTTTGGAACCAGCGAATCGAACCCACCGACAATGAGTCTGTTGCAGTTCC
>Ga0335085_10016247_pt1 | contig 10761 bp, 8 predicted proteins | sample Lox_Sample_45_FD_206712 | JGI IMG/M metagenome (GOLD analysis project Ga0335085, IMG submission 206712) | Soil microbial communities from Loxahatchee National Wildlife Refuge, Florida, United States - Lox_Sample_4.5 | ecosystem: Environmental > Terrestrial > Soil > Wetlands | place: USA: Florida... | reverse complement strand
TGCCCGGACACGTCCTCCTCGGCCGGTCCCGGCGGCAGGCCGGTCCCGACGGCCGCGATCCGGCCCGCCGCGATCGCCACGTCCCGCACCGCGTCCAGGCCGGATTCAGGGTCGATGACCCGCCCGCCGCGCAGCACCAGGTCCCATTCGCTCACCGAGGCCTCCACGGCAGCAGTGTGCCCCATGGCTGTTAGCCTGGCCAGGCCAGGGCCCCAGGGCCAGGGAGCCCAGGGCGGGAGGGCAGATGGCGAGCGGCGGAACGCTACCGCGCGATGCGACCAGGACCGAGACGGTGACCGGCGTGGTCGTAGTCGCGCACGGCGGCCAGTCGTCGAGCACCGAACCGACGAACGCGCTTCAGCCCGCGGTGCTCCGGATGATCCCGGTCGCGACCGCGGTGCGGCACGCGCTGCGGGGGAGCGGCGCGGTCGTGCTGCGGCCGCGGTTCCAGGTCCGCGGCTGGAACGGCGCTCAGGCGTCCCCTGCCGCCGACCTGCACGAGATGCTCGACGGCATCGCGGCCGACTTCGGTGCCGTCCCCGTCGTGCTGATCGGGCACTCGATGGGCGCGCGCGCCGCCATCCGGGCCGCCGGCCACCCGGCCGTGTCGGCCGTCGCCGGGCTGGCTCCCTGGCTGCCGCTGGGCGAGCCGGCCGATCAGCTGGCCGGGCGCCGGGTGCTGCTCGCCCACGGGACCGCCGACACCATCACCAGCCCCGCCGAGACCTGGGCCTTCGTCGGGCGGGCGCGCCAGGTCACCACCGTGACGGCCATCGAGGTGCGCGACGGCGATCATCCGATGCTGCGCCGCGCCCGCCTGTGGCACGCGATCGCCGCCGAGTTCGCCCGCTCCGCCATCGCGCCGCGGACCGCTAGCGCCGCGAGCACGGCCGACGTGGCGGCCGCCGTGACCGCGACGGCCGGCGACGAGGCCCGCACCCTGCTCTGACCCGCCGGCACGATGTGATTCCTGTGCCGGTTGTCAGGACCGGCACAACTTCACCTCGTGCCGGCCGCGCCCGCCCCGCTCGGGCTGCTCGGCAACCAATAGGCCGAACGGGGTTCGTCCCCGCCCTCGCTCCCTCCGTCGTCATCGTTTCTGTTTAGTCCGTCCCTGGTGGGTAGCACCCCTATCTGGCGGAAGGGAGAGCCGACCTTGGCGCGGATCGACGTCTTGACCGAACGGCCCATCGGACTGGTCGACCCGGGAATCTTCGGCGGCTTCGCCGGAGCCTGTGCCGAAGGGGATCTGCGGGCGGCCGTCCGCGATCTCGGCGCGACCAGCATGCGCTGGGCCAGCCGGCCGGACAAGCCCTGGTGCGGCGAGGCCGAGCCGGTGCTGTGCCTGGACATGGCGGGCACCACCTTGGACGACGCGCTGGCCTGGGTGGAGTACTGCAGCGGCACCTACGGCGTCAGGTACTGGGGCCTCGGCCGGGAGATGTACAACGGACGGCGCACCGCGGCGGAATACGTGGCTCAGGCCCGCCGGTGGGCCAAGGCGCTCCGCCGGCTCGATCCCGGCCTGCGGCTGATCAGCTGCGGCCGGACCGGCCTCGACGACTGGGACCGTGACGTCATCGACGGCCTGGCCTTCCACGTCGACCTGCACGGCATCCACTGCTATACCGGTTCGGCCGACTACTGGTCCCATGTCCTCGCGCCGCACTACGCCGAACGCGCCCTGTCGGTCGCCGGCGCCCTGATCGACCGGGCCCGCTACGTGCAGCAGATCGAGCGGGAGATCTATGTGGCCTGCGACGAGTGGGGCCTACGGTCCGGCGCCGGGCAGGCCCTGGCCGACATGCTCGCCGCCGCGACCTACCTCAACGTGTTCGTACGCCAGTCGTGGACGGTGCGGATGGCGCACCTGGCCCTGACGGTGCCCGTCGGCGCCTCAGCGGACGAGGAACTCACCCAGAGCGTCTACCATCCGTTCCAGCTGATGGCGTCGGCGTCGCTGCCGGTCGCGGTGGACACCTTCACCTCGTCGGGCACGCACGCCCACCGGGACCCGCCCGGCGAGCCGTACCGGGTGGCCGATCTCGGCCGGTTCCAGTTGCTCGACGTAGCCGCCACCGCCGACCCCGCCCGCGGCAGGCTCACGGTGTCCGTGGTCAACCGCGATCCCCGCCGGGCCCACCCGACCCGCGTGACCCTGCACGACGCCCGGGCCAGCGGGGTGATGACCGTCCACGAGGTCACCGGGACCAGCGTGGTGACGGTGCGCACGGTCAAGCACGAGGTGTCCGGCGAGCACGTCGACGTCACGTTCGCTCCCCGCTCCTTCACCCTCCTCGAGCTGCCCCTCGCCTAGGGCGGGCCAGCCCCGGGTAACAGCGCCGAGGGCAGCGCCGACCGCAGGGCCAGCGCGTCCGCCGGCCGGTTGGTGATCAGCACGGTGACGCGCGGATCGGCGAGCCAGCGCCGGATGCCGGCGTCCTCGTCGACCGTCCAGATCATCGTCTTCAGGCCCGCCCGGTGGCACTGCGCCAGCACGCCCGCCCCGGCCAGCCGGTGATTCACCGCCACCCAGTCGGCCCGGCAGGCGCGCAGCCGCGGCAGGGGCCGCAGTTCGCCGAACCGGGTCGCCGCCCACCGGGAGCGCCGCACCTCGGCCAGGTCGCGGCCCAGCGACAGGGCCGCGGGGACCGCGGGGAAGCGCGCCTTGACCGCGGCCACCGACTCGTCCTCCAGGGTGGTGACCACGAAACGGTCCGGGCCGAGGAGGTCCAGGGCCATCTCGACGACGCGCTCCTCGCCGCCGGTGTCCTTGATATCCAGGTGGCCGATGGCCTTCCCGGCGATCAGCGTCATGACGTCGGCCGCCAGCGGTACCTCGTAGCCAGCCAGTTCGCACAGCCGGGCGTAGCTGATCCGCGCCAGTGGCTCGCCCTGGCGGGTGCGGGGATCGTGGAAGGCGGCCAGTACCCCATCCGCGGTCCGCCGAATATCGAACTCGACGTACTCCGCGCCCGTCTTAAGAGCGTGTGCATAGGATTCGATCGTCCCGGCGCGAGGGCCGTGCGCCGAGACGGCCGGATGGCTGGCCATGGTCGACCTCCTTCGTCCTAGTATCGCCGTCGGCGGGTGACACCGCACCGCCCGCCAAGTCAGGTGCGGCTAGTAACGGCTCGTGCACGATTGGTGTTCGGTGCGCTGCCTGGTTTCACCGCCGCCGCGGGCGCGATCAGCGCGGGCGCGCGGGAGGACCTGGTCAGGAACAGGAACATGTCTTCCAGCTGGAACCCCGCGCTGGTTTCGTCCTCGAGCATCGGCTTCAGCTCGAAGACCCCCTGGTAGAAGGCGTTCGATCGATCCAGGTCCTCGACGAACAACGTGATAGCGCCGATCTTCTTCCGCCAGCCGCTCATGTCACGCTTCCTTTCCGCCCCTCTAGTCGGGCACCGTCACCCTGACGACGAACGAACCTGACCATCCTGGACACCCACCCCAGCCCCAGTCCTCAGCCCGTCTGGAGTCGATGCCCCACCGGGCCGCACAGAGTGGTGCTATGTGTATGGTTGCCGCAATGTATACCCTAGGACGTGTATGTTGTGGCAATCATGTGCAGGCGGATGACACCTTTGGTTCGCTGGGGGCGGCGGCGTCAGCTGGACTGACGGCGCCGGCCCCGGCTGGTCTATGACGGAACACAACTCAGGTCGGTTTGGTCACACAAGGCCACGACAAGCCTGTCGTACCAGGTAGTAGCTCCACTGATACCGACTTGTGCCCATTTTCCGCTATCGGGATGTCGTGTTACGAGCGAACCGAAGGGGGTAGCGAACTACCGTTATGCGCATGGAGGACCCCGAGGTTGTCGCCGCCATCGTGGCTGGTGACCCCGCCGGGCTCGCGGAAGCGTACGACCGGTACGCCACGCCGCTCTTCTCGTACTGCCGCGCCCTGCTGCACGAGCCCGCCGACGCCGCCGACGCGGTTCAGGACACCTTTCTGGTCGCCACCGCCAAGCTGCGGGACCTGCGGGACCCGTCCAGGCTGCGTCCCTGGCTCTACGCGGTCGCGCGCAACGAGTGCTTCCGCCGGCTGCGGGCCGGGAAGGCGCTGTCCGCGCTCGACGAGGCCGCCGACCTCCCGGCGGCGAGCGCGGACATCGGCGCCACCGCGGAACAGGCCGAGCTCAGCCAGCTGATCAGGGCCGCGATGGACGGGCTGAACCCGGGCGACCGGGACGTCATCGAGCTGAGCCTGGTGCAGGAACTCGAGGGCGACGAACTCGCTGCCGCGCTCGGGGTGTCCCGCAACCACGCCCACGCGCTGCTGTCCCGGGCCCGCAGCCAGCTGGAGCGATCGCTCGGCGCGCTGATCGTCGCGCGGACCGGGCGAGACGCCTGCGCCAGCCTCGACGCCATGCTGGCCGGCTGGGACGGGCGGCTGACCGTGCTGATGCGCAAGCGGATCAGCCGGCACATCGACGACTGCGATATCTGCGGGGAGCGCAAGCGCCGCGAGCTGACCCCGGCCATGTTCGCCGGCGCCGTGCCGATCGCCGCCCTGCCCGCCGTGTTCTCCTCGGGCTTCCGCGATCAGCTGCTGCGGGTGCTGGCCGACCGCTCCCCGGCCGGAACCGCTCACCGGCTCAGCGTGGCGAACCGCGCCGCCCCGTTCGGCCCGACTGGTTTTCCGAAGGCGGCCAGCCCGCCCGGCGCCGCACCGTGGCGCCGCGTCCGGCACCATCCGCAGGCCGTCGTGGCGGCCGCCGCGGCCGCGGTCGTGGTGGCCGGGGCCATCGCGGCCGGCGTCATCGCCGGATCGCAGCACCGCCCGCCGCCGGCCAGCGCGGCGGCCGGCCCGGCGCACGGCGCGTCCGCGAGCGCGGGGACGCCAGGCCGCGGCGGACCGTCAGGCAGCCACCCCGGCGGAGGCAACGGCGGCAACGGAAACAACGGAACCGGCGGCAGCGGAAGCGGCGGCAACGGCGGCCAGGGGCTCGTGCCCACCGCCCCGGCGAACGGCGGCACCCCCACCCCGGTGTCACAGCCGTCGTCGGGGCCGTCCACCCCGGCCGCCGCCAGCAGCCCGGTGCCGTCCGCGACGCGCACCACGCCCGCCCCCGCGACCTCGCCGCCGGCGTCCACGCCCGCGCCGGCCGCCGGCACCCTGTCGCTCTCGACCGGCACGCTGCGCCTGGTCTCGGTCAAGGGCGTCGCGACCGCGAAGTTCACCCTCACCGCCCGGGGCGGTCCGGTCAGCTACTCCATCACGCCGGGATCCTCGCTGGCCGGCAGCCTGAGCGTCTCGCCGTCGGCCGGGTCGCTGGCCTCCGGCGCGAGCGTGACGGTCACCGTCACCTCGGGCAGCCTGGTCGCCCTGAACGGGCAGCTCACCGTGAACCCGGGCGGCCAGACGATCACCGTGATCCTCAGCGTCAGCCTGTAGCTACCACTGGCACAACTCGATGGTGCGCGGCGTGCTCCAGACCCTCGCCGCGCCCGTGACCAGCCTGCGCCGTACCCTTAAGCATGGTGCTGTCGAGTCCTGACGCGGTCGTCGTCGGCAGCGGGCCCAACGGGCTCGCCGCCGCCGTCACCCTGGCTGCCGCCGGAGTCGCGGTGCACCTCATCGAGGGCGCGCCCACCATCGGCGGCGGCTGCCGGACCGAGGAGCTGACGTTGCCCGGCTTCCGGCACGACGTCTGCTCGGCGGCCCACCCGCTGGCGGTCGCCTCGCCGTTCTTCCAGCGCTTCGGGCTGACCGAGCGCGGGGTCACGCTGGCTTTCCCCGAGGTCGAGTTCGCGCAACCGCTGGACGGCGGCCGGGCCGCGGTGGTGACCCGCTCGGTCGCCGAGACGGCCGCCCGCCTCGGCGCCGACGGGCGGGCCTACCGCCGCCTGTTCGGCCCGCTGGCCAGCCACATGGACGAGATCCTGCCGGCCCTCCTGGCCCCCCTGCGGACCCCTCCGGCGCACCCGTTCGCGGCGGGCAACTTCGGCCGCCGCGCGATCCTGCCGGCGTCCGCGGTGGCCAGGCGCTGGCATGGCGACGAGGCGCGCGCGATCCTGGCGGGCGCCGCCGCCCACGCCATGATGCCGCTGACCGCGGCGCCCACGGCGGGCGTCGGGCTGATGCTGGCCGGGCTGGCCCACGCGGTGGGCTGGCCGGTGGTGGCAGGCGGCAGCGCCCGGATCACCGACGCCATGGCCGCGGCCGTGCGCGAACTCGGCGGCACCATCGAGACTGGCCGCTGGGTGAAGTCGCTGGACGAGCTGCCCCCGGCCAAGGCGATCCTCCTCGACGTCTCCCCGAAGACGCTGGTCGAGGTGGCCGGCAACCGGCTGCCCGGGCGGTACGCCGCCGCGCTGCGCCGGTTCCGCTACGGCCCCGGCGTCTGCAAGGTGGACTTCGCCCTGTCCGGACCGGTGCCGTGGACCAACCAAGACTGCCGCCGGGCCGGGACGCTGCACCTGGGCGGTACGTTCGAGCAGGTCGCCGCGGCCGAGGCCGAGGTGGCCGCGGGCAAGCACCCGGACGCCCCGTACGTGCTGGTGGTCCAGCCCGGCGTCGCCGACCCGTCCCGCGCCCCGGCCGGCGCCGGGACCCTGTGGACCTACAGCCACGTGCCGTCCGGCTCGGACGTCGACATGACCAGCCGGATCGAGGCGCAGATCGAGCGGTTCGCCCCCGGCTTCCGTGACCTCATCCTGGCCCGCGCCGTGCGCACCGCCGCCGCCGAAGAAGCGGGCAACCCGAACTACGTCGGCGGCGACATCGGGGTCGGCGCGCAGACCGTCCGCCAGACCGTACTGCGCCCGGTGGCCAGGTGGAACCCGTACCGGACGCCAGCCCGCGGCGTCTACCTGTGCTCCTCGGCCACCCCGCCGATCCCGGGCGTGCACGGCCGCTGCGGCGAGCTGGCCGCGCTGACCGCGCTCCGTGACATCTTCGGCATCCGCGAGCGTCCCGACATCAGCCAGAAAACCATCAAAACCATGGGAACGAACGACGACGGTGCACGCCCCGCCCCCACCTCACGCTTAGTTGGCCGCGCCCTTGATCGATGAGTGCAGCGTCTCCCCGGCCGGATTCGCGTTGGTGGAGTAGTAGGCCACGCAGCGCAGTGCCCGGTCGCCGTTCGGCCAGCTGGACGCGTCGGGAACGATGTCGGTCCAGGTGTACACCGACTTGGAGTAGGCGATCCCGACGTAGGACGCGAAGGCGCTGTCGCAGGCCGCCGTGGCGTTCTTCCTGATGCCGTCGGTGCCGGGGAACGGGGTGTTCTTCGACCAGTGGTTCACGTTGGCGTAGAACACCTCGGCCGTGTGACCCTCGGTGCACGGCACCGCCTGGCTCAGCTTCGGCCACGGCGTGGGCTTGTTCAGCTGCAGGTTCGCCCCGGTCAGGCAGTCACCGACCTGGAACTGGGCGAGCGTGAGCTCGCCGGTGGTCCGGACCGGTGCCGGCGTGGGGGAGGACGGGGCGCTCTGCGTCTGAGACGTCGATGCCGACGCGGACGCCGACGCCGACGACGACGAGCCGCCTGAGCCCCCGTTCTTGCTCGAGCCGGGGCTGAGCGTCACGACCAGCACCACGACGATCACCACGATGGCGGCGGCCGCCGCGACCGGGGCGATCCACTTCGGCCGCTTGCGCTGGCCCTTCTGCACCGCGCTCGGCCCGTACCACTGCTCGGCCGCGGGCATGCCCTGGCCGGGCATCGGCGCCTGGCCGCCCGGCTGCTGTCCGCCCCACCACGAGCCGCCGCCCTGCTGGCCCCCCGGCTGGCCGCCGCCCTGCTGACCGCCGTACCCGGGCGCGACCGGGTCAGCCGGTGACCCCTGGCCGGTCCGGTAACCCTGCGGCTCGGGGTACTGCTGGCCTGGGTAGGACTGCGGCGCGGAACCCTGCTGTCCCGGACCCTGCTGGCCCGGATAGGCCTGACCTGGGTAGCTCTGCTGCCCGGGGTACCCGCCCTGGCCGGTGTAGCCTTGCTGCCCCTGGCCCGGGTAGCCCTGCTGCCCCGGGTAGCCCTGCTGGCCCGGGTACTGGGGCGCCTGCGGGTCGGCGTATCCCTGGGCTCCCTGCGAGTAGCCAGGGGCGCCCGTGGGCGGAGGCGGCGTCGGGGTGGACAGCGTAGTCCTGGTCGGCGGCTCGATCGTGGCGTTCCCGCCGGTCGGCGGCTCGGGCTGGTCGGCGCCCATGGCCATGGCGGCGGCGGCCGGCGCGACCGGATCGACCAGGGAACCGCCCGACGGCGGGTACAGGCCCGGCTGCGAAGGCTGCTGCGGAGACGGCTGCTGCTGGGACGAGCCCGGCCCGTACAGGCTCGGCTGCCCGAAGCCCTGCTGGCTGTAACCTTGCTGGCTGTAACCTTGCTGGCTGTAACCCGGCTGGCCCTGGACCCCTTGGCCGGCCTGGCTGGAGCCCGCGTAGCTGGAGCCCGGCGGCGGCGAGTGCATGCTCCCCTCGCCCGAGCCGGTCCCGGCTCCCGACGGGTCGAGGATGTGCGGGGGCAGCCAGTTGCTCAGGTCCGCGGCCGACGGGTACACGGCGGAGAGCTCGGAGAGGAACTCGGTCGCGCCTGGCCGGCGCTTGGGGTCCCGGGCCAGGCTCCGCTTGATCAGCGGCCGCAGGTGGTCGGGCACGCCGTCCGTGTTGGGCTTGCCGTGCACCACGCGGTAGAGCAGCGCGGCGGTGTCGCCGCTGCCGAACGGGCCCTCGCCCCTGGCGGCGTAGATGAGCACACCCGCCAGGCTGAAGATGTCGCTGGACGGCCCGACGGTGAGGCCCTCGGCCTGCTCGGGCGACATGAACCCGGGGGAGCCGATCATGAAGCCGGTCCCGGTCAGCGCGGTGGCGCCGGCCGCGGAGGAGATGCCGAAGTCGATGATCCGCGGCCCGTCCTGGGCCAGCAGCACGTTGGACGGCTTGAGGTCGCGGTGGATGACGCCCGCCGCATGGATCGCGATCAGCCCCTCGGCCAGCCCGGCGGCCAGCGCCAGCACGGAGGCCTCGGGCAGCGGACCCTGCCGCTCGACCGCGTCCGACAGCGACGTGCCGGGCACGTAGGCGGTCACCAGCCAGGGCACCGGGCCGTCCACGTCCGCGTCGACGACCGCCGCGGTGAACAGGCCGCCCACCTTGCGGGCGGCGGATACCTCGCGCGCGAAGCGGGCCCGGAAGCCCGCGTCCTCGGCCAGGTTGGCGCGGATGACCTTCACTGCCACCATGCGGCCACCAGGGGAGCGAGCCAGGTAGACCCGGCCCATCCCGCCGCTGCCCAGCCGCCCGAGCAGCACGTAAGGCCCGATGCGCTGGGGATCGCCGGGCTGTAGCGCCGCCAAACTGGTCACCCCCACCTAACTGTCGTGCATGCGCCAGCTTGCACCGCTTCGCAGAAATTACACATACCACAGATCCAGGCCACGGTCAGGCCCCCGCTTGGCCGCTCCGGCTCGTCCTGAAGCTAGTTGGCTCCAGGGTAGTGCTGAATCCGGGCCAAAGATAGGTAATCAGGCGACGCGGCCAGGTCCTGCGACCATGATCGCACACGAAGGCCTGGTCGCGGCGCCCGCCTCCGCGGCCGTGCTCAGCTCGTAACCACCGGGCCCGTAACCACGGGGCTCGAAACCACGGGGCCCGTAACCACGGGGCTCGAAACCACGGGGCTCGAAACCACGGGGCCCGTAGTCACGGGGCTCGTGACCACCGCGGCGCGGCCGGTCGAGCCCCGGACGACCAGTTCCGGCTCGAAGAGCAGTTCCTCGGGGTAGACCGCCACGTTCTCGATCTGGCTCACCAGCAGCGCGACCGCCGCCTTGCCCATCGCCTCGATCGGCTGCCTGACCGTGGTCAGCGGCGGGTCGGTGCAGTTCATGAACGCGGAATCGTCGTACCCGACCACCGAGACGTCGCCGGGTACGGACAGGCCGGCCCGGCGGACCGCCCGGATGGCGCCGAGGGCCAGCACGTCACTGCCGCAGATGACGCCGGTGACGCCGTGCCGCAGCAGCCGCGTGGTCGCTGCCTGCCCGCCTTCCAGGGAGAACAGCGCGTGCTCGACCGGCGGCGGCGCTCCCTGGTCGCTGGCCAGCCGGGCCCGCTCAGTGAACCCGGCGAGCTTACGGCGCGACGGCACGTGGTCCTCGGGCCCCACCACCAGGCCGATCCGCCGGTGGCCGAGCGAGGCCAGGTGGTCGTAGGCCTGGCCGACGGCGGTCACGTCGTCGGTCGACACGACGGGGAAGGCCAGGTCGTCGACGGCCGCGTGAAGGAGTACCACCGGGACGCCGCGGTTGCGCAGCAGCCGGTAGTGCTCGTGCGGGGCGTTCGCCTCGCCGCAATGCCCTCCGGCGAAGACCACCCCGGACACGTGCTGGTCGAGCAGCAGGTCAACGTAGTCCGCCTCGGACAGCCCGCCCGCCGTCCTGGTGCACAGCACCGGGGTGAAGCCGCGCTGCGCCAGCGCGCCGCCGATCACCTCGGCCAGGGCCGGGAAGATCGGGTTCTGCAGTTCGGGCAGGACCAGGCCGATCAACCGGGCCCGTTCGCCGCGCAGCTGGGTCGGCCGCTCGTAGCCGAGTACGTCCAGCGCCGTCAGCACGGCTTCCCTGGTGCTGTCGGAGACCCCGGTCTTGCCGTTCAGCACCCGGCTCACCGTGGCCTCGCTGACCCCGACCTTCTTGGCGACGTCAGCGAGCCGCCTGCTGGGTGTGCGCGTCATGCTGCAAATATACGACACTGAGTTGCAAGTTCTTGCGTCATCTTACTCACTCTCTTACGGAAACCTTCGCCGGAATC
>Ga0335085_10016246_pt1 | contig 10762 bp, 9 predicted proteins | sample Lox_Sample_45_FD_206712 | JGI IMG/M metagenome (GOLD analysis project Ga0335085, IMG submission 206712) | Soil microbial communities from Loxahatchee National Wildlife Refuge, Florida, United States - Lox_Sample_4.5 | ecosystem: Environmental > Terrestrial > Soil > Wetlands | place: USA: Florida... | reverse complement strand
GCAGCGCGCCGAGCGCCCGATCGCCTTCATGAACCAGAAGGTCGTCGACCAGCGCGTGATCGCGATCTATTTCGACAAGAACCGCCAGGTGCGCCGGCTCGCCAATTACGGTCTGAAGGACGGCAAGATCTTCGACTTCGTCAGCCGCACCACCGCGACCTCCGGCCAGGAGCTGAGCTACCTGCAGCCGCTGTTCAAGCTCTTGAGCTTCAATTAATCCGCCGCATCGTCATTGCGAGGAGCGAAGCGACGAAGCAATCCAGAGTCCCACGCGCGGCTCTGGATTGCTTCGCTGACGCTCGCATTGACGAGCCTGGCCTTGCGAACATTCCATTAGACGTTAGCTACATGGCTCGCGTGCCTTGCACCCTGGAGCCATGGATGACCGACGCCCCCGCCTACGAGCCGCCCAAAGTCTGGACCTGGAATAAAGAGAGCGGCGGTCGTTTCGCCAGCATCAATCGACCGATCGCAGGACCCACGCATGAGAAGGAATTGCCGGTCGGCCGCCATCCGCTGCAGCTTTATTCCCTGGCGACGCCCAATGGCGTGAAGGTCACCGTGATGCTGGAGGAGCTGCTGGCACTCGGTCACGCGGGCGCCGAATACGACGCCTGGCTGATCGACATCGGCAAGGGCGACCAGTTCGGCAGCGGCTTTGTCGCCATCAACCCGAACTCCAAGATTCCGGCGCTGCTGGACCGCTCCGGCCCCGAACCGATCCGCGTGTTCGAATCCGGATCGATCCTGCTTTATCTCGCCGAAAAATTCGGTGCCTTGCTGCCGAAGGACATCAAGACACGCACCGAGGCGCTGTCATGGCTGTTCTGGCAGATGGGCAGCGCGCCCAATCTCGGCGGCGGCTTCGGCCATTTCTATGCCTATGCGCCGAGCAAGATCGAATATGCGATCGACCGCTTTGCGATGGAGACCAAGCGCCAGCTCGACGTGCTCGACCGCCGCCTTGCCGACAACGAGTACCTTTCCGGCGGCGACTACTCGATCGCGGATATCGCGGTGTGGCCCTGGTACGGCGCGCTCGCCAAGGGCCTGCTTTACGGCGGCGGCGAATTCCTCTCGGTGCAGGACTACAGAAACGTGCAGCGCTGGACCGACCAGATCGCCAAGCGCCCCGCCGTGCAGCGCGGCCGCATGGTCAACCGCAGCTGGGGCGAGCCGGCAAGCCAGCTGCACGAGCGTCACGAGGCCAGCGATTTCGAGACGAAGACGCAGGACAAGATCGGCGAGACCGCGGGCGCGGAGAGCAAGTAAGCCGCCGTGCGGTCGCGGCGTGCAAACATCAAACTCTCCCCGCAAGCCAGTCACTTGCGGGGAGAGTTCACTGGGCTCAAGTCCCCTCGAACTTGAACGACACGTTCACCTTGGCGCGATAGGCTTCGACCTTGCCCTTCGCATCGAGCTGCATGTCGAGTTGGATGATTTCCGCGACACGCAGGTCGCGCAGCGTTCTCGCCGCCTGTTCCACCGCGTTCGCAGCCGCTCTCTCCCAGGACTCGCTGGACGTGCCGATCAGCTCGATGACCTTGTAGACACTCTCAGGCATGTGGTCCTCCCGTTCCGGTGCCCCCTGCCGCAGGCGAGCCTAGCACCATGGCGCTGGCACACAACTGATTTGCCCGCGGGAGGCGTACGCATGGATCGCTTCAACCCGTAGCAAGCCGTCATGCCCCGCGAAGGCGGGCATCCAATGTATCACCAAAGCAAAAAGCCCCGCCGGTTCGCACCGGCGGGGCTCTTCGATCTCACACTCTCCGCAGCCTCAATGCGCCAGGATCGCCAGCAGCAAGAGCGCCACGATGTTGGTGATCTTGATCATCGGGTTCACGGCGGGACCGGCCGTGTCCTTGTAGGGATCGCCGACGGTGTCGCCGGTCACCGCCGACTTGTGGGCATCCGAGCCCTTGCCGCCGTAATGGCCGTCCTCGATGTACTTCTTGGCGTTGTCCCAGGCGCCGCCGCCTGAGGTCATGGAGATCGCGACGAACAGGCCGGTTACGATCACACCGAGCAGCATGGCGCCGACGGCGGAGAACGCCGCTGATTTGCCGGCCGTACCTCCGCCCGCAATGGCGTAGATCAGGAAGTACACCACGATCGGCGACAGCACCGGCAACAGCGAGGGAATGATCATCTCCTTGATCGCCGCCTTGGTGAGCAGGTCGACCGCCTTGCCATAGTCGGGCTTGTCGGTGCCCTGCATGATGCCGGGCTTCTCGCGGAACTGGCGCCGCACCTCCTCGACGATCGCGCCGGCCGCGCGCCCCACCGCGGTCATGCCCATGGCGCCGAACAGATAGGGCAGCAAGCCACCGAATAGCAGGCCGACCACCACATAGGGGTTGTTCAGCGAGAAGTCGGGGTTGACGCCCCTGAAGTAGGGATGGGTTGCTGAATCGCTGATGAAGAATTTGAGGTCCTGGTTATAGGCCGCAAACAGCACCAGCGCGCCGAGACCGGCGGAGCCGATCGCGTAGCCCTTGGTCACGGCCTTGGTGGTATTGCCCACCGCATCCAGCGCGTCGGTCGACTTGCGCACCTCCTTCGGCAGGCCCGCCATTTCGGCAATGCCGCCGGCATTGTCGGTGACGGGACCGAAGGCATCCAGCGCCACGATCATGCCGGCCAGCGACAGCATGGTCGTGGTGGCGATCGCAATCCCGAACAGGCCGGCGAGGTTGTAGGTGACGAGGATGCCGGCGATGATCACGAGCGCAGGCAGCGCGGTCGCCTCCATCGAGATCGCAAGGCCCTGGATCACGTTGGTGCCGTGACCCGTCACGGAAGCCGCGGCGATCGACTTCACCGGGCGATAATCGGTGCCGGTGTAGTATTCGGTGATCCAGATGATCAGGCCGGTGACGACGAGGCCGACCACGCCGCAGACGAACAGGTTTGCGCCGGTATAGTCCACGCCGTCGAGCTTGCCGAAGCCGATCAGCGCGTAGATCACGAACGCCACACCCGCGAGCGACAGGATGCCGGTCGCGATCAGGCCCTTGTACAGCGCACCCATGATCGACTGGCTGGCGCCGAGCTTGACGAAGAAGGTGCCGATGATCGAGGTGATGATGCAGATGCCGCCGATGGCAAGCGGCAGGGTCATCATGTTGGCGAGGATCGGCGTCTTGGCGAAGAAGATCGCCGCCAGCACCATGGTCGCCACCGCCGTCACGGCATAGGTCTCGAACAGGTCGGCGGCCATGCCGGCGCAGTCGCCGACATTGTCGCCGACATTGTCGGCGATGGTGGCGGGGTTGCGTGGATCGTCCTCGGGGATGCCGGCCTCGACCTTGCCGACGAGGTCGCCGCCGACGTCCGCGCCCTTGGTGAAGATGCCGCCGCCGAGACGGGCGAAGATCGAGATCAGCGAGGCGCCGAAGCCGAGCGCCACCATGGCGTCGACCACGGTGCGGCTGTCGGGCGCGAGCTTCAGCGAATAGGTCAGGAAGCCGAAATAGAGCGTGACGCCGAGCAGTGCGAGACCTGCCACCAGGAGCCCGGTGATCGCGCCGGCCTTGAAGGCGAGTTCGAGGCCGCCGGCAAGTGAGGTGGTGGCGGCCTGCGCGGTGCGGACGTTGGCGCGCACCGACACGTTCATGCCGATGAAGCCGGCCGCACCCGAGAGAATCGCGCCGATGGCAAAGCCGACCGCGACCAGGACTCCGAGGAAATAGGCAAGCAGCAGGAAGATGACGATGCCGACCATGCCGATGGTCATGTATTGGCGGCGCAGATAGGCCTGTGCGCCCTCGCGCACGGCGGCCGCGATTTCCTGCATCCGCGGATTACCGGCGTCGGCCGAAAGAACCGACGACGTCGCCCAGATCGCATAGGCGATGGAAAGCGCTCCGCAGAGCACGATCAACCATAGAGCTGTCATTGCACTCCCTCAGGATATTGTATTTGTCCCCCACGCCCGTCGCTCGGGCGCAAAATGCTGCGCCGCCCTGCCCAAAAGGGCGGTCCGCAAATCGGCCGGGAGGTTGCCAAAGTTGCTGCGCCTGCGCAACGCCGGCAGCGGCAAAATAGGTCCTATTTCGCAGCCTTTTTCCGGCCGAAAGATCGCTGTCTCTGCGGCCCTGTCCTAGAAATGGCTGTAGGAGCGGCGCGCGAGCGGCAGTTCCCTGCCCTGATCGTCCAGAAAGCGCGGAGCATCGGATCCCGCAATCACGCGACCGATCGCCGTCAGGACAATACCGGCCTGCGCGGCCGCCGCCAGCAGCATCTCGCTCTCGCTGCGGCTCTCTGGAACCGTGCAGACGATCTCGTAATCATCGCCTCCGGAGATCATGGCCTCGATGTCTGCAGCGCGGTTCGCGAGCACGCTTTGCGCCGCAGCAGAAATTGGAATGCGCGCCACGTCGATGACAGCCGAGACCTGCGAGGCTGCGCAGAGCTTGGTGAGATCGCCAGCCAATCCGTCCGACACGTCCATTCCGGCACTCGCATAGGCGCGAATGGCCTCGGCCAGGGCGTTGCGCGGCTGCGGCACCCGGTAGCGGCCGATCAGCGTGTCTCTTGCGGCGGCATCGTTCGCAAGCGCGGTCGCTGCCGGCCCGCCGGTGAGAATGTCGAGGCCGACGGCGGCATCGCCGATGGTTCCCGTCACCATGACGAGGTCGCCGGCCCGCGCGCCGGTGCGCGGAACCATCTGTCCCGCGGGCACACGGCCGAAGGCGGTGATGGAGATCGTGAGCGGGCCCGGCGTCGATACCGTGTCGCCGCCAAGCAGCGGGCAATGGAAGGTCCTCGCGTCATCGCCGAGGCCTCGCGCAAAGGCGGAGAGCCAGGCGTCGTCGGCGCGGTGCAATGCGAGTGTCAGCACGAAGCCAGCTACCGTGGCGCCCTTGGCGGCGAGATCGGACAGATTGACCCGCAGCGCCTTGCGCGCGACCGTGTCGGGCGGATCGTCGGGCAGGAAATGCACGCCTTCGACGATCGCATCCGTGGTGACGACGATGTCCTCGTCCCCGGCCTTGAGGACGGCCGCGTCGTCGACAAGGCCAAACGCGCCCGGATCGGTCGCGAGCGGCTTGAAGTAGCGGGCGATCAGGGAGTCTTCGCCGGATGGGCCAGTCGTCATGCGTCTGCGCTCGTCGCAACCCCCGGGAGTCTAGCTGCGTGAAAATTCCTCAGGCCGGAACTGCCGCGCGATCTGGTCGAGCACCGCGTTCACCATGCCGGTCTCCTCCTGCTCGACAAAGGCATGGGCGACATCGACATATTCAGATACCACGACCCGGCCCGGCACGTCACGACGATGCTCGAGCTCGTAGGCACCCGCACGCAGCACCGCGCGCAGGATCGCGTCGATCCGCTTCAAGGGCCAGCCCTTCGACAGCGCCTCGTCGATCAGGGGATCGAGCCTCGCCTGGTCGCGCACCACGCCGGCCACGACATCGCGAAAGAAGGCGGCTTCCGCCGGCAGATATTTCTCGCCCTCGACCTCCCCGCCGAGCCAGTGGCTTTCGAACTCGGCGAAGATGTCGTTGATGCCCGCCCCGGCAATGTCCATCTGGTAGAGCGCCTGCACGGCGGCAAGCCGCGCCGCGCCACGGCGGTTCGCCTTCTTCTCCGCGGGCCTGCCATCAGGGCCTTTGACCGGATTTTTCCTTGCGTCGGCCATGTCTTAGGACTTCGCCAGACGGCGCTTGATGCGCAGCATCGCCAGCGCCGCGCGGGCCGCATCACCGCCCTTGTTGAGTTCGCTCGCGCGCGCCCGCGCCCAGGCCTGGTCCTCGGTATTCACCGTCAGGATGCCGTTGCCCAGCGGAAGCTTGCGCGCCACGGCCAGATCCATCAGCGCGCGCGAGGATTCCATCGATACGATCTCGAAATGGATGGTGTCGCCCCTGATCACACAGCCGAGCGCGATCACCGCATCATAGGGCTTGCCCGCGGCGGCAGCGGCATCGACCGCAATCGCGATCGCTGCCGGAATCTCCAGCGAGCCGGGAACCGTGATGATGTCGTGGGCCAGTCCCGCGCTCTTCAGCTCCGCCAGCGCGCCCTCGAGCAGCGCGTCCTGGATATCGTCATAAAAGCGCGCTTCGACGATCAGGGCGCGGGCGCCCGAGATGTCGGTCTGGTCCTTCAACGGAGCGCGTCGTGCGTCAGCCATTACTTCTGCTAATCAGGGACGTTTCGTGATGTGCCGCTTTTAGGCGCAGCCATTGATAAGGCCAAGCCCTCATTTCATTTCCGTCAATCGTGCGGCATAACGAGCCATCAGATCGACCTCGATATTGACCTCGCTACCCGCACGCCAGGACGACAATGTCGTGACACTGAGCGTATGGGGAATGATCAGCACGGAAAACTTCGTGTCCTCGACCGTGTTGATGGTGAGGGAGACGCCGTCGAGCGTGATCGAGCCCTTGGGCGCAATGAAGCGCGCGAGCTCGCGCGTGGTGTCGAGCGTAAAGCGCGCCATATCGGGCAGATCGTCGCGGCTGACGATGGTGGCGATGCCGTCGGCATGGCCGGCGACGATGTGACCGCCAAGCTCGTCGCCGATCTTGAGCGCGCGTTCCAGGTTGAGCCTGGTGCCGATCGCCCAGTGCCTGGCCGTGGTCATGCGCAGCGTCTCGGCCGCTGTGTCGACATCGAACCAGGTCCGGCCGGCTTCGACACCTGCCGCGACAACAGTTAGGCAGACGCCGTTGCACGCAATCGAGGCACCATCGGCAATCCCGGCACGATCGTAATGGCAGGCAATGCGCAAACGGTGCAATTGACCCTGGGCAACGGGCGTCAGCGCAACGATCTCGCCAATATCGGTGATGATCCCGGTAAACATTCAAGCGCGCTCATAGACGGTGAGAGTGTCCTGATCCAGCGTCTCGCTAGCACGGACGCGGAACGCAGGCGACTGCGTGATTTGTGTGAGCGGCAATGCATCGAGCGCGCTGATGCCGTCGGCTCCGATCGCCTGCGGCGCGCGAAACAGCCAGGCTTCGTCGACCAGATCGGCCGCGACAAAGGACGCCGCCACGCGGCTGCCGCCTTCCACCATCAGCCGCGTTATGCCTTTGTCCGCAAGTGCGTGCAGGACACCATGCAGATCGAGGCCGGCGCCGGCCTTGGGAGGGATCCGGATCACAACAGCGCCCGCGGCGCCGAGTTTTGCGGCAGCCGGCGCATCTGCCAATTCCGACGCCATCACCCACAGCGGCGTCTTCCGCGCCGAATGCACCAGCCGGCTGTCGCCGGGAATGCGCAAGGCGCGGTCGAGCACAATCCTGACCGGCGAACGCGCCTCCATGCCCGGCAGCCGGCAGGTGAGCTCGGGATCATCGGCAAGCACCGTGCCGATGCCGACCAGGATGGCATCGCATTGCGCGCGGAGCAGATGCACGCGTGTCCGCGCCGCCTCGGCCGTGATCGCGACCGGCTTGCGGCCGGCCGCGCCGATCCTGTCGTCGGCGGATACCGCGAGCTTGAGGATCACATGCGGACGATGATCCCTGATGCGGCGGAAATGGCCGGCATGGGCGTAGGCCGCCTCCGCGCGCTCGAGGCCGATATCGATGGCGATGCCGGCGGCACGCAGCTTGGTAAAACCCTGGCCCGCAACTTCCGGATTGGGATCCTCGATCGCAGCGACCACGCGGGCGATGCCGGACGCGATCACGGCATCGGCGCAGGGCGGCGACTTGCCGACATGCGAGCACGGCTCGAGCGTGACATAGAGGGTCGCCCCGCGCGCAGCTTCGCCCGCCTCGCGCAAGGCGACCGGCTCGGCATGCGGACGGCCGCCGGCTTGCGTCCATCCGCGGCCGACGATGAGGCCGTCCTTGACCACCACGGCGCCGACGGCCGGGTTCGGCCAGGTGCGCCCGAGACCGCGCCGTCCCAAGGTCAGCGCAAGCTGCATGAAGCGGCGGTCGGCCGCTCCGGCATCGCGTGCCTTCTGCGCCAGCTGGTCTTCCAGGATGCGGAAGATCATTTGCGGATCGGGACGATCCGCGTCTCGTCCTCGCCGGACAATTCGCCCAGCACAGCCTCGAAGTCCTTGGCCTCGCGGAAATTGCGGTACACCGAGGCGAAGCGGACATAGGCCACGTCGTCGAGCGCGCGCAGATGCTCCATCACGATCTCGCCGATCGCCTCCGACGACACCTCCGCTTCGCCCGCGCTCTCGAGCTCGCGCACGATGGCCGAGACCATCCTCTCGACCCGCTCCGGCTCCACGGGCCGCTTGCGCAGGGAGATCTGCACCGAGCGCACCAGCTTGTCGCGGTCGAACGGCACGCGGCGGCCGTTGCGTTTGATGACGGTCAGTTCGCGCAGCTGCACGCGCTCGAACGTGGTGAAGCGGAAGTTGCAGGCGATGCAGACCCGCCGCCTCCGGATCACAGAGGAATCCTCGGTCGGACGCGAGTCCTTCACCTGGGTGTCGAGACTGTTGCAGCTGGGGCAGCGCATCCGGGCCGAGCCTTGTCTTGGAGAGCCTTACTGGTAGATCGGGAACCGATCGGTGAGCGCCTTGACGCGGTCCTTGATGGCGGCTTCGACCAGCGGCGCCTTGCCATCGCCGGATTGCGCGATCGCGTTCAGCACTTCCGCGATCATGCCGCCGACCTGCTTGAACTCGGCAACGCCAAAGCCGCGGGTGGTCGTCGCCGGCGTGCCGAGCCGCAGGCCCGAGGTGACGAACGGCGTTTCGGGATCGAACGGAATGCCGTTCTTGTTGCAGGTGATGCCGGCACGGACCAGCGCCTTCTCCGATGCGTTGCCCTTCAACCCCTTCGGACGGAGATCGACCAGCATCAGATGGTTGTCGGTGCCGCCGGAGACGATGTCGAGCCCGTGGCCGCGCAGCGTCTCGGCCAGCGCCTTGGCATTCTCGACCACGTTCCTGGCATAGACCTTGAAGTCCGGCCGCAGCGCCTCGCCAAACGCCACCGCTTTCGCCGCAATCACATGCATCAGCGGCCCGCCCTGCAGGCCCGGGAAGATCGCCGAGTTGAGCTTCTTGGTCAGCGTCTCGTCGTTCCACAGCATCAAGCCGCCGCGCGGGCCGCGCAACGATTTGTGGGTGGTCGTCGTGGTGACATGGGCATACGGCACGGGCGAGGCATGCACGCCACCGGCGACGAGGCCGGCGAAATGCGCCATGTCGACCAGGAGGTAGGCGCCGACGCTGTCGGCGATCTCGCGGAAGCGCTTGAAGTCCCAGGCGCGCGAATAGGCCGAGCCGCCGGCGATGATCAGCTTCGGCTTCACCTGCTCGGCCTGCTTTGCGACCGCATCCATGTCGATGATCTGGTCCTCACGCCGCACCGTGTAGTGCGAGGCCTTGAACCATTTGCCGCTCATGTTGACGGGCGAGCCGTGGGTGAGATGACCGCCGGCCGCGAGATCGAGGCCCATGAAGGTGTCGCCGGGCTGCAGCAGCGCGAGGAACACCGCCTGGTTCATCTGGCTGCCGGAGTTCGGCTGCACATTGGCGAAGTTGGCGCCGAACAGCTTCTTGGCCCGCTCGATCGCCAGGTTCTCGGCGACGTCGACCCATTCGCAGCCGCCGTAATAACGCGCGCCCGGATAGCCCTCGGCATATTTGTTGGTCATCACCGAGCCCTGTGCCTCCAGCACGGCGCGGCTGACGATGTTTTCCGACGCAATAAGCTCGATCTCATGGCGCTGCCGGCCGAGCTCGCCCGCAATCGCCGCGGCGATCTCCGGATCGGCCTGTTTCAGGCTCGCGGTGAAGAAGGAATCGGGAGCGGAGCCCATCTTGCTCGAGGTGTTGGCGCTTGCGGTCATCGGCGAAATATCCCCATTGCCGCAACCACTTGACGGGTTACGGCCGGTCTTGGTCGGAAAGGCGGAAGCAGGTCCGCCCGATTAGCACAAAGGAGCCGGGGTGGCCAAGCTTTTGCGGTCCGGCCTGCGAATTTATGCCAGATATGGTGGGGATTGGGCGGATTAACAGAGCCGCGAACGTCGTCCTGGCGAAGGCCAGGACCCATACCGCGGAATCTCTCGGTTGCGTTCGGTGGTTGACGATCTTCGCTAGAAGGAACGCCTGGGGTTATGGGTCCTGGCTTGCGCCAGGACGACGGAGAGAGGCGGGACGCGCGTCATCACTTCCGTAAAACAGAATGCGGAACATTTGGCGCAGAGCCAACCGATCACCGCGCTTCCGACCCAAAATTGACATTGGCGTGTGTCCCCATCTCGCCGGGCGGAAGAGAGTTTAGTTCAGCTGTTGTTCAGATGCTCTCGTGTTACGTGGCTGCCAACCGCCGTGAAAACAAGGTGGAGGAAGAACATGCCGAGAGCTGCTCGCCGTATGAATATCGCGGTGGCGCTTAGCGCGATCCTCGCGAGTGCCGCCATAGCAGTGGCGCCCACTGAGGTTGCGCAAGCAGCCCGAGGCGGCGGTGGTGGCGGCGGCTTCCATGGCGGCGGTGGTGGCGGCGGCTTCCATGGCGGCGGCTTCCACGGCGGTGGAGGTGGTTTCCATGCCGGTGGCGGCGGCTTCCATGGGGGCGGCGGCTTTCATCCCGGCGGTTTTCGCGCCGGCGGCTTTCACGGCGGCGGAGGCGGTTTTCACGGTGGCAGTTTTCACGGCGGTGGCGGCGGTTTCCATGCTTTCCGCGCCGCGCCGAGCGTGCACCAATTCCATGCTGCCCGCCCCTCGATCGGCAGCCAGGTGCACTACGGCAATCTCGGTCGGTCAGGCGTGGTCGCGGGCAACCACGCCGTCTCCAATCACGTGATGCAGCGCAATGCC
>Ga0335085_10016245_pt1 | contig 10763 bp, 10 predicted proteins | sample Lox_Sample_45_FD_206712 | JGI IMG/M metagenome (GOLD analysis project Ga0335085, IMG submission 206712) | Soil microbial communities from Loxahatchee National Wildlife Refuge, Florida, United States - Lox_Sample_4.5 | ecosystem: Environmental > Terrestrial > Soil > Wetlands | place: USA... | reverse complement strand
GACGCCGTTCCTGCGCCGCAGCGGCGTCGAGCGGCTCGCGCTCGTGGTGGCCTCGCACGGCGACGCCGACCACCTGGGCGGGCTGCCGACGGTGGTGCGGTCGTTCCGGCCGGAGCTGGTGCTGGAGCCGGGCCAGCCGCGCACCACGGAGCTCTATCGCCGGTTTCTCGCTGCGGCCGCGCTGGCCGGAAGCCGGTGGCGGCCGGCGCGCGCGGGCGACAGCCTCGAGCTGGACGGCGTGAGGCTCCGGGTGTGGCACCCCGACAGCGCCTGGATGGCGCGGGGGCTCGAGGCGAACGAGAACTCGGTGGTGCTCACGCTCGACTACGGCGCGTTCCGCGCGGTGTTCCCGGGCGACGCCGGGCTGGCGATGGAGGGCGCGCCCGACGTCGCGGGCCGGATCCCGGCCGCGACGCTGCTCAAGGTGGCGCACCACGGGAGCCGGTCGGCCACCGGCCCAGCGTGGCTGGCCGAGCTGAGGCCGAAGCTCTGCGTCGTGTCGGTCGGCCCGAACCGCTACGGCGAGCCCGACCCGGGCGTGATGGCTGCCTTGCGGGACGCGGGGTGCGACGCGTTCCGCACCGACGCCGGCGGCCCGGTGACCGTGGAGACCGACGGCTCGGTGGTCCGCGTCCACGCCGGGCCGCGCGACACGACCTTCACCCTCACGCGGGGGCAGCCGTGAAGTCGCAGCTCGCACGGGTCATCACGATCGAGCGGTTCATCCTGGACCAGGAGGAGCTGCACCCCGAGGCCACGGGGGAGCTGTCCAACCTCCTGTACGACATCGCGCTGGCCGCCAAGATCATCAACAGTCACGTCCGCATGGCCGGCCTCGCCGACATCATCGGCAGCGCCGGGCTGATCAACGTGCAGGGCGAGGTGGTGCAGAAGCTGGACGAGTTCGCCAACGCCACCATGAAGCACGCCCTGCTCAGGACCGGGCGGGTGTGCCTCATCGGCTCGGAGGAGGACGCGGAGCCGATCCCCACGCCGCCGGGACAGGCGGCGGGCAAGTACGTGGTGCTCTACGACCCGCTCGACGGCTCGTCGAACATCGACGTCAACGTCTCCATCGGCACCATCTTCTCGGTCCACAAGCGCACGAGCCCCGACGGCCGGCCGGGCGTGCTCAGCGACTGCCTGCAGAAGGGCCGCGACCAGGCCGCGGCCGGCTACGTCCTGTACGGGTCGAGCACGATGATGGTGTACACCACCGGCCAGGGCGTGCACGGCTTCACCTACGACCCGACCATCGGCGAGTTCCTGCTCTCGCACCCCAGCATCACCACGCCGCAGCACGGCAAGTACTACAGCGTGAACGAGAGCTACTTCCCGCGCTGGGACGCGAAGGTGCAGTCGCTGGTGAAGTGCTACAAGGGCCTGGACTGCGGGTTCGAGCCGAAGAGCTGCCGCTACATCGGCTCGCTGGTCGCCGACTTCCACCGCAACCTCATCGCCGGCGGCGTGTTCTGCTACCCGGCGGACACCCGCTCGCCCCAGGGCAAGCTGCGGCTGCTGTACGAGTGCGCCCCGCTGGCGATGCTGTGCGAGCAGGCGGGCGGCTACGCGAGCGACGGGCACCGGCCGATCCTGGACATCGAGCCGAGGGAGCTGCACCAGCGCTCGCCGCTGTTCGTCGGCAGCACGGACGACGTGCTGCTCGCCGAGCGCATGCTGCAGGACGCGTGACGGAGCGCCGGACCAGCTCCGGGATCGAGATCCGGCCCGCGTACGGGCCGGCCGACGCGCCGCCCGACCTCGCCGCCCGGCTCGGCGCGCCGGGCGCGTTCCCCTTCGCCCGCGGCATCCACGAGTCGATGTACCGCGGCCGGCTGTGGACCATGCGCCAGTACGCCGGCTTCGGCACCGCCGAAGAGACCAACGCGCGGTTCCGCGAGCTGCTCGCGGCCGGCCAGACCGGGCTCTCGACGGCCTTCGACCTCCCGACCCAGATGGGCTACGACTCCGACCACCCGCTCGCCGCGGGTGAGGTCGGCCGCGTGGGGGTGGCCGTGGACACGGTGGACGACCTGGCGCGGGTGTTCGCCGGCATCCCGCTGGATCGCGTCACCACGTCGATGACCATCAACGCGACCGCCGCCGTGCTGCTCGCGATGTACCTGGTCGTCGGGGAGGAGCAGGGGGTCGCACCCGACAAGCTCGGCGGCACCATCCAGAACGACGTGCTCAAGGAGTTCGTCGCGCGCGGCACCTACGTGTTCCCGCCCGCGCCGAGCTTGCGCCTCGTGACCGACGTGTTCCGGTTCGTCCTGGAGCGGGGCCTCGCCTTCAACCCCATCTCGATCAGCGGCTACCACATGCGGGAGGCCGGCGCCACCGCGGCGCAGGAGCTGGCGTTCACGTTCGCGAACGCGCTGGCCTACCTGCGCCACGCCCGGGCCGCGGGCCTCGACACCAACCGGCTCGCCGCCCGGATCTCGTTCTTCTTCGCCGCCCACAACGACCTGCTCGAAGAGGTGGCGAAGTTCCGCGCCGCCCGGCGGCTGTGGGCCACCCTGGTGCGGTCGGAGTTCGGCGGCGACGAGACCGCCTGCCGGCTCCGCTTCCACACCCAGACCGCCGGCTCCACCCTCACCGCCCAGCAGCCGATGGTGAACGTGGTGCGCGTCGCGGTGCAGGCGCTGGCCGCGGTCCTGGGCGGCACCCAGTCGCTGCACACCAACGCGTTCGACGAGGCGCTCGCCCTGCCCACGGCCGACTCGGCACGCCTCGCGCTCCGGACCCAGCAGGTGCTGGCCCACGAGTCGGGCGTCACCGCCACCGCCGACCCGCTCGGCGGCTCGTGGTACGTCGAGGCGCTGACCGCCGGGCTCGAGGGGAAGGCGCGGGAGTTGATGGCCGAGGTGGAGCGGCGCGGCGGCGCGGTGCAGGCCATCGCCGACGCGTTCGTGCAGCGCGAGATCGCGGCGGCGGCGTACGCCGCGCAGCAGGGCATCGAGCGCGGCGACGACGTCGTCGTGGGCGTGAACCGCTACGAGGACGGCGCGCCGGTCGAGGCGCCGCCCGCGCCCGACTACTCCGCGCTCGCCGCCAGGCAGGTCGCCCGCCTCCAGGCCGCCCGCGCCTCCCGCGACGCGGCCCGCTGCGAGGGCGCCCTCCGCGCGCTCGCGGCCGCGGCCGCCGCGCCGGCCTCCCCGCTGATGGAGATCATCGTGGAGGCGGTCCGCGCCCGCGCCACCGTCGGCGAGATCACCGCTGCCATGGAGCGGAGCTGGGGCCGCCACGGCGCCTTGACAGGCCCGGCCGCGATCGGCTAACCTTATATATTCCTTTGCGTTAGGTCATCAGTCGCGATGCCGACGTACGAATACAAGTGTCCCAGCTGCGGCACCCGGTTCGAGCGGGTCCAGAAGATCACCGCCAAGCCGGGCGCTCCCTGTCCCAAGTGCGGGGCCAAGGCCGAGCGCCTGATCTCGGGCGGCCACGGCCTGGTGTTCAAGGGCTCCGGTTTCTACGAGACCGACTACAAGCGGGCCGGCGAGAAGGCGAAGCACGACAGGGCCAAGAAGGAGAGCGGCGAGAAGCCGCCGGCGCCGTCCAAGCCCGACACCCCCAAGTCCGACTCGAAAGCCGACTGAGCGTGGCCCGGGACGAGATCAAGGCCGAGCTCGCCCGGGTGGCCGCCTCGCTCGGCGCGCCGCCGGGCGTCGCGGTCGAGCTGGAGACGCCGCGCGAGAAGACCCACGGCGACCTGGCGACCAACCTCGCCCTGGTGCTCGCCCGGACGCTCGGAGCCAAGCCGCGGCAGGTCGCCGAGCGGATCGTCGCCGCCCTCCAGCTGCCGGCCGAGCTGGTGGCCGCGGTGGAGATCGCCGGCCCCGGCTTCATCAACTTCCGCCTCGCCGCCGGGCAGGTGGCCGGCGTGCTGCCGCGGATCCTCGCGGCGGGCCCGGCGTGGGGCCGCGCGGCGGCGGCGCACGCCTCGCCGGTCAACGTCGAGTTCGTCTCCGCCAACCCCACCGGTCCGCTGCACGTCGGGCACGGCCGCCAGGCGGCGCTGGGCGACGCGATCAGCGCGCTGCTCGAGTGGACCGGCTGGAAGGTCACCCGCGAGTTCTACTACAACGACGCCGGCGCGCAGATCATGAAGCTCGCCGCGAGCGTGCAGGCGCGGGTGGCGGAGCTGGCCGGGCGCGCGGCCATCCTCCCCGAGGGCGGCTACCACGGCGAGTACGTGCGCGAGATCGCCGAGCGCTACGTGGCCGCGCATCCGGCGGACCGCGGGGGCGCCGACGTGGAGGCGGTGCGCCGGTTCGCCGTCGCGGCGCTGCGCGAGGAGCAGGACCGCGACCTCCAGGCGTTCGGCGTGAAGTTCGACGTGTACTTCCTCGAGTCGTCGCTGTACGCCGACCGCCGGGTGGACGAGACCGTGGACCGGTGGCGTGCCGCGGGCCACACCTACGAGCAGGACGGCGCGCTGTGGCTCCGCACCACGGACTACGGCGACGACAAGGACCGGGTGATCCGGCGCAGCGCCGAGAAGGGCGGGGAGTTCACCTACTTCGTGCCCGACGTCGCCTACCACGTGCACAAGTGGAAGCGCGGGTTCGGCCGGGCCATCGACGTGCAGGGCTCCGACCACCACAGCACCGTGACCCGGGTGCGGGTCGGCCTGCAGGCGCTGGACCTCGGCGTGCCCGAGGGCTACCCCGAGTACGTGCTGCACCAGATGGTGACGGTGATGAAGGGCGGCGAGGAGGTGCGCATCAGCAAGCGCGCCGGCAGCTACGTCACCGTGCGGGACCTGGTGGACGAGGTGGGGCGGGACGCGGTGCGGTATTTCTTCCTGATGCGGAAGGCCGACTCCCAGCTGCAGTTCGACATCGACCTGGCCCTGAAGCGCAGCGAGGAGAACCCGGTCTTCTACGTGCAGATGGCGCACGCCCGGATGTCGGGCGTGTTCCGGGTGGGCGGCGTGGACCCGGCCGCGGTGACGGCGGACGGCGTGGACGTCGGCGTGCTCACCGACCCGAGCGAGGCCGAGCTGCTCAAGGCGCTGGAGCGCTTCCCGGGCGTGGTGGAGCGCGCCGCCGCCGCGCTCGACCCCCAGCGCGTCACCAGCTACCTGGAAGAGCTGGCGCGCGCGGCGCACCTTTGGTACCACCGCTGCCGGGTGCTCGGCGAGAGCCCGCCGGTGGAGCGGGCGAGGCTCGCGGTGGCGCGGGCCACCCAGATCGTGCTGGCCAACGCGCTCGGCCTCCTGGGCCTCGCGGCCCCGGAGCGCATGTAGCGCCGGATCGGGAGTGAGCGCATGAGCTTGCTGGTCGTGGGCAGCGTGGCCCTGGATTCGGTCGAGACGCCGTTCGGCCGCACCGAGAACGCGGTGGGCGGCTCGGCGGTCTTTTTCGGCGTCGCCGGCTCGCTGCTCTACCCGGTCCAGATGGTCGGCGTGGTGGGGCGCGACTACCCGATGGCCGAGCTGAAGCGGCTGGCCGAGCGCGGGCTCGACCTCCGCGGCGTGACGGTCGCCGACGGCGAGAGCTTCCGCTGGGCCGGCAAGTACGGCTTCGACCTCTCGACCCGCGACACGCTGGAGACGCGGCTGGGGGTGTTCGCCAACTTCCGGCCGGTCATCCCCGAGCCGTTCCGCGACGCCGAGTACGTGTTCCTCGGCAACATCGACCCCGAGCTGCAGCTCGAGGTCCTGGAGCAGGTCCGCAAGCCGAAGGTGGTGGCCTGCGACACCATGAACTACTGGATCCAGGGCAAGCGCACCGCGCTGATGAAGCTGCTGGCGCGGGTGGACGTGCTGCTGGTGAACGACTCCGAGGTGCGCGAGCTGTCGGGCGACTGGCACATCCACCGCGCGGCGCGCTGGGTCCTCAACCACGGGCCGAAGTTCGTGGTGGTGAAGAAGGGCGAGCACGGCGCGGTGCTGGTCGAGAAGGACCGCATCTTCTACGTGCCGGCCTTCCCGCTGGACGACGTGTTCGACCCGACCGGGGCCGGCGACTCGTTCGCCGGCGGGTTCATGGCGCAGCTGGCGCGCACCGGCGACGTGTCCGACGCGGGCCTCCGGCTGGCGATGGTCTACGGCTCGGCGATGGGCAGCTTCGCGGTCGAGCGCTTCTCGGTCGGCCGGTTCGAGGAGATCACGCTCGCCGACGTGCAGGCGCGGGTGCGCGCCTACCGCGACCTGGTGCACTTCGAGCTGGACGCCGCGAGCGCCGATGCCGGTCGGCGCTGACCGCTACCGCCGCGCCGGCGTGGACCTGGCGGCCGCGGAGGCCGCCAAGGCGAAGATCGCCGAGCTGGTGAAGGGCACCCGCACCGCGGCGTCGCTCGGCGCCGTGGGCGCGTTCGGCGGCCTGGTGCGGCTCCCCGCGGACGTCCCCCGGCCGGTCCTGGTCGCCTCCACCGACGGCGTCGGGACCAAGGTGCTGGTGGCGATCCGCGCGCGGCGCCACGACACCGTGGGCGAGGACCTCGTCAACCACTGCGTCAACGACATCCTGGTGCACGGGGCGCGGCCCATCGGGTTCCTCGACTACTTCGCGTCGGGCCGGCTCGATCCGGCCGTCGCGGCCGAGGTGGTGGGCGGCGTGGCGCGCGGCTGCCGCGCCCACGCGATGCCGCTGGTGGGCGGCGAGACGGCCGAGATGCCCGACGTGTACCGGCCCGGGGAGTACGACCTCGCCGGCACGATCCTCGGCGTGGTGGCCGAGGACGAGGCGCTCCTGGGCGACCGCGTGGCGGCGGGCGACGTGCTGGTGGGCTACGCGTCGAGCGGGTTCCACACCAACGGCTACTCGCTGCTGCGGCGCGTGGTGTTCGGCGACCTGGCGCTGGGCCTCGACGACCGGTTCCCCGAAACGGACCGCAGCGTGGCCGAGGTGCTGCTCGCGGTGCACCGGAGCTACTTCGGCGCCGTCTGGCCGGTGCGCGCCCGGGTCCACGGGCTGGCGCACATCACCGGGGGCGGCATCCCGGGCAACCTGGTCCGGGTCTTGCCGGCCACGGTGGACGCGGTGGTGCGGGGGGGGGCGTGGCCCGTGCCCGCGCCGTTCGAGGTGGTGCGGCGCGCGGGCTCGGTGAGCGGCGAGGAGATGCGGAGCGTGTTCAACCTCGGCGTCGGGATGATCGCCGTGTGCGCGCCCGGCGAGGCGGCGGCGGTGCGCGGCGCGGCCCGCGAGGCCGGCGTCGAGACCTGGGAGATCGGCGCCGTGGTGCCGGGCCGTGGCGCGGTGCGCTGGGACGCGGAGGGGGAAGGGGCCTGAGCGTGGACTTCCGCGCGGGGATGGAGCGCGCCATCGCGCTCGCGTGGAGCGGATGGGGACGGGTGGGGCGCAACCCGCTGGTGGGCGCGCTGGTGCTGCGGGACGGGGAGGTCGTCGGTGAGGGGTTCCACGCCGGGTACGGCGGGCCGCACGCCGAGGTGGCGGCGCTCGCGGTGGCGGGCGGCGCGGCGCGCGGCGCCGACCTGGTGGTGAGCCTCGAGCCCTGCGTGCACCACGGCAAGACGCCGCCCTGCACCGACGCGATCCTCGCGGCGGGCGTCCGGCGGGTGATCTTCGGCGCGCACGAGGAGGATCCGGCGGCCCGCGGCGGCGCCGCGGTCCTGGCCCGGGCCGGCGTGACCGTCGAGGGCGGCCTGCTCGAAGCGGAGGTGCGCGCGCAGAACGCGATCTTCTTCCACCGCTTCGCGGGCCGCGGGCGTCCGTTCGTCGCGCTGAAGCTCGCGGTCTCGCTCGACGCCCGCATCGCCGACCGCGACGGGCGGTCGCAGTGGGTGTCGGGGGAGGCGGCGCGCGAGTTCGTGCAGTGGCTGCGCGCCGGCTTCGACGCGATCGCCGTGGGCGCGGGGACCGCCCGGGCCGACGACCCGAGCCTCACGGTGCGCGGACCGGTGCGGCCCGCCCGGCCGCCGCTGCGGGTCGTGCTCGACCGCCGCGGCGAGCTGTCGCCGGACTCGACCCTGGCGCGCACGGCGCGCGAGACGCCGACCCTGGCCCTGGTCGGCCGGGACGCGGACGGCGGGACGGGCGCGCTGCGCGAGGCGGGGGTCGAGGTCGCGCCCGCGGACGGGCCGGCGGAGGCGCTGGCCGAGCTGGCGCGGCGCGGCGTGGACGGCGTGCTGATCGAGGGCGGCGGCGTGGTGGCCGGCCGGTTCCTCGCGGAGGACCTCGTGGACCGGGTCTACCTGGTGGTGGCGCCCCTGTGGCTGGGCGAGCGCGGCGTGCCCGCGTTCCCGGGCCTGGCGGACGCGAGCATCGGCGAGGCCGTGCGCTGGCGCACGGTGGAGCGCCGCGCCCTCGGCGACGACACGCTGCTGGTGATGGACCGGCGCTGATGTTCACCGGCATCGTCACCGCGATGGGGACCGTGCGCCGGGCGCGCCGCACCGCGCGCGGCCTCGCGGTCACGATCGAGCACCCGTACCGGAAGCGGCCCGCGATCGGCGAGAGCATCGCCGTGGACGGCACCTGCCTCACGGTGGTGAGCGCGGGCCGGCGCAGCTTCACGGTCGAGGCCGTGACCATGACCCGCAGCCGCACCAACTTCGGCGACTACGCGGCCGGGCGGGCGGTGAACCTCGAGCGGTCGCTCGCGCTCGGCGACCTGCTGGGCGGGCACCTCGTCTCCGGCCACGTGGACGGCGTGGGGACCGTGATCCGCCGCCAGCCGCTCGCCGACTCCGTGCTGCTCGACATCCGGGTGCCGAAGCTGGTGGCGGACCTCTCGGTGCTGCACGGCTCGATCGCGGTGGACGGGATCAGCATGACCGTGAACGCCCTGCCCGGGCGCGGCGTGGTGCAGATCTCGGTCATTCCGCACACCCTGGAGGTCACGACCCTGGGTAGAGCTCGGGTGGGCACGCGGGTACATTTGGAGGCTGACCTGATCGGGAAGTTCGTGCAGCACCTCCTGGCGCCGCACCGCGCCGCCCGGAGGAGGAGGCGGAGCTAGATGCCTTTCGGGACCGTGGAGCAGGCCATCGCCGACGTGCGTGCCGGCCGGATCGTCGTCGTGGCCGACGACGAGGGCCGGGAGAACGAGGGCGACCTCGTCGCCGCGGCGGAGAAGATCACGCCCGACCTCATCAACTTCATGACGGTGCACGGCCGGGGCCTGATCTGCCTCACCCTGACCGGCGAGCGCTGCGAGGCGCTGGGCCTGCCGCAGATGGTCGAGCACAACACCGAGGCCCACGAGACCGCCTTCACGGTGAGCGTGGACGCCGGCGCCCGGTTCGGCGTCACGACCGGGATCAGCGCCGCCGACCGCGCCGCCACCATCCGGGTCGCCATCGACCCGGTGACCGTGCCGGGCGACCTGCGGCGGCCGGGCCACGTCTTCCCGCTGCGCTCGCGGCCGGGCGGCGTGCTGCAGCGCGTCGGCCAGACCGAGGCCAGCGTGGACCTGGCGCGGCTGGCGGGCCTCATCCCCGCCGGCGTGTTGTGCGAGGTGCTCAACGCCGACGGCACGATGGCCCGGCGGCCCGAGCTGGAGCGGTTCGCCACCGAGCACGGCCTCACCTTCATCACCGTGGCGCAGATCGTCGCGCACCGGCTCCAGAACGAGCGGCTGGTGCACCGGGTGGCGGAGGCGCGGCTGCCGACGCCGTACGGCGAGTTCCGGGTCATCGGCTACCGCAACGACGTGGACAGCGCGGAGCACGTGGCGCTGGTCTACGGCGACGTGCGGGCGCGGCCCGACGTGCTGGTGCGCATCCACTCCAAGTGCCTCACCGGCGACGTGTTCGGCTCGGCGCGCTGCGACTGCGGCTGGCAGCTGCAGACGGCGATGAAGATGATCGCGGAGGCCGGCGCGGGCGTGGTGGTCTACCTGGACCAGGAGGGGCGCGGCATCGGGCTCCTCAACAAGCTGAAGGCGTACGAGCTGCAGGACGCGGGGCAGGACACGGTGGAGGCCAACGAGCGGCTCGGCTTCCTGCCCGACCTCCGCAACTACGGCATCGGCGCCCAGATCCTGCTCGACCTGGGGGTGAAGACGATCCGGATCCTCACCAACAACCCGATGAAGCTGGTGGGCATCGAGGGCTACGGCCTGTCCATCGTGGAGCGGCTCCCGATCATTCCGCCGCGCACCGAGGAGAACGCCGGGTACCTCGACGTCAAGCGCGACAAGCTCGGCCACCTGCTGGCGCATTGATGGGCGCCGCGGGCCAGGCGCCGCCGTCCCGTCCCTCCCGCACGCGGGTCGCGCTGGTGGCGAGCCGCTACAACGAGAGCGTCACGCGCCGGCTGCTGGCGGGGGCGGAGCAGTGCCTCCGCGAGCAGGGCATCGCGCCGGACCAGGTGGACCTGCGCTGGGTCGCGGGCGCGTGGGAGCTGCCGGTGATGGCGCGCGGGCTGCTGGAGCGCGGCCTGTACCGCGCGCTGGTGGCGCTGGGCGCCGTGATCCGGGGCGAGACCGCGCACTTCGAGATCATCGCCGCCGAGTCGGCGCGCGGGCTGATGAGCCTCTCGGTCCAGTACGGCGTGCCGGTGGGCTTCGGGGTGCTGACCTGCGAGACCCTCGAGCAGGCGCTCGAGCGCTCGGGCGGCGCCGCGGGCAACAAGGGCCACGAGGCCACGGCGGCGGCCCTGGAGGCCGCGGCGGCGCTGCCGCACGATGGCGATCCGTCCTGAGACCCGCACCCGTGCCCTCGCGCTCCAGCTGCTCTACGCGTGGGACCAGGCGGCGGAACGGGCCGCCGATCCGCGCCCGGTGTGGGCGCGGGTGCTGCCGCTGGTGAAGGCGTCGCCGGCGGTCCGGGACCGGGCCGTCGGCCTCGC
>Ga0335085_10016243_pt1 | contig 10766 bp, 7 predicted proteins | sample Lox_Sample_45_FD_206712 | JGI IMG/M metagenome (GOLD analysis project Ga0335085, IMG submission 206712) | Soil microbial communities from Loxahatchee National Wildlife Refuge, Florida, United States - Lox_Sample_4.5 | ecosystem: Environmental > Terrestrial > Soil > Wetlands | place: USA: Florida... | reverse complement strand
TACCATCCGCACCATGATCCCGTTTGCGTCGAACACGAGCGCAAAGCCGTCGTCCTTGACAAACCGGAGACCCAACACGCCTTCGTAGAAACGCCGTGCCTGCTCGGGGTTTTTGACAGGCACAAAGGCAATGATGTCGATAGAACCCAGCATTCTGATCCTCCTGCAGATTGTTCGCCCAGCAGTTTGACGCAACATTACCGATTGCCCGAGTTTCTTTCTTTCGCTATTGTGACAAGAAATGTCGAAGGCACGACAAGCGCCGATTGCATGCCCGAAGCTGCCGTCGCAATTGACCACGCTGACTTATGAATTCCCGCACGGGCAACTTGTGCCTGAGCACTTCCATCCTGAGGATCAACTCGTCTACGCCAGCCGCGGCGTGATGACGGTGCGCACACCCGACGGTGCCTGGGTCGTGCCCGCGCAGCGCGCGGTCTGGATTCCCGCGAGAGTCCCTCACAGCATTGTGATGTCGGGCGCGGTCTCGATGCGAACTCTCTACCTGAGAGCCCGGCTGGCGCGCCGCCTCCCCAGAACCTGCTGCGTGGTCAACGTGTCGCCCTTACTGCGAGAGTTGATTCTTCACGCCTGCAGCTTTCGTACGTTGAACCGCCGGTCCAGAGTTCAGCGGCATCTCATCGATCTCATCGTCGATCAATTGGACACCGTGCAAACCATCCTCCTGCAACTTCCCAATCCTGCCGATCCACGGGCGCTTCGTGTCGCCGAGGCTTTGCAGCGCGACCCAAGCGATCAGTCTTCGTTGGAACAGGTTTGCCGCCAGGCGGGAGCCAGCAAGAGAACCATCGAGAGGTTATTTCAACACGAAACGCACCTGTCACTCGGAAAGTGGAGGCAGCAACTCCGTTTGTTGCGATCCCTCGAACTGCTCGCGGCCGGAGAGAAACTCACCCACGCTGCTTTCGAAGCCGGATACAGCACGCCCAGCGCATTCATCGCCATGTTCCGTAAGGTTCTCGGAGTCACGCCGGGCAAATACTTCGAGAATGCCAGCAACGGCAAGGGATAATTGCCGTCTCAAGCCCGTGTTGCTTCTTCCACAGCCGCTCGCAACTGCTCGACAGCCCAGGCGATCTGATCGGGAGTGATGACCGCCGGCGGCGCAATCAGCAAGTGGTCGCCGGAAACGCCGTCCACGCATCCTTGCATCGGATAGACGAGAAGTCCACGGTCGCGGCATGCCTGCCCTACGAGCTCGGCGAAACTCTTCTCGCGCGGAAACGGAGCCTTGGTCTTCTTATCGGCCACGAATTCAACTCCCCACAAGAGCCCCAGTCCGCGCACGTCGCCCACTGTTTCCATATCCAGCAAACCTTGCAGCGTCTTTTTCAAAACCGACGCGGTTGTGCCTGCCACACTCGAATCGGCCGCATGAACCAGCTTCGATGCACGGATGCGACGCAGCACGGCGCGTCCCGCGGCCACGGAGATGGGGTGCGCGCTGTACGTGAAGCCGTGGAGAAACGCGCCCGACCCCTTTGCGATGGCGTCCACAATATGAGGAGCCACGACCACCGCGCCCAACGGTGCGTAGCCAGACGAGAGACCCTTAGCCGTAACCAGGATGTCAGGAGCAACGTTCCAATGTTCAACCGCGAAATTCCGCCCGGTCCGGCCCATCCCGGTCATGACTTCATCGGCGATCAGCAGCACACCGTGGCGGCGGCAAATCGCTGCGATCGACTGCAGATATCCTGGCGGAGGCGTCACCGCTCCGAGCGTCGCCCCGCTCATAGGCTCGAATATGAAAGCGGCCACTTCGTCGTCGGCCATGCCGATGGCGCGTTCCAGGTCGGTGGCATACTGCTGGCCGCAATTGCGGCAGCCATCTGTACAGTCAAAAGCGCATCGATAGCAGTATGGAGTATCGATGTGCTCGAATTCCCGCACCATGGTCAGGTAGATTTGACGGCGCCTCTGATTTCCCGAGACCGCAAGCGCGCCGAGCGTCGCCCCGTGATAGCTCTGCTTGCGGCTCAAAATGTCATGGCGACGTTTCTGCCCGACCTCGACCTGATACTGCCGCCCTAGCTTCAGCGCGGTCTCAACGGCTTCCGATCCGCCACAGGTGAAGTAGACCGCTCCGCCGCGGAAGTGTGGGCCCGCAAAGTCGAGCAGTTCCTGGGCGAACTCTTCTGCGACGCGTGTCGAGAACTGGCTGGTGTGAACAAACTCCAACTGCCGAGCCTGCTCGATCATGGCGTCGGAAATTTCGCGGACTCCGTGGCCGATGAAGTTCACCGCCGCCGATCCCGAAAAATCCAGATACCGATTGCCGTCGCCATTCCACACATAAACGCCTTCGCCACGCACCGCGACCGGATAAGGTTTTTTGAACGACCGGCGCAGTACTGGAGTACGGAGATGCTGTTGATTCACAGTGGATTCGCTCACTCAGCGATTATCAGTTTGCACGAGCGGCCTGTCAAAAGATGAGGTTCGCAACCTCCTGCTTTTCCGCGCCCTCCGTGGTTCACGTTCTTGATTCGTAACCACTCAGGACACAAGGAACACAGAGGAAGGCCGAATGCGTTAATCTTCGAACCATGCGTCTGCTGCGGATCTTTCGGCCTTCGCACCAGCACACGGCGCTGTCCGCGACGCTGCTGCTGATGACCACGCTGGCGCTCTCGCGCGTCATCGGTTACGCGCGCGAACTGTATGTCGCGTGGACGTTCGGCGCCGGGCCGCAAACTGACGCATTCTATGCTGGATTCGTTATCCCCGATTTCTTGATGTACCTGGTGGCCGGGGGCGCAATCTCCATCACCTTTGTCTCGATCTACACGCGATTCCTGGCAGAAAACAAACCAGACGAAGCGCACAACGCTCTTTCCGCTGTCATCACCATCATGACCGTGTTACTCGGGGCGGCAATCTTGGCGGCGGAAATCTTCACCCCGCAGCTGACCCGCTGGTGGTTTAACAAATTCGCGCCCGAGCAGGTTCAGCTCTGCGTTCATCTCACACGGATTATCCTGCCGATGCAGCTCTTCTTTTACGTTGGCGGCGTGTTGTCAGCGGTGCTGTATTCCCGCCGGCTGTTCCTGCTGCCATCGATCAGCCCGATCCTCTACAACATATTCATCATCCTGGGTGGCGTCTTGCTTTCGAAACGGCTGGGCGTGTCGTCGCTCGCCTACGGAGCACTGGCGGGAGCATTCTTTGGGCAGTTCGTGCTCTATGCAATTGGGGCGGCGCGTGCCGGCGCGCGGTACAGTGTCTCTTTCGACTTTCGCAACGAAGCCTTTCGTACCTGGCTACGGATGTCGATTCCGCTGATGCTGGGATTTTCCCTGGTCACCGTCGATGACTGGTTTCTCCGGCGCTTTGCCTCCGGCGGTGTTGGAGAAATCGCGCGCCTGAACTTTGCGAAAAAACTCTTCAACGTGCCGATCGCGATTCTTGGGCAAGCCGTCAGCCAGGCGTCATTGCCTTTCTTTGCCAAACTCTTCAGCGAGAAACGTATCCAGGAGCTTGGCGAGACAGTCAATTCGTCGATTTACCGCGTTGTGGCGGTGTCTTTGCTGGCTACCAGTTTCATGGCGGCGGCGGCGCTGCCGCTCATCGACCTCACCTACCGCTATAAAAACTTCCATTTTGCCGATAGCGAGCAAACTGCAATCTACTTCTTCTGGTTTTCGCTGTCGCTCGTTTTCTGGTCGGCGCAGGGTCTGTATGCGCGGACGTTCTATGCCGCCGGCAACACGCTGACGCCGATGATTGCGAGCACAGCAATTACGATCGCGTCCTATCCAATGTACGCCGCGATGTATCGCGGTTTTTCCGGGGTTGGGCTGGTTGTCGCATCCGATTTGGGCATCATGGCCAACTGTCTCGCCATGGCCTTGCTGCTGCACTTCCGGGGTCTGGTCCCGATCGCGCAACTGCGATGGCGAGAGTTAGGCAAAGCGGCAGCCACGGCGCTGCTCGCATTCCTGGCCAGCATGGGCGTGGCTCGATCGGTCACGATGGGCAGCCGCCTAGCCGATTTGAAGGCGCTCGCGCTGGAGATACTGACGTGGGCGGCCGCCGTCGCGGCGGGGTTGTGGCTTGCACGGTCGAAGTTGCTCGGAGAGTTGCGCCAGAGCAGCCGCGCCGTTCCTGCAAACGGCGCAGAAGAGCTAAACCAGCGGTAAGACAATCGTCACCCGAGTTCGCCAGACAGCGCCCGTTCCTACGGCCGCGCCCAGCACCTATAATCCCAATTTGCACGCGGAGTCCCAAAAACACGCCTTTGCCCATCGCGCCGCTGCCCTCGCCGTGGGGGCCGGCATCCTGCTCAGCCGCATCTTTGGGCTTGTCCGCGACCGCGTCTTCGCGCACTATTTCGGCAATTCCGATGCCGCGGATGCTTTCCGCGCCGCCTTCCGCATTCCCAATTTCTTGCAGAACCTTTTCGGAGAAGGCGTTCTGTCCGCTTCGTTCATCCCTGTTTATGCGCGCCTCGATGCCGAGCAACGCCACCAGGAAGCTTCTGAAGTCGCCGAAGCGGTCTTTGGATTGTTGTTTCTGACGACCTCCGTGCTTGTAGTCGTAGGCATTCTTTGTACTCCATGGCTGATTGATGTCATCGCCCCAGGATTTTCCGGGGAGAAGCGCCTGTTGACGATCCGCCTCGTCCGCATTTTGTTTCCCGGCGCGGCTCTACTCGTGTTGTCCGCCTGGTGCCTGGGCATCCTCAACAGCCACCGCAAGTTTTTCCTCTCATACACTGCGCCCGTGATTTGGAATCTGGCCATCATAGCCGTGCTTCTTTGGCACGGCGGCCATCGGACAGAATCGCGCCTCGCCGAGATTGTCGCCATTGGTTCCGTGGTTGGCAGCGCCTTGCAGTTTGTTGTGCAACTGCCCGCAGTACTGCGCTTCCTTTGGCCCTTGCGCGTTCGTCTTACGGCTGGTTCCGATCATGTCCACACCGTGGTAAGAAACTTCTTGCCGGTGTTTGTCAGCCGCGGAGTAGTCCAGATCAGCGCCTACATCGACTCCCTGCTCGCCAGTTTCTTGCCCACCGGCGCCGTCTCGGCGCTTGCCTACGCCCAAACTCTGTATTCGCTGCCGGTGAGCCTTTTTGGCATGTCGGTATCGGCCGCCGAGCTGCCCGCAATGTCGAGCGCCTTGGGTAGCGTCGAAGAAATTGCCGCCGCCTTGCGGCAGCGGATCGCGCAGGGCTTACAGCAAATCTCCTTCTTCGTGGTTCCATCGGCGGTGGCCTTCGTGCTTCTCGGCGACGTGATCGTTGCCACCATTTATCGTTCCGGAGAATTCAAAGCCCGCGACGTCACCTACGTCTGGGCGGTGCTGGCCGGATCAGCGGCAGGACTGTTGGCCTCAACTTCGGGTCGGCTCTACTCGTCGGCCTTCTATGCTTTGCGGGACACGCGCACGCCGTTGAAATTCGCGGTTGTCCGCGTTGCCCTTACTCTCGGCCTCGGATATTTCTTCGCGTTGCCGCTGCCGCCGCTCCTCCACATTGATCGCCGCTGGGGGGTGGCTGGCCTCACTCTCTCCGCCGGCATCGCGGGATGGCTCGAGTTCGTCCTGCTGCGTCGCGCGTTGCACAAAAACATCGGCATTGTGCCTTTCGCGGTGCCGCGCTTGCTGAAATTGTGGCTGGCGGCGTTGCTTGCCGCCGCGGTTGGCTATGGGATCAAACTTGTTCTGCCATTCCACGCCCCGCTTATCGTGGGACCCTTCGTACTCCTTCCTTACGGTGCGATCTACCTGGCGTTGACCCACGGGTTCGGCATTTCCACCGCCAGTGGAGCGTTGCGCATACTCCGGCGCCGCTGACGCCGGCGGGGCAGAGATCCGTCTCTAAGTATTCGCGACGCGGCCCGCCGCCACCGGATTGTGGCTGCTCCGCTGAGAATTGCCGGATGCCTGTGCAGGCGGAAATTTCGCGGGCGCTAGGCCATAGACTGTGGGCTTTAGGTGTCGTAACCCATACGCTCAAGTCGTTGTTGTTGGTAGAGAGCGGAGAAACGAAAGGCATCCCTACGGGATGCCTTCACTAATGATCCAGATAGCAGGGCAACGGCCTGAAGCCTAACGCCCAAGCCCGAATGCCCAATGCCTGACTTCAGGCCCGCGCCGCGATCGGCTCCGGCGCGCTAGCCGCCGTGCTCTTCACTTCTTCTGGCTTCGATCCTGCCTTCCGAATGTCGATGCCGCCCTTGAAGAAGGCACCGTCCTCGATCGAGATGCGCGCCGCAACCACGTCGCCCGTCAGCGAGCCATCGCTGCGGATATCCACGCGATCGCTGGCCGTCAGATTGCCGCGCACTTTGCCCAGGACCACAATTTCGCGGGCGTTAATGTTTGCTCCCACTACACCGTTGCGTCCTACGGTGACGCGGTTGCCGGAAAGGTTAATCGACCCTTCGACCCGGCCGTCAATGTATAAAGACTCGGAACCCGTTACTTCCCCTTTGATCACGAGCGACTTGCCGATCGTAGCCTGGTCTGAAGTGGTGGTGGCGGCAACCGGACGCGGCGCAGCAGCGGGTTCGCTCGCTGTCGGGGCGGTCGGCGTGGACATGGTCGGACGCTCCGGCTGAGCGGGCTGGCCAGGAGTCGCAGGTTGATTGGTGGGCTTCCACATGATGCTTTAGGTCCTTCCTTCTTAGGAGTTAAGAGTCACTGCCGCATTTCGGTGACCAAAGCGAATTGTACTCCGGAGAATGGGGCCAGCGCTGTGGAAATCCGCATTCTTGTAGGGCTTTGGCTGGTTCCTCCTGTTCATGTACCACAGAAATCTGGAAGCGATTTCGGACTTCTGCCGTGTAATCGATTCCTGCCCTGCGGTAATTCTTCTATCGCGATAGGATGGAATCAAGGTCGCAGGTGGCAGGTCTCAGGTCGCCGGAATATCCAGCCTCACGCCACTAAAATGCGCCGCTTAGGTTGAGATGTGAGACTAAAGGTGTTTTCCAGACACCTGAGACCTGACACCCGACACCTTACGATGTTCACCGATTCCGCCATCCTCCGCCACATTGCCCGCCAGCCTAAGAAGACCGCTGGCTACAAACAGCTCTTGCGCGAACTCGGCGTCAAGGGCGATGGGCGACGCCAACTGACCGACCGTCTCGAAGAACTGATCAGGAAGGGCGAACTACTTCGCGTCGATTCAGATCGCTATGCCATCCCGCAGACAAAATCGGGACACAACCTGCTGATCGGCCGCCTCAGCATGCACCGCGACGGCTTCGGCTTCGTGATTCCCGAAGCAAGGTCCCTCGACGCTGCACTCAAGGCACGCCTTATGGGCGATGTCTTCATTCCACCCCATGCCGCTGGCTCGTCGATGCACGGCGACCGCGTGCTCGTCGAAATCGCCGCGTTTCGCACCGACGGCCGCGCCGAAGGACGCATCATCCGTTCGGTTTCTCGCGCTCACCCCAGCGTTGTCGGCATCTTCCACTACGGTCATCGCCACAACTACGTCAAGCCCATCGACGAAAAAGTCGCGCAGGAAATCGTCATTCCGCCGGGGATGGAGTATCCGCAATCCTCTGTGTCTTCTGTGGTTGATTCTGACGCCAGCGAAAACCGGAAACCACACGGGGCGCGGAGAGCACATTGGAAAGAATCGCGGGACCGTGTCATCGGCGATGAAGCCGCCCGGCACACGACCTATCAGGGCCTCGATGGCATTGTGGTCGACGTCGAAATCACCGACTGGCCCTCAGCCACCCAGAACCCGCGCGGCCGCGTGATTGAAATCCTCGGCAAAGAGGACGATTTCGGGGTCGACGTCGAAATGATGATCCGCAAGTTCCATCTGCCCCACCGCTTCCCGCCGGAGGTGATCGAAGAGGCACAATCCATCGAGCCAGCCATCCCCGCGAAGGAATTGCATCACCGCCGCGATTACCGCTCCCTTCCCATTGTCACCATCGATGGCGAGACCGCCCGCGACTTCGACGATGCCGTACACCTCCGCCAACTTGAACACGGCAACTACGAACTCCAGGTTCACATCGCCGACGTCGCGCACTACGTCATCCCAAACTCGCCCTTGGATCAGGAAGCCCGCCTGCGCGGCACGAGTGTCTACTTTCCGGACCGCGCCGTCCCCATGCTCCCACTCGAGCTTTCTACCGACATTTGCAGCCTGCGGCCACAAGTCGATCGCCTCGTGCTTTCCTGCACCATGGAGATCGACCACCACGGCGAAGTCGTCGGTTACGAGTTGAACGAAGGCGTGATCCGCTCCGCCGAGCGCATGACCTACACCGCTGTGAACGCCGTGCTCGAAGGCGATCCCGAAACGCGCAAGCGCTACGCCCCATTGGTCGAAAGCTTCGAGCGCATGCGCGATCTTGCGATGATCCTCAACCGCAAGCGTGAGCGCCGTGGATCGATTGACTTCGACCTGCCCGAACCGGTCATCGAATTCGACGAGTTCGGCTTAATGAAAAGCATCACCCGCTCCGAACGCAACATCGCACATCGGCTGATCGAAGAATTCATGCTGTCAGCCAATGAATGCGTTGCCCACTATCTCGAAAACAAACGCGTCGCCTCCCTCTACCGTATTCACGAAAAGCCCGACGCCAAGCGCGTCTACGACTTCGAGATCATTGCGGCTGCATTTGGCTACTCGCTCGGTGTGGGCGCCCTCCCCATCCATCGGGTACAGCTCAAAGCCGACCGCCGCGCCGCCCACGGTACCGGCAAGCATGTACGCGACATAGAAGTCCCGAAGGAAGTCCACATCACGCCGCGAATGTACCAAAAACTAACCGCCAAGATTGCCGGGAAACCCGAAGAGCGAATTCTGAGCTACCTTATGCTCCGCTCGCTGAAGCAGGCCCGCTATTCGGAAGAAAACCTCGGACACTTCGCGCTGGCTGCGACCACCTACACCCACTTCACGTCGCCCATTCGCCGCTATCCCGACCTGATCGTGCACCGCATTCTGAAAGAGGTGCTACGCGAATCTGCCGGAACAATCGATGGAGAGATTCCTGTCGGCAGGTTTGGAACTGCCCACACCGCAGCCGTCCCTGGCAGTAATGCCGGCGTCCCGCCGGGTTCCGCGAAAGCGTCTCGCCAGCGCCTCGATGAACACCGGGAAGGGCACGACTTCAGTCGTGCCGATAAGCCTTTGGTGGAAGAGCGGCCCTTCAGGGCCGCGTCAGACGCCTCACTAGCTCAAGGGGCTTCAGTCCCGGCGCCGTCTCCCTGGTCCAAACGCCGCGATCACGCTGCTCATCAGCAATCGCTCGAGCCCCTAAGCGGCCCCATCTCCATCGAGGAACTTCGCGACATCGCCGAAGAGTCCAGCCAATCCGAGCGCCGCGCCGACGACGCCGAACGCGAGCTGATGGAATGGAAGAAAGTGAAGTTCATGGAGGGACGAATCGGCGAAGACTTCGACGGCCTTATTGTAAGCGTCACCAAGTTCGGCCTGTTCGTGGAACTCACCGACCTGTTCGTCGAAGGTCTCGTCCCGATCGGCACGCTCGAAGACGATCACTACACCTATCACGAAACCACTCGCCAGATCATCGGCCAGCGCTTTCGCAAGACCTACAGCTTGGGGGATCGTCTCCGCGTGCTCGTCGATCGCATCGACCCAGTCGAAAAGAAAATCCAGTTTGCAGTTGCGGAAGATACACTTCGGCAAACCTCACGCTTCCGCCGCCAAAAGTGACCGTGTTGTTCTGTCGTGCTCTCGCTTGCGCTTGAGATGGCAACTCTTCGAGAAGCACTGCGGTCTATACTGACTTTAACGGAATTGCGAAAGGGGATCTTTATGAATCGTATCGCTCTCTTCCTGGTCACGATCGTGACTCTCGTCGCTCTCTCGCTAGCCCAAGGAACGCCGCAAGCCGCGGCTCCTGCTACTACACCTGCGCCGCGCCGGCAGATGGGCATGGATCGCCAGAAGATGGCCGAAATGCACAAGCAGCACATGGATGCCATGAAAGCCGATCTGGATAAGATGCAAGCATCACTCGAGCAGATGAAAGCCAATGTCGCGAAGATCACCAACGCCGATGAGAAAGCTCGCTGGCAGGCCAATGTCGATCTTTGGACCTCGATGATCGGTCACATGGACCAGATGATGAAAAACATGGACCGTATGGGAATGGGACCAGGCATGATGGGGCCTGGTATGCACCACGGCGGCATGGGCGCTCCGCCGCCTCCGCCCGACGAGAAGAAGCCACAGTAGGGCACCGATGTAGCTTGATGCAGTCGGCGGGCTCAAATCCGTGCCCGCCTGCTACACTACCGGTGCATCCATTCTTGGCGCCTGCTTGGGAATTCAGTTTCATGTCTACTCACTCCATGCCTACCCCGCGCACCCGTGTAGTGCGCGAACCGCACCGCGGCGTCTACGACCGCGATGCTGTGAACGCCATTCTCGACGAAGGCTTTCTCTGCCACATCGGATTCGTTGTTGACGGCCAGCCTTATGTCATCCCAACGAATTATGCTCGCGACGGCAATTTCCTCTACATCCATGGCTCCGCCGCCAGTCGCATGCTGCGAAACCTGAGCGCGGGGATTCCGGCTTGCGTTACCGTCACTTTGCTGGACGGGTTCGTGCTCGCGCGTTCGGTTTTCAATCACTCGATGAACTACCGCTCCGTAGTGGTTCTCGGCACTGCAACTCTGGTGGACGATCGGGAAGAGAAGTTACGGGCCCTTCGCGCCCTGAGCGAACAGATCCTGCCCCATCGCTGGGACGACGCCCGTCAGCCCAACGATAAGGAACTTAAGGC
>Ga0335085_10016241_pt1 | contig 10767 bp, 12 predicted proteins | sample Lox_Sample_45_FD_206712 | JGI IMG/M metagenome (GOLD analysis project Ga0335085, IMG submission 206712) | Soil microbial communities from Loxahatchee National Wildlife Refuge, Florida, United States - Lox_Sample_4.5 | ecosystem: Environmental > Terrestrial > Soil > Wetlands | place: USA... | reverse complement strand
CCGGCGCGGATTGCGCCCTTACCCTTTGTCGCGCATCGCTACCGGCGTGCACCATGAAATTCAGAGCGGGAATAGAAGCATGAGCGAGACACGATACACCGATCAGCATGAATGGATTCGCTTGGAAGGAGACGAAGGCATCGTCGGCATCACAAAGTACGCCGCCGATCAGCTGGGCGACGTTGTATACGTCGAGCTGCCGGATGAGGGGCGCCAGGTCGGGCAGGGCGGCGAAATTGCGGTGGTGGAGAGCGTGAAAGCCGCAAGCGAAGTTTATGCGCCGATGGGGGGCGAGGTCACGGCTTCGAACAATGCCGTCGGCGACGATCCCGCGAAGGTGAACTCCGACCCCGAGGGCGAGGGCTGGTTTTTCAAATTGCGGGTGAGCAACAAAGAAGAATTCGCCAAGCTCATGACGGAAAGCCAGTACACGGAATTTCTGAAAGGTCTTTGAGACGATGCGCTATCTGCCTCTGACCCCTGACGATCGGCGCCACATGCTGGCCAACATCGGAGTTGCCGACGTCGATGCTCTTTATCGGGATGTTCCCAGATCGGCGACGGCGCCGCGAAGCATTTTTTCACTTCCCGATACGCAAGGCGAATTGGAAGTGGAGCGATACCTTTCTCGGCTGGCGCAATCGAGCATGAGCGCGGGATCGGTGCCGTTTTTTTGCGGCGCCGGAGCCTATCGCCATCATATACCGGCTGCGGTCGATCATCTCATTCAGCGTTCGGAATTCCTGACATCCTATACGCCGTATCAACCGGAAATCGCACAGGGTACGCTGCAATACCTGTTTGAATTCCAGACACAGGTTGCGCTGATTACGGGGATGGAGGTGGCGAACGCTTCCATGTACGACGGTTCGACTGCCACGGCCGAGGCAGTTCTGATGGCACAGCGCGTGACGCGCAGGCCCAAGGCAGTCCTGTCCGGTGGCCTGCATCCGCACTACGCAGAGACGGTCGAGACCGTGGCCGCTCTCGCCGGCACCGTCGTCCGCGCGGCGCCTCTGCCGGGACGCGCCGAAAATCTCATCGAGATGATTGACGACCAAACGGCGTGTGTTGTCGTCCAGAGCCCCGACGTATTCGGTCTGATTCGCGACTTGCGTCCGCTCGCGCAGGCTGTGCATGCCCGCGGCGCGCTCCTTATCGCGGTCGTTACGGAGATCGTCTCGCTGGGACTTCTGGAGCCTCCTGGAGCCATGGGCGCCGACATTGTCGCTGCGGAAGGTCAATCGATTGGCAATGCGCTCAACTTCGGAGGTCCTTATGTCGGTCTTTTCGCGACCCGGGATAAGTTCGTGCGCCAGATGCCCGGACGGCTTGCCGGCGCCACCGCGGATGCCGATGGCAAACGAGGATTCGTGCTGACGCTCTCCACGCGCGAGCAACATATTCGCCGGGAAAAGGCCACCAGCAATATTTGCACGAATTCCGGACTCTGCTGCCTCGCGTTCACAATTCACCTGTCGCTGTTGGGCGAAGAGGGCTTCACGCGCCTTGCGCGCATCAATCACGCGCGAGCGTCGAGGTTGGCGGACCGGCTCTTGAAGATCGACGGTGTGGAGCTTGTCACGCCTGCGTTCTTCAACGAATTCACGCTCAGGCTGTCCAAGCCTGCCGCAGCGGTGGTCGATGCGCTGGCTGACCGGGACATTTTGGGCGGTGTGCCTGCATCGCGATTGTTTCCGCACGAGTCCCGAGCGGACGATTTGTTGATCGTCGCCGCAACGGAGACTGTCACCGACGAGGATTGCGAAGCCTATTCCCGAGGGCTCGCGGAGGTATTGGCATGATGCAGAGAGAAGGGCGCCCAACAGCTTCGGGCTCTGGAAAGATGTCCGCGATCGGCACGATTTCCGGAGACCGCGGTCTCGACCACGAAGAGCCTTTGACCTTCGAACTGGGACGAAGCGGCGCGGTCGGTGTCGATCTGCCCGACTGCGAGGTTTCGGACAAACGCCTCGGGGGATTGCGGCGGAGGGAGCCCACGGGCCTGCCGGGGCTCTCGGAGCCAGAAGTGGTTCGTCATTTCGTGCGATTGTCGCGAATGAATTACGCGATCGATTCCGGCCTCTATCCGCTTGGTTCCTGCACGATGAAGCACAACCCACGCCTCAACGAGAAAATGGCGCGGCTTCCCGGGTTTGCCGATGTTCACCCCCTGCAGCCGCAGAAAACGGTTGGTGGCGCGTTGGCAATTATCGGCGAGCTCATGCGCTGGCTGAAAGAACTGACCGGGATGCCCGCCGTCGCCATGAGCCCGAAGGCAGGAGCACATGGAGAGCTTTGCGGCCTGCTTGCAATTCGGGCTGCCCTCGAGGCGCGTGGCGAAAAGCGCCGCCGCGTCCTCGTGCCGTCGTCCGCACACGGAACCAATCCGGCGACGGCCGCGCTCGTCGGCTTCGACGTCGTAGAAGTGCCCGCCAAGAACGACGGCCATGTGGATGCGGATGCACTCGAGGCGATGCTTTCAGCCGATGTCGCCGCCATCATGCTGACCAATCCCAACACCTGCGGACTGTTCGAACGCCGGGTCATCGAAATTGCGGAACACGTGCACAGTGCGGGCGCCTATTTCTATTGCGACGGCGCAAACTTCAATGCCATCGCCGGTCGCGTTCGACCTGGCGACTTGGGCATCGATGCGATGCATATCAACTTGCACAAGACATTCTCGACGCCGCATGGGGGAGGTGGTCCAGGTGCTGGGCCGGTGGTGCTTTCAGATGCCCTCGCACCATTTGCGCCATTGCCGCTCCTGGCCTCCGACGAGGCAGGATTGCGCCTGATAGAAGATCGCGGCGCGGTCCAGTCAGGAGGCGAACCATTTGGCCGAATGTGCGCCTTTCACGGCCAGATGGGTATGTTTGTGCGCGCCCTTGCCTATATGCTCAGCCACGGCATCGATGGCATTCGGCAGGCTTCGGAAGACGCAGTCTTGGCCGCGAATTACGTGCTTGCCTCTCTCAGGGACGTGATGAGCGCTCCCTTCGAAGGACCTTGTATGCATGAGGCGCTGTTCGACGATCGTTTCCTGGAAGGTACAGGCGTCACGACGCTCGACTTTGCCAAGGCGATGATCGACGAGGGCTATCACCCGATGACCATGTATTTTCCTCTGGTCGTCCATGGCGCCATGCTCATCGAGCCGACGGAATCGGAATCCCGGGAGAGTCTCGACCGCTTCATTCGCGTGCTGAGGGCACTGGCTGCAGCAGCGCAAGCAGGAGAGCGCGAACGATTCGTAGAGGCCCCGCGTTATGCGCCCCGCCGCAGACTGGACGAGACAGCCGCGGCCCGCAGGCCCGTTCTACGCTACAAATCCAACTCTCTGGCACAGGCTGCCGAATAAGCGTTCACCACAGGCCGGGCACCAGCCGATACGGAACGCGGCGCGAGTATTCTGCGTAGCCTTCGATTTTTGTACGCAGCTGGCGGTCTTCCATAGCCACGCGCACGGCGAGGCAGGCACCGAGCAGCAGCACCCCTGCCAGCCCGATCCAGGAGCCCAGCATGAGCGCGGTGGAGGTGCAAAAGAAGAGTACGGCGGCATAGAATGGGTGGCGGATCACGGCGTAGGGACCTGTCGAGATCACCCTCTGGCGGCGATCCTTGCCGACGCGCACAAGGCGCGTCAGGAATGTATTCTCCTCGAATACGCGGTAGACAAAAGAGAGCGCGGTCGCCACGCCGATGCCTCCAATGATCTGCAGCCAGTCGGGCATCGAGGTCCAATCGAAGCGGACGGCATCAAGGCCCATCAGCGCGAGCCAGCCGGGAAACAGCACCGTGAAGATCACCAGCAGGATCCCGTCCCATGGCAAAGGTGCGCGCCGGACAGGCCATCTCAGTCTCTCCCGCACCAATGCGGGGTCTTCCCTTACGACCAGGCGCGCGATGAGCAAGGCTGCGACCGAAACCACGCCCAGGAATGCCCAGGCGGGCGGCCAGCTCAGAGTGCCAGCCGAGCCGAACAGAAACCCGGCAAAAACGATGGCCTCGCCGGCTAGCACCATCCACAATTTTGCCAGCATGATCGTCCTTGCTCCCCCGAGAGCGACAGAAAAGCACCACATTCTAGTGCGGGTTCCATTAAATTTCGATTCCCGGAGCGGCGCAGGAGACGAAAAAAAAGCCCAGCTTCGGTACATCCGCGAAGCCGGGCCAAAGTTGCTGGAGGCAAATGGTTAAGAACAGGCGTGAGCCCTGAGGGAGGCCGGCACCTTCGTAGCCGCGTCTGCGCAAGCCCTGTCGAGCTGTTGCTGGGTCAGGCCCTTTACCTGGCTCAGGTCGGTGCCCTTGAGGCTCGTGACGGTCAGATTTGCGCCTGTGAGGTCTGCCCCGTCGAGGCTGGCATGCGAAAGATTGGCGCCCGAGAGATCGGCATTTCGGAAGCTCGCGCCGCGAAAATCTGCGTAGGACATGCACATCAGTACTAGCTTGGCCCCGGTAAAGTCCGCACCCTCCAGGTTACCTTTCTTCACGCATTGATTGGACAGGTCGGCACCCGCGAGTTCGCAGCGGGGGCAGTCGTGGTGGCCGGCACGGATGCTCGCCACCGCAGCCGGATCGGATGCCTGGGCGAGATTGGCTGCCATCAGCAGGGCAAGAAGCATGGGGTGTCTCGGTTCGGTACGTGCGACCGCAAAGTCGCAAGCCGTGTGCCGGTACGTGAAGATCGCAAGAAGCGGGTGGCTGGCGCCGCGTCGGGAGTGCGAAGTGAGCATCGCCAACACGGGAGAGCTGTCATGGATTATCGCTATACGGGATTGCCAGCCGAGCTGTTCGTCCATCTGTTTTCGTTGGCTGACGCCGAACTTGAGGCCAGAGCCATGCGGCGGATGATTGCCGATGAAAAGCCGGGCTTTCCCTGCCGTATCACTCTCGAAGATGCCGAGCCGGGCGAGAGGGTTCTCCTGCTTCCTTATGAACACCAGCCGACGCGGTCTCCGTTTCGCGCCGCGGGCCCTATTTTCGTGCGCGAGGCCGCATGTCGAAGCTTCGATCGCGTGGGGCAACCGCCCGAGGTGCTCCGAACCCGCACGCTATCCGTGCGCGCCTACGCCGGGGACGGAATGATGGTCGATGCTGATATTGTCGAAGGCAGAAATGTGGAAGAGCTTCTCGCGCGTTTGTTCGATAGCGATGCTACGGACTACGCGCATATCCATTTCGCTCGCCGCGGCTGCTACGCCTGCCGCGTGGAACGCGCCTGAAATAAGATGCCTGAAATAAGATGATTGCCTCACGGCGCGATCTCGGCTTCACTATGCGCTCTTGGAGTTGAGGGGCGTGTGCATGAAACGAGTGTGCGTGGCGCTTGCCGGCGTGTGGCTGCTTGCCGGTTGCAGCACAATCGATGGGACCGCGGAGAACGACCCGTACGAGTCGACCAATCGTCACTTCTATGCCTCGCATCAGGTCCTGTACAAAAACGTCATCAGGCCGGTGGCCGTCGCCTATAATGATGCCGCCCCCGAGCCGGCGCGTGACGGAATTCACAACTTCCTCGTCAACATTGATTTGCCTGTCACGTTCGTCAACGACCTCCTGCAGGCGGAATTCCTGCGCGGCGGAGAGACGCTGGCTCGGTTCACCGTGAATACGACGGCGGGTGCCGGCGGATTTGTTGACGTCGCGGAAAAGATCGGCCTTCCCGAGCACGAGACCGACTTTGCCGATACTCTGGCCGACTATGGAGTGGGTGAAGGCCCATACCTTTATCTGCCTGTAATAGGTCCCATGGTGCCACGCGAGCTTGCCGGCAAGGTCGTGGATTCGGCCTTCGATCCTTTGACCTATGTCACTTATGGCGCCAGCGTGTTTGTCGATCTGGGTCGCGATGGCGCGACATACCTCGACAAGCGTGCGCGTGGTGTAGCCGTGGCAGACGAGATCGAGCAGACATCGCCCGATGCCTACATCACAACTCGCATTCTTTACGAGAAGCACCTTGCTGAATCTGCCGATCACACGGCGCCGGACGATGATTTCGATTCGCACTCCGACGACGTGCGCCTTGCGGTAGAGGAGACGCGGACGCAGGCTGCATCCGGTGGTTCACAAGTGGCCGGTTCGCCACCCGATGCCAGGGCCTATTGTGACTCGGTTGCCGAGGGGCGTGCCGACGACGCCGCGGCAAACAGCTATGGAGATGGGGACCGGCAAGCGGTGCGCGATGGCGCCTACAAAGACTGCATGAGCTGGCAGACGGCGCACGCGGGGCAGATGGGCGCGGTAACGCGGTTAAGCATGTTGCATCCGTCAACCACGGCCGACCAATCCGGCGCTGCGGAGCGCGGAATACCGCAGACGCGCGAATAGTCGCGCTTTTTCCCCACGAGAGTTTGCGGGTCGCTTGGAGGCTGCCAACCGCTATCATTGTGGCGGGCGCCGGACTTGCGCTAGTGTTCCGTTCTGGAACAGCGGAAGGAATTAACCATGCACAGCCCGCGCGCGCTTTTCCCCGGATTGATCGTTGCCTTTGCGCTTGGAGCCGTCGTCCAGACGCAGGCGCATGAGTGCCGCTGTAACGGCATCGTGCTGAACGGCAGCTTGAACACCGCTGATTTCGATGGTGGCGTGGGCTATGGAACCGGCTACGCCAGCATGGAGGTTATCGGCTACACAATGACCATGCCGTCCGTTTCGGCCTTCGCATTCGCGCATGCCCACGCGTTTGCTTTCGCCGGCTCCCATGCATTCGCTTTTGCTCACGGCATGAGCGGACATGGCGGCATGCATGGCGGCTTTGGCGGGGGCGGACACCGCTAGCGCCGCCATGCGAACGGCCGCCTTGCAATCGTTGCAAAATCCGTGACGAGATCAATGTCGCCACAAGCCTATCGAGGTTCGCGCCTCGCCGAACTGGAGGGATACCATGGCCATCAGTCTTTACGACGTAACCGTACCCAGTTTTCTGCAAGTGCTCGGGAGCTTCAAAGGAGTCCTCGACAAAGGTCTTGCTCATGCCAAGTCGACGGACGCAAGTCCGGATGCGCTGGTCGAGGCTCGCCTCATCGACGACATGTTTCCCTTGCGATTCCAGGTCGAACGGATGGCAGACCATTCGGCAGGTGCTTTGCGCGACGTGAAGAACGGCGCTTTCTCGATGCCCAAGCAGACCGAAATGAATTATGCCGGTATGCAGAAGCTCATTGCGGAGGCAGAAGCTGCCGTTAAAGCGTGGGCGCCGGATGCCGTGAATGCGCTGGAGGGCCGTGAGGTCATCTTCGACACCGGCAGCCATCGGGCCGCGTTTACGGGCGCGGCATTTCTGCTCTCGTTCTCCTTGCCGAACTTCTATTTCCACGCCGTCACCGCCTATGACATCCTGCGCATGAAAGGCGTACCGATCGGCAAACGCGACTACTTGGGCCAGATGCGCATGAAGCTCGGGTAAGGCGATCTATTCAGACGCTTTGGCGAGTGTCGCGCCGAAACATCGGGGGCAGCGGCAGTCAGTACCGTCATCGACCGGCGTGACTGGCGGCAGCGCATTGCACCAACATGGTTGACCGTTCGCGGAGGGGCCGCACGGAAAGTTCGCGCCGCATTCGGGGCACGTCTTGCGACGCGCGTTTGTCGTCGGGAATTGACCGGCGCTTGTCATTCGGCAGGAATGCATACTTGGGTTGACGCAGCGCGAATGTCGGCTGCGTCCAATCGCCGAAACGCCTGCGGGGGCCCGTCCCACTCGAAGATCTCGGGGTGAATGAGATGCGCGAGCAGCGCCGCTCCTTCGACCACCCGCGGCCCGGGGCGCGCGAAATACGCGCTTGCATCGACGGCATAGGTTCGCCCGGTCCGAATCGCAGGGAGTTGCTCCCATCGGGGCAACGCCGCCAGAAGTCCGGCTTGCTCGATGGCCCCGGCGAGATCGAAGCCGCAAGGGCAGACAATCAGAATCTCTGGCGCCCAACTTAACACGTCGCGCCAATCGATCCGAACCGAGTCCGTTCCCAAACCCCCCAGCGAATCCTGGCCCCCTGCCAGTGCAACCATTTCCGGAACCCAGTGTCCGCTGCAATAGACGGGATCCAGCCACTCCATGCAGAAGACACGCGGCCTTGCCGCCGCGGCGTCGGCGCGCGCACGAAGCGCCTGAAGCCTCGCCCGAGCCTCGGCGACGAGATGCTCGGCACGCGGCTGCGTTCCGGTGGCCTGCGCTATCTGCCGCAGATTGTCGAATATCTGTTCGATCGTGCGCGGCGTTAGCCACAAAACGTCCGGTTTCGGACAAATCTGCGCAAGTACGCGCGTCACTTCGTTTCCAGACGGCGCACAGACCTGGCAGAGGTCCTGGGTCAGTATTAGGTCGGGTGATAGCTCTCGAAGCTTGGTCTCATCGACCTCATAGAGAGAGCCGCCCTCGCGCAGTCGGGCGGAAACTGCCACATCGATTTCGCGCTGGGTCATCTTTTCGACGGGCAGCGCATTGCGCACGACGATTGGTTTGCTGCGCGCGCCGGCAGGATAATCGCATTCGTGGCTCACGCCGAGCAGTTGTTCATCCAACCCGAGCGCATAGACCATCTCCGTTGCCGACGGCAGAAACGAGACGATGCGCCTCGCCATGGTCAGGCGGGCGAGGGCAGAGCCTGGCGCTCGCGAAGGCTCGGCATCGATCTTTCCAGTAACGCCAGTCCGCCGAACAGAATGAGCGCATAGAAGAGGTCGCCCACCAGCATGTTGCGGAAAAAGGGAATTGCCGCGACATAGCAGGCGATCAAGCCTGACACCGTCTTCGGATACATACTCTCGGTCGCCCAGACCCCGAAATTCGTCAACACAAAGAAGAGCACCGAACTCGAAAGCGCAGCTGCACCGATCTTGGGTACCGAGCGGTGCCTTCGGATGAGGAGGCCCACGCCTACGACCAGAGCAAAGCTCGCATAGACGATTTCCATATGGCCGTAGAAGCCGATGAGCGCGTCGCTCAGCAGGAGCGCCGTCAGCGGCACGGCAAGCGCAAGGCGCCAATCGGAGAGGGAGGCACCGGCAAACAGCGCCATCGCCGTCATCGCAGTGAGATTGGGCGGGTGCGGCAACAGACGCGATGCCGCCGCCGCGAAAATCATCGACACGATCGCTGCCATTCTTGGCTGCAACATGAAAACCTCCCGATTGTCAGGCATCTGGTACGAGATCGCTGAACCAGAAGCCGTCCCGAAGAACTGTCTCGCCGAATCCAAATTCGACTGGCGATTTGAAGATAGGCCCATCGAACACGAATGTATGGAATTCTCCGTTCTCACCGCAAGGGTCGACGCCATGGGGGAGTTCGGAAAGAAAGCCGGAATCGATCACGCGCCCGACAAAGGTTGGAGAAAGCTTGCGGGGATCGACGCAAACGACTGCGGTCTTGTACCCCTGCGCGAGAAAGTCGCGGATAAGCTCGCCGGTATCCCGGCCCCACAGCGGATAGAGCCCCTGCATGCCGTGCGCCGCCAGCTGTCGGTCCCGGTAGGCGCGGATATCGGCGAGGAAGAGGTCGCCAAAGGCGCAGGTGTCGATACCCTGCTCGCGGTAGTCGGCGAGCGCAGCCGCCATGCTGGCCTCGTATTGGGCGTTCGTTGCCTGCCTGGGGATCAGGACCTCGCGGAGGGGTAGGCCAAGGCTCTCGGCCTGCCGGCGAAGGAGGCTGCGGCGCACCCCGTGCATGCTGATTCGGTCGAAGTCCTCGGTGACGGTGGTCAGCAACGCGCGAATGCGAAATGGGCGATCCTGGAGAAGCGAGGCAAGCGCCATACAGCTGTCCTTGCCCCCGCTCCAGGACACAAGAATGTCCGTTGTCTCTGCCGGATTGGAATCCATGCCGCAAAAGCCCGCTGCCGCCGCCCGTTCGCCGCTGCAGCATAGGCACAGGCTCGCAGCGAGGCAACGCGTGGCGCGCCGATCTGCAGCCAGGACTGTGCTCCAGGCGTTGACAGCCCGTCCGTTGAGTGCCTCCATTTTGGTCCGATTGCAGAAAGGTGCAGCATGGACGAAGCGTTCTGTCGCGAACTGCAGCGGTTGCTGGACAAACAGGCGATTGCCGAACTGATCTACAAATATGCGGAGGGTATCGACCGGCGCGATGGCGAGCTCCTGGCAACGCTGTTCGCCCCCGGATGTCGGCTGCACTACGCTGCCGATTATGACGAACCCGCATCGACGCTCATCGACAATTGGCGTCCCGGTGTTTCGTCGCCGTTTCTGGCAACCCATCATCATGTCGGTAACATTCAGATTGGATTTCTCGGGCAAGAGGAGGCGCGATCAGTCACCTATCTCCACGCGGTTCATCGGGCGCAGCGTGAGGGCGTCATTGTCGATGAGATGGTGCGATCCCGCTATCTCGATCGCCTCGTCAAGCTGGAGGGGCAGTGGCGCTTCGCGGAACGCTGGATCGTGTACGATTGGAGCCGGGTGGCCCCGTCGGACAAGACGAACTGGTGGGACATCCCTGGCGGGTCTGCGCTGAGCGGCAAGCATGGTGTCGCCGACCCGGCGCATGGTTTTCTTTCGGGTGAGAAAATCCCGGCATAATCGGGGAAAGGACGGACGAAATGGGCACTAAGACGTTCAAGATTTTGATCTTCCTGAAACGCCGGCCGGGCATGTCGATCGAGGCGTTTCGCGATTATTACGAGAACCGACACGCGAAGCTATGCGAGAAATATACGACGGGCGTTACCCGCTACATGCGCAGGTTTCTTGACCCGCTGCCAAATCCCGAGACCGGCAGGAACGACGAATTGCCCTACGATGTGA
>Ga0335085_10016240_pt1 | contig 10767 bp, 5 predicted proteins | sample Lox_Sample_45_FD_206712 | JGI IMG/M metagenome (GOLD analysis project Ga0335085, IMG submission 206712) | Soil microbial communities from Loxahatchee National Wildlife Refuge, Florida, United States - Lox_Sample_4.5 | ecosystem: Environmental > Terrestrial > Soil > Wetlands | place: USA: Florida... | reverse complement strand
TCGGCCAGCTGCTTCTGCAGCTCGGCATCCCACGCCTGGCGCGCGGCCTCCAGTTGCGCCGCGGTCTCGGCCTTCCATTTCTTTTCGGCCGCGTCGAGGGCGCTTTCGTGGATCTCGCGATACATGCCCTCGGCAACGGCGAAACGATTCTCGGTCTGCTCGCGCCACAGGGCTTCGGCGGCCTGCATCCGGTCCTCAGCCTCGGCCTTCCACGCGCTCTCGGCGGTGGCCAGGCGGCGATCGGACTCGGCCTTCGCCTGCGCCCGCACCGCGGCCAGTTCCTCGGCATGAAGCTCGGTGAGGGCGGCCTCCAGGTCGGCCAGCTGGGCCTTGGCGTCCACTTGTCCGGCCGTGGCCGCCGTCGTCTGTGCCGCCTCGCTCTCCCATTGCCGGCGCGCTTCGGCGAGCAGGGCCGCCTGTTGGTCCAGCCACTGCTGTTCGACCGCAGCGGCCTGCGCGGCGGTCTCCGCTTCCCACTGTCGGCGGGCCTCGGCCAGCAGGGTCGCCTGCTGCTCGGACCACTGCTTCTCGAGCGCCGCACTGCGGGCGGCCGCTTCACTCTCCCATTGCCGGCGCAGTTCGGTCATGCGCTCGGCCTGCTGCTCCGACGACTGCTGTTCCGCTGCCGCAGCCAGCGCGGCGTTTGCCGCCTCCCACTGCCGGCGGGCCTCGACGAGAGCGGTTGCCTGCTGCTCCGACCACTGTTTCTCGAGTTCGGCGATGCGCTCTGTCTGCTGCTCCGACGATTGCCGTTCAGATGCGGCAGCCTGCGCTGCGGTCTCCGCCTCCCATTGCCGGCGCGCCTCGGCCAGCACGGTCGCCTGCTGTTCGGACCATTGCTTCTCGAGCTCGGCATGGAGAGCGGTCGCTTCGCTGTCCCATTGGCGGCGTACCTCGGCCAGATGCGCGGCCTGCTGCTCGGACCACTCCCGTTCCGCGGCGGCGAGCGCTTCCGCCTGCTGCCGCTGCAGACTGGCTTCGAGCGCCTGCAGTTCGGCCGCGTGCTTTTGCTGCAGGGCCGTCTCCGAGGCGGCCAGACTCTCGAGTGCCGCATCGGCGTGGCTGGAGGTCTGCGCTTCCCACTCGGCGCGCGACGCCGCCAGCCGTTCGGCCTCGCCCTCTTTCCACTCGGTCTCGGCCGTGGCGAGCTGCTCGGCGTAGAAGACCATCATCTCCGCGTCTTTTTCCGCCAACGCGTCGGCATGGGCCTTGTTCAGCCGGGCCTCGACCTCGGCGATTCGCTCGTCGGCCTGCTTCTGCAGCTGCGCCTCGAGCGCCTTTAGCCGCTCGCCGTCGCCGGCGTTGCTGGCCGACAACTCCGCGAGCTGACGAGCCGTCTCGGCTTCCCAGCGCGAGCGCGCGGCCACGAGGTGCTCGGCCGATTCCCGCTTCAGTTGCTCTGCCTGTGCGTCCAGTTCGGCGTGCATTGCCCCGGAGAGGCGTTCTTGCAACTCGATCAGGCGCGCCTGCGCTTCCGCCTCCCATTGCGCCTTGGCGGCGGCCAGCCGTGCGGCCTCTTCCTCCCGCCACTGGGATTGCACCGTTGCGACCTGGCCGCCCTGCAGCTCGCGCAAGCTCGCCTCGGCCTCGGCGATGCGCTGCTTGGCGATCGTTTCCCACTTGGCTTCGAGGGCAGCTTCGCGCGCGGCCTGCGCCTCCCTCCACTCGGCCTCGGCGGCGGCCAGCCGGGCGGCGACCTCGGCATCGAAATCGACCGGCGCGGCCTTGCTGGCGCGGGCATCGGCCTCGACGCGCCAGCGTGCCTCGGCATCCGCCAGCCGCTCCGCTTCCGCCTTCTGCCAGCGGGCCTGCGCCTCGGCGAGGCGTTCGGTGATCTTCGATTCGACCACGGCATCGATGTCGACCGGCGCGCTCTTGCTCGCGCGGGCCTCGGCCTCGGTCCGCCAGCGCGCTTCTGCCTCGGCGAGCCGTTCGGCCTCGGCAGCCTTCCAGCGCGCCTCGCCTTCGGCCAACTGTTCAGCGATGCGGGCCTGCAGGTCCGCCGGCGAGGCCGCTGCGGGCGCCGCCTCCGACCGCTTCGCGGCCTCGGCCTCCCAAGCGGCCTTGGCGGCGGCGAGATGTTCGGTCTCGGCCTTCTTCCAGCGCGCTTCGGCCTTCGCCGTCGCTTCCGCGAACTCGGCCTTCAGGCGCGAGGTGACAGCCGCTTCGATGGCATCGACGTTGACGGCAAGGGCGTCCTTGGCGCCGCGACCGCTTGCCAGCTTGGTTTTCAGCCGCGCTTCAGCGACCACAAGCTGCTCGGCCAGGCGGTCCTTGAGCTTGGCTTCGGCGGCGGCCATGCGCTGCTCTTCCGCGCGCGCCGCGTGCTCCAGCGCGACGGCCATGCGCTGCTGCGCCTCGGCCTCCCATTGCTCGCGCGCCTGCGCCAGGCGGCGCTCCTCATGGAGGCGCCATTCGGCCTCCGCATCGGCCATCCGCTTGCGCTCGGCCTCGCGGCGCTCCTCCTCCTCCATCAGCTGGTGGAGGACGGCCGTCGAGCGCTGCTCGTTCGGGGTTGCGGTGCGCGGCGCATCGAGGTCGATGCCGCGCTTGCCCTTGGCGTCGATCTTGCCGCCGCGGCTCTTCGTGATCAGGCCGCGCAGGTGGGTGAGGGCGGCGTCGCTCTTGCTGTTGCCGCGCTCCTCGGGCGTGAGGCCGCTGAAGGCCGACACGCCGCCGGCGTCAGTGACGAGAATATCGAACTTGGCGACCGTCGACGCGTAGGCATAGCCGTCGGGGTCCGGCTTCAGCACGCGGATGGTCAGCGGGTAGTTGATGGGCTCCGTCGAGGTCGTCAGCAGATGGAGGCCGGGCAGGTCGCTCACCTTCAGCGACCACACGGACATCTTGTCCTGGCCCTCCTCGCCGGTAACGAGGCCGGCAGTGGCGTCGCCGGCCGAGAGGCGGGCATCGGAGGGAACGTCCTCGACGCGGATGATCACGTCCGCCGAGACGTGCAGGTTGGCGACCGCCGTCTCGAGGTCGACGGGGACGCCGCGCAGCTTGCCTTCGCCGGAACTCCGATCGGCGGCCGACTTCGCCTTATGCTCAGCGAGGCTTTGGACTTTGCTCATGATCTGAGGATGACGGCGATCCTGCTGGAAGCCCGGCTACTGCGTGGTCGCCTTAACATTGGCAAAGGTTGGTAAAGCCGGGGTAAAAGTCGACGGAAATTCAAGCGTTTGACGTGCTTTTTTCGTCGTGCGAAACGGCCATCATGGCTCGCAAAAGCCCCGAAATTGACCGCGAAAGGCGAAGGCTTTACGATAATCAATCGAAGTTAACTATGAACTAACATCGTTAGCGAATTCCCGCATGGAGCCGATCGCTACAATCTTTTGAAATTATTGCTCAATTTTTGGCGCCAAATGGGCCTGCGGCCGGGTGGTGCCCACCCCGCTCCCGCGGCGCTCATCGAGACAGCAGCAACAGAGATTAATCAGGCCATCCCGGCGACCGACTCGGCGTCTGCCAGCGCCCGCACGGACGTGCCGAGCCAGCCGGCCTCACGTTTCTGCCAATAGCGGGTGCGCAGCTCGGTCGTCAGCAGTCCGGGCGCGCCGTTGCCGAGCGGCTTCCCGTCCACCTGCGTCACCGGCATGATTCCGCCGGCAGTGGAGGAGAGGAAGGCCTCGTCCGCGTTGCGTAACGCTTCCGGCGGCAGGTCAGCAGCCACGCAGGGCACGTGCAGCTCTGCCGCCAGGTCGAACACGGTCTGGCGCGTGATCCCCTCGAGCATGTTGCTCTTCGGCGTCAGCAGCTTCTTGTCCTTGACCAGGAAGAAGTTGAAGCCGGGCCCCTCGGCCAGGAAGCCCGCGGGCGTGCACAGCACGGCGTTGTCGGCGCCGCGGTCGAGCGCCTCGAACAGGCCGCGCTGCAGGTCCATCCAGTTGAAGTTCTTGATGCGGGGATCGATGGCCTCGGTCGGCGTGCGCCGGTTGTCGACGATGGCGAGGTTGATGCCGCTCTCCTGCTTTTCCGGGCTGACGATCCAGATGTACGGCAGGGCATAGGCCATGAAGCGGTTCTCGCACAGCCGCGGGTCGCGGTTGGTGAGCGACTGATAGGTGCCGCGCGTCATGATCATCTGCACGTAGGAATTCTCGAAGCCGGCGCGCTGCACGCAGGTGGCGAGGATGCGCTTCAGGTCCGCCGGCTCGTACGGGCACTTCAGCCGCATGCCCGCGGCCGAGCGCAAGAAACGCGCGACATGGTCGTCGAGGCGGAAGAAATAGCCCTTCCACACGGACGTCGTGTCGTACACGGCGTCGCCGCGCGTGAAGCCGAGATCGAACACCGCCATCCGTAGCTCGTCGGCGGGAATGTACTTGCCGTCCACGAAGGCGACTCCGTCAACCATGGTCCCTTCTCCTCCCAGCGTCTCCCGAGCAGACATCGTCGCAGGGCGGCGGTCAAGCGCCCCGGCAGCCGCTGCTTGCCGGCGTTTTTTTTGCGCCCCAGGGATTTTTCGCGTCGGCGCGCTTGTTCACGGAGGCACGGGACGGTGCTGCGGCTATGCGGGTAGCCGCGGTGGTTTCCTGGAGTGAGCGATGGGCAGGCGGCCGGTTTGTTGCACCTGCCGCCCAGCCACTGTGATCGGGCCGAAAGAGACGACGAAGGGTGGGGCGCAAAGCGTGCTGCTGGAACGCGAGGATTGTCTCGAGGAACTCGACGCGGCGCTGCGCGAGACGGCGTGCGGCAATGGGCGCATCGCGCTGGTGCTCGGCGAAGCCGGCATCGGCAAGACCTCCGTCGTCGATCGCTTCGTCGAACTGCGCCGGCGCGCGGCCCGCGTGCTCTGGGGCCGCTGCGATGCGCTGTTCACGCCGCAGCCGCTCGGCCCCCTGCACGACATGGCCGCGCACCTGCCCGAGGACCTGCGGCAGCTCCTGCAGTCGACCGACAACCGGCTGGCGATCTTCGCCGCCTTCCTGCGCGCGCTGCAGCAGAGCTCGGACCCGGCCGTCGTCGTCATCGAGGACGTGCATTGGGCCGATGCCGCGACTCTCGACCTGCTGAAATATGTCAGCCGCCGGCTGCGCGGCGCGCGCGCGCTCGTCATCCTCACCTACCGCGACGACGAGATCGACGGCCAGCATCCGCTGTGGTCGGTGCTGGGCGCCCTGCCGCCGCGCACGGTTCGCCGCCTGCCGCTGGCGCCGCTGTCCGAAGCGGCGGTCGCAACCCTGGCGGGACGCGCGGGCCCGGCCGCGCACGATGTGCATGCCATGACGGGCGGCAATCCCTTCTTCGTCACGGAGCTGCTGGCAAGTCCCGGCGGCAGCGTGCCCGTGACGATCCGGGAGGCCACCTTGGCGCGGGCGCAGCGGCTGTCCGGCCCGGCGCGGGAGCTGCTGAATCTCTGTTCCGTCGCTCCCGATCGGACGGAGCGCTGGTTGCTGGAAGCGGCGATGGCGCCTCCGTCCACCCTGCTCAGCGAGTGCGCGGGGACGGGCCTGTTGATCGTCGAGCAGGACGTCGTGCGATTTCGGCACGAGCTCGCGCGGCAGGCCATGCAGAGCGCGCTTCCAACGGCCTGCGCGCAGGCGTTGCACCGGCGCATCCTGGCGGCGCTGCTGGCGCAAGACGGGCACATTCCGCTGGCCCGCATCGTCCACCATGCGGCCGGCGCGCAGGATGAGGCGGCGGTGCGCCGCTACGCACCGGAGGCGGCCCGCCAGGCGGCCGCGCTTGGGGCGCATTGCCAGGCCTGGACCCACTATCGGACGGCCCTCCAATACGCCGACCCTGCCGACGTCGAAGAGCGCGCCTGGCTGCTCGAGAACTATGCCTACGAATGCTATGTGACCAGCCAGATCGAAGCCGGCGTCGAAGCGCAGCGGACGGCGCTGGCACTGCGGCGGCAGCAGCAGGACCGCGCCAGAGAGGGCCACAATCTGCGCTGGCTGTCGCGCTTCAACTGGTCGCTCGGCCGCAACGACGAGGCCATGCAATGGGCCAAGGAATCGATCGACGTGCTCGAGACCCTGCCGCCGGGCGGCGAGCTCGCCATGGCCTACAGCAACCGGTCGCAGTCGCTCATGCTGGCGGGCAACAGCCGCGACTCCATCGAGTGGGGCAACCGCGCCCTGCACCTGGCCTCGAGCCTGTCCCTGACTGAGGTCGCGATCCACGCCTTGAACAACATCGGGACCGCTCAGCTGCAACGCGAGGAGCCGCAGGGCTGGGCCAACCTGGAGCGCAGCCTGCAGTTGGCGCTCGAGCACGACATGCACGAGCACGTCTGTCGCGCCTACACCAATCTCGCCTACGAGGGGATCGTGCTGCGGGACTATGCGCGCGCCGACCGGGCCTTCGAGGCCGGGCTCGCTTACGCGACGGAGCGCGAGCTCGATTCCTATATCGAGTTCCTACTCGGCGGGCGCTCGCGGGCGCACCTGGAGCAGGGACGCTGGCAGCAGGCGACGGCGGCGGCGGAGACCGTCCTGCGCATGAGCCGGGTGCCGATCCAGCGCATCATTCCGCTGGTCGTGCTCGGCCTGGTGCGCGTGCGGCGCGGCGATCCCGGCGGCGAGGAACTGCTCGATGAGGCGCGCGACCTGGCGCTACCCACGCGCGCGCTGACTCGCATCGGTCCGATGTGCGCCGCCCGTGCCGAGGCGGCCTGGCTGCGCGGCCAGAACGAGGCGTGCCGCGCAGAGGCGTCCGTGGGCTACGAATGGGCGCTGCAGAAGGGTTATGCCCGCATTGCCAGACAGCTCGCCTTCTGGCTGTGGCGCGCCGGCGGCGCTCCGCCGGACGAGCTGGAGGCGACGACCCCATTCGACCATCAGATGCGCGGCGACTGGGCGACTGCGGCGGCAGAGTGGCAGCGGCTCGGCTGTCCCTACGAGGAGGCGCTGGCGCTCGCCGACGGCGACAGTTTCGCACGCCTGCGGTCGCTGGCGCTCCTTGACCAGTTGGGCGCCACGCGCGTCGCTGCCGTGCTGCGCCGCGGCCTGCGTGCGCAGGGCGTCCGGCGGATTCCGCGCGGGGCGAGGCCGGCGACGCGGCGCAATCCGGCCGGCCTGACAACGCGCGAGATGGACATCCTGCGGCTGCTCGTCGACGGCCTCAGCAACCGCGGAATTGCCGACCAGCTCCGCATCTCCGCGAAGACCGTGGACCACCATGTCTCGGCGGTGCTCGCCAAGCTCGAGGTTCCCTCCCGCGAGCAGGCGGCGGCACAGGCCGTGACCCGCGGCCTCCTCGCGCAAGATAGGGAGGCGCGGGCGTAAAGATAGGGAATGGCTCCCGATGTGGGCGGCGACAGCGGCGGCTAGGGTGCCGCCGCTGTCACGCTCGCGACCAGGAGGGGAGCCATGATGCCGGATATTCCACGCCGTGATTTCGTCATTCAGGGCGCTGCGGCGGCGCTCGCGGGCATGGCCGTGCTCCAAGCCTCGCGCCTCGCAGAGGCATTCCCCACTCGCCCGGGCGAAGACGTGCTCCCGTGGCTCGATCAGCCGCCGGAGAACCCGATCCCGCAGGTCGTCGCCAACCAGCTGAAATGGGAAGACCTGGATTCCTGGCTCACGCCCAACGAGAAGTTCTTCAGCGTGGCCCACTACAATCGCCCGGTCATCGATGAGAAGAGCTGGGCGCTGAAGATCGGCGGCCTGGTCAAGCGGCCGCGCAGCTTCACTCTGGCAGAGCTCAAGACGCGGCCGCGCCAGGAGGTCGATTTCACGGTGGAATGCTCGGGCAATCACGGCTTCCCCTGGTTCCTCGGCGGCATCGGCACGGCGCGCTGGACGGGGACGCCGCTCGCCCCGCTGCTGACAGAGGCCGGCGTGCGCGCGAACGGCATCGAGGTCGCCTTCTTCGGCGCCGACGCCGGCGAGGAGACCGTACGCGAAATCAAGATGCCGCAGCACTTCGCGCGCTCGATGTCGCTGAGCGACGCCATGAATCCCGACAACCTCCTGTGCTACGAGATGAACGGCGCGCCCTTGCCGCCGGCCAACGGGTTCCCGCTGCGGCTGATCGCGCCCGGCTGGTACGGCATCGCCAACGTCAAGTGGCTGACGCGAATCGAGCTGCGCGACCGCCGCCTCATGAACCGCTTCATGGCGCGCGACTACGTCACGATCCGCGAGGAGCGGCGCGACGGCGAGAGCGTGTGGGCCGAAACGTCCGTCGGCCGCAGCCTGCTCAAGTCCGCGCCTGCCCGGGTAACGCGCAAGGACGGCCGCTATCGCATCATCGGCGCGGCCTGGGGCGCGCCGCTCGCCGGCGTCGAGGTGCGGGTCGACGACGGAACGTGGCGGCCGGCCGCGATCGAGAAGGGACCGACGGCGCCATTCGCCTGGAAGATCTGGTCGCTCGACTGGGATGCTCCCGCGGCCGGCGAGCATGCGATCACCTCGCGCGCGATCGATACGAACGGACAGGTTCAGCCCGCCATGGATGATCCCCGCATCGCCAACAAGCACACCTACTGGGAAAGCAACGGGCAGGTGACGCGGCACATCCGCATCGCCTGATCCCGCCTCTCCAAGCACCCGAACACGCACACACAGGAGGACAGCACATGCCGCGCTATGTCATCGAGCGGTCCTTTCCGGACCGGCTCGAGATCCCCACGACTACCCAGGGCGCCCAGGCCTGCCTCGGCGTCGTCGGCCGCAATGCCGAGGACGGCGTGACCTGGATCCACTCCTACGTCACGGCGGACAAGAGGAAGACGTTCTGCATCTACGATGGCCCGACCCCGGAGGCGATCCGCCGCGTCGCCCAGCGCAACGGCCTGCCGGTCGACAGCATCACCGAAGTCCGCGTCCTCGACCCTTACTTCTACGTGTGATCGCCACGGCAGCGCGGGGGGTGATACCGTCCTATAAACGCGCGATTTGATCAGCGAGATCAATGGCCAAGTGTAATCCGAGAATTCGTTAACCATAAATTTGCGACTGCCGTGCTACCCGGGCGGGCATGGCAAGTTCACGGTCGATCAGGACAAAGGCCGACGGTGCGGCGGACGACCGCGCTGGCGTCGCGGACTATCTGGCGCTCAGCGCCGCCTGCCTGAAGCAGGGCGCGATCGAAGACGCGATCGCTACGCTGCGTGCGGCCCACGAGGCAGCGCCCCATCACCTGGGCGTGCTCAGCAACCTCGGCGGCTTGCTGTCGCGGCAGGGCCAGCATGATGAGGCGTTGGCGCTGCTGCGCAGCGTGCTCGCGCAGTCGCCGAATTCACCCTACGCCCATTCGAACCTTGCGGTCGGTCTGCGCGTTGCCGGCGAGCCGCGCATTGCGCTCGCGCATTTCGAGCGCGCGGCCGCGCTCAAGCCCGCTTTCGCGGAGGCCCATCGCGGCTGCGGCGATACGCTGCTCGATCTCGACCGCCTGTCGGAGGCCGCTGCGGCCTATGAGCGCGCCTTTCTGCTGCGGCGCGATCCCGGTCGTCCGCCGAATGCGGATACGCCTCTGCACAGCAACCGCAGCCGCCTGCGCCACGACGCCGAGCAGTTCCGCTATCTGATGGCGCGGGGAAAACTGCCGGCCGCTTTCGCTGACGCGGCCGCCCGCTACGAGGGGGTGGCGGAGTTCCTGTCGGAGCCCGGCCTGGGCGCGCCGACCTCGATCGTGCCGCGCGAACTCGCGGCCAGGATCGCGCCGACCTACGACCGCTTGCTGTACCGGCCGACGGCCGATGCCGTGCCGGAGGGCGCGCTCAACCCGCGGCTCGACGTCGGCCGGATCGAGGCCGACTATCTCCAGAACGGGCGCGGCATCGCCTGGTTCGACGGTCTGCTGAGCGCCGAGGCGCTGGCGCGCCTGCTCGCCTTCGCGCGCGAGGCGACCGTGTGGTTCCACTGCCGCTACGGCAACGGCTATCTCGGCGCCTTCTTCGATGACGGCTTCTGCTGTCCGCTGCTCGTGCAGATCGCCGAGGAGCTGCGCCAGGCCCTGCCGCGCATCTTCGGCCGCCATCCGCTGCAGCGCCTGTGGGCCTTCAAGTACGACAGCCGTCCCGGCGGTATCCCGCTCCATGCCGACGCCGCCGCCGTGAACGTGAATTTCTGGCTCACGCCGGACGAGGCCAACCGCGATCCCGAAGGCGGCGGACTGATCGTCTGGGACAAGCGCGCGCCCGCCGATGCCGACTTCGCCCGCTTCGTGAAGGACGAATCCGCGATCCGGGGGGCCCTGCAGGAGAACGGTGCGCACGCTGTCGCCGTGCCCTACCGCCAGAACCGCTGCGTGATGTTCAACTCCGACCTCTACCACGAGACCGCCCCGCTCAATTTTCGTGAGGGCTACGAGAACCGCCGCCTCAACGTGACGCTGCTCTACGGCAAGCGCGGCGGGTAGCGTCGCATGTGGTGCGCGTAGCCGCCGCCCTGTACTGTCGCGCACGCATGAACCTTGATCACTGAGAGCTACGAAGCGCAGGCGGCGCGGTGGCCGCGGGCCGGCCGACATATTCTTGCGCAGTTCGATAGCGACAGCATCGCCGTCTACCAGGCCTGCCGCAGCCCGGATGGCCGCAGCTCGTGACTCCGCGAACAGGTCTACGTGGCGGCCCCCCGGAAGCGGTCCGTCGATCGGGCGCAAGTACGCGAGAGCAGACCCTCAAGGGCCTCATGCTATTTCTGCGTATGGAAATGTAATATATTGTAATAAAGAGAGATTATAGCGATCTCTGCGAGGGGTTGAAGCTGCGGTCTGAGGTACGATATAAATAACTAACACGTTAGTAATTAGTGAGAGAGATGAGCCGTTCCGCGACCCAGAAATCCCCGCGCTGGCGCCGCCGCAAGG
>Ga0335085_10016239_pt1 | contig 10767 bp, 10 predicted proteins | sample Lox_Sample_45_FD_206712 | JGI IMG/M metagenome (GOLD analysis project Ga0335085, IMG submission 206712) | Soil microbial communities from Loxahatchee National Wildlife Refuge, Florida, United States - Lox_Sample_4.5 | ecosystem: Environmental > Terrestrial > Soil > Wetlands | place: USA... | reverse complement strand
CGATCCAGGCTTCGCCGACCACGGCGGGCGTGACCGGGCAGCGCTACTTCTACACCGACCAGTCGGGCGTGATCCGGTACAACCTGAGCGCAGTGTCCACGTCGGCCGACAGCCCGATCAGCTGAACTTGATTGCATGGCAACCTACTGGGGGAGGAATCGAAACAATTCCTCCCCTGTCTTTTTCTAGGGAACGGGAACAGAGATAAAAGCTTGACCGGAGAGGATGAGACGAGAGGCGAGATCATGGGACTGAATCGGCGAAACACAATAACCAGGAGACGGTACCCCTCGAACCGAGGTTTCTCGCTGATCGAATTACTCGTCGTGGTCGCGGTGATCCTGATCATCATGGCTATCGCGATCCCCAACTTCATCCGATCCAAAATGCGGGCCAATGAAGCGTCCGCGGTGCAGAACCTTCGCAATATCACAACCGCCGAAGTTGTTTATTCGACGACTTACGAAATTGGTTTTTCGCCCGACCTTCCCAGTCTAGGCGGCTCCGGCGTCGTCGTCGACCAAACTCAGGCTGGTCTGATTGATCAAGTCCTCTCAGGTGGGCAAAAGAGCGGTTATGTGTTTACGTATACGGCGCTCACGACCGACTCGCTTTCACACGTCACGAGCTATTCCGTGAACGCGGACCCGCTCGTCCAAGGAAATACCGGCATACGGCATTTCTACGCCGACCAGACGGGAGTCATCCGAGCGAATGACTCCGTAACGGCCGGGGCAACCGACCCCGCGATCCAATAGCTTGTCGCAACGAACTTGATCCGCCGCGCTAGTTCCCCGAGAGGCCAACTGCTACACTCAAAAGGTGAATTCCAGGGGATTGTCGCTTCTCAGTATTGTAGTGGTCCTATGCTTTTCCTGCAGCGGTTTGCTGTTGCCAGAGCTTGCTCTTGCGCAGGAACCCACAGCCTCGGCGAAATCGCTCACGCGGCTCCTCGAAGAGCATTACCACCAGCCGCGGACCCTGCAGGCAGTTTTTCTAGAGCGCTACAGCCAAGGGCAGCGGCAAGTTCGGCTCGAATCCGGCACGGTCTACTTCCGGCGCCCGGGGCAAATGCGCTGGGAATACGAATCGCCAGAGAAGAAGCTCTTTCTCGTCGACGGCAAGACCACTTGGTTTTACGTTCCCTACGACCACACGGTGACGAAGGCGCCGGTCAAAGAAAGCTCGGATTGGCGGACGCCGCTCGTGCTGCTGACGGGGAAGGCCGACCTCTCGCGCCTTTGCAGGCAGATTGACGTAATCAGCCAAAGCGGAATTCCGAGGGGTCACGAGGTGCTCCGTTGCCTGCCGAAGGAAGGAAAAGAAGCCCGGCGGGCCTCCGGCCCTGATGCGGCACAGTCGGAGCAGGGATTTGTTGGACAGAGTGACTACATGGAAGTTCTTCTGGAAGTAGACGCGTCCACGGGGGAGCTTGCCCGCATCGACATTCGACAGCCGGGCGACATCGAGTTGGAATATCGATTCGGAGACTGGCAGGCGGATGTGCCGCTGGCGGCCGATCTATTTCGTTTTCAAATTCCCGCTGGAGTCGCCATCGTCGATGGTTCTGCTCTCTTTCAAGCACCACAATAGGACCCGTGCGAGCCGGAATATATTATCGGGTACTAACCTTTTGACCTAAGCCCGCGTGTATCGTCCCGATTTCACTGACTTTCCGATGCTAGACTTGATCGTTGAATACGGACACCGAACATGGAAAGAGAACCCACTGCAACAACCGAAGGTTTGCCTCTAAAGACTCTCTACGAGAAGTATTTTGTCCGCATCGTCCTTCTCCTCACGGCGATCGTGTTCGCGGGTACTCTCCGTTTCGATTTTGTCTACGATGATTTTCCGCAGATCCTGTTTAACCCGTTCATTCGGGCCTGGCATTTTGTCCCTCAGTATTTTGTCAGCTCCGTGGGGAAGCAGATGTCTCCCTTTGCTCCGGGGAACTACTATCGCCCTCTCTTTCTCGTGCTGCTCCGGGCGAGTTACTCGGTCTTCGCCAAGGGACCGCTCGGGTGGCATCTGGTCGCCCTTGTGCTGCACCTCCTCGTCACTTGGCTCGTGTACGTTCTAGTGAAAAGGATGACGGGACAGTTCACCCTGGCGTGGCTATCGGCACTGATTTTTGGCGTTCATCCCATCCATCACGAGGTGATCGCGTGGGTTTCCGCCACAACGGAATCGCTTTTCGCGATAATGTTCCTGGCGGCGTTTCTGGCGTATTTGCAATCCCGGGAGAAAGCAAGGCCATTTTGGACGGCGGTCTCCTGTTCGTTGTATGTCCTGGCCCTGCTTTCTAAAGAGACCGGGATTGTCTTGCCCCTGCTGGTATTTGCATACGACTGGATCGGGTACGCGCCGGCTCAGGGCGAACCTCGTCCGGAATACGCTCGCCGGTTCAAGAGTTCGTTCGGCGCGGCGGCCGTGTACCTCCCCATCGCGTTTTTGTATCTCTTCGTGCGGAATCGCATTTTGGCGGGCCTGGGCCATTCCTTGGCGCCGGTGTCTTTTGGAACATGGCTTTTAACGCTTCCTTCCATCCTGGTTTTTTACCTGCGGCATTGGTTTTTTCCGGTCGGACTCTCTGAGTCCTATGATTTGTTTTATCAACCCAACTGGAGCTTAGTACACGTTCTTCTGCCCTTGTCGGTTCTTGCGGTTCTGGGAGCGGCGATCTGGATTTTGCGAAAGCGGATGGACGCAAAAACCGTCGGTTATGCGATGGCCTGGATGGTGATCCCTTTGCTGCCGGCTCTGGATACATTTGTTTTCAGGGCGGATGAACTTGTTCACGACCGGTACTTTTATGTCCCCAGCATTGGCGCCTCGCTCCTGATTGCTCTCATCATCGAGCGGGCCGGGAAGACGCGTCGTGGCCTGTTTGGGCAGCCCTTCCACGTCGTGGGGGCCGGATTCGCGCTCGCTGTGATCCTTGCATTCCTTGCGGCCCGCGCGACGAGTTTTTGGGTTGACGACTACACGCTGTTTTCACGGGCACATCAAATTGCACCTTGGAACGGCACCGCGATGACGAACTTGGCCGCGGAATTAATCGACCGCAACGACTTGAGCGGCGCCGAGACCATTCTGGAGATGGGGTATCGGAACGACCCAACCGATTTCCGGTTTGCATTTAACCTGGGCCGCTTGCTCTACCGCAAGGGGCGATACCCGGAGGCGGATGCTTATATCCGGCAAACGATGAAACTCTATCCGGACTTGGGCGATGCGTACGTATATCTGGGGGAGATCCAGTTGAAGCAAGACCATCCGGCGGAAGCGCAACGGAGCCTGCGCCGTGCGGTCGAACTGAATCCTTACAGCGCGCCCTTCCACACGAGTTACGGGATCATACTGGCGCTGAACGGAGATTGCGCGACGGCCGCACAACAATTCGAAGCCGCACTGGCGCTGAATCCCGGGGAAGGGCTGACGGAACTCCAACTGGCTCGCTGCCGCGCTGCAACGTCTCCCGCACGGCCGGCCGCATCGAAGCCGGGTCAGCTCTGAGCCTGCCGCAGCCGTCTCGACAAACTTGCCTGTCTGCGGAACGTCGCTCGATGGAACGAAAAAGAAAGCGGCGTCCCGATCAGCTCATCCGGTGAGGAATAGCCTGGGACGCCGCGAAATCGAACCGGAGAGTTTCGTCTCCAGTTCGTGCGTGGGGGACCGATTTCACAAAATCATACAAAGGCCAAATAAATAGAATCGCCCGCTCGAAACTCACCCCACGACGCTACCCACGCGAAGAGTACAGGCCCTAACGTCCGGACGTTCCGTAACACCTGGCGTTATCTCGCCAGCCGATACCCTTTTTGTGACGGGAAGCGAATTATAGTGAGACAGGCCGTTGAAGGCAAGCATTGTGTTTTGAAAATGCGAGCCGCAGATCGGCCGGCGATTCGTGCGAGTTCGGACAGTCTAAACCCAACCGGCGGAGTTTGCCGGAGTCGAACTGGTCACTGCGAAACGGAAGTGCGCTGGGGCAGGGGCATTTCGGTGAACGATGACCGAATCACTTTTCTTGAGGAGTTGCATGGCGCCTTGCTCAACCGGCGCGCCGAGCGTCATATCGAAGACACGCGTCGGAATTTTCACTTTCTGTTTGAGATCCCGCAAGTCCATGTCCCCTTCGTGACAAAGCGCTGCTAGAACACTTCCCTCATCCGTTCCATGTTTTCGTTTGTTGCGTTCGCGTCGTTGCTAAATCCTGCCGGATGTTCTTGTGCTCCATGGTTTCAGACTGGGCGTCTTTCCCTACAGAAATGTGGCAACGAACGCAGATTCAGCTCAATCGAGTCTTCGGTATGTTTCGTCCAAAAAGCATTCACGGTGAGTTTACGAACGGGAAACATTCCCCCAACCGGGGGCCAATAGGGTCGGTTTGGCTGGTTACAAGGTGTAGTTATCACCGAGTGCACGCAGCCTTCGGGCTTCCTTTCTGCATCTAGAAGGTTGAGGTACACTGAATTCATGGCTGAGTTTCTCTGCAAAGTGGCCGACAGCAACGGTAGGGTCTTCTCGCATATCGAGCCCGCCGAGTCCGTATCGGAGGCGCGTCAAAAGCTGTCTGACCGCGGGTTGTTTGTCTACAACGTCCGGCCGCGTGATGGCCTAGTCGGTCAGATGCTTGGCCGCCAGCGCCAGAAAACGGTCGCCGGAAACGACTTTCTTGTGTTCAACCAGCAGTTCAATACGCTGATCAAGGCCGGAATTCCGATCTTGAAGGCTCTAGATTTGCTTTCAGAGCGGGCGGCTGCCGAGCGGCTCAGGCCAGTTCTTGGAGAAGTGCGCCGCTTGGTGCGAGAGGGCACGACTCTATCGGAGGCTCTAGAGCAACAGGGCGTATTTCCGAAGGTTTACACGGTATCCGTGCTTGCGGGTGAGAAGAGCGGAAATCTATCTGGAGTCCTTGAGTATTATATCGCGTACCAAAGGGTCACGACCGGGTTCCGAAAGAAGCTCATTTCGACGCTGATCTATCCCATCATCCTCGTCTGTGCCGCAACGGGCATCGTGACCTATTTGGTCAGCTCGGTGATCCCGAAGTTTGCCGGACTTTACAACGACTTGAATATCACGCTGCCGACTGCGACCCGCATCCTGCTGGCGGTTACCGTTACGTACCGGCCCTACCTGCTCGGCACGATTGGCTTGCTGGCAGTGGTCGCGCTCGCTTCGTTTGGGTGGTCCCGATCCCAGCAGGGAGGCGTGGCGATGGAGCGGCTTCGAATGCGCCTGCCGCTGATCGGAGAAACGCTGACGAAATTTCAGTTTGCGCAATTTTGCCGGACGCTCTCGACGTTGCTAGCGGGAGGGACGCCACTCGTACAGGCCATGGAAACCGCGGGCGGAGCGATTCGCAGTCGGCTCGTTTCGGGAGCGATCACGCAAGGGGCGCACCTGGTTCGCGAAGGGCAATCGCTGCACAGCGGCCTTGCCTCCACGGGCCTGGTGCCCGAACTGGCGCTGGAGATGATTGAAGTGGGAGAGGCGAGCGGTTCGCTCGCGCCCATGCTTGGCAGCGTCGCCGAATTTTATGAAGAGGACGTCAACACCCAGCTCGCGAATTTGGTCGCCCTCATCGAACCGGCGATTCTAGTTTTTATGGCGGTATTGATCGCTTTCATCCTGGTCGCGTTGTACTTGCCGATGTTCTCGTTGTCCATTGGCGGCCAGGGGCAGGGATAGCCAGCAATGAGCACAACCGACCAAACATTAGCAACCGCGTCCGATCCACAGGGTGAACGCGAGCGGTCGCGACGCCTAGCCGAACGATACCGGTGTCCGTTCGTCGATCTATTCGAGCAACGTATCGATCCGGAACTATTCCGCAGCATTCCTGCGGAATTAATGTTCCGATTCAACTTCGTGCCCATGGAAGCGCAGAACGGCGCGTTGGTCATCGCGGTAGCCGATCCGAGCCAGGTATTGCTAAGTGACGAATTGCCGCTCTTGTTGGGCAAAAAACTGATTCTGAAGGTTGCAACACCGACGCAGATTAGCGATCTGCTGAAGCGCACAGAGCAATCCCAGCGCGTTTTGGACCAGGCGACCGAGGCCTTTACCCTGACGGTCGTCGAAGAGGATGAAGAATCCGATTCGAATATTTCCGCCGACAGTCTGACGCGGGACTCGGCCGTCAGCCCTGTGGTGCGCCTCGTGGATACGGTGATCTTCACGGCGCTGGAGCGGCGCGCTTCAGACATCCACATCGAAGCTCGGGACATCGAAGTCGCGGTCAAGTACCGGATTGACGGCGTTCTGGTACATGCGATGGCCCCCATTTCGAAGGACTGGCTCTCGACGATTATTTCCCGTATCAAGGTGATGAGCGATCTGGACATTGCCGAACGGCGCGTGCCGCAGGACGGCCGGTTTCGTGTTCGCTACAAAGGCCGCTTCGTCGATTTTCGTGTTTCGATCATGCCCTCCATTCACGGCGAAGACGCCGTCCTGCGCGTTCTCGATAAGGAAACGCTTTCCGAAAAATTTCACAACCTCAGTCTGGATGTGGTTGGCTTCTCCGATGACGAAATGCGGAAGTTTCGCCGCTACATCCGCGAGCCCTACGGAATGGTGCTCGTTACCGGTCCGACCGGCTCGGGAAAGACGACGACGCTCTACGCCGCCATTAACGAGATCAAGACCGACGAGGACAAAATCATCACGATCGAAGACCCCGTCGAATATCAGGTGCGCGGGATCACGCAGATTCCCGTGAACGAAAAGAAGGGCCTCACGTTCGCTCGCGGATTGCGTTCCATCTTGCGGCATGACCCCGACAAGATCATGGTTGGCGAAATCCGCGACAATGAAACGGCTCAAATCGCTATCCAATCGGCGCTCACCGGACACTTGGTGTTCACCACCGTGCACGCGAACAATGTGACGGACGTCATCGGGCGGTTCATTAACATGGGTGTCGAGCCGTACAATTTCGTTTCGGCGCTGAATTGCATTCTGGCGCAGCGCCTTGTGCGCGTGGTTTGCGTGCATTGCAAGAAGGTCGTTCGTTATTCCCCGGATGCGCTGCGCGCTTCGGGTCTCGATCCGGAAGAATGGTCGCACGTGCAATTCGTCGAGGGAGCAGGATGCCTCGAATGTTCGGGCACCGGGTTTCGCGGCCGCAGCGCGATTTCCGAACTTCTGGATTTGTCCGACCGGATCCGCGAAATGATCATCAGCCGCCGTCCCACCTCAGAAATCAAGCGGGCCGCGCGCGACGAAGGGATGACGTTTCTGCGCGACTCTGCGCTGGCGAAGGTGCGCGAGGGGATCACGACGCTCAAGGAAATCAACAAGGTGACCTTCATTGAGTAGTGGCAACAGCATCCGGCAGGGAATCTATCAAAGCCGGTTCGTGCGCCGCATGGCGCTCTGGCTCGATGCGATACCCCATCCATTGATTGCCTGCGAGGTCGCTGCGGACTATGTGGCGGCGGCGCGATGGACGCGCACCGGAGGAGGGCTGGACGGCTTCGCGGTCGAGCCTCTGCCGCCGGGATCGATTTTTCCCACGGCGGTAGAGTCGAACCTCGTCGATGCATCCGAGGTACGGGCGGCGGTGGGTCGTGTCTTCTCCCGGCTGCGGGCCAAGAGTGAAGATGTCGCTCTACTCCTTCCTGACACGGTCATTCGCGTCTTTGTGTTGCATTTCGACGTGTTCCCGCGGCGGGCGGATGAGGCCATCCCGATGCTCCGGTGGCGCCTCAAAAAGAGCGTTCCCTTTGAAGCCGAAGAAACGTTGATTTCGTATATGCGGCAGCCTCCGCGTGAGGAGGGAGTGGACATCGTCACGGGCCTTGCGCGTCTCCGGATCGTTCGTGAGTACGAATCCCTGGTAGAGTCGGTTGGGATGTCGCCCGGAGTCGTGATGAGTTCGACGCTGGCGGCGGTGCCTTTGCTGCCGGATGGGCGGCCGTCTTTGCTGGCGCGCGTGGCTGGCACTACACTGACGACTGCGATCGTTCGCGAGGGCGTGCTTTGTGGATACCGGTGCATTACGCTGCCTTCCGACGCGCGCCACGTGACGCCCCAGGCACTGCTCGATGAGATTTATCCGCTGACCGCGTATTATCAAGATTCCTGGAGCGAGGGAATCGCACAGGTTCGCTTGGCGGGGCTATCCGACCGGACTGCGGAATTTCGCGAACCGCTCGAACGCGAGTTAAAATGCCCGGTGGGCTCTCTCTTGACGCTTGCCAACGACGAAGGGCGAATACGCTCCGACGAGCGGCCGCTCGCGGATCGCGGGCTCGAAGCCTTGATCGGCTGGACGTTGAACCGCGGCTCGTGAGGGAAATCAGGGAAGAAAGGCGTACCCGCACGGAATGAAAGTTCGTCTCAATCTCGCGACGTCACCGCTGGAGAGCAACCGCCGCTTCGCGCTGGGGGCGTTGGTCGTCGGCACGGTCGCCGTCGTGGCGCTGTTGGTCCTATCGTTGCGTGCCTACTCGGTCTGGCGAAGCGACAAAGCGCTTCGCACGCGTGAGGCTGCGCTCGAGACTCAGATCGCAAAGCTGCAAGGACAACGCCAAGGACTGGGCTCTTTTTTTAACAACGCAGACACGGTGCAGCGCCGGCAGCGAGCCGCTTATCTTAATTCGCTGATCCAGCAAAGAGCGTTCCCCTGGATCAAGATCTTCATGGACCTTGAGAAAATTCTTCCCGAGGGCGTGCGGGTCGTCAGCATCGAGCCGAAGCTGGTAGGCGACAACGTGCAGCTCCGGGTTCAAGTCGGCGCTACGAACGACGACAGCAAGCTGAAATTCCTGAAAGCGCTTGAAAGTTCGGCTGAGTTTTCGCACATCGAATTGTTGAGCGAGTCTCGGGGGGCCCGGCCGGATCAGAGCGGTGGTGTGACGCTGGAGCTGGAGGCGCAGTATTCTGTGATTTGATATGAAGCCTGTCATCATCCGCCGCAACAAAGTCATCCGCTGGGGCTTGGGCATCGTCCTGGCGGTGGACGTCGTTTTGATCGGCGTCAACTGGACGCTCAACAGCTCGCCTCACGTGCAGCCTTCTGACCTGAACCGACTGGCGATGCAAGAGAGGCAATATCGAGCAGATAACGCGCGCCTGGAGCGGTTCAAGACCGAACTCCCCGCCGACGAGAAGCAGTGGGACGAATTCTTTGCGACGCATTTTCATCCGGTTGGCGCCGGATATTCGGCGATCAGTGAGGACCTCGGGCAATTGTCCAGTTCGGCGGGGCTGCGTTCGGACAACATCTCCTTCCATCAGCATGTGGCGGATGCGAGAGGTCTGATGCAGGTGGATATTTCAACGGCTGTCGAAGGAGATTACGACAGCCTCATTCAATTCCTGAACAAACTGGAGCATTCAGACAATTTTTACGTTCTCGACAGCCTTGCGCTAGCTTCCAGCACCCAGGGGAGGCTTCGCCTGAATGTGCAGCTGAGAACGTATTTCCGGACGACCTGACATGGCACGCCGCACACAACTGATTGTTCTTGGAGTGCTGCTCGTGATTTTTGTTCCGACGGCTTACTTTTCTTATCGGAGCTTTCTTCCTGATCAGGCCTCCGCGCAGCCAGCGGCTATCGAGGGCCAATTCACGCCGCTGAGCGTGGACAATCCGGCGTTGCGCCTCGATATTTTGAAACGATTCCTGGACCTTGAGTACAAGGGCGTTCACCGCAGCATTTTTAGCGCGACGCTGCCGCCGCCTCCTCCACCCCCGCCGTCCAAGCAGCCGCCACCCGTGGACACGGGCCCTGCGATTCCGCCGCCGCCTCCTCCGCTCATGGTCGATGCCAAGTATTTTGGCTACGTGAGCGATTTGGCCGGCAGCCATCGGCGGGCGTTCTTCGCAACGTCCGACAATGAAGATGTTTTCATTGCGGGAGAAGGGGACACTCTGATGGGACGGTTCCGCGTCATTCGCATCACGAATACGGCGGCTGACGTCGAGGAAGTCTCCTCGGGTCGTCGCGCGACGCTGGCCCTCGAGGAGCCCGGCCCAAACGGATAAGCACCATGCCAAACGCAAGGGGCAAGAATCGCCGTGACAGCGAGGCAGGCTATACGCTGCTGATGGTGGTGTTTCTCGTCGCGACGATGCTTATTTTCGCTCTGGCGGGCACGCAAAGTTTGCTTACCCAAGGGCAGCGCGAACTCGAAAAGGAAACGGTCTGGCGCGGCGAGCAGTACCAGCGTGCGATCGGCCTGTACTACGTCAAGTTTGGGCGTTATCCAACGAAGATCGAAGACCTCACCCGCCAAACGAACGGCGTGCGCTTCCTTCGCAAGGCGTACACCGATCCGATGAACAAGACGGACGGCACCTGGCGATTCATTTACGTCGGGCCAAATGGACAATTGATCGGAAGCCTTCGGCAAACAAGTTTGTTGCAAAGTGTTGTCTCCAGCGCCTCGTTCGGCGGCGGAACCGGATTTGGCAACGGCTTGCAGCCTCTCTCCACTCCAAGCGCGACGCCGGGCCAGTCGACAGGAGCGCCCGGGCAGGCTCCGGGCGCGAATGTGGGAGGGCAACAAACCAACAACGCTGCGGCTCCCAATCCGCTCGAATCTCAGCCGCAGGCGCTCGATGGTCCACTGATCGGCGGAAACATCATCGGCGTCGGAAGCAAAAACAAGAAGCCCTCATTTCGCGTTTATCTGGGAGGCGACACGTACCAGAAGTGGGAGTTTATCTGGAACCCAGTGCAGCAGTCGCTAGTTCCCGCGCAAACCCCCGTGAACCCGAACGCGAATTCCACGGGTGCTCCGAAC
>Ga0335085_10016238_pt1 | contig 10767 bp, 8 predicted proteins | sample Lox_Sample_45_FD_206712 | JGI IMG/M metagenome (GOLD analysis project Ga0335085, IMG submission 206712) | Soil microbial communities from Loxahatchee National Wildlife Refuge, Florida, United States - Lox_Sample_4.5 | ecosystem: Environmental > Terrestrial > Soil > Wetlands | place: USA: Florida... | reverse complement strand
CACGGTTGCGGTAGCCGCTTCGACGGTGTGGTCGTGACCGCCAGCGATCGGCGGATTGCGCGCTCCGCACAACCGGCGGCTGCCGCCAGCCGACCGCCGGCTCGCGGCGCCGCGCCTCCCCAACGGATCTCCCAACCGGTGACCCGATCTCGAGGTGCTGCTTCTCGCGGTCGTCGAACTCCAGCCCGACGACGACGTCCGACTCTGCGAGCCGTCGGCAGATATGCGCGATTCGCACAGCCGGGGGCGTTCAGCTCGATTAAGAAGCCGCCCGGGTGATTGTGTCGAGCCGCCAGCTCCTGCCGGCGCCCGAGGCGCGCGCCTCGTACGGCAGGGATGCCCGAGCGTCGGGGGCTCTGTAGAGACCAGGCCTACAGGCGGCGCTGACGGACTGGGCGTCCCAACCGAAGCGGCGCCGGCGTGCCGCGACCCCGCACGCACGCAAGTACCACCCCCAGGCGTATGCTCGAGCGCCGGTCGGGATCGGGCGTAGGGTTGGCGCCGCCACGGGACGGCGGCGTGTGTTCTGCCCTGATTAGGCCCGGGGCGGCTCGTGCGCCGGGGGCGCCGTACACTGCGCGCGTCGCCTTCGGGCTTGCGTTAGCGCTTAGGGCTGCGCGTAGGCCTTTTTGTTAGGATCAGACGGGTCGTAGAGGTAGGCCTTCACGGTGGCTTCTGCGCGTCCGAGCCGCCAGGCGATCTCGCCGAGCGACAGGCCCTCCTCGTCGCGGTAGTGGCGTGCGAGCGCGACCGCCCGACGGCGCTCCTGGACGCGGTCCGAAGCCACGATGCTCCAGACGATAAGGCCGACCGCCGACGCCAGAAGCAGCAGCATTGGCCGTCGACCGCTCGTCGAGACGCCAGCTTGACCAGGATGCGAACATACGTTCGAATGGGCGATGCCGGCACTCCATACGTTCGTTTCCGACCCCCCGCCCCCACTTTCAAACGCGTCCGCCATCCGATCCGCTACGCAGCGTCGCAAACCAAATCGTGTCCACGGCGCACAGAGCAACAGTGGGCAGACAACAAGTCACCAAGCGGACCAAGCACGCGTTGAGCGTAACCGGCGCCCAGGGCGGTCAGACTCCTGCATCCGCCCGAGAATCCAGGCGTCTGTCCACGCGCGACCGGTGGTTCCGAGTCGGAACGTTAGGAGCGTTCTCGCCTCCGCGGCGACGCCGACCGCCACCGGAGCGGGTCCCGTTCCATGGGGGAAGTCTCGCGGTCGCGCTGGAGCTCCCGCGGGACTGCTCCGTCTAGTCAGTATGGATGCCGAGGAGGGGCTGGCCCTCGGCGTTCGCAGGTTCGCGGGTTAGCCTCGCGGTTGTTCATCGACCGTCGCGGCCAGTGCCGCATGCGAAGGAGGACCAGCCATGCCGGACGTTAGCTCGACTGCCCCTGCCCAGGTGCGGAGGTGGGTGTCGATCGATCAGCACAAGCTCTCGCTCGTGGCCGCGTGGCTGCCGGCGAGCGGCGGGGCGCCCGAGGTGGTCCGGCTTGAGAACACCGAACGAGCGATCCGGCGGTTTGTCGAGAAGCTTGGTGGGCCGGAGGGTCTGGCGGTCTGTTATGAGGCCGGGCCGGGCGGCTATCAGCTGCACCGGCTGCTGGCGCGGCTCGGGGTGGCGTGCGATGTGATCGCTCCGTCGTTGATCCCGATCCGCGCTGGTGACCGGGTGAAGACCGATCGGCGTGACGCGAAGAAGCTCGTGCGCTTGTACCGCGCCGGCGAGCTGGTGTTCGTGCATCCGCCCTCTCCGGAGCAGGAGGGGCTGCGCGATCTGGTGCGTTGCCGTGACGATCTGCGACGCGCTCGGACCGCCGCGCGGCATCGGATCAGCAAGCGACTGTTGCGTCACGGGCATATCTACCGGGACGGGAAGAGCTGGACGCTCCGCCACCGGGCGTGGATCGCGGTGCAGCGCCTGGCCGATCCGCTGGCCCACTCCGCGCTTGAGCACATGCTCGGGCATCTCGCGACGCTCGACGTGCAGATCGCTGCCGTCGACGGTCAGCTCGAGAAGATCGCGACAAAGAGCCGTGGGCCGAGCCGGTCGGGTGGCTGTGTTCGTTTCGCGGGATCGCGACTCGCACCGCGCTCGGGCTGCTGGCCGAGATTGGCGACTTCCGCCGGTTCGCCTCGCCACGCGAGCTGATGAGCTACCTCGGGCTGACCCCGACCGAGTACTCCTCCGGCCTCCAGCAGCACCGCGGGCAGATCACCAATGCGGGCAACACGCACGCGCGTCGGCCGCTGATCGAAGCGGCGTGGCACTACCAGCACCGCCCTCGCCAGTCCGCCCGCGCCGCCAGGCTCGCCGGCCAGGCACCGCTCGAGATCGCTGCCCGGGCGTGGCAGGCGCAGACGCGCTTGTTCATGCGCCACCGAGCGCTCACGGAGAACGGGAAGCGCTCGACCGTGGCCACGACCGCGGTCGCGCGCGAGCTCGTCGGGTTCATCTGGGCCGCGATGGTCCAAGCTCCGCTCCGAGAACCACAAGCCGAGGTCGCCGCTGCCTGACCAGCCAACCCGTTGACATCTGCTGGGGTCGGGCGGTCAGCGCGACCCACCTGAGAATCCTCGAATAGGTCTATGCGATCCCGACTCGCGTTTCTAGAAGACCCTGAAGAAGTGGGGTTTGTGATTTGGAGGTCGGGCTTCGTGTTCGTGGTCGTTGGGGCGCGTGGATCGTCGCGCGGGTCGTGTGACTTCGTGTGAGAGTGTGGTCTTAGGCGTTCTCGGCCGTGAGTCGGGCTCCGATGGGGTTGAGGTTGACCAGGGCGGCGGCCCATGCGGCCTGTAAGCGTGCTTTGGCGCTGCCGATGTAGCGGTTCTTGCGGGCGCCGTAGCGGTGGACGAGCAGCCCAAGTAGCCGCTCGATCCTCGGTCGACATCGACGAAGGTGCTCGGCAGTAGCCGGATCGGCCAGCATCCGTCGGCCGGACTGGAGCAACTCCTCGTTGTCCTGCAGACGGATGTAGCGTCTGGGTTTGGTGGGACAGCAGCTCGGCTTCAGCGGGCACTCACGGCACATCGCGGTCGTGAAGTTCGCGCCACGAAACCCGGTCTTGGATGTGTTGACCTGGACGGTGTGCCCGCCGGGGCAGGTGATCGTGTCGGCGACGAGATCGATGTCGAACTCACGCTTGCCGAGCCGATCCCCTTCGACCTTGCCCTCGGGCACCTGCGCGAGCACCTCAACCCCTCGATCAGCGAGCTGGGCCCGGACCGGGCCGTTCCCGTAGGCGGTATCGCCCAGGATCCGCTCCGGCCGATGTTCAAGCGGTTGGGCGTCGATCAGGTGCTTGACCTGCGGACCGTCCTGCTCACCAGCCGGCGTGATATGCACCGCGGTAATCAGCGGCTCGCTGCCGTTCGTCGCAGCGGCATGGAGCTTGTACCCATCAAACCGCTGCTGGCTGCTCTTGCGCCCGTGCCGCATCTCCGGGTCGACGGTCGAGATGACCCGGTCACTCCGGGTCCCCCGGTGCAGACGGGGCACTCCGTCTTGGTCGATGTCGAAGTCCTGGCCGACCAGCTCCCGCAGCAGGGCATGTGCGGCCTTGACCGCTTCGTCCTCGAGCAGCCCGTCGGCCCGCTCCACGGCCTCGAGCGCCCGCTCGGCGTCCTGCGCCACACGGGTGAGCATCCGCTCGCGCTCTGACTTCTCCCGCCAGCGACAGTCAGGCTTATCGCCCGGACGCTCATAGTCGAACTCCAGCCCGTCATCCAGCGCCTTGCCAGCTCGCTCGTCCGCCGTCGTGACCGCGTCGATCAGCTTCCGGACCCCGTAGCGGACCAGCCTGACCGTGTCCTGCGTCGCGGCCGCGCCGAGCATCGGTGTGGAATCGATGATCTGCTCCGCCGTCCCATCAAGCATCCCCAGCTCCTCCGCCAGGCGCAGCGTGTTCTGGAGCGCCAACCCCTCCTTCTTGTGCAGCAACAGTCGAGCCCGGTACTTGGTCAAAGACGTCGGATGCCAACCCTGATGATCGACCGCCACCCCCAGCGCGACCTTCCAGCGCAAATCCCACGCCACGCACTCCATCGCCTGCTCGTCGCTCGCCCCGGTGCGATGCTGCAACAGCAGCACCTTCGCCAGCAACAACGGCGGGATCGACGGGCGACCCATGCGCTGCGAGTAGCACTCCGCGAAGTCCTCATCGCGCACGATCCGATCACCGTGCTCGGCCAACAACGTGAAAAACGAACCCTCCGGCAACGGCCTGGCCAACACCGCCGCGTCGAACATCCCCACCTGAGCCGACCTAGTTGCAAGCATGCCCGAAAGGGTCTTAACTTAACCCGGATCTTGCGTTAACGCCGACGCCCCGACTTGGTCGGGGCGTCTGAACGTCCGGTGCGATCGGGATTCTTGGGCTTGCTGAAGGTCCTGATCCCGAGCTTGGAGGTTCACCTTGCAGGTGACGGGGGGCGTTCTTTCACGGTAGATGTCGCGGCGGACGGAGACGGTTTGGTCTCGCACGTCGGCGCGGCGTTGCTGGCCGAGGTGGCGGACCGGGTCGGCCTCACGCGCGAGCTATCTCAAGCTCTTGAGGGCGTGCGCGAACGACGCGGCCGGCACGATCCGGGGCGGGTGATCCGCGATCTAGCGGTGATGCTTGGTGACGGCGGGGACTGCTTGTCAGACCTGCGGGCGGTGCGTGATCAGGAGCCGCTGTTCGGTCCGGTTGCGTCTGACTCGACGGCGTTTCGCCTGATCGATCGGATCGCCGAGGAGCCCGGGCTGCTTGCCGCGGTGCGCACCGCGCGAGCACGAGCGCGGGAGCGGGCGTGGGAGCTGGGTGTGCGGCCCGAGCGGATCGTGATCGATATCGACGCGACGTTGATCAACGCGTGGCCGCGGACGCCTGATTTGGCCCTAGTGCGTCCGCCGTGGGGCCACTGCAAACGGCCGCGGCGAACGCGCACACCGAGAAGGAAGGAGCTGCGGTGAACTTCAAGTCGGGGTTCGGGTTTCACCCGATCCTGGCGTATCTCGACGACACGCATGAGCCGCTGGCTGGCGTGCTGCGTCCGGGTGGCGCGCCAGCCCACTCCGCTCAGGCGCAGCTCGATGTGCTCGATATGGCGCTCGCGCAGATCCCTCAGGAGGTGGTCGGTGATCTCGACACCGAGATCGTGATGCGGATCGATGCCGCCGGTGCCACATCGTCGTTGTGTCAGGCCGCGCAGGAGGCCGGGATCGGGTTCCTGGTCGGGTTCGACCTGTTCACCGGCGTGCGCGAAGCGATCCTCTCCTTGCCCGAGGACGCTTGGCGTCCGGCGATACGCCAGGACGGCGAAGAGCGCGACGGCGCGCAGGTCGCGGAGATCACACACATCGAGCGGCTCGATCTCACCCCGTGGCCAGACGGGTCGCGGGTGATCATCCGACGCGAGCGACCACACCCCGGCGCGCAGCTGAAGTTCACCGACCACGAGGGCCACCGCTTCCAAGCCACCCTCACCGACCTGACCGGCGACATCGCCGAGATCGAGCGGCTGCACCGATCACGCGCGAACGTGGAGGACCGCATCCGCGCGGCCAAACAGACCGGCCTTGAGAATCTCCCGTTCCAAGCGTTCGCGCTCAACGCCGTTTGGCTCGAGCTCTCGCTCATCGCCCAAGACCTGATCGCCTGGACCCAGACGCTGTGCCTTGACGGCGAGCTGGCGATCTGCGAACCCAAGGCACTCCGCTACCGACTGCTCCACACCGCCGGACGCCTTGCGTTCCACGCCCGCCGCGCCGTTCTGCGCCTCCAGCACGATTGGCCATGGGCCCAGCAACTCGCCACCGCGTTCCAGCGACTCCGATCGCTGCCACAACCCGCCGGCTGACCCGGGCCGGGCCAGCAGCGACCCCCGAACGCTCACTCCCGACGCCGCCCGTCGCGCCCGCGCCTGTCGCGAAAACCCGGGCGCGCCCGATGCTGGACGCGGCTCGAGCCACCTATCACTCGCTCGAACTCGAAACCAGCCGCGCCAACACCATCGACCACATCACCGGACGACACAACCCCCGATCGAAGCCCTAACGCAAGATCCGGGCTTAAACCCGCCGGACAGAACCCGACTATTTCAGGGGTCTTCTAGTGCGAGGCAGCTCACGACCGGACACTGCCATGCGGTCCCGACCCGCGCATCTCAGAGTGACCAGTTGTCGTTACCGTCGCGTTGGCCGCCCGACCCAGCACACCCACCACCATGAACAACCTCAACGACACCAATTCCAACCGCCCCCTTGACACGCGCATCCATCTCAGACCGTATGGTTGTTATCCGACCCGTCGGGGAAGCTGGGTCGGCACCCCCGTATAGGCGGGGGGTTTGCTCGCGCTCGAGGGTGATGGCCTCGGCGCGAAGCCCGCAACCTACGTAAGAGGCACCGACGTGGCTGACGGTATCCGTTGGGTCGGTCTTGACGTGCACTCGCGCGAGTCGACGATCGCTGTGTTTGATCAGGGAACAGGCGAGCTGACAACCAGACGCGTGATGGGGCGCCCGCATGAGCTGCTTGAGCGGCTGATGGAGATCTCGGTGCCGGCGCGGATGGTTTACGAGGCCGGCCCGACCGGTTATGGGTTGGCGCGTCGCGCACGAGCTGTCGGGATCCAGATGCTGGTGCGCGCGCCGGGTCGCACAGACCGTGCTCCTATCGATCGGATCAAGACCGATAAGCGAGATGCGATCAGGCTGGCCCGGCGGCTGGCTGCCGGGAGCTGACATTCGTGACGGTGCCTTCGGTCGAGCACGAGCAGCTGCGTGACCTGGTTCGTTGTCGCGACGATATCCGCGTGGCCTTGATGCGGGCGCGGCGAGGACAGACAGGCCGGGGTGAGCGCCATCGGCTACCGTCACACGTGTGATCAGCGAAAAGTGAGCGAGCGGGCGTGACCGAGCGGCAAACCGCGGAGACGCATTTCCGGGAGCTGCTGGAGTCGGCACCGGACGCGGTCGTGCTGGTCGGCGCGGAGGGCCAGATAAGTCTCGTCAACCGCCGCACCGAGGAGCTGTTCGGCTACGAGCCGGGCGAGCTGATCGACCGCGAGGTCGAGCTCCTTGTTCCGGACCGCTTCCGGGCCGGGCATCTCGCCTACAGGGCGCGATATGCTGGCGATCCTCGGACGCGCGAGATGGGGGCCGGGCTCGAGCTGTACGGTCGTCGTAGGGACGGCAGCGAGTTTCCGGTCGAGATCAGTCTGAGCCCGATGAGAGCCGACGGCGATCAGCTGGTCATCGCGATCGTACGCGATGTCAGTCAGCGCAGGGCGGCCGAGCGCGAACGTCTGGCGCTGGCACTCGAGCAGGCGGCGCTACGGCGGGTCGCGACGCTCGTCGCGCGCGGGGTGCCGCCGGAGGAGCTGTTCGCGGCGGTGACCGAGGAAGTCGGACGCCTGCTTCACGTCGATCACGCGCACCTGGGTCGCTATGAGTCCGACGGCACGGTCACGATTGTCGCTGACTCGAGCAGCGCAGGCGACCCCTTCCCGGTTGGCGTCCGATGGAGCCTCATCGGGGAGAATCTCAGCTCGCTGGTCGCTCAGACCGGCCGTCCCGCGCGGATCGATAGCTATCCCGATGCCTCGGGGCCGCTCGCCGCCGCCACGGCCGAGCGGGGCATCCGCTCGGGGGTCGGGGCGCCGATCGTCGTCGAGGGCCGTCTCTGGGGTGTGATGGTCGCCGGTTCGATCCTGGAGCAGCAACTGCCGCCGGACACCGAGGCGCGCCTTGGCGCGTTCACAGAGCTTGTAGCGACCGCGATCGCGAACGCCGAGAGTCGCGCCGAGCTCACCGCCTCGCGCGCGCGGATCGTTGCCGCCGCCGACAAGACCCGACGGCAGATCGAGCGCGACCTGCACGACGGGGCCCAACAGCAGCTCGTCTCGCTCGTGCTGCAGCTGCGCGCGGCGCACGCGGCCGTGCCAGCAGAGCTCGTCGAGCTCAAAAGCGAGTTGGATCGCGTCGCCGAAGGACTCGCGAGCTTTCTGGAAGGACTGCAAGAGATCTCGCGCGGGATCCACCCGGCGATCCTCGCCAAGGGCGGCCTCGGGCCGGCACTAAAAACGCTCGCGCGCCGCTCTCCGATCCCAGTGAAGCTCGAGCTGCGAGCCGAGGCGCCGCTCCCCGAACGGGTCGAGGTCGCCGCCTACTACGTCGTCTCGGAGACGCTCACAAACGCGGCCAAGCACGCCCACGCCTCGCTCATCAACGTCGAGATGCAGACGGCCGACGGTGCCCTTCACCTCCGCATCCGCGACAACGGCGCCGGCGGAGCCGACCCGACCCGAGGCTCCGGCCTGATCGGACTGAAAGACCGGGTCGAGACCCTCGGCGGCACGATCAACGTCCAAAGCCCCACCGGCGCAGGCACAACCGTGCAGGTCGAGCTTCCACTCAGCGACTGACGCACGCACACCTCGATCGCCCTGTTGTTGGCGAACAGGTCCCACGTGGAACTGGGTCACAGATGGGGCGCGCCCACCAGGCGGCCGCCTGCGCGCCATGGAAATCGGCGTAGGCACGACCCCGCCCCAAACGCCGGTTCTTCTGCCGACGGGGCTACCTCCGCAACGCCCCCCGCAGGAAACCGCCTGGACTTCGCACAAGCTGCGCACATTCTCCCGTATTGCGGCACCGAATTCACATACCTGTGTCACACCACCGCGGTGCTCGATCTCGGGGCATCAGGCAGTAGTGCCAGGTCGGTGACGAGCGCTGCCGAGCGCGTTGGTATCGAGTGTCACGTTGGGATAGGAATGCTCGACGCTGACCAATGACGCGCCTGACCTGGAGTTGACGCGCTGCTCCTTCCGCCGAACTCGGCACACCCGAACCGGTACTCGCCCGCTTCCGCAAGGAGAAGGAGCAGCCGGATCGAGGCTCCCGCTCCTGAGCAGAAGGGGCCGCGAGCTTGTCGGCGACGCTCAAAGTGCTGCTCCGCCAGGCGTTCCGACAGCCCGGTCGGCGCTCGAGGACGTGCTCGCTTCGGACGAGCACCAGCACGTCGGCCCCATCGGCCGAGACTGCCGCACCGCCGGGGCGAACCGAGCATCTGAGGCAGCCCTCACGTCGGCCCGGGTGCGGCTCTTCTTGAGTGACCGGGGTGTGCCTGGTCATGTGATGCTCGGGATGGCGTGATTGAGGTAACGGGCTTCGTGGACGTGGTGGCGTTCTTGGTGGAGGTGGTAGCGCCAGTACTCCTCGAAGTCATCGTTGGCTTTGAGGGCGCGTAGCTTCAGGATCGCTTCGGCGCCGGCGAGTCCCCAGCGGGCGCCGGTGATGTCCATCCGATCCTTGATCAAATGGCGGCAGGCTCCTTCGACGATCCCGGTCGCGATGGGCCAGCCGTTGCGCAGGGCGGTGGGGTAGTCGAGGTACGGGGTCTTGTTGGTCAGGTAGTTGGCGGCTTCTTCGGCGGGCTGGCGACGGGCGCCGTGAAGGCGGGCGTTGGTCGCCTGGCGGCGGATGCTGGCGGCGACCTTGCGGGCGTGGCCTTCGAGCACCCGGATTGCTTGGCGGTGTACCCACTGCTCGGCGGCGTGGTCGTGGTCGGGGTGCAGGCACCCGGCCGCGTTCCAGAGGTATTGCAGGACGTGCACGAAGTCGATGACGATCGTGACTTTGACCTTGCGTTTGCGGGCCTCAAGTTTGATCCGCTCGATCTGGTGGTTGGCGCCGTCGACCAGCGCGACCCAGGCGCGGCGGTGCTTGGGGTCGCGCCGCTGGGCTTCGTCGAACACGCGGGCGATCACGGCCGCCGGGGTGGTGACGACGCTGGCGCACAACCACTTGTTCCTGGCGACCGGCCCGGGGGCGGGCTCATGGCCCTCCGGCGCCGCTGAGGCAAGGATGTCGGCCACGGCACGCGGCGCTGGCGTCGCGTCGTAGACCGCGCCGATCTCTGCCATCCGTTTGCGGTAGAGGTGATCCTCGCCTGACAACCGGGGCTTGGGCCCAGGGCCCGCGCGCGGCCTGGCCGGAGCGCGGGTGCGCAGCGCATCGGGGCGCATCACGATCCCCTTACCGTCGGCCGAGAGCACCAACAGATTCCCCCGCGTGGATCTGGCCGGACGCCGCGCCTCATAGAAGTCCTCAAAGTCCATCGCGGCCAGCCCGGCGAGCTCTTCGACCTGGCGTTTCCCGAGCCGCTGCCCAGTCTGACGCTCGATTGCATCAACCGCGTCAGCGAAGCTCCCGCGCGCGGCCTCCAACGCGCACAGCTTGCGCAACCCGTGCGAGTGACGCTCGACCGGCAGATTGAGCCCCGCGTCGGCCGGGTGCAGGTTGCCTACCTCCGGCGCCCGGTAAGCCAGCCGCTCCACGCTCACGGTCCCGAACACCGTCTCAAGCGCGCGGACATGACCCGTCTCCACCCGAGCGCGCGTAATCCCCTCGTCGCCGACGACCTGCTCAAGGCGCGGCTCGCGCATCGCTCGTAGCGCCAGATGATCATCCAACAACCGGCGCAACAACTCCCGGCCCTCGCGGGCAAGACACTCTTCCAATTCGGCATGCGAGAGCCCAGCAGCGTCTGTCCCATCCAGAAACCCCACCAGCGACTCAAACTGCTCTCGGCTTGAAAAGAATCCATCCGGCACGGCCCGATCCACCAGCAAGCGACCACTGGCACCCCCTGCATCGTCGCTACCAACCCGCCCGGCAGGCAGGACTTCCTCGCCCGAGGCGTAAAGTTCGCCACAACGGGTGTCGAGATCGGCGGTCACGCTGGCCACCTCCGTGGTCGACGTTAGACAGAG
>Ga0335085_10016237_pt1 | contig 10768 bp, 9 predicted proteins | sample Lox_Sample_45_FD_206712 | JGI IMG/M metagenome (GOLD analysis project Ga0335085, IMG submission 206712) | Soil microbial communities from Loxahatchee National Wildlife Refuge, Florida, United States - Lox_Sample_4.5 | ecosystem: Environmental > Terrestrial > Soil > Wetlands | place: USA: Florida... | reverse complement strand
GATCGCGCCGACGAGCAGACCGCCCAGGTCGAGCTCGGTCTGGCTGGCGACGAACACGGGAACGACGGGCAGCGCGGCGATGTACGCGCCGCTCATCGCACCCCACATCCCGTGCAGCGGCGAGAGGAACTTCGCCCACGCGACACCGAGCATGATCCCGGCGAACGCGGCCGCGATCTGACCGACGCTCAGATCCCAGAACCGAAGCTTCGACTCAAGATGAGCTGGCGCGGCACGCATCGATCAGCCCTCGTGGTTGTGAGGATCCGGTCCGGAAGCGTCGGGGGGGTCGACTCCTCGGGGCTGGCTCGGGCTGCCGGTGCCCGGAGGCTGCGGTGTCGACGCCGGTGGGGTGGCCCCGAACGGTGCGGAGCTTCGCTGCTGCTCGCCTGCCGCATCCTGGTCCGTGACAGGCAGGGGCGTCCAGCCATCCTGGTGATCGCCCGTCTCAGCCGTGCTGCCGAGCGCTTGAGCGCGGATCTCCGGGCTGGCGGCGGCGAGCGTGCGCAGCGCTTCGCGCTCCTCAGGTGACCATTCGCCCATCGCCTGGTAGGCGAGGTGCTCGCGCGCTCCGGCGCCGTGCTCTGAGACCAGCTGGCCGATCCCGCGCTGCGTGTCAGCCGGCAAGGCCTGGAGCGCCGCGGTGGCCTGCTCGGCGGACACGGGGCTCGTGCGCTCGCGGAACCTGGCCTCGAACGACTCGTTGGCGAAGTCCTGCTCGCGAAAGCTCGGAGTCTGCAGCCCGCCCGCCCCGGCGTGTCCGGCCGCGTTGGCCTGCGCCGTCGGCGGCGGCGTGTACGAGCGCCCGTTCCCGCTGGTGCCCGAACCGGCGGCAATCGACCCACCCGGCCCGCCCCCGGGGCTCCCGGTGCTCGTTCCGCCGCCGGCGGCTGCGGCACCCGTTGCGCAGCCGGTGGCGCTCGCGCCGGCGAGCGTGGCGGCTTGGCGCAGCCTGGTGCCCGTGCGGCTCTCGGCCTGCGCTGTCTGCTCGTTGCTTGAAGCGGGCTGGCCGCCGGCCCACGCGGGGAGGTGTTGGCGGGCGGTGTCGCGGAGCTGGGAGCCGGCGGCGTAGCTGACCGCGCGCGAGGCGAACCCGCCGCCGAGCGGCGCGGCGCCCAGCATCGCCACCTTGGCGAGGTGGATCGGCAGCCGCAGCATCACCCACAGCAGCACGATCGCGACCAGCGGCTCGATCAGGGCGTTCAGGACGCTCGAGGCGTTGAGGCTGATCGCGTTCAGGCTGACCGCGGCCGAGGCGGCGAAGCACAGTGACCACATCACGGGCACCAGCAGGCAGACCGCGAACGCGCGCATCGCCGCCCGGGCGATCCATGGAACCACCGGCCAGGCCACGACCGCCAGCGGCATGCCGATGAACACCAGGACGGTGGAGATGCTGACCACGATCTTCACCAGCAGCAGCCCCAGGAACAGCAGGCTCGCCGCGACGGCGATCGCGATGTCCAGGAACAGGCCGATCGGGGTGAAGTTGAGTGCGATGCCAGCGCCGAGCCCGGCCGCGAGTAGGTGCGACACGCTGTGGACGACCGCGCCTGACCCGAGCAGCGAGTTGGTGAACAGGTTCGTGAGGCTCACCGCCGTGTCGAACAGCCAGGGCCAGATCGCGAGGAACAGCGCCGCGCCGACTGTCCTGGTCAGCCCCTCCAGCGCCGCGAACCCCGAGTCGCCCCCGCCGGCGAAGCCGGCGGCCCAGTAGCGGATGGTTGAGATCGTCGCGACCGCTCCGAGCAGCCCGCCGCCCATCGCCTCCACCGTCTGCTCGAGCTGCGCGACGTTGCCCTGGGTGAGGTTCGGGACCGCGACCAGCCACCCGATCAGCTCCGTGGTGATGAACTTCGCGATCGGCGCGAACAGCGCCTTGATGATCGCGTCGAACGCGCCTACGGCAAGCTTCGCGATCCCGCCCGTGACCCCACCGAGGAGGCCCCCAAGCCCGCCGAAGGGACCGACGTCGATCGGCCCGATGGGCAGCGCCAGTGCCGGGGGCGGAGAGGCAGCGAAGAGCAGCAACGCCACGGCCACCACCGCTGCGCCGAGCGGGAGGAGCTGCCGGCGGCGGCGCGTCACGACGCCCGGCCCGCTCTCCCCGGGCTGGGCCGGCGTGATCGCGTCCTTCTGATCCCGCTCCACACGGACCGGCCGCACCGCGCTGCCGGTCAGTTGATCAGCGCCGTGACGCTGCCGAGCACGAGCAGCACGCCGAGGCTGGTGCCGATGATCTGCATCCCGCGCCGACCGCCGAACAACAGCACCAGCCCGCCGGCGATAAGCGCCAACGGAGCGACCGCGGCGACCATCACCAGCGCCGGGTCCACCAGCGCCCGGGCGCCGTTGACGAACCCGCCAATCCCCTGCGCATTACTCGGGATCCCGGCCGCCTTGGCCACGATCGCCACACCAACGCGCATACCGGCAAGCGCCACGAGAACAGCGAGCCCGACGCCCACCCCGATCCGGACCCGACGGGTGATTCGATTGATGAGCTGCACGCAGCTACCTCCTTGCTGGTCGAGTAGGTGGCCGCAGAAGGCCTCTTCGTCAGCTAGGTACCGGGCCCGCTGGTGTGTGGCTCTCCGCGGAGCGGCAAATCCGTCGCCTGTCCCGGCTCGACTGGCGCGTGGCGCTTCTATCGTCCGCCGGCCAGACCGCGCCCAACGATCCGCGGCTGACGGACCGGCAACTTGGTGCGGAGCGGCTCAGCAGCCGTCGAGGTCCATCGGTGCACGCCCAAGCGCGATCACGATCCTGCTCGCCAGCTCGATCCCGATCCGCCGCTGCCGGCGCCCGTCCTTGCCCGGCGCATACCCAACCCGGCGATCGAGCTCGATCTGGGGCATGTCCATCCACACCGCCAACTCCGCCCGCGACAGAAATGGGTCGCGCTGAAGCTCGCGGTCGATCAGTTCGCGCACACGCTCGGCCGGGATCAGATCCAGCTTGAAGCGCTGAAGATCTTGATGGTCGCGCTCCCTGAACACCAACAGCCGCACCTGCGCCGGCGTCACTCGCATACGCGCCGCCGCCAGCTCGTAGGTCAGCCCGCGCTCCTCGACCAGCCGCCATGCGTGCTTTCGCCGCTGCGCGCACGACCGGCACGTCCCGCCGTCCGCGCACTGTGAGCAGCCCGACCGCGGAGGATCGCCTACCGCCGGTCCCCCGCACCCCTCGTGCGCCTGCTTCCGAGCGTGATGTTCCAACGATGCTCCTCGTGCCTAACGGATCAACTACGCCGAAACAAAAACATCATAGCAGATTAGCGCTAGATCAATCTCGCGGCTGGCCGATTGTCGGGATGCGCGCGATCTTCGCCCGCCTGACCCCGCTAGGTTCCGTCACCCGGGTGGGTGCTGGATGCCCGGTGCGCGCGGCCTACGCACGCGCGGGAGATGCGAGGCCTGAGCCAAGCCAGCTCTTGAACGTCGTTCTGGCTAGCGCACCGCAAGGCAGCGCCGAGTGGAGTGAGGCGTCGACCGCACGCGAGGCGATCAGCGAGGGCGATCCTGGTGCCACCCGGAAGCTCCCGGCCTGAGTGAACGAGGCCGCCCGTTACGGCCAGCGCCAGCTCGCGCCATCGCACCCACAGGCGGCCGAGTCCCCCGGCTGAACGCCTTCATCGCGCGTAGCATTGCGACGTGCCTGACGACGAAGACGACGAGCTTGAGATCGATGGAGACGACGTCGAGTCATCGCGTCAAGGACGTGTCGCGTTCGCGATCATCGAGGCCCTGACGCTGTTCGCAGCCTCGGACTTTGACAAGGCGATCACCGAGTCGCTTCTGCCCGGGACGCGGATCGAGCGTCACCGGCGGACGTGGTTCATGGGTCAGGTCCGACGGGAAGGGCGTTCGATCGTCGGGCGGATCGGGTTTCAGGCCGCGAACGTCGCAGAGGTTTGGGATGAGCAGCTGAACGACTTCCGCGAGGACAAGCTGCTCGCTGGCACGACCTCTCCGTTCGCGATCGAGCCCAAGCACCGGCGCGTCGCCTTCCAACTGAGGCCGGGATTGATCCGGGTTCGTTCGTTCACGGGTGCCCTCCAGGCGCTGATGAACGAGGCCTCGCCGGTCAACCGATGGCGCGTGTCCCAGGAGGTCGAGGCGGTCCCGTTCACAAAGTGGGCGGAGAGCGTCGACCGGATTGTTCGGCTCAGGGTCCGCCTGCGGCGACCGAATCCGCACTACGGCGACCGCAAGCGAGTGCAGGAGCTGGTCGAGGGCGCGAACGCTCAGATGGCGCGGATCGTGTGGAGCGCGGATCCAGAGGCGCTCGACGGCATCGACGTCAACGACGAGTTCGTCCGCGAGGCGATAAGCCATGCCGAGCGCTACGGCAGCTATGCGGCGTCAGCGGAGCGAGGCGGTGTCCCCGTCGCGTGGGGATCTGACCAGGAAGCGGCCGCCGAGGAGCGGGTTGTCGAAGCTGACCCCGAAACGGGCGAGATCCCGGCCGAGCGCCTGCGCCGGCAGCTTGGAGATGAGCCATCACCGCCGACGACAAGGCCGGCCCCACCGAGAGCGACCTGAGCCATGCGCGCGTGGCTGAAGAGATACGGTCGTGGCACCTTCCGGTCGTGGGATTTCTACGTCGCGATCGTCTGCGGCGTCGCTGCCTATTTCATCTGCGGCTCGAAGGCTGTCCGCACCGCCGCGGTACCGATCCTCATGGGGGAGGCCGCCATCGGCGTCGGCCTCCTGGCAGTCGTCTTCGGTGCGATCGCTGTCTTCGCGACGTTCTACGACCCCAGCTATCGGCGCGTCCTCGACCTCGCCGGCGGATTCCGGTCCGCGCTGATGCCCTACATCACGGTCGCCGTGATCTCAGCTCTCGCAGGCGCTGCGGGGATCATCGGGGCACTCGCGCTCCCGGCGCTAGGCGTGTTCCCGACGCAGCTGGTCTGCGCCGCCTCCACGTTCCTGTTCGTGTGGTCGGTTGCTGGCATGGTGTCGATCACCGAACTCACGCTCTTCCACGCGAGCCGGCGAGCCGAGCTCATGGGCGGCGCCGATGAGGCGGAGACGATCCGCGCCAAGCGCCTGCGTAGTCGAACGTGAGCGGAACTCCGGAGATCCCGGCATGGTTGCGAGAGGCGGCCGCATCCACCCAGCATGTCAGCGAGGCCATGCGGCGCACGATCGCCGTCCAAATCGACCCGGGTGCGATCGCGAACATCGCGCGCGTGGTTGAGCAGTATCAGGTTGTCAGCCCGTCACTTCAGCAAACGATCGCCAGCATCCAGGCGAACCGACAAGTCATCGAGAGCATCCAGCAGCTGTGGCGACGCTACGCCCCAGACAACTGGCATGACCTCCAACTGGACGAGCCCGCGATCGTCGACTTCGTCGAGGAGTCCGGGATCCCGATCGTGTGGGTCCCACGCGCGGCGATCATCGAGGCGATGGTCGCCAGCGACGCCCGCACTCGCTACGAGGTCCTTGTCGCCTCGACGGACGACGTGCTCGAGGACCTAGAAACCGTGCTCGATCAAGCGCGAGGAGTGGACATAGACGGGCACACCGACGCCTGCGAGTTCGCCGGCGAGGCGATAGCGGCGGCTTGCGATGGGCACTGGACGGGTGCTCAGACGCTCGCCGCGTCCGGGGTCGGGCAAGTCATTCACGGCATGTTCGGCTACCCCGTGCTCGGGGGGCTTGGAGCAGCGCGAAAGAAGTTCCGCGAACGGGATATCGAGGAATCGACCATGATGGTCCTGAAGGCCGCGCTGCTCGAGGTATGCACCGTCAAAACACTCACCGATATCCCCAGAGCCGACCTCGAGGGATTCAACCGTCACGGGACGCAACACGGAGATCGGCGGTTCTTCTCGCAGGCGAACGCTCTCGGCGGCTTGCTGCTGCTCGCCGGCTGGATACGTGAGTTCGCGTGGCTGAACGAGAATGGCCTTCTTAAGGCCGACGAGTAGCGCCACGCCAGCAGAGCACCGATCTTGGCGACCCGGGAGCGATGCCAAAGCGTGTCGGTCGGCGCGTCTAGCTGACGGACGATCGGCGTAAGCCGATCGGTCATGGCCATCCGCTCGCAGTTGGCGGGCCACTATCAGACGCTAGCCAGCGGAGAGGTCCTTCCCCAACCGACGTTCCGTGAGCTTCCTCGTACCCGCAGGGAGTTTTTGCGCCGCGCCTTCCGCCGGGTTTCTGGCCTTGCGATCACGCTGGTGCGCTCGCTGAGCGACTCGCATGAAAGCATGTGTTGCTACTGATGCTCGCCGCGGACCCGTCCTCATCTCCTTCGCGCCGCGCCGCTGCGATGCACCCGGTGCTTCTCGCGCCGCGCGAGGCCTCGATAGACCGCCGAGCGCCGGTGCCGGTGGTGCGCTCGGCGGTGACGCACGTGGGTGTTGGTGGTCCGCGCGGGTACGCCTACGGTGACGATCCACCGCTTGGAGTGGGAGGAGGAGAAGGGAAAATCCGCCTCGGCCAGGCTGGAGACCTGTAGCCAGAAGCGCACCACGCCCTGGTAGCGGGCGAACTTGTACGTCGTGGTGAACGTCCCGTCCGGGGAGACGTTCGGGATTCCCTGGATCTTGCGCAAGCCGGGGATGCCCACGATCCCGAGGTCGAGCCGCAGCAGCTTGCTGCCCGCCGGAATGTACCCGCCCAGCACCCGCCCGGTGATCCTCACCGTGCTACCCCATGGGGTCCGATCCGGCGTGACGCTCGTCAGCACGATCTTGGCGGGCGTGATCACCGTCGCGGACCCGGTGGCCGGCAGGATCGTCGGCGAGCCGGGGTAGGAGGCCTCGATGATTCGCGACGGGCCGGGTGGCAAAGTCGCCGTCCAGCTGCCGTCCGGGCCTGTGGTCACCGCTGCGGCCTGTGTGAACGCATTCGAGCCGTTGTCCGGAGCGGTGAGGATTGCGACCGGCTGGCCAGCAAGGGGGAGGCCGGCGCTGCTCATCAGCACGCCATGGAGGGTCACGGGTCGGCCATAGCCGACTCTCGCCTGGGTCGTAGATGCCAGCGCAGAGCGATTGCAGTTCCGGCCGAGCTCCGCCGCAGCACGGCGCGTCCGACTCGTCAGCGCCGTGTTTACGACGCGTAGGTCGTGGCGTGGCCGAGACACAATTACAGCCTCAGTGGCGCCGCTGGCGAGGACATTCCCCGCGAAAAACGACGGACGCGCGGGCGTCGGAGCCGAGCGGAACGCGTCGTCGCGCGCAATTCTCAGAACAGATTCCCCGCTCTGCTGAACGGTGCTCGAACCCTGGGGAGCGGTTCGTACACGCGACGCCGTCGCGACAGTCTTGGCCGGCGCGCGGCTGCAGCGCGCCGTGGGCGTGGTCGCCACGCTGACCTCGGAGATCGCGGCTACCCGGGCCGGCAGCATCACCGTCCGGGTCGTTGAGGCGCAGTTTCCGACGCTGTCGCAGGAGGTGACCTTGAACGAGTACGGGCCATCCAGACCAGCGTCGTTGAAGTGCGCCAGCAGTTGGCCGCCTGTGAACGTTGTTGGCAGACTCGCCCAGCTGCCGGTCCCGGCCGGAGCCATCTCGACCGATCCACCAGCCACGCCCGATTCGCTGTCGCTCGTCTCGGCAACGACGGCAGTTGGGTCGTTGGGGTTCACGGGCGCCAAGCTCAACACTGGCGGAGCCTCGTCGATGTGCAGGCTGACCGAGCTCGTGCCGGAGTTGTGGTTGCCCTGTGGGTCGACGGCGTTGTTCCACGCAGTGCAGGAGACAGTTCTCACCCCGTCGCCGTTGACCGTCAGTCCGCCGGCCGGATAGCTCTGCGCAGCGGCACCATCGACGCTGCAGTTCATCCCGCCGAGACCGGACGGACCGGTACTCGGCGTGGCATCGACTGTCACTGCATGATTGACCCACACGGTCGGGTTCGGGTCCTCGGGTGTGCTGAGCGAGACGGTCACGGGGTCATTGTCCACATCGAGGGTCTCTGACACCGGCGCATTCGACAGTCCGGCGGCGTTTGTCCCCTGGATCGCGACGGGTAATTGCCCCGCGCCGCTGACATAGTCGCGCGTGTCAACCGCCGCTGTCCAAGTCGCTGGCTGGCACTCCTGCCAGCTGGAATTAGTAGCCGGAGGTAGGGAGGGATCAGCGATCGGCGTGCTTGACCCAACCCCGACGCTTAAGGCACAAATGCCCGACGAATCCGCCCCGGCGACGCCGAGGGACCAGGCGTTGCCCGGCGCGTTCCAGATCCATCGGCCCGGTCCGGCCTGGTCCCACAGGCTGGCGGGGTCGGCAATCGGGGCGATGCTCGGACCCTGCACTTCGGCTGCGGACACCGTGATCTGACTCAGCCGGATTTCCCCCGGCCACGTGCACACGGACTGCACACATCGCAGCTCGATCCCCCAATAGGTTGTGTTCAACGGACCGGACGCAGCCGCGTCGCTTGCGGTCCCGGGCGAAAGTACCTGGGCGGTGCCGCCGTTCCAGTAGGTCAGCCCGATCCAGCCGCGCCCGTCAGCGATGTTCTGTAACTGTGCGATGTCGTAGTCCACTTTGTAGATCGTGATTCCCGGCGGCGCCGTAATCCGGTAGCCGATCCTCGCTCCCTCGGGTACGCCGCTCGCCGACCACGCCAGCAGCGCGCTGCCCGCGGTCGCAACACCGCTCGAACGCGAAGCGTTGATTGGCGGCGCGGCGTTCTCCTGGTTGAACGCCAGCGAGAACGAGCCCGCGCCGCAAGGAGCCTCTGGGCTCGACCAGGCGGGGAAACCGGTTCCGACCGTGTACGCCGTCAGCAGTCCACAGCCGCTCGCCGGCGTGATGACGATCGGTTTCAACGGGTTGCCCGCAGCGGCCGCCGCGGCCGGAGCTCCACTCAGCGCGGCTGCAGTGGCAGCCAGTAGCAAGAGCGTCACGCGACCTATGGGACGTCTGCCGTACCTGCGCATCGTCTGACTCCTCTCCCGTCTCTACCGGCACGAGTCCGTGAAACTGAACGACTCGTCCCTAGGCTGGAACGCTCCGCCTACCACCACGCCGGTGTGGATCGTGAAGGCCTCGAATCCAGTGCCAGCGGTCTCCGTCCACGCGACCGGAAAAGTGGACACTGCCGAGCTATATGGCGGCTCGCTGTCGTTGATGCTGACCAGCGGCGCATTGTTGGACGCATGACGGCAGCTGGCGGCGGTAACGGTGATGTTGTACATGCCGGTCCCCGCGTGCGTTACGGAGGCGCCCGACCCGCTCGCGATGGCTCCGTTCAGCTCGACTCCCGCCCAGGCGTTCACGCTCGGGCGGTCGACCGCCGAACTGAGTCCGATACGGCTCTGGTGACGCCCGCAGCGCGAGTGGTTGGCGAGGCGCATGACGTCGCTGCCTTTGTCGACGCAAACCGCGATCGTGCCGTTGCTCGCGGTCGCCGCCAGCGCGTAGCTGCCGCCGCTCCCGACCGCGATGGCCAATGCAAGGTAGGCCACCACGTTCGAGCGGAGATGTCGCCCGACCCCGTGCAGGTGCCGCAGCGCCGTCGCTAGGCCGGTTGCCTTCGTGTCGGGGGTCTTCACGTGCTTCCTACCTTCCTGTGGGCGTTGGACGTGTGCGGCCTACTGGCAGCTGCAGGTGCCGGCTCCTGTAACGAGTGAGCGGAGAGTGGCTTTCGATGGGGTGGACGAGCTCGACCCCGGGTTCGAGCTCGGCGAGGTGTGCGGCTGCGTCGCGGGAGAGCCTTGACCTGATCCTGACGACGCGGAGCCCGAGGACGGAGTGGAGCTTGAGGGGCCTGACTGTTGCGTGGTATTGACCGCTTCGGATGTGCCGCTGGTCGAAGATGTGGTCGTGCTCGACGAGGGGGAACCACGGCGTGCCGGCGTGCGGAGGGATGTTTCTCGGTGGCGCGAGTGCCGCGCGGCGCGAGCGCTCTGCGATCGTGCCGGAACTAGGTTGCGATCGGCGGCGTGTTCCATCGCGAGGAATCTGGCCGTCGCAGCGCTCAGGCTCGCGGTCGTGGCTGCTGTGTCAGTGGCGAGGGCGTGGCCTGGGCGCCGTGGAGCGGTCGTACCGGTGCCGGAGGCCAGGTGGACCACGAGCGCAGTGACGAGGCCGACGCCGACGATGCAGACGATCAGCCAGGACGGAGCCCCGTGCAGCCAGCGACCGCGCCGTGTGCTGGGTTGGGGCGCCAAGTGAACGCGGGTGCCGTTGGTGCTGGTGGGTGTTGCTGCGTGCTGCTCGGTCTCGAGCGCGCGCATGATCTCCTCGGCGGTCGGAGCGTTGCCAGCCGGCAGGCCGAGGGCGTCGCTGCCGTCGCGTTTCCGGCTGGTCTCCAGTTCGGAGAGCGGCGTGCCGTCGATGGTGAGGTTGTCGGCGAGGCTGAGCGCGAGCGCGGAGAGGTCTTCCGCCGGGTCGCCGGTCCTGGGCGGGCCGAGCGCGGTCCCTCCGCTTTCGCGTTGATCCCGGCGTCTGCGAGCGTCCTCGAACGACCAGGATCCGTCGGGACGCTGGGCGACTGGTCTGTCCCTTACTCCGCGGTTGTCTCCCACCACCGCCATCCCAACCGGGAACTCTACCACCATCATTTAGCGCTAGACTGCTCTAGCAATGGCTGATCCGGATGAGCAGCTGACATTGCCGCAGGTCGCACAGCTGCTCGGCTTGAACCCCTCGACGATCAGGCTCTGGGTCAACGAGCAGCGGCTCCCGGCCGAGCGCGTCGGCCGCAGGTGGATGGTGCGCCGGGGGGATCTGGAGCAGATGCTCGCCGAGCAGCCGAAACTCGGGCATCCGAAGCGGCCGCGGGCGACGCCGCGGCCGGCG
>Ga0335085_10016234_pt1 | contig 10769 bp, 6 predicted proteins | sample Lox_Sample_45_FD_206712 | JGI IMG/M metagenome (GOLD analysis project Ga0335085, IMG submission 206712) | Soil microbial communities from Loxahatchee National Wildlife Refuge, Florida, United States - Lox_Sample_4.5 | ecosystem: Environmental > Terrestrial > Soil > Wetlands | place: USA: Florida... | reverse complement strand
CCACCGCCCTCGGCCTGAAGCGCGCTCACCTGCCCCAGCAACTGCAGTGCGAGCCAGTAACCGAGCATGACGTAAGCGGGCACGGTGACCTGTGTGGTGAAGATGCCTTGGAAGAGCCAGAGATGCACCCGGACGGTCGGAAAGAGGACGAGATAGGCACCCATGACCCCGCTGATCGCGCCCGATGCGCCGACCATCGGGAGCGAAGAGGCTGGGTCGCTTAAGACCTGGGCGGCGGCCGCTGCGAGACCGGCCAGCACATAGAAGATCGTAAAACGGGCGGGGCCCATGACGTCTTCGACGTTTCGGCCAAAAAGCCAGAGGAACCACATGTTGCCTATGATGTGAAACCACCCTCCGTGCAGGAACATCGAAGAAAGCGGTGTCACCCACGGCGGCATTGATCCGACCGTGCACGAGAGCCCCTCGCCCAGTTTGATGGAGCTACCAGGCGACAACTGCCCCAGCAATCCGGCCGGGATCAGGCCGTAGCTGCAGAGCGCGCGGAGGAGCGGTGCCTCGCTGCCCATGCCTTCGAGCCCGATCCAGACAAGGACGTTGAGTACAATGATCGTCACCGTCACGACAGCAGGTCCCAATCGGGGGTTATCCACTCGGTAGGGAAACATGGTGGCCTCGCTTTGCTCAAGCTCCGGTTCAGGAGGATGAGGGGGGACGCGAGAGACGCTACTCAGACACGCTGTATCACGGGAGAGAACCCCAGCGTAACATCAAGCGCCACTCGTACCCCCCTCACTCCGATGTGGATCAGGCCCAAGCGGGGCCCGGCTACGGCCGCAACGCTTCCTGCGTGAGCTTCCACGCCTGCTCGAGCTTGCCGAGGCGCCGCTTCTGGTCCGCGCGGATCTCGGTGATGCGCTCATCGATCTGCGATTTGGCTGCCGCACGCGCTTTCTTCGCCTGTTCCTGGAGCAACTTCGTCTTGGCTTCACCCTCACGCTTCATGGCCTCGATCTTCTCATTCATCTGACTGCGTCGCGTCTGAAACGATTGTTCCACCGCATCGAGTTTCGCCTTGATTTTGGCCTTGGCTGCTCCCACCGCCTGTTTATACTCCGCCTTCAGCGTGGCGATCTCCGCTTTATCGGCTGCCAGCTCCCGCTCGATTTGACGGTCAATGAACCCCGCGCGTGCCCGTCGAATCACGGTCCCGCCGAGCGCCTCCATGCGTGTATCGAGCGGGGTGATCCATTCTTCATCCACTTCGGCGATCACAGCCACTTTTCCCGGCGTGAGGTGCTGCGAGACTTCATCCAAAAAATCCCCGCTGATGCCGATTTGTGCGACGTCATACACCGAACCGGCGAGGGTGCCGGTCGCCGCTCCGAAGGCTAAGCCAACCGGGCCGCCGAGCAGCCCAATCAGGCTTCCGGTGGCGAATCCGAGAACCGTCCCGAGTGGACCTTGATCCACTGCCTGCTTGATGCTGACCACAGTCTTCGCGTCCTTAGCGATGACCGCACTGGCATATAATGTCAGGCTGCCCTCCGCGTGAAGCTCCTTGAGCGCGTTGACGCCTTCGTAGGCGCTTTTCTCGTTCTTGAATACCACCACAATCATCTTGTCCATCGCTGTCCTCCTTGTGGTCACTGACCACGGGTGTGTTGACGTTTACGGTTTGATGCAACTCCGTCTTCTCGCTCACGCCGCCGGGGCCACTCGCTCACGGCTCTATTCCGGGCACCGGTTTTTCCGCGTGTGATAGATCTCATCCCAGTCCATCACTTCTCCTACTTTTGACGGCTCACGTGCCGGTTCAGCGGCTCCGCCCGCTGCACCGGGTTGTTCGCTGGCTCCATCTGTTCAACGCAGGTGAAGTCCATCTTCACGGAGAACTTCCAGGCGGCGGGCATTCGTTCGCGGTTTCACGAGCGTGCGGCCTTGCTAACGAACGAACGCGCCTTGAACGCCAGGATTACGAGGAGAACGCCGAAGACGATAGCGTAGGTGGCGATCAGCCAAAGCAGGGCGAGGGCGCCCACTCCTGGCTGCGCCATGAGGAGAACGCCGAACACGACTGAAAGGAGCCCGCTGAGGATGAGCATCCACTCGCCCTTGATCTCCTTCCGCAGATGGATTGCGGCCACGATCTCGAGAACACCCGTGGTGATCGCCCAGATTGCGATGTAGAACACGAGCGCGAGCGCGGTGATGCCGGGGACTAAGAACGTCAGGATCCCGACACCGATGCCTAGCAGTCCCTCGAGAAGCAGCAGCCACCAGTGCTCATGTTCCTTGCGTCCCGATATGGCGGTCCAGACGCCAAGGATACCGTCCGCCATTGTGTAGGCGCCGAAGAGCAACACCAGCGCGGCGAGCGATATCCCGGGTTGGTACCAGACTAGGACGCCGAACGCGATAGCGACGAGGCCACGCAGCAGTAGCACCCACCAGTTACGAAACAGAATGGCAGCCAGTTGTTTCTCAACGAAGTTCATGGTTGTTCTCCCTTTGGTCGAAGGTTCAGAGCCAGCGAACCATGACTATACGGACCCACATAATTTATGAAACATCGGTTTCTGACACATATAATAAGCTCTTTATACAAGGACTACAATCTCTAACCCTCATAAACCCTCATAATTTCCGCCACTGGAGTTTTTGTATATCTTGTTACTGTCACGTCTAATACGGCTCGGTATTAGCACACCGTTGCTTACTGAAATCAAACAAGAAATAAAGAACCCAATCCTCGACTTCCGGAAGCAATGACGCAACCTTCTAATCCTTATTTTTGTGGAGATCTGAAATTTGCCACTAGTCTGGTAGTGTTCCAATTGAGGTTTCCGCCAAACATCTCCGAAACAATTGTCGCGCTCGATTTGTATGGTTGACACCAGAGCCCTGTCTATTTCTTCACGGCCGCAGCTCTGCTCGGATCTTGGCCAACTCCTTCTTGTAGGCCTCCGCGTCGCCAAAGTCGAGAAACTCGTGGTAGCGCAAGTGTGGTCCTGAACAGCGGTGGGCATGTTTGATCGGGCAAAAGTACTGTTCCGTGCGGGAGGCGACTTCCCGCGCGTACGCGACCAACCCGTTGGCATAGCCGCAGTAGTTGCAGTTGAGCCGTTCGATCCAATTGAGGTACTGGAGATGGCCCCGGTCAAGCAACACGTAGCGCGAGCGGTCCACTTTGGCAATCCTGTAGACGGGGAAGCAGACCGCCTGATACAACCAGACCCAGCAGTCCAGCAGGACAAGTGGGATGATCAGTGAATAGATGACCGGAGCAACCAGGAGGCTCGCCAAAGGCGCTTCCCAAAGAAAGGCCACCACGCCCTGACGCAGTTTCTTGTGGAGCGCACATGTCTCGCACTCGAAGGCAATCTTGCCCTTCTCGATGCTGTAGTGGAGCTTGTGACGCGCCTCCTCGATCTCCTGCTCAAATTCCTGTTCCAGTTCCCGTTCCAACTCAGCAATCTTAGACGCAACCCGGGAGACCTTCGTATTCATAAAACCCTCCAATTCACCCGTTGACGACCATGATACCGACTGACCTCATGATGATAATACCCTATGTATCCCGGTCTCCCGGCACACAACACGGGTTACCTTCTTACAACAAGAACAGGGATTATTGTATCGTTATGGATTACTCCAAATGTAACACTCCCAAGGACCGCTGCTTTTATGGCACTCTTGCCATGAGAACCCATAATAATGAGATCAGGTTTTGATTTTTTTGCTTCTTTTACGATTTCTTCAACTGGGTGCCCTGATCTGATAACCTTTCTAGACCGAACGCCATTCTCCCTGCATAGAATTTCAGCCTCCTTGAGATAAGCCTCGGCGGCCTGCCGCAGATAATCCTCAACTGTTTCTATTAAGTGCGTCGGTGATTTTCTCGCAGGTACGGACTTCGCTAGATAACGATTACCTTCGACGACACCAATAAATTTAATCTTTGCACCGGTTTGTTTTGCGAACCCTACAGCATATTTCGCGGCCTTCTTAGCTGTTTCTGAACCATCTAATGGAACAAGAATCATGGAAAACATCATCTCACCCTTGACACATTGATTGTCACCAGATTGGAAAAACAATTTATGCGGCCGGTCTGTCGTAATATTTCCGACGTCAGGGAGTCCATGAGAAAATGAACCTTTCTAAGGGAGAGAGCACCATGGTTTCCACACCTTATCTTTCTTCCAAAACGATCCGTTCGAACACACGCAATCTAGACGTTCGTCGGCCGGATTCATCATAGAGCCATTCAGAATCGAACAGCAATAGGGTGTTCCCTACCTCTTGGCGTAGGTCACTGTGAGGCCTTGAGGCATGGTGTTTATGGATGACACACCATGTGCCGGATAGAAGTGCAATTCTACACCGATACCAAATGGTTAACAATCCCCCAAAAGTATTACATAAGGTATTAAAAGGGATCAGGTCTCGAAAAATCACTCTTGCCCCTCCGTCCGCTTCATCATCTAACTCTCGGTTTTAAAATGCCAAATAAGCTGTTAACCAATCATTCTTTTGGGGATACAACAACTACCGCTGATAGCCAACTCCAGGGGGCTTCTTCAGCCATATCGTGTTTGATTGCTTACCCATCGTATAGCCCACATCGAAAAGTTTACTCATATAACTGGGATCGAATAATTCTTTTGATTGAGCGCGAAAAGAGTCTGGAATAAATGTCAAGTTGTAATCTATCCCATCGCGCATCGCTGCAATATACAGGCGATAGATAGCACCCAACCCTTGATTTTTGCTAAGAGTTTCAATCGCTCGGCGGGTTAGTGTAAAGAAACTGGGTTGCAGGTCTTGGTATTCAGGCGTTATCTTGCTATTGTTGACCACATATAAGTGATGTTCCAAGTGATTACGCAGAAACTCTTTAATCGCACTCCGTTGTATTTTCAGCGGATACGCAAAAACCTGGGAGACCACGCCGCCATCTGCATGAATTTCATTGTAATGCTTGTCGCCTACCTGGACATCAATAAAGACCGGCGGAAAAATGCCAGGCACCGAAGCGGAGGCCAGCAAAATCTGGTGAAAGAGCTTTAATGCGTCTGGGTTGCCGCTATTCGCGATGGCGCCAATATCCCAAATGACGCCACGCTGGGCTTCTAAATTGGTAGTACTGATAAACAGACGTTTACCTTTCCGGTGTTCAGCTGCCACTTCGTTCAATATCTCCTGAGTAAAAATTTCCTCAATCCTTTTCGCCAGCGGTTTGGTATTTGTAAGCGACAATCCACCGGTGATGGCATCCATCACGCCAAATATTCCGCTTTCGTAAATGCCGTTGGAAGCCGTTTTTGTAAACAAATCGCGAAGCTTGTCATCATGCTTTGGACCGATAAACACGAAGGGAGCAATGATCGCACCGGCGCTGACGCCCGTTACCACATCAAAATCTGGCCGGGTGCCACTTGCTGACCATCCAGAAAGAATCCCCGCCCCAAAAGCGCCATCATACGCCCCACCAGAGATGGCGAGAACATTCAACGGTGGATACGCGGCATGAGCAAGGAAATAATCGGCATGTACCGCTCGGTAAGCGTTGATCCCCTCCGCAATGAGCTCATCGCTGTTTACCGGCGCCTCATCCGCCCAGAAGCGTATGTGCTCAGGAAAACCCACAACAATCGCATCTGATGAAAACGATGCGGGTACGGGATGGTGCGGAGTCATATGAGCGCACGCACTTAAGGCAAAAATCATTGCGGCAAAAAGTGGCGATTTTGAACACCACATAGATGTTTTCTCCGACTCCATGATTACGGGATATGACAAGGTTTAGGGATTCTTCCAGAATCCTCTTTCCAATTAATCGTTGAACCTGCCGGCGATCCGGTCGAGTTCTGCCTGGGCAAGTCGATATTCCAACATAGCCTGGAGCTCTTCCCATTCAGCTTTCTTGACTGCTGCAACCGATTCGGCATATTGCGATTTTTTAATGGTTTCGGCTTTCGTCCGGTTGTCGCTAAGGCGCTGATTTTCCTTTTGAAGCGCAACGGCTTCGCTGGCAGCGTCCACTATCAGCTTGGTCCGCTCCAGCTTTCGATATGCCTTGCCAATTTCAACCGTGATGTCCCGTTCTAACCGTTTGACATTTTCTTCGGCCTGAATAAGCTGTGCCCTCCGCTCACCAACGACACCACGACGGCTCCCCCAATCGAAAACATTCCATGTCAACTGCGCACCGAATATCCCGATATTGGGCTGAAGGAACGCCGAACCATGTTGATAGGTGTGGCTGGCAAATAGACTGATATCGGGAATATATTCATCGCGGGCGGCGCCGACGGCATGGTTTGCCTTGTCCACATTGTCCTTTGCCGCTTGCAATTCTGGATTGCTGGAGAGCGCTTCCTGAAGATACTGCTCGAGGGGTTGTGGAGCAGGGTACGAATCGGTCATCTCGTCCAGATCCAGCGCTGTTTCCAGAGGCAGCCCCAGAAGATCATTCAGCTCCGATGTGAGATCGGAAATCTGATTTTCTGCCGCAAGCAGCAGTTGCCTGCTTTGGAGGAGTTGTACCCGGCTTCCTGTTTCAACGACATCAAGCACATTGCCGGATCTGACAGCATCTTCGCTTTCTCGTAGTCCTTCCTGCGCAGCTTCCAATTCGGCTTGTGCCGCATCTTTCTGTTTTTGAGCGATCAGCAACCCATAATACAGTTGATGCACACCGAAAATGATTTCAAGTTCGGTCTTTCGCTCATCCGACTCTGATATCTTATGATCAGCCTTCGCGATTTCGTTGGCCTCATGGATTTTCAACAGTTGCGTGATCGGCTGAGTCAATTTCGTGGTTGTCACCAGCACCGTGTCCGACCCTTGATTGATCGAAGTGTCTTGCGTCGGAAATGGTCCCAGCCCGGGAACCGTGCCCAAACTGCCGGCAGGGATGTTGATAATTTGGTGGTTAGAAAGGCCACCATATGACGTTTCGTTTGATAGCAGTGGAAAATACTTGGATTTTGTGGATACCATGCGCTCCTGGCTTTCAAGAACCTTCGCCCGGGAAATTTTCAGTGAGGTATTCTGTTTGAGTGCCAGATCAACCGCTTCTGGAAGGGATAGTTTTAATGGTTCCGCCGATACCTGTCCTGCCCCAAAAAGCGCACAACATACGATCATTACCGGAACAAGAGCGGCTGGCTTGGCCGTTCTTGATTTGACAATCACATACAGGACCGGAACTATGAGCAAAGTAAAAAACATGGAACAGATCAACCCGACGGCAAGAACGCTCGCAAGCGGACTCCAAAGGCTCGATCCAGAGAGGATCATGGGCGTCACCCCCACTGCGGCAGCCATTGTGGTCAGGAAGATCGGTCGCAGCCGCCGTGCTCCTGCCTCCTGTGCAGCCTGCTCCAGCGTAGCGCCCTCTGTGAGTCTTTCGTTGCAATAATCGACCAGAATGATGCCATTTCTTACGACAATGCCGCACAGGCTGATGAGTCCCATGAAGGCGGTGAAACCGAACGGGTTGCGGGTAATGACAAGGCCGAGAATCGCCCCGAAAAGAGTGAGGGGGATCGAGGCCATGACCACAAGGGGTTCCGAGATGGTTCTGAATTGCACAAGCAGGACCAGGAAGATCGCGACCAGGCTGATGGCAAGGGCCACGATCATCTGCGGGAAGGTCTCGCTCTGGTTATCTTTCTCGCCGCCGTAGGAGATCCGGTAACCCGCCGGCAGCCGGAGGGCCTCGATCTGTGGAATCACCTGCTCCAAGAGCTTCGAGGCGTAATACCCCGGCTTTACGAAGGCCAGGACCGTCAAGGTGCGCACGCCGTTCCTGCGAACGAGCCTGCTTGTTTGCCACTCCGGAGTCAATGTGGCAACGGAGCGGAGTGGTACCCTGGCACGGGTCAGTTCTGAGTTTATATAGGTGTTTCCGATGTCCCCGAACTGAGAACGGTAGGCCGGGTCAAGTCGCAGTTTGATGGTGACGGCGCGGTCACCTTCCCAGAAGGTACTCACCGCAGCACCGTCGAACGCCCCGGAGAGGGTTTGCGAAACAGACGCCTCGGTCATTCCCAGGCGATTTGCCAGCTCATCGTTGACCTGTACGCCGACCATTAAAGAATCGTTGAAGTAGTCCCGGTACACGTACTGAGAAAATGGAATGCTCTCAAGGATCCCTTGTACCTTATCCCCCAACCGCTTCAGTTCTGCGATCTCGTCACCGGAGATGCGTACCTCTAGCGGAGCCTCCATCTGGGCGCCCTGCTGGAGCTCCTTCACGATCACCGTCGCTTCCGGCGCCAGTGCGGCCAGCGATGGGCGCAACTCCCTCACCAGCCGGTCGGTATCCGCCACCGATCCGGTGTTGACGATGAACTGGCCGTAGGCGCCGTCAGGCTGCTGAGGATTTACGTTGTAGTAGAACCTCGGAGCGCTCTGGCCGACGAAGGTCGCATAGTGAACGATCCCCTTCCTGGAGGCAAGGCTTTTTTCGATCCGCCCCATGACGGCGTCGGTCGCTCCAATCCGTGTTCCCTGGGGCATCCAGACATCGATCACGAACTGGTTACGCTCGGCTGAGGGGAAGAACTGCTGCGGCACGAATGCAAAGAGCGCGACCCCGAAGGCGAAGGCACACGCTCCCAATGAGAGCGCCAGCCACTTTCTTTTCATGAAGATGTTGATCAATATCCCGTATTTCCCCTGGAGCCGGTCAAGCAGAGTCACCTTCTCCTTGCCGTTGGTTGCGTCGGCACCATGCTCATGCAGCCCCTTCTTGATGAAGAAGCTGCAGAGTAATGGAGTCAACAGGACAGCCACGATAAAGGAAACAGCCAATGCAATCGCCACCGTGATCGGGAGCGCCCTGATGAACTCGCCGACAGAGCCGGTTAGGATCAAGAGCGGCAGGAAGGAGGAGATGATCGTGATGGTCGCAGTCAGCACCGGCACCAGGACGTCCGTGGCACATCTCCAGGCCGCCTCACGCTTCGGGACCTTCCGGTCCAGGAGCTCGACGTAATTGTCGGCTATCACGATGGCGTCATCCACCACGATTCCGAGAACCACGATGAGCGCCGCGATGGAAACCTGGTGCAGGGCTATGCCCACCGAGTTCATGACTGCCAGAGTGCCGCACAACGTTACCGGTATAGCCAGAGCCGCGATGAGAGCGACCCGCGTGGGAAGAAGTAGGATGGTCACTAGAACGACCGAAGCAATAGCCAACAGGAACTCGTGACTCAGCTTCGTAATCCGCTCCTTGACGACCTCCGGCTGGTTGGCGACCAGGTCCAGTTGCACGTCGGGCGGAAGGAGCACCTTCAGTCGCTCAAATACCTTGTCCAGCTGTTCGCCGAGTTCGACGATATTCTTCCCTTTCTGCATCTCGACCGAGAGGAGCAGGCACGGGTCTCCGTCGTAGCGCACCATGAACGTCGGGTCCTCATAGCGGCGCTCAACATTGGCGAAATCCCTGATGTAAACCGGGTGGCCGTCCTTGGACACGTCAACGAGCACGTTCCGTATTTCGTTTTCGGTATTAAATATTCCGGTGGTTCTGAGAGGAATCTTCGCCTGGTCGGCGTCGAAGTGTCCCGCGCTCTGGATGACGTTTCGCTGCGTCAGGGCATTCGCCACCTGGTGCGGGTCTGTGATATATTGCGCCATTCTTTCGAGGCTGCCGGTGATCCAGATTTCCTCTTTCTGAGTTCCGTAGGTCACGAGTTTCCCCACGTCTCGGACGGTGCGCATCTCGTCGTGAATCTTGTCCGCGTAATCGCGCAGCTCGCGGTATCCGTACCGTTTGCCGTGGACGGCGATCAGCATTGCGACCGTATCGCCGAAATCGGAATCGACCACCGGCCCCTTGACTCCAGCAGGGAGTTCGGTGTTGCGGACCAGATCCATCTCGTGGCGCAGCTTCGCCCAGAACACGTCGGTATTTTTGACGTTGTCTTCGAGTTCGACATTGATGATCACGAGGCCGGGACGGCTCGTCGAGTAGGTCTTTTCCTTTCGCACCTCAGGGAACTTGAAGATGTGTTTTTCCAGGGTTTTCGTGACCTGTTTTTCCACCTGTTCGGAGGTCGCGCCCGGGTACATCGCGGCCACCAGGCCGGTTCTAATCGTAATCGTCGGATCTTCTGTCCGTTGCATTTTCAGGAAGGCATGTATGCCGACCATGACAACCAAGGCCGTCAAGATCAACGTGACCGCCGGGTAGCGAAGTGAGAATTTAATCGGGCTCATTTGTGCGCTCCTGTCTCGAGACCGTTCTGTTGCTCTGTCGCTGATACGACAGCGCCGTCCATGAGCTTGGTCTGACCTGCCAGCACAATCCATTCGTCACCGGTAAAACCGCTTCGTATTTGCAGGTCCTTTTCACGAAGTGCGCCGATCTCAACCCGCTTGGCGTACACACGCTTCTGATCGGGATAGTAGACGTAGACCATCATGGCACCCTGTGGATCGCGCACAATCGCATCGATCGGGACGGTGAGCATCTTGTCAACTTTATCTCCTCGAATTTGGGCCTCTGCCACCATGCCTATCCGGAGAGTATGCTTCGGATTGGGAATGCTGATGCGCGTCATAAACGTGCGGGTGCCGGCATCGGCAGACACATTCACGAGACGCACGACTCCCTTGAACGACTCACCCGGTAATGCCGGCAGCGTAATCGCGGCCTTCTGTCCGACACGAACCACATGCACGTCCGTCTCAGGTACTCCGACGCTGACCTCTACGGTATCCAGGTTGACGATTTCGAAGGCTGTCCGCCCCGGGCTTGCCATGTCTCCGGGTTCGATAGACCGTTT
>Ga0335085_10016231_pt1 | contig 10771 bp, 10 predicted proteins | sample Lox_Sample_45_FD_206712 | JGI IMG/M metagenome (GOLD analysis project Ga0335085, IMG submission 206712) | Soil microbial communities from Loxahatchee National Wildlife Refuge, Florida, United States - Lox_Sample_4.5 | ecosystem: Environmental > Terrestrial > Soil > Wetlands | place: USA... | reverse complement strand
TGGAGCTGGTATTTCGACATGACCTCGGCCATGAACTACTGGGGTCACGAGCGCCTCTATCACCACACTCCGCCGATCACTTTGATCTACGCCATGCGCGAAGCACTGCGCGCCGTGGTCGAAGAAGGACTCGAAGCCCGCTGGGAACGCCACGCGCGCAACCAGCAGGCGCTCATCGCGGGCGTCGAGGCCCTAGGCCTCGAATTGTTCGTGAAGAATCCGTCCGACCGGCTCGTCACCGTTACCGCCATCAACATCCCCGCGGGCGTGGACGATGTAAAAGTTCGCCGCCAGCTGCTGGACGAATTCAATATCGAGATCGCCGGCGGTCTCGGGCCGATCAAGGGCAAGATCTGGCGCGTCGGCTTGATGGGTTATTCCGCCCAGGAAACCAACGTTCTGCTGTTCCTGGCGGGATTTGAAAAGTCGCTCTCCGATCAGGGTTTCCGGGTGCCCGCAGGCGCCGGAGTGGCGGCGGCGCTGAAGGTGTATTCGCAAGCATCGCAGCCCGTGGCCGCGGGCGCGAGAAAGTAGGCCGCCATGCCGAAAGCACCGGTTTCCACGCGAATTCCCAATGTCGGCGCGATGAGCGAGTTCATTGGCGCGTTCGACGTTCCGTCGAAGGTCACCGACTACGTCTACAAATGCCGCTTCTCGCACGTCTGGAACGGCATCGCCACGCGCCACAGCGACACCATGGACTGCAAGTTCTTCGTCGACGGCAAAGGCGTGATTCTCGGTCTCGCCCACCCCGGCTTCGTCCAATTCCGCGAAAAAGCCGGTCGCAACCTCTCCGACCGCGAAGCCAGCTACATCGGCGCCGAATATCTCCGCGGCCGTCTCGAGCAGGAAGACGAGCACTCGCTCTACGACGTTTCCGCCGCCGACGTCCTCCGCTGCATCGAAAAACTGGGCATCCACTAACGCTGAATTAGAGGGAAGGTGTTGGTGGCACAGACACTCCTGTCTGTGCTCTGGCGATCTGAACTCAACAACAATCACGCACGTTCTCGCTGCTCAAACTTAGAATCACGCCGCGCTTTCTCCCTGCCTCTCTGCTTCCTTGCCTCCCTGCCTCTTTCCCTCTATGTCTCCGTGGCCCAATCCTTCTCTCTTTAATCCGCCCGTCTCCACCGCGCAAACCACCCATGTTCCTGCACGCCCTCGTCCTCGATCTGCCGTCGCCACGCATTCAACAAATTCGACCGGTCGAAATAACCCACCATCCTCCTCGGATCCCGCCGGCTCACCACCGGCAATCGGCCCACGTTGCGGCTCACCATCCGGTGCAACGCGTCGTGCACGAACTCATCCGGATACGCGACGATCGGCTCCGCCGTGCCCGCTTCCAGCGCCGTCCGTCGTCCCTCAGGATCGGTTTCGAGCGAGCGCAAGACGTCTCCCTGTGTGATCACTCCCGCGAGCTGCCCGTCCGAATCTCCGATCGGCAGCCCCTGCGAAAGGGTCAACCCATTCCCGTGGCGCCCGATCTGCGCCGTCAGTTCGGCCACGGTCGTGTCGGCCGCGATCGGCTGGATGTCCGTACGCATCACCTCGCTCACGCGCACCGAATGAAGTACGCTGGCTTCGAACTCGCCCGGCACATGCAGGCCGCGGCGCGCCAGCTTCTCCGTCATGATCGAAGTCTTCAAATAGCGCAACGCGATCAAATCCGCGATCACGCAACCGAGCATCAGCGGCAGAATCGCGTTGTAATCGCGCGTGATTTCAAACGCAAAGACGATGAAGGCGAATGTAGCGCGCGACGCCGCGCCAAAGACCGCCGCCATCGCCACCAGCGCAAACGCTCCTGGCGAAAGATGCGCGCTCGGCATCACCGCATTCACGACCATCGCGAAGAGTCCGCCCAGTGCCGCGCTCGACATGAACATCGGCGCCAGCAGTCCGCCAGAGGTTCCCGAGCCCAGCGAAATCACCAGCGCCAGGGCCTTAAAAACGCAGATCAGCAACAGCAGCTTTAGCGTCAGGTTGTTGTTCAGGATGTCCGAGATCGTGTCGTAACCTACCCCGAGCACGCGCGGAATGAAAAAGCCGATGATGCCCAGGCCGAGCGCGCCAATGGCCGGATGCCAGAGATCGTCGATCCGCAGTGCGTCGAAGCGGTCTTCAACCCAGTAGAGCAGCTTGGTGAAGCCGATGGCGGCAATGCCGCAGATCACTCCTAGAAGCAAATACATCGGCAGTCCACGAGGGACATCGAAATCCACGTTGCCCATGCTGAACATGGAGTGCTGGCCAAACAGCGCACCGCGAACGCTGGTGGCCAGCGTGCACGCGATGACCAGCGGAATGAATGACCGCGCGCGAAATTCGAACAGCAGCAGCTCGATCGCCAGGATCACACCCGCGATCGGAGTGTTGAACGTGGCTGCCATTCCGGCGCCCGCGCCGCATGCGAGCAGCACTTTGCGCTCGGATGCGGTCGTGGAAATCATCTGGCCGACGAGCGAGCCCATCGCGCCGCCGGTCTGTATGATTGGGCCTTCCGCGCCGAACGGGCCGCCCGTGCCGATGGCGATGGCCGCCGAAAGCGGTTTCAGAATCGCCACGCGCGCCTGAATGCGGCTGCGGGAGGTGAGCACCGCTTCCATGGCCTCGGGAATTCCGTGGCCCTTGATTTTCGGCGAGCCGTATTTCGCCATCACCCCGATGATCAGCCCGCCGATCACCGGCATCAGGATGATCCACGGCCCGATGCGCGTTTGTTCCGGGCTGCGAAAATGAATCGAGACGACGTGGTAAAACGTGAGATTGGTGAACAGCGCGATCAAGTCATACAGAATGTAGGCGACGACACCCGCCAGCGCGCCAATCAGCGCCGCCAGCAGGGAAATCCATCCGATCCGGAAACGGCTCGTAACGGCCGGCGTGGTTCGAAGAATGTTCCGTTGCGTGGACACGAAATCTCCCGGCGATCTCTGTTTTCCGGAGCCGCCGTACTCCCGGCATCAGCGCCGGCTCCTGCGGTTTCGGCGGGCGACGGCCAGTGATAGCGCCCGGACCAGGCGAGGCTCGGCGCTGCGAAGTTCGCTGCGGTGCGCCAGCGAGAGCTTGGCCAGCAGAGTCTCCCCCCGCGACGAAAGCCGCAGGCGTACCTCGCGTCGATCGGGACCGCTGCGCGAACGGCGGATCCACCCCCGCTTTTCGAGCCGCCCGCTCAGCTCCACCGCGCTGTGATGGCGGATCTGCAGCCGTTCCGCCAGGACGCCCACGGTAGTCGCCAGCCCCGCGGGCCGTCCCTTGATCGCCAGCAGCGCCTGGTGCTGCTGCGGCTCGATTCCCGCCGCTCGCGCCGCCGCTTCGCTGAAATTCAGGAAGCGCCGAATCTCGTAACGAAAATCCGCCAAAGCCCGGTAATCAATCGTCCGCGCCATGCGATTAAATTATATCGTAACACGATATAAAAGAGCAAAACGGCCAGCTGTACTCTTTTTGAACTTCCTGCCAGCAGCCAAACCCCAGCCGGACTGCTAGCCTGCTTTTGACACAAAGGACCGAACGATGAAATGCGACGAGAGTCAAACACACACGGGAGGTGTCAGTGGCCCGGACACTCGCTTGTCCCGAGCGCAGCCGAGGGATGTCTGTGCTCCGACGATCTCGCCGCATCGAGACGCAATACCAATCTCGCAGCAATCCGCCCAGACCACGCCAGAGGGTGCCCCACCCTTCGAAGTTGAGGGTGGGCTCCCCGCAGTAAGAACCACCACGCAGTGCCTTGAATCTGAGCCTTTCCAGCGAAGTTCGCTCCGACAACCGAGGCCGTCAAGTCACCGCAGCCCAAGCCCCGCAGGGGCGGCCGAACTTAGCCCGGCACGAAGCCCGCGCCGCAGGCGCGCGAAGTGCCGGGAAACGCCCCAATATAGAATCCAAGTCCCGGAGGGACGGCCGACCGGCCCGTCAAGAAGATGAACGATCGACATGGCATCGATCCTCACCGGATAATTCATTTTTCAGCTCAGGGAACCGCGCGACCAGCCACAACAAGGTGACACACAATGCAAAGCAAAATCCCACGTAACTCACTGAAAACAAAGAAAAGTGACACACGCAAGGTGACACACTTTTTCGAGGCCACCGGTGGGAGAAAAGCAGCGGCGGCTGGAGCAACCCCAGCCGCCACCATGAAGAATTGCTCGATGCGGACTTTAAGGCAGCGAATAAACGTACAGCTGGTCGGCCGCGACAATCGCCACGTACTGCTTGCCGTTCTTCCCCTCGAACGTCATCGGATTCGAATTTCCGTCGCGCTCGAGCGTCGTGGTCCACAGCTCCTTGCCCGTCTTCGAATCGAACGCGCGGAATCGATGATCGGAAGTCGCGCCGATGAAAACCAGCCCGCCCGCCGTGGTGATCGGACCCGCGCTGCCGCCATTCCCGGTGTGCTGCTTGCCTTCCGGCAAAGCCTCGGTGATGCCCAGCGTGGTCTGCCAGGCGATCTCGCCGGTGTTGCCGTCCACCGCGGTCAGCCGTCCCCACGGCGGTTTCTGGCAGGGCCAGTTGCCGACGACTTTGCCGCTGGCGTCCTTGCCCGGCGCGCTGAATCCCGCGTAGGGTCCGGGGCCCTGAATGCTCGCGCGATCGTACTGCTGCGTGGAGCCTTCCGTGCCGCGCCCGTAATTCCCGCCGTTCTTTTTCTTCTCGATCCAGCCCATCAGAGACATGTCGTGCGTCTGCACGAAAATGTAACCGGTCTTCGGATCGACCGAAGTGCCGCCCCAGTTCGAGCCGCCCGTGCCGCCCGGGAATTGAATCGTGCTCTTGGGCGGCGCGCCCTCTTCGTGAAACAGCCACGGCGTGAACGGACCCTGATTGCTGAACCCGCCGCTCTTTTCCTCCAAATCGTGGCAGGCCTTCGCATGATCGGCGTTCGTGTCATCCGCGGTGACGATGTCGGCGTCCGTGTAGCTATCGCGCGCCAGCACCGGCGGCTTCAGCGGAAAGGGCTGTGTCGGCGAATACCATTCACCAGGCACATCGCCCTTCGGCACCGGACGCTCTTCCACTCCGAACACAGGCGTGCCCGTATGGCGATCCAGAATGAACATCCAGCCGGCCTTGCCGATGATTTCCAGCGCCTCCACTTTCTTGCCTTTCACTTTCAAATCCACCAGGCTCGGCCCCGGCGGCAGGTCGGAATCCCACAGGTCGTGATGAATCGTCTGGAAATACCATTTCAGCTTGCCGGTGCTGGCGTCGACCGCCACCACCGAATTCGCGAACAGGTTCGCGCCCGGCCGGTCCCCTCCGTAATAATTCGGCGAGGGCCCGCCGATCGGCATGTACAGCGTGTTGGTTTTTTCGTCGACGGTCATGTACCAGCCCCAGACATTCGTGCCGGACCGGCCTTCCCAGCCGTTGTCGAGCCAGGTGTCGTGACCCACTTCACCGGGGCGCGCCACGGTGTGGAACGTCCATACGATCTGGCCGGTGAGCACGTCGAAAGCGCGCGTATCGCCCGGAGGGCCCTTCGGCAGTTCGCCGACGCTGGCTCCCAGGAACCCGAGATTTTTGTAGATCGTGGGAATGCCGGCGTAGCCGACGTCGAGCGTCGTGACTCCATTCGTGCCGAACGTAGGAATCGGTTTCCCCGTCGCTGCGTCGAGCGCGATCAGTTTCTTGTCGAAGGTGGTGAAGATGATGCGCGGCGCATTCTTGCCGTCGCCCGGCCAGTACGCCACGCCGCGCGTCGAAGCCTGCGAGCCCACGTCGTAGCTCCAGATTTCCTTACCCGCCACCGGATCGACGGCCATCACTTTGTTTCCCGCCGGCATGTACATCACGCCACTAATGGCAATCGGCGTCACTTCCAGCCCGCCGCGCTCGTTCAATTTCAGCGTAAACGCCTGCGCGAGTCTCGAGACGTTCGAGGCGTCGATCTGCTTGAGCTCGGAAAAACCGGTGCTCGCCGAATCGTGCCGGTACATGGGCCAGTCGCCGGCGGCTTTCTGCGCCTGAGCCGCGGCAGAAAACGATGTCGCCAGCAGCGCGAATCCGGCCAGTTTCAAAACACAGTTGGAGCGCATCGATGCATTTCCCCCCTAGGAATCCACGGCGAATCATAGCAGCAATTTCCATCAGACGCCGCAGAACTTGGAGCGGTTACGAGGACTTATCGCCATTTCAGCGGCAGGAACGCCGGCACCGATCGCGCGTAGTCTTCGAACTTCTCTCCGAAATTCGCGCGCAGCAGATTTTCTTCCGTGCGGATGCGAATCAGCGTGCCGAGAATGAAAATCACGGTAGCGACGGCGAGCGCGGGCCAGCGGCTCACGTCCATGCCGATCGAGATCAGCATCAACAGCATCGCCAGGTAGATCGGATTTCGCACCATGGCATAGGGCCCCTGGCGGATCAATTCGTGGCCTTCGATCACCCGGGCCATCAGCGCCCACTGCTTTCCCAGCGCGCGCGCCGCGGCATAACAAAACCAGACCGACCAGAGCGTGAGCGCAATCGAGATGGCCGCGAGAATCGTCTCCGCAGGAATCGACATCGGAACGATCGGAGAAAAATATGTGCGATAGAAGGCAAAACAAATGGCGTACGCCGCACATTGCAGAGCGAAGCCGAGCGTCGAGCGGATGTCGCGCTTCGCCGAGCCCGGGGCTGCGCCGCGCTTGCCCAGCACCAGAATCACGCCGTAGCCCGCCCATCCGGCGGCCATCACCAAAGCGGCGATTTCCGTGGGCTGGCCCGGCTGCAGCAGGATGGCGATGATGTGCATCGACGGCGTGTCAGGACGCCAGAGCTTTCTTCAGCATCACGATCTGGCCGGCGTGATAGAGATCGTGCTGGATCACGCCGTGCAGCACCACGTAGCGCGTATAGTCCGGCCCGGCCGCCCGGCCCTGCAAATGCTCGTCGCTGAAATTCTGGACCGACTCGCGGAATCGCGCGCGGCTGTCCTGCAAATCCGCGATCGCCCGCTTCCACGCCGCCTCGTTCACTTCGTACACCGGAGGCCAATCGCGTTCCGCCGTGATTTCGACCGTTTCTCCCGCCAGGCGATGCTGCGAGATCGTATTCCACGCGGCCACATGATTCACGAGCTCCCAGATCGAGTGCGCTCCGCGGATGGGATGCTTCGAGGCGTCTTCGGCCAGCACGCCGTCGAGCACGGACATCAGGCTGGGACCATGCCAGGCATCGCCCGAAAAAGACCGGTCCATCTGGTCCAGAATTCTGTGAATTTCGCTCATCGATTCGCTCCGGAAACCGCGCCGTGAAGCCCCACCATCGGATCAGATGCGCGGCGGTCAGAAAAGTTTTTCGGAATCCAGCAGGATCGTCACCGGGCCGTCGTTGACGATCTCCACGGACATGTGCGCCTGGAAAATCCCGGTGGCCACGCGGATGTTCAGAGCTTCGAGCGCGCGCACGAATTCCTCGTAGCCGGCCTTGCCCTGTTCGGGAGGCGCGGCGCCCAGAAAACTCGGGCGGCGCTGCCCGCGCGCATCGCCATAGAGCGTGAACTGCGATACCGCCAGCACCGCGCCGCCCACGTCGAATAGCGACAGATTCATTTTCCCCGCGTCGTCGTCGAAGACCCGCAGCTGGGCAATGCGCCGGGCCATTTCCGCGGGCGTGGTTTCAGTATCGTTCCGGCCCACGGCCACCAGCACCATCAGGCCCGCCTCGATTTCTCCCGTCACGCGTCCTTCCACCAAGACTCGCGCGCGCGTCACGCGCTGAATCACAGCTCGCATGCACGTGATTCTACATCGCCCGGCGGTTCGCCGTATTGACCGGACGGCGAGCGGGCCGCTACAGTGCGCCTGAACCCCCATGTCCGAGCCGCAAACGACGCCTCCGAAATTCGATCGCTGGCTCACGCGCGGCGTGTTGGGCGTGGGCCTGGCCAGCCTCTTTTCGGATTGGGGTCACGAGGCTGCCACCTCGATCCTGCCGGCTTTCCTCGCCAGTTTGGGTGCGCCGCCCGTGGCGCTCGGCGTGATCGAAGGCGTTTCCGATGGGCTCTCGAGTTTTGCCAAACTCGCCGGGGGATTCATCGCCGACCATCCGCGATGGAGAAAGCCCACCGGCATCGCCGGCTATTTCGCGACCGCCATCACCACGTTCGGTTACGCCTTCGCGCAAAGCTGGCCCATGATTCTGCTGTTGCGTGCGCTGGGCTGGATGGGCCGGGGAAGCCGGGGACCTTCGCGGGACACGCTGCTTGCGGAGTACGTCGCGCCGGGGCAGATGGGCCGCGCGTTCGGTTTCGAACGAGCCATGGATACCGCGGGGGCTGTGCTGGGGCCTTTGTGCGCCACGGCCCTGATCACCACGCTCGGATTGCGCGGAGTCCTGCGCTGGACTTTGTTGCCGGGCCTGGCCGCTGCGCTGGCGTTTGCGTTTCTGGTTCCGCGGAGCCATCGGGGCGCCGAGCAGGGAAGCGCGGCGACGGCGAAAGTTTCCGAGCGGTTCGCGCTGCTGCCACGAAGCTATTGGAGATATCTCGCGGGAGTCTTCGCGCACGGAATCGGCGATTTCGCGCCCACGCTTTTGATTTTGCGCGCCACCCAGATTCTAGCTCCGCAGCACGGTACGGCGCGCGCAGCGGCGATTGCGGTGGGGCTCTATACGTTTCACAACTTCGTGGATGCGGCGGCCTCGTATCCGGCGGGCGCGCTTGGCGATCGCGTGGGAAAGCGCGGATTGCTTGCGCTCGGCTACCTGATCGGCGCCGTGGGTTACGCTGGATTCACTTTCGCGCCGGCGCGAGTTTCAGTGCTCGCTATTTTGTTTGGGCTTGCCGGCATTCACCATGCCTTTCAGCAATCGCTCGAAAAATCGCTGGCGGCGGAACTGATCGCGCGCGAAACGCGCGGCACGGGATTCGGAGTGCTGGCCACCGCCAACGGCATCGGCGATTTGGTGTCGAGCATCGTGGTGGGCGTGCTGTGGTCCGCCGTGAGCGCCACGGCCGGATTCGTATATGCGGCGGCGTTCGCCGTCGCGGGCGCGATTATCGTCGGGACGAGTCGCGCGCCGGCGCAGGCTGGTTAGAGAGGCAGCTGGATTGGCGTGCCGCGGTCGGCATTGATCTGCCGGGTCGCATCGGTGTTCAGGTCGACCAGTGCGATCGTGCCGCGAAAACCGTCCGAAGTGATGTAAACGATTTTGTCGTTCGCGCGCGTGAAAGCGACCGCTTGCAGGCGCTGCCCGCTTTGAAGAACCAGCGTGAATTGTCCGACGTCGGGCAACGGCTCGGATGCCACCGCGGGTTCCACTGAATTCGCCGGTGCGTACTGTTCCGGCTGCTGGGCCATCATCAATTCAGGCTGTTGCTGTTGCGATGACTGATCCGCGCCCGGAGTGGTGTCCGGCTCGGTACCGGCGGAATCCGGATACGGCGGATAGTAAACGCCGCCGTCCAACTGGTAGAAAACCGGCGCCGAATCATGCGGCCCGCGCGGGAACCGGTGAACGCGCGAGTTCGTCGAAGCGTTGAAGCGAACGCCCGGGTACGGCGCGGCGGTCGCCGGGCCAACACGGCGCGGAACCGTTGCATGGGCAACGACATGAGTAGCAGGCGGGCGAGCGTAGCCGGCCGCAGCGCGTGGCGCAGCTCCAGCCGACATTCTTTGCGCATTTGAAGAGGCCGCTGCGAGCAAGAGAACGGAGAAGAGGAGTGCGGCGGCAGATCCCACTGAGCGTATTGCTTTCATGGATGCCTCGCGTCTGGGTTATTGGACGCTCGCAGATCGGTCACGGTTGCACAGATCGTGGGCCGCAGGATTTGGAACGGCTTGATACTCGCGAAGGGCCAGGCGGGCTTGTTCGCAAAAAGTCCTTTGCTTTGTCCGCGGAGCGGGTGCTATAAACGTCGGGCCGAGAACCCGAGGATGCCCCAGCCCGACGCTGTTTTCGGACCATCGGAAAAAGCAGCCGAATTGCCGGCGAGAGTTGACGAGACGGCTCAGGTATCGCGAGAGGAGCCGGCGCTGGCGATGAACTATTGTCCGCGGTGTTCGGCGCGGCTGGCGTCGCGAAGCTGCAAGCTGATCTGTCCGGGATGCGGTTACTATATGTCCTGCTCGGATTTTTACTGAGGCGAGCACCCTGGCCGCGGCGAGACGTGGCGAAGAAATCGAATTCCATAAATCACCGGTAGACTTTCAGGAGGCGTGAACGTGGCACTGCGAATAACGGATCGTCAGGTGGGAGATGCAGAAGTGCTCGACATCGAAGGACGCATCGTGCTGGGCGAGGAAAGCAACGCTTTCCGCGAGAAGGTGAAGGCGCTGCTGGCTGCCGGGAAGAAGAAGATCGTGCTGAACCTGGCGCAGGTGAGCTACATCGACAGCGCCGGGCTGGGCACGCTGGTTTCCACGTTCCACAGCGCGCGGTCGCAGGGCGCGACGCTGAAGCTGGTGAGCCTGGGCGCGAAGTTCAAGGAAGTGCTGCAGGTGACCAAGCTGATGACCGTTTTCGATACCTACGAGAACGAAGCGGCGGCGCTGGCGAGCTTCAAGTAAAGCGCAGCGGCTGGGCTGAAGATTTCGACGCGCGGTTCGGAGCGATCCGGATCGCGCGTTTTTATTTTCAAGGCAGGAATTGGCCACAGAGAAAAGGAAGCAGGGAAGCAAAGAGGCAAGGAAGCAGGCAAGAATCTGAATCCGATAGCTTCACTGAGATTGCGTCAGCGGCGGTTCGGTTTCTTCGGCCGGTCCGGCCGAATCTTCTTCCATCAGATGTAGCAGGCGTTCGTGCCACGGAACTTGTGGCCGCGCGAACAGGTCTT
>Ga0335085_10016230_pt1 | contig 10771 bp, 13 predicted proteins | sample Lox_Sample_45_FD_206712 | JGI IMG/M metagenome (GOLD analysis project Ga0335085, IMG submission 206712) | Soil microbial communities from Loxahatchee National Wildlife Refuge, Florida, United States - Lox_Sample_4.5 | ecosystem: Environmental > Terrestrial > Soil > Wetlands | place: USA... | reverse complement strand
AGTGGAAGGACCACCTGCTCTCGATGGACCACTTCCGGCAGGGCATCGGGCTCCGCTCCTACGGCCAGAAGGACCCGAAGCAGGAGTACAAGAAGGAAGGGTTCGACATGTTCGTGCAGATGACCTGGCGCGTGAAGAGCGCGGTCGTCGGCAACGTGCTGCGCCTGCAGCTCGTGCGCGAGCGGTCGGCGGAGGAGATCGAGCAGGAGCGCCTCGCCGCGCAGCGGAAGGCGCTGCAGAGGATCACCGAAAGTCACGCCGACGCCTCGTCCGGCGACGAGAAGCCGCGGCCGAAGCAGGAGCAGGTCGTGCGCACGCAGCCCAAGGTCGGGCGGAACGATCCCTGCCCGTGCGGCTCGGGCAAGAAGTACAAGAAGTGCCACGGCGCGAGCGTGGCTACGGCGTAGCGTGTCGCCGTGAACGCTCCCCCCGGCTTCGATCTCGCGCTGGTCGTCCGGAGCCACGGCTTCTACGACCTCGCGCCCTGGAGCTGGGACGACGAGCGCCGCGTCCTCTCCCGCCCGCTCGCGCTCTCCACGGGCCGCGCGGTGACGGCCGAGGTCGCCCAGCCCGAGCCGGCAGGCCCGCTCGCCTTTCGCATGCTCGCCTCCGGCCGCCCCGCCGCGGCCGAGGCCGGCGAGGCGCGCGGGACGCTCGCCACCTGCCTCGCGCTCGATCACGACCTCGGCGAGTTCCAGTCGCTCGTCCGCGCCGTGGAGGTCGAGCGCGCCGCGGGCCGCCCGCACCTGCCCAACCTGCGTTGGGTGCTCGCGCGCGGCGCCGGCCGCCTCCTGCGCTCGCCCACCGTCTTCGAGGACGCGGTGAAGACGCTCTGCACCACGAATTGCACCTGGGCGCTCACCCGGGTGATGGTCCAGAACCTCTGCGACGCGCTCGGCGAGGAGGCGCCCGGAGGCGGGCGGACGTTTCCGACGCCCGTTGCGATGGCGGCGAGGCGGGAGCGGTTCTACCGGGACCGGATCCGCGCCGGCTACCGCGCCCCGTTCCTGCGGAAGCTCGCGCGAGCCGCCGCCCGGGGCGACCTCGACCTCGAGGCGATGCGCACCTCCGCGGCGTCCACCGAAGCCCTGGCCGAGCGGATCGCCGAGCTCGACGGCTTCGGCCCCTACGCCACCGAGCACCTCCTCCGGCTCCTCGGCCGCTTCGATCACCTCGCCCTCGATTCCTGGGTCCGTGGCAAGCTGACCGGGCTGCGCGGGCGGCGGCGGGTCCCCACCGACCGGGCGATGCGCGCCTGGTACCGGCCGTACGGGCGCTGGGCTGGCCTCGCGATGTGGCTCGAGGTGACCGCCGACTGGCACGGCGAGCGGCCATCATGGCCGCGCGGGGAGGCGTCATGAAGGCAGCGTTCGTGCTGGTGAAGTGCGAGCTCGGCAGGCTGGAGGAGGTCGCCAACGCCCTCATGGAGATCGAGGGCGTCTCGGAGGTGCACTCGATCACCGGCGAGCACGACCTTCTCGTGAAGCTCTACGCGCCCGACTACGACGCGTTCGGCGACGTCATCCCGGGCCGCATCCAGAAGCTCCCGGGAGTGCGGGACACGGTCACGCACCTCGCGTTCCGGGCGTTCAAGGCGAAGTAGCCGCGGGGGGATGCTAGAAGTTCGCGTGCACGCGCGCCGGCGGCACGCCCGCGGCGGCGAGCGTCCGGCGGACGTCGTCCACCATCGCGGTCATGCCCGCCGCGAAGGCCACCGCCACGTCCGGCCGGGTGCCCCCGAATCCGAGCGTGCGCGCCACCTCCTGCACGCGGCCGCGAACGCCCGTCCAGGCGTCGTCCTCGCCGGAGGGGCAGAGCACCACCTCGACGCCGCCGGCCGCCCAGGCGTCGTGCTCGCGCCCGTAGGCGAACTCGGAGCCGTGGCGCTGGCCGTAGAAGAGGACGGCGCGCGCGAAGCTTTCGCGATGGGCGGCGAGGTGCTGCACCACCGCGCGGATGGGTGCGATGCCGGCGCCGGCCGCGAAGAGGAGCACGTCTCGCCCCTCGGTCTCCTCGACGGGGAAGCCCCGGCCGAACGGTGCGGTGACCCTGAGCCGCCGGCCGCGCGCCGCATCGGCGATGACCCGGTCGCCCACCGGACCGCCCCGCTTCACGAGGAGGTCGGCCTCGCCCGACCGGGCCGGCGCGCTCGCGAGCGCGTAGAACGCCTCGCCGTCGCCGGTACCCACCTTCACGATCTGTCCTGGACGCCGGTGCTCGCGCGCCAGCGTCGGGGGCAGTGCCAGCCGCACCGCGTGGAGCGCCCTCGTCTCGTCCCAGGCGTCGAGGACGGGGACCTCGATCTCTGCCGCGGGGCCGGTCATGGAGAGGCGGCCATCATCGCACCGCCCGGGTCCGGCCGCGCGCCGCGGCGCCCTCGAGGTCGGCGAGGTCGAGCGTCCACCCGTCCCGGGCCGCCAGCACCGGCACTCCGGTGCGACCCGAGATGGCGAGCGCCGCCTCGTCGGCCTTCGCCGGGGGGAGCTGCATGCCGAGGTGGGTGAGCACCGCCAGCCTCGGCCGGATCCCGGCCACCAGGCGCTCGGCGTCGTCGGCCCCGAGGTGCAGGTAACGCCGGTCGCCGCCGCGAAGGCGCGTGCAGTTCACGACGAGGAGATCCACCCCCGCGTAGGCGGCGGGCAGCGCGTCGAGCCAGAACGTGTCCACCACGTGACCCGCCGTGAACCCGGGCGCCCGCACCCGATAGCCGTAGGTCTCGACGCCGTGATCGTGGGCGAGGACGCCCTCGAGCACGACCTCGCCGGACACCCGGTGGACGCTGCCGGCGGCGAGGTGCTCCCTGCGCGCCACGAACGGCTGCGCGTAACGGAACACCACCGGCTCGTCCTCGAGCGCCTCGCGGGGGGCGACGAGCAGGCCGCGGGGGGAGAAGCCGCCGCGGGTCATCGCCTCGACCACCGCGGTGGCGTCCCCCATGTGATCGAGGTGGCGGTGGGTGACGACGAGGGCGTCCACCTTCGCGGGATCGATCCTCGGGCGCGACGACAGGGCGCGCACGAGCGCGCCCGGACCTGGATCCACCCAGACCGTGGCTCCGTGGAGCGACCAGACCAGCCCGCCGGAGTGGCGCACTTGGGTGGAGACCGCGAAGCGGGCACCGGCGGTGCCGAGGAACTTGAGCGTGGCGGGTCCTTCCACGCCCCGGATCTAATAGGTGAGGAGCGCGTGCACCTTCTGGGCGCCGAGCTTCCGGGCGCCGTGCAGGAACGAGAGCTCGACGAGGAAGGAGAAGGCGACGAGCTCCGCGCCCTGCCGCGCCACGAGGCGCCCCACCGCGTCGGCGGTGCCGCCGGTCGCGAGCACGTCGTCGAGGACGAGCACCCGCTCGCCCGGGCCGACCGCGTCCACGTGCAGCTCGAGAACGTTCTCGCCGTATTCGAGGGCGTAGGCCTCGCGGATGGTCTGCCAGGGAAGCTTGCCCGGCTTGCGGGCGATGGTGAGGCCGGCGCCGAGCGCGTAGGCCACGGGGGCGGCGAACAGGAAGCCGCGCGACTCGATCCCCACCACCTTGGAGATGCGCTCCCCCCTCCACCGCTCGACGAACGCGTCGATCACCGTCCGGAAGGTGACGGGGTCGGCGAGGACGGGGGTGATGTCCTTGAAGACGATGCCAGGCTTCGGGAAGTCCGGGACGTCGCGAATGCGTGCGCGCACGGCATCCATGCGGCGAACGTATCACGGAAGGTAGAGGAGGGGATTCCGCGGGCGCGTGCCGTCGCGAACCTCGAAGTGAAGCTGCGCGCTGTCGGTCCCGCCGCTCTTCCCCACCCTGGCGATGACGTCGCCGCGCCGGACCTTCGCGCCGTCGGCCACGGCGACGTCCGCGAGGTGGGCGTAGATGGTGAGGAGGCCGCCGGGGTGCCGGAGGATGACGAGGCGGCCGTAGCCGGCCTGCGTGCCGGTCCAGAGCACGACCCCGTCCGCGGCGGCCGCGACCGGCGTGCCCTCCGGTGCCGCGAGGTCGATCCCGTCGTGGCGCTCGCCATCGCGCACGCCGAAGCGAGCGGTGAGCGCGCCCTGCACCGGCCAGGCGAGCCCTCCCGGGCCCGGCGCGTGCGAGGGCGCCGCGGCCTGGGAGGCTGGCTGCTGGGCAGGGGAGGGAGGGACGGCCGGGGGCAGCGGAGCCGCGGGCTTCACCACGCGAGGCGGGAGGGCGGCCTCGGGAGGCTCGGCCTCCGCCGGCGCGGCCGATCCCGGCGCCGGAGGCACCTCCACGACGCGCGTCGCGCCCGGCACGAACAGCTCCATGCCCGCAGGCACCGCGCGCGGATCGGAGATGCCGTTCGTCTCCATGAGGTCGGCCGGCGTGATGCCGTAGGCCCGGGCGATGCGCCAGAGCGTCTCGCCCTTCTTCACCACGTGGACGACGCCCGGGATCGCCCGCTCGCCGCCCCGCACGTCCCGCACCTCCGTGGGCAGCGCCTCGGGCGACGGCTTCACAGTGCTGCGCGGCGCAGGGCACGCGGTGAGGAGCGCCAGCGCGAGACCGCAATTCCAGGAGGAGAGGCCGCGGCGGCTCACGCCGCCGGCTCCTTGTCGAACCCGGGCACGGCCAGGCTGCGCAGCGTCTCCAGCACCGCGTCGTGCGTTCCGTCGAGGTGGAGCGGCGTCACCGCCACCAGCCGATCGCGCAGCACCGTGTTGCAGTCCGAGCCGGGGATGTCCTCGTTCACCGGCCCGCCCTCGCCTCCGATCCAGTAGTAGCGCCGCCCGCGCGGGTCGAGCTTCTCCACCACGTCGTTGCCGTAGGTACGCCGGCCGAGGCGCGTGAAGCGGTAGCCGCGCACGGGGCCCGCCGGCACGTTCACGTTGAGGAGGAGCGGCGCGGGTGGCCGCGACACCACCATCGTGCGGGCCAGCGCCGCCGCGAAGCGCGCCGCGTGGCGGAAGTCGTGGGGGGGCGGGGTGGCGAGCGAGATGGCCACGGCATGCACGCCCAGGAGCGCGGCCTCCATCGCAGCGGCCACGGTGCCCGAGTAGAGGACGTCGTTCGCGAGGTTGGGCCCGTGGTTCACGCCGGACACCACGACGTCGGGGCGGTGCTCGCGCATGAGGAGGTTGAGCGCCATGTAGACCGCGTCGGTGGGCGTGCCGTCCACCGCGAACCATCGCGGCGCCACCTCGGTCATCCGGAGCGGGCGGTGGAGCGAGATGGCGTGGGAGGAGGCGCTCTGCTCGCGGTCGGGCGCCACCACCCACACCTCGTGCCCCTCGAACGCGTCGGCCAGCGCCCGGATTCCCGCCGCGTGGACCCCGTCGTCGTTCGAGAGCAGCACGCGCACGCGGCGAAGTGTACCCACGGGCGGGGCGGCCCGCCATGGCGGGCATCGCGCCGCGCCCGGGCTGCCGAGGCGACGTTAGGATGTCGGCGAGGAGGATCTCGCATGGCGTTCACGATCTGGTCTCCGGCCTTCCACGACGGTGCCGAGATCCCGGCCCGCCACACGTGCCAGGGCGACGACGTGTCCCCCGCCCTCTCGTGGAGCGGCGTCCCCGACCGCGCCCGCAGCCTCGCCCTCGTGGTGGACGATCCCGACGCGCCCGACCCGCGCGCGCCCACCACGGTCTGGGTCCACTGGGTGCTCTACGACATGCCGGCCTCGACGACCGGCCTTCCCGAGGCCGTCTCCCGCGCGGCGCTTCCCCCGGGCACGCGCGAGGGCCTGAACGACTGGCGCCGCACGGGCTGGGGCGGGCCCTGTCCGCCGATCGGGCGGCACCGCTACTTCTTCAAGCTCCTCGCCCTCGACGCGGCGCTCGGCGACCTGCGCTCGCCGGCGAAGGCGTCGCTGCTCGCGGCAGCGAAGGGCCACGTCGTCGCCGAGGCGCAGCTCGTGGGGACGTACGAGAAGCGGCGGTGAGCGGGCGCCACCGCAGACCGCCCGTCCCGCGAGATCGACCTACACGAGGTGCCGCCCGAGCCCGTTCACCGGCGTCGGGTGCTCGGCCGCGATCCAGCTCGCCGTCTCGAGCTTGAGCGCGTCCTCGTGCGTCCCGCCCCGCATCAGGATCCACGGCTCGCGCGCCAGCTCGGCGTCCACGTAGAGGGGCAGGCCAAACACGCCGAGCGCGGGCTCGGCGCCCACCTCGCAGGGCGCGAATCGGCCTTCGAACGCGGTCTCGGGCGCGAGCAGCGCCGTGCGCGCTCCCGTGGCGACGCGCAGCGCCTCCACGTCCACGCGCTGCGACGCCGACACCACCGCGAGGGCCAGGCGCCCGTCCAGGCTCACCACCACCGGCTTCGCCAGCCGGTCGCCCGGGACGTGCTCCACGTGCGCCAGGCGCTGGGCAGCGACCGCGCGCGGATGGACGGTGTGCTCGAATGGTAACTGGTGCTCCTTCAAGTACCGGTCGACGCGCTCGGGGATCATCACGGCACCTCCAGGGGCAATGCCTCTGCGTGGCACCCCCATCGAAGGCCTCCGGAACGCCGGGCGCAAGGGTCCCGGGCGAGGCGCGCGCGGAAGGGCGCGGGGGGGGGCGGCCGGCGCCCGCCCTGCGGGTCAGCGCACGCCCACGAGGGCGTAGGCCATGCGGAAGGCCTCGGCCGGGAGCGCGCTCTCCCAGAAGCCCGCGAGGCGGGCGATGGCCCAGGTGCCCAGCAGCGTGGCGAGCGCCACGGCGGGCAGGGCCCAGGGCGAAAGGGCGTGCTTGCCGGGAAGCGTGAGCCCGATCGCGCCGCGCGTCGTGCAGGCGGCCACGCACTCCAGGCAGCCGGTGCACTCGGGAGACGACACACGCCCGCGCTCGTGGACCGGGATGCCGGCCGGGCAGGCGCGGGTGCAGGCGCGGCAGTCGTTGCAGGCCTCGGGGAAACGGCGCACGGCGAGGGGAGAGCCCCAGCTCGCGAGGCCGAGGAGCGCGCCGTAAGGGCAGAGCCAGCGGCACCAGGCGCCTTTCACCACGAGCGAAAGTCCCGCGAGTGCGGCCAGCACCGCGAGCGTGGTCGCCGACGGGGCGACGAAGAAGGCCAGCATCTTCGCGTCCGCCGCGGCGTTGTACGGAGCGTGCAGGAACGCCTCGATCCCCTCGAGCGGCATCGCGGCCACGGTCCAGGCGAAGAAGCCGAGGAGGAGGTACTTCGTGGCCGTGAGCGGCAGATCGATCCAGCCCGGGACGGTGGGCCACCGCCGCCTCCACAGCGTGCGGGTCGCCAGCCATTCGAGGCCGCGCGAGATGGCGCCCACCGGGCAGACCCAGGCGCAGAACGCCTTCCGCGCGAGGAGCGCCGAGAGGATCGCGGCCACGAGCACGGTGAGGCCGGCCGGGTGGATCTCGTCCCAGTAGCGCGTGAGCAGGAACCGCTTCAGCGCGAGGAGCGCGGAGATGGGCAGGAACGCCTCGACGACCGGGGGGCGCTGAGCCGTGATGGGCCCCTCCGAGATCGCCTGCGAGACGAAGCGCGCGAACTCGAGCCCGGCGACGAGCAGGAACGCCGCGTACAGCCCCTGCACGACCCAGCGGGCGCTGGGGACGCCGGGTGCGAGGCCTCCCCTCGCGACCGGCGCTCGGAGCGCCTCGGCCGGTTCCTGGATCACGGTGAGGGGCGCGGGCGAGTTCACGCGGTCGGGCACCCTAGTCGTTTTCGGGCAGCGGGCGCAACCCTGCGGGCGCGCAAGGTTTTCCAGGCGGCGAACGTTCGCTGACCCCGGCCGCCCAGACGACCTCGCTGCTCGGAAACCTCGCCTCTCAGAAGACCTCGGCCTCGCCCTCCGCCGGCGACGTCCCGCGGCGGGCCGCGGCGACGCCGTCCCACGTGTAGATCGCGAGCGCGCCCCAGATGCAGCCGAACGCGATGGCCTGCGGCCGGCCGAACGGCTCGCCGTAGACGAGCACCGCGAGGAGGAACTGCCCCGTGGGCGCGAGGTACTGCACGATGCCCATCGTCGAGAGCTTGAGGCGCCGCAGCGCGTTCCCGAAGGCGAGGAGCGGCAGCGACGTGATCGCGCCGGCGAGGGCGAGCAGGACGGTCTCGCGGGTGCTCCGGCCGAACGCGCCCGTGCCCTCGTGCGCGAGCCAGCCCAGCCAGCCGAGCGCGAGCGGGGCGAGGATCGCCGTCTCGGCGAAGAGCCCGCCCACCGGCTCGACGTCGGCGCGCTTGCGCACCAGCCCGTAGAGCCCGAAGGTGCAGGCGAGGACGAGCGCGATCCAGGGTACCTGCCGGGTCGCCACGACGAGCGCGGCGACGCCCGTGCCCGCGAGCGCGAACGCGAGCTTCTGCCAGGGCCGCAGCGTCTCCTTCAGGATGGCGACGCCGAGGGCCACGTTGACGAGCGGGTTCACGAAGTAGCCGAGGCTCGCCTCGAGCACGCGGCCGTTCTGGACCGCCCAGATGTAGAGCAGCCAGTTGAAGGCGATGAGCGCCGTCGTGGCGACGAGCGCCCGCGGCTCGAAGTGGCGCAGGCGGAGGAACCCCTCGCGGCCGCGGGCGATGGCGATCCCGGCGCCGAGCAGGAGCGCCGAGTTCGCCACGCGGTGCGCGAGGATCTCGACCGCTCCCACGCCGGCGAGGGACTTGAAGTAGAGCGGGAGGGCGCCCCAGGCCGTGTAGGCGAAGACGGCCGAGGCGAGCCCGGCCGCGCGACGCTCGCGTTCCAGGAGGGAGCCCATGGAGCGGATGAACCTAACCGGCCCGGGGAGGTGCGGCAGCCCCGCGCAGCAGCACCGCGCACCAGCCCCGCGAACCGGGGGAGCGATACACTGGGTTCATGGCCGCCGCCGACTGGAAGCGGATCTGCTGCCCGGTGGACTTCTCCGATGCGTCCCGCGCCGCGCTGGAGGTGGCGGCCGACCTCGCACGGAAGAACGGTGCGAGCCTCACGCTCTTCCACGCCTACCCCATCCCCGGCTACACGCTGCCCGACGGCTCGGTGGTGGCGAGCCCGACGATGATGCAGGAGCTCGCGGGGGCGGCCGACAGGCACCTCGCAGAGTGGCAGGCCGACGCCGAGCGCATGGGGGCCTCGCCGGTCTCGGCCGAGAAGGTGGTCGGCGAGCCCGCGCGCGAGATCGTGTCCTTCGCGCAGTCGAGCGGCGCGGACCTCGTGGTGATGGGCACGCACGGCCGGTCCGGGCTGGAGCACGCGTTGCTCGGGTCGGTCACCGAGCGCGTCATCCGCAAGGTGCAGTGCGCCGTCCTCACGGTCCGCCCCCGGGGCTGATCCCGCGCCGCGCGGCCTTGACCGCGGTCACCTTTCGCCCGATTGGGCTGGCGACCCCCGCGAGGGACGGGTTAGGTTCGCGGGGAGGATCTTCGTCATGCCCGACATGGTCACCGAGTACATGGGTCTCGCGCTGCCGAGCCCGCTCGTGCTCGCCAGCTCCGCCCTCTCGAACCGCATCGAGAACCTCGAGGCGGCCGAGGGGCACGGCGCGGGCGCGGTCGTGCTCCGCTCCCTGTTCGAGGAGCAGCTCGAGGCCGAGAACACGGCGCTCGAGGAGGAGCTCGCCCGCGGCAGCGAGTCGAATCCCGAGGCGCGCACCTACTTCCCGCCGCAGCGGGTCGGGCCGCACGAGTACCTCTCCCTCGTCGAGCGCGCCAAGCGGGCGCTCGCCATCCCGGTCATCGCCTCGCTCAACTGCTCCGAGCCGGGCAGCTGGACGCGCTACGCCGGCGAGATCGAGGAGGCCGGCGCGGACGCGCTGGAGGTGAACCTCTACGCGGTCGAGGCCGACGCCGAGCGCTCCGCCGCCGACGTCGAGAAGCGCTACCTCGACATCGTCGAGTCGATCCGCGAGACGGTGCGCATTCCGGTGGCGGTGAAGCTCTCCCCCTACTTCACCTCGCTCGCCCACTTCGCCGCCCGGCTCGACCGCGCGGGCGTCAACGGCCTCGTGCTCTTCAACCGCTTCCTCCAGCCGGACATCTCGCTCGAGAAGATGGCCGCGCAGCCGAGCATGACCCTCTCCGGCTCCTCCGAGTCGCTCCTGCCGCTGCGCTGGATCGGCATCCTGCACGGCCGGGTGCGGGCCCACCTCGCCGCCAGCACCGGCGTGTACGACGCGCAGGGCGTCCTGAAGCAGATCCTGGCCGGCGCGCAGGTGGTGCAGCTCGCCTCCGCGCTCATGAAGAACGGCGTCCCTCACCTCGTGAAGGTGCTCGCCGGCATGGAGGAGTGGCTCGACCGGCGCGGCGTCTCCTCGCTCGACGAGTTGCGCGGCTCGCTGTCGCAGAAGGCCGTGGAGGATCCGGGCGCCTTCGAGCGCGCCCAGTACGTGCACCTCATCCTCTCGCAGAACGTCTGACCGTGGCCCCGCCCGGGGAATCCCCCCGCGGTGCCTGGCGCTCGTTCGGCGCCGGGTTCCGCTTCGCCTGGGACGGCCTCACCGCGGGCGCCCGCCGCCAGAGGAACCTGCGCGTCCAGCTCGCCTGCGGCGTGCTCGCCTCCGCGCTCGCCGCGCTGGGCCCGCTCGCCCCGGCGGAGCGGGCACTGCTCCTCGCGTCGGTCGCGGTGGTGATCGCGCTCGAGGCGCTCAACACGGCCGTCGAGGCGGCGGTGGACCTCGGCTCGGCTGGCCTCGACGAGCGGGCCCGGCTCGCGAAGGACGCCGCTGCGGGAGCCGTGCTCGTCGCCTCCGCCGGAGCGGTGCTGGTGCTCCTCGCGCTCGCGCTCCCGCGCACGGTGCACCTCGCCCGGACGCTCGGTGCCAAACCGGCGGGCGTCGCGGGTGCGCTCGTCGCGGCGGCGGCCGCGGGCCTCATGCCCTGGCGCGCCGGCACGTCGCTCGCGAGGGACGCCGCGCTCGCGCT
>Ga0335085_10016229_pt1 | contig 10772 bp, 4 predicted proteins | sample Lox_Sample_45_FD_206712 | JGI IMG/M metagenome (GOLD analysis project Ga0335085, IMG submission 206712) | Soil microbial communities from Loxahatchee National Wildlife Refuge, Florida, United States - Lox_Sample_4.5 | ecosystem: Environmental > Terrestrial > Soil > Wetlands | place: USA: Florida... | reverse complement strand
GGCGCAGTTCGCCACAGCTCCCACCGGGGGAGTCACTCCGCAGACATTCGAATATCTCGACCCCAGCACCGACATCGACCTCCGAAGCGACCAGGTGCAGGCTCGCGCCGACGGCAAACTGGTATATAGCGGACTATCCCTCCTACAGAGCACGCAGCAGCCCACGTCGGTCTTGGGATCTTCTACCGGCGAACCGAATCTCATGTTTTCGATCCCGGGAACGCCGGTGATTCTCAGCACGCTCCTGGTGGAAGTGAACGAAGGTTCAGGATGGGTAAGCTGGGACCGCCGCGAGAGTCTGTTGTACGACACGGCGGCGGATGGAAGTATCTCCCTCTCCGCCTCCGATGCCCGCGACTACTATGTGCAGTTCGATGAGAACGACGTTGCCTGGGTGGTATTCGGCGACGGCACGTACGGACGCCGCCCTCCGGTGGGAGTCAACAACATTCGCGCGACTTACCGGCTCGGCGGAGGCAGTGCGGGGAACGTTCCCGCCAATTCCATTACCGTCGCCAATACCACGATTCCCCTGCTGGATTCGGTAACGAATCCGGCGCCCGCCGCGGGCGGAGCGGATCACGAGGATATCAGTCACGCGGTGGCATTCGGTCCGCTGGCGTTTCGGTCCGGGCAGCGCGCAGTCACCTTGAACGATTACGTCGCCCTCGCGCAGCAGGCGGGCGGCGTGGCGAAAGTGCGCGGACAGGCGCCCAACTGGAACACCATCGAACTGTACGTGGCGCCCCAGGGCGATTCACTCAGTCCCGTGCCCGAGCAACTGCGGCGGAGCCTCATTTCGTACTTCGAAGACAAGCGCATGGCGGGGACGTTTGTCGAGATCCTGGACGCCACCGCGGTGCCCATCGATATCAGTATCGAACTGGTATACGACAAGCGCTATCGTCCCGACGCGGTCCGGCAGGCCGCCGAAAGCGCCGTGCAGGATCTGTTGGCATTCGCCAACGTGGATTTCGCGCAGCCCCTCTACCTGAGCGACGTGTATGGCAAAGTAGAAGCGCTGGCCGGAGTCACCGCGATGACGGTCCTGCGCTTTCGCAGAGAGGACAGTGCCGCCGCGGCGTTGACGGCCCCGCTGCCGGCGCTGACCATCTCGCAACTGGCGGCGCAACTGCCGGGCATCGACGTAAACGCGTTGATCCAGCGAGCGCTCCAGATTGACGTCGCCACCGATGGACGGATCGAGATACAGGAGTTCGAAATTCCCGTGCTGGGCAATCTGGACATCACCCTGGTGGAGTCTACGTAATGACAGTGAGCGGCTTTACGGCATCGTCGGACATTGTCGGAAGGCGCGTGCGCATCTGCTGGGAGTTTGTCCCGGGAGACAGCGAGACGCTGGCCGACGCTCCCCCGGTGACCCTTCGCCGCAAGCGCAGCGACTTCGATTTTCCGGGACCTGCGACGCCCGATCCATATCTGGTTTACGACAGCACCACCTTCCCGCCGGCTCCCGGAGGCGGAATCTCGGTGACCGATCTGGCTTCGTGGGAAGGGAACACCAACGGGTTGCGCACGGTCTACGAACCGGTGAGCGTGGCCGTTGCCGTGGGTGGACGCAACATCGAGATACTCCGGCGCACCACCGCGACGCAATACGATTCGAACGGGCTGGCAGTCTCCCAGCGGGTGGAGATTCTGGAGACAGGCAAGGCGCCCGGCGACCTGCAGCCGAACACGGTTTATTACTACCAGCTCTTCAGCCTCAATCTTCCGCAAACAGGAGACGACGCCAAGCCGTACCGCAGTTCGGCCATGGTGACCGATAGCTACGGCCTCAACCGCATGCTGTACAACTCGCTGCCGGAAGTGTACCGGCGGCACGACGTGCAGACGCGGCCGGCTACCACGGGCAGCACTTCGGTCCCCGAACTTTCCACCGCCTCCGGTCAACTCCGCCGCTTCATCGACTTGTTTGGGATCTCGCTCGATTCGATTCGTGGAACTGCCGAGGGCCTGCGGACGCTCCATGACGTCGATCGCGTAGACGCCCGCTTTCTGCCCTCGATTGCGCAATGGATCGGTTGGGAGCTGAGCGTGGATTCTGAGATCCCGCTGCGGCGTAACGAAATCAAGGCCGCGCCGCGCCTGTATCGCCTGGTGGGCACCATTCCCGGCCTGCGGGCGCTGGTGAGTCAGTATACCGGCTGGTTCACGCAGGTCTCCGAATTCGCTCAAAACCTGGCGCTCAGCAACCGGCCCGCGCAGCAGAACCTGTTTGCGATTGCTCCCTCGGCGGACGGAGTGCATTGGTTCGGCGTCAACGATGCCGCGGAGATTCTCGGTTTCGGAGCCGCGAACCAGAACGCAGCAGGGAGCACGGGGGTCGCCGCCACGCTTACGGGTACCGTTGCCGAGCCTTTCGCGTTGCGCCCGGGCATGAGCCTGACACTCTCTGTGGACGGCCTTCCGCCGGAGGCGGTCCGGTTCGGCATGGCCGACTTCGTTGACCCGGCGCACGCTACGGCGGCGGAGGTAGCCGCCGCTATGCAGCGCAATCTGCCCGAAGTCACAGTGACTGCGGCGGCCGGCCGCATCGTCCTCACCTCGGATTCGGCGGGCGATTCCTCCTCTCTCGCCATCGTGCCGGAACCTGCCAGCCTCATCTCGCTGGACAGCGCGCCCGCCGGGCGGCTGAGCCCTCATACTGACTCACTGGGTCGCGCGCGCATTTTTTACGAGGCGTGGGAAACGCCTTCCATGCCGGAGTTGGACGTGCCGGACGCGGTTCTGAATGCCGCCGGCGATGCCGGTAATTATGTTCTGCGCCGCGTGAAATACAAGACGCTGGTGCACGGCGTATGGCGTGACTCCCACGCGATTTTCGCGCAGAGCGTGACTCCGGAAGGCGATCCGGCCGCGGTCGCTCTTCCCGATGGGCGGACGCTGGCGGTGTGGGTGGACGATCCGCTTACCGCGAGCGCGCGCCTGCGTTTCGCATTCGGCATGTCTCGCCCGCTGATCCCGGCGCGACTGGTGGGCAACCTGCGCGAGCCGTTCGCACTCAAGGACACCACGGTGATGACGCTCACCGGCGACTTTGCGGGGACCGACAAGTTCACAGTGATCGCGGCCAACTATGCCAACGTCTCCAGAGCCACGGCACTGGAAGTGGTCACCGCGATGAACGCGCAGTTCAGCAATGCGGTGGCCTTCGTCGAGAAGAACGGCGCCATCCGAATCGAAACGAAAACCGGCGGCGACCTGGCGCGCATCGCGGTGGATTTGAGCAAGTCCACCACGGCGCGGGCCCTCGGCTTCACCGGCAGCAACGCGGTGGGAACCCCGGGTTCCTGGGATGAGCAGATGGATTGGTCTGCCGCGCTTGAGGTGATGCCGGAGCCGCCGGGACGCATTGCGGACACAGCGGCGGTCAACGACCCGGCCGGCGGAGTGCGCCTGGCCTACGCCTGTTGGAGCGCCGGAGTCTGGCGCATCGAGACTCTCCACTGGGACGACCGGACGCTGGTGGCGACCGCGAACGGGCTGTTCCTGCGCGCCGGAACCAATCCCTGGACCGCGGTGGTGGGGCTGCCTTCGAACGACGTTCGCGGCGTGGCGGCGGACGCCAACGGCATCGTGTGGATCGCTACGGCGGCCGGGGCGGCGCAGAGGAATCCGGATGGGACGGTGACGGCGCTGGGCGCGGGGATGCCTTCTCCGGACGTGCGCGGCGTGACCGTCGCCGGCGACGGGACGGTGTGGTTCTCCACCGCCGGCGGCATCGGGATCCGCAACCTGGATGGAACCGTGACCGTCGTGACGAAGGCGGGCGGACTGCCCAGCAATGATGTGCGGTCCGTCACGGTCACGCGCGCTGGGAATGCCTGGATAGCCACCGCGGCAGGCCTGGCGCGGCGTGCCGCTGGAGGGGCCATCACAGTGTTCGGAATTGCCGATGGGTTGCCCTCGCTCGATGTACGGGGCATCGCCCAGGGTCCCGGCGGCGTCCTCTATGTGGCGACCGGCGCGGGCCTCGCGGCCGGGAAGACCACGGGTGCGTTTCATGCGCTGAGCAGCGATGACGTGCGAGCCGTCGCAGTGAGCGCGGACGGCACAACGGTTTGGACGGCCACGGCAAACGGCGCAAAAAGCCTGACCGCCGGAGTGTGGACCACGTTCGACGCCACCATCGGCCTCGTCAGCAACGACGTGCGCACAGTGTCGATTGCCGCGGACGGCACGGTGTGGGTCGGCACCGCGGCCGGTGTGAACACCATTCAAGCCGGCGGAACCATTGCCACCGTAAGCGTGACCGGAGGAGCGAATCCCGCGGCGCAATCGATCCAGATGGGCTGGTCGGCGCCGCTGGAACTGGCCGCGGCCGCGGGTTCGAACCGCGAGCCCCATCTGGCGATCGATCAGAACCAGCGCACATGGCTGGTCTGGTCGCAATTAATGGATGCAGGCGATCCGCAGGAGTCCTGGGCCCTGCACTACCGCATTTTCGATCCAGTGGCGCACCTGTGGGGGGCGGACAAATTGTTGACTGCGCCTCCGGCGGGCGGAAGATCCTCGGACCGCGCGCCGGGAGCCATGGCGATTGCCGGCGGCATGCGCGTCTTTTTTTCGTCCGATCGTACGGGCGGATTCGACCTCTGGAGCGTGGATGTGACGCTGGCCGAAGCCATCTCGGCTCTGGCGCCGGTGGCCCAGAGCGAGGCGGCCAATAACTGCCCCGCGCCGCTGGCCATAGGCGGGTCCGCCTGGGTGCTGTTTCGCAGCGACCGCAATTTCGCGCTCTCGCAAGCAGGCTCCGTGAGTCCGCAAGTGAGTCAACCGGTTCCCGACAATGGAACCGTGCGGCGGTTTGCGGGAACGGTGACGGCATCGCCCAGCGACCTGCCGCGCATGCGCACGCGGCGCACATTCGGTGACCTGTTGACTTACACGCCCAACCGTCCGGACGGCGCCGGCACTCTCACCGAGGACGAGTTGTACACCCGCGGCACCGTGGGCTTGTACGTCGGCCGCGCCGCCGGCGGGAGCGCGCTGACCCAGACCGAGGCGGCTCGCCTGCACGATTTTCTGCGGCAGTTCATTCCGGTGAATCTGCGCGCCCTGGTGATCGTGGTGGCGCCGGCAGATGTCGAAACGGTATACGGTGCCGGCGTGGATATCGCCGAGCAGTTCACAGACGTGTACCCGTTTGCCGAAGCGATGGGCCCCCTCGCCGATAACGCGGCCGCGGCCATGCCGCAGGTCACGATACTGCAATCCAACGATAAGAGCAGCCTTTCGGCCGACGTAGCAAGTCTGACCACCCTGCAAAAACGGACGTATTTCCCGCCAATCCAATGAGAGGAGCAGCGATGACGAACATAGAAAAACCGGCAGAGGGGCTTCACGGAATGTACCGTGACATTCTTTACGACCGTGGCGGCCGCGTGGTGTGGGATCGCGGCTGGAAAACCAACGCCATCGTCGGAGACTGCCGCAAGCTGCTGGCAACCTTCATGGGCGGGACGCCGCCCAGTCTGGGAATACAAGGTCTGCGCGTGGGCATGGGACTGGATTCCTGGGACACCACGGGCACGCCTCCGGCCACCGCGTCGCAGGCGGCGCTGGTAGACGCCAATTCGTTCAAAGTGCTGCCGGCCAACCTGCAAATTGATTTTCTGGATGGCGGCACAGTGAGTCCGAATCCCACCAGCCGGCTGCAGATTGTGGCCACCCTGGGACCGCACGTCCCTTCCTGGCCCGACGGCAACCACGTCACCAGCAACCTGCGGGAATTCGGCCTCATCGGTTCGCTGAAGGGCGCCGAGACGCTGATCAACTATGTGACTCATCCGGTGATTGTGAAGGATCCGCTGAGCACGTTAACGCGGACTATCTGGCTGACGTTTTGAGGAGAATTTATGGCTCTGATCACTAACAGCACGTTTGACCCACTAAAGACGCGATGCAATGTCCGATTGCAGCAGGGCGTGCCGATTGTGGATGCCGATGTGAACGAACTCGATGACGTGCGCAAGTTCGAGATGCGCGCCTACCTGAAGTGGTTCGTGGGCGACGGGATTCCGGAAGGCAGCGACGGGTTCCGCATCGATGCCATCGCCACGCCCACCGCGGACGATTTCATCATTCGCGCCGGAAATACGCCCGCGGTGGTGGGAACCAGCAACTATGACATCGGCCTGCGCAACACCGGGCGCGCCATCGTAGACGGGCTCGACGTCATGATCCAGCAGGATGTGAATTTCAAGTCGCAAAAGTTGTTCGGCGCGGCCGGACCGGGTGGCATACCGGCCATTCAGCCGATTCCGGTGATCGCCGGCAGTGTGCTCATCTACCTGGACATTTGGGAGCGGCTGGTGAAGGCGGCGGAAGACGCCACCCAGATCCTGACGGGCGTCGGAGTGGAAAGCTGCGCCCGCATGGTGCGCGAATGGTGCGTGCGCGCGCGCCAGGGCACTACCGTGCCCGGGCCGGCCGACCCGGATTTCCTGGCCGGCCACAGCACTTATCCGCTGGCGCTGCTCAATCGAAAGTTATCCGCCCCTGCCGTTGCGGCCAACATCCAACCGGCGGACTTGAGTGACTCGCGCCATAAACGTCTGACCACCGCATCGCTGGAAACCCGGCTGCAGGTGCTGGAAAAGCTGGTGCTGATTCCCGCTTTTGGACCGGTTGGCAAACAGCTCAATCCCAAAAGCTCCATGGCGGGGGCCGCGATCGATGTGCTGGGCAAGAACTTCAATGTGGGAACTCCGGTGGTGACCATTGGCGGCCTGACCGCCGCCCTGTCCGGAACGTTTACAGCCACTGACGTGAAGGTGATCGTGCCCGCTCTGGCCGCCGGAAGTTACCCCGTGACCATCAAGACCGACGGCGGCGGACCGGTTACCGCCGACGACCTCTTCACCGTGGTCAGCTTCGCGCCCACCTTCGACGCGGTGACGCCGCTTACTCCTGCGACCCTGCCGGCCGGTTCCGCCACGCTCGTGGTTCTCAAAGGCACCAATTTCGACCAGGCTGGCCTGCAGGTATCGTTCGGAGCGACGCTCGCGGCAGTCAGTACCTCGAGCGCCACCCAGATTTCAGTGAAACTGCCCAACATTCCCGCGGGCTCCTACACGGTGTCCGTCACTACTACAGCCGGCTCCGCAAACAGCCCGGTACCATTCGTTGTCACTTAAGGAGAGAAGCAGATGCCCACTTTTGACGTGTATCCTCAACCGCAAACGGCGCTGAAGACCCTGGACACCGCTCTAAACAAGGTGTGGAAGCAAGCTATCGCCGAACGGCGGAGTGCCGATACGCCCTTCAACTTTATGTATATCCGGGTCGCCATGGCAGGCACCGTACCGGCCAGCCCGGCAAATTACCCCACCCTCCAGATGCAGGCCGGCACGGGCGACCCGGTGACCGGGCCATACGATGGATCCAGCCCCGGCAGCGTGTACGACCAGCCCGGGGGAATCGGTGGCGCCGGGCAGAACGTGGGCGACGCGTACTTTTTCGGACCGGCCGCGGACGGTACCTACCTGATCAAGATTCTGCTCTATGTGCCGCCCGGAACCAACTGGAGCCTGATCATCACCAACAACGATGTCGGCAACCGGGACTTCATGTTCGTCGTAGCTTCGGACGATGGCGGCGTGGACGGCGGAGCCCGCCAGCCCTGGATCAGCGCGGACACCGCCGTGAATTTTGGCGAAGTGCTGACCAGCGATTCCGGCAATAAAAATCTGAGTATCAAGAATCAGGGCACTGGAGATCTGACCACCATCACCGGCGTCTTTTCGGGAACCGATGCGGCCAGCTTCACATTTACCCCGCCGGCGAACCCCATCGGTCCCAACACCTCCGATACGGCCCTCATTACTCTGGCTCCGGTTGCCTCCACCAAACCTTTGTCCGCCGCAGTCACGGTGAGTAGCAACGATAAGACCGTTACCAGCACGCCGGGCCACAACAATGTCGCCGCCCTGTCCGGGCAGGTGGAGCAACTGGAACTGGCGTTTCTGGTGGACGCTTCCGGCAGCATGGCGCTGGACCCTGACGGGCACGACACCAACATATCGGGAAACATCAGCCTGACGCGCTACGGGATTCTGTTGACCGCCCTGGAGGCGGCCATGAACGCTCTGGCCGTCCACGCCGCGAACAAAGGGTTCTTCGGGCTCACCATCTATCCCAACATCACCGGCTTTCCGGCGACGCCCAGTGCACCGTACGGGGGACCGTTCCCGGTACCATCGCCTTCCGCCGCGGATTTCCAGAGCGGCAAGCCGCTGGCCATCACCGCTGGCAACACCAACTCGGTTCTTACTGCGCTGCAACAACACTTCACGCGCGAGAATGGCGCGTCCACTCCCATGGGCACAGGCATCGGGGCGGCCATCGGCGACAAATTGGGCACCATACCGTGGGGCTTCTTTCAGCATGACGATACGTCCAAAAACTCCAACCGCCGCTGGCTCTTCCTGATGACCGACGGCAACCAGAATGACGGCCCCGACCCGTCGGACTTCTATGCCAGCACCGGCAGTTTTGCGGCCAAGAAAATCCGGGTCGGAGCCATCGGATACGGGACCGAAACCGCGATCACGCAACCCGTGAACAAAGCGCTGCTGACAGCCATCGCGCAGCACGGCTATCTTTCTGACAATTTGAATTACAACTTTACCGAGGCCACGGGCGATCCGTCCGACATCAACATGTTCATCAAGCCCCTCATGTACCAGGGGCTGAATTTCGACACCGTGACCGACCCCGGTGGCGTGCTGACCTCCACCAACCCTGTAGTCACCCGGCAGGTCCCCATTACCGCATACGATGAGCAACTGTCGTTCTTCGTCTCCTGGACCACCGTGAATGCGCAGCGGCTCAGGGTTCAAGTACGGACACCTCTCGGAGAACTGTTGGAAGACCCCGGAGCCGGGTACACCGTGAACACCAATCCGCGCTTCCGGATGCTGACGTTCCCCAAAGCATTCCTGGCCAATCTGCGCGATCCCGCGAATCCGCGTTTCGGCGTCTGGACCCTGATCCTGACCCTCAACCCCATCATCGAAATCGAGGCCCGCCCGGCAGCGGCAGCGGTGGCGGTCGACAGCGAAAAGTACAATTACGACGTGTTCCTCAGCAGCCGCCTCAAGCTGCAGGCGCAACTCAACCAGAAGAGCTATGCCGCGGGCGACACCATCCAGATATCCGCGCCCCTGACTCTGGATGGAACAGGTATCCCCAACGCTTCGGTGACCCTCTCCCGCGTCCTTCCCGGTGCGGGCCAGGCCAATTTTCTGGCCCGGTCCGTGCTTTCCGCCGAGGAATACAACCAGGAGGCGAAAGAGCAAAGCGCCAACCCCGATATCGATTCCACCGGAATCAAGCTGCTGGGCTTGGCGAAGAAAGGGCTGACGTTCAATCCGTTATCGTCCAGCGGCGTCATCAACATGGTGGATGCCAGTAATACCGGAGTCTACGTTGCCTCTGTAAGCAATACGTCCGTGCCGGGCACTTACTCCTTCCTGATCACCGCTGTCGGCGCGCTTCCGGACGGATCCACCTACCGCCGCGAACGGGCGCTCGATATTGAGGTGACGGTCGAGCCCGATCCAAAGTCCACATTGTTCCACGTCGATTACTCGGTGATCACCGTGGGCGGCCGGACGTTGAACCAGGCGGTGCTCACGGTGACCCCGCAGGATCGCTTCCCGAACGCCATTTTCCTCGATCCTCGGGTGGATCCCTCGCTCGCATTCACCACCACGGCGGGCAGTTTTCCGAATCCCATTGTGGACAATCATGACGGCAGTTATTCCCGCACGCTGGTGTACGCGCCGGGGGACAATCCGGTGGTCGGCGTCATCGTGGGAGGGACGGTTGCCGTTTCCAAGACTCCGGTCGTCAACCTGTCGGGCCAGCATTACATCGATCGGGTGTTTCAGTTCCGGCCGGGACGGGAAGCCGTGCCGGGCGCCAACAAGCACACCGACCCCCGCGCCTGCCTCGGCGACTTTACCACCCGGCCCACGCTGCAATTTGTTTCCCTCGGCGGCCGCGGTTCCATCGTGGTGGGATTCAAAGATCAAGCCATGGTCGGCACCGGCGGCGGCGACGACGTCACCATCTTTATCGCCCGGGACGAAGAGCCTCGTCCCTATCTGGTGGAGGCCAGCGATGACGACGACTGCGACGATTGGTACGAGATCGGGCGTTCGCCCGGTGTGACCCAGTCCTTCGGCTTGCAGCACAAGGGAAAGGTGATGAGGGCACGGGCGCTGCGCATTTCCGATTTGAGCGAGCGGATCCGCAACAACAATGGAACCCCCAGCCCTTCGCCCGGCCCAAGTATCGTGGCCGCAAGCGCACTGCGCCTGGACAAGGCGCACACCGACATTCTGGAAGCGATCGAGAACGTCTTCAAAAAGATCTTCTGATCCAGCCCTGACCTGTGTGTGACACGATAGCGCCATGACAGACGCGCCCGCCGCCGGAATGGGCGGGCGCGTCTCGTGATATACTCCCCCCATATTTCGGACTCAGGCTGTATCGTCACACAGAGGTCTTTATGCACATCTTCAACCGTCCCACAGTTATTTCGATTGCGGCAGTTGCCCTGCTTCTGCAACCGCTCGACTCCGCTCCGCCCAAAATCCCGTTGTACCAGCGGTTCCTGAGTCCGGCATCGCCACAGGAGGTGGTGGCCGCGCGCAAGGTGGATAGAGTCGCCTGGGTGGATTATGCCGAAGGCAAGCGCAACGCCTACACCGCGGCGGCGCCCCTGTTTGCGCCCGTGC
>Ga0335085_10016228_pt1 | contig 10772 bp, 7 predicted proteins | sample Lox_Sample_45_FD_206712 | JGI IMG/M metagenome (GOLD analysis project Ga0335085, IMG submission 206712) | Soil microbial communities from Loxahatchee National Wildlife Refuge, Florida, United States - Lox_Sample_4.5 | ecosystem: Environmental > Terrestrial > Soil > Wetlands | place: USA: Florida... | reverse complement strand
GGCCAGGAGTTCCTCGACGCTGAAGGGCTTGGTCAGGTAGTCGTCCGCGCCCACATGCAGGGCCGTCACCTTGTCCCGCTCGCCGCCGCGGGCGGAGACGACGATGATCCCGACGGCGGAACGCTCGCGCATCTGTCGGCACAGTTCGAAGCCGTCGGCCTCCGGGAGCATCAGATCCAGCAGCACGATGTCCGGCGCCTCGGTCTCCAGCAACTGGAGTGCGCGCGCGCCGTCGGCCGACACGATGGTGTCGAAGCCCCGTACCGACAGGTTGGACCGGATCAGGTCGACGATGTTCGGGTCGTCCTCCACCAGCAGGGCCCGCGTGATGGCCGCACTGTCGGTCATGGGTGCCCCGCTCCCTCCGGCATATCACCGGCGGTGCTGCCGTGGGGGCGCGCACCGGCCGGCCCGGCCGCTCTTCCGTTCCCGGCCGTTCTCTTGGCGGCGACATCCCTGACCGCCTGCCTGCTTGTCCTGGTGGCACCGCCCGCGCTGGTCGCGCGGCCCGCTTTCCCGTTGGTAGCCTTGGTCGTACCACCGGCCCCGTTGGCACCGTCCGCCCGCGTAGCACCGTCGGCTCGCGCAACGGCATCGCCTCGTGCGGCGCCGTTGGCGCGGTCCGGTGCCTCGACCGGCAGCCGGATCTCGAAATTGGTCCCCTTCCGCGTGCCGGCCGACTGGATCTGCCCGGCGTGCGCCGCGACGATCCCCTGCGCAATCGACAGTCCCAGGCCCGCCCCGGCGCTGGCCGAATGCCCGCGCCGCTTGGGCTCGAACGGCGCTGCGGCCAGGTCCGGCGGCAGTCCGGCGCCGTCGTCGCAGACAGCGATCACGACCTCGCCGCTCTGGCCGGGCCCGGCGGTGACGCTGACCCGGGTCCCGGGCGGGTTGTGCCGGAGCGCGTTGTCCAGCAGGTTGACGAACACCTGTTCCAGCCGGTCATGGTCCGCCCACACGGCTGGCAGGGCGGGGTGGCAGGTGACCTCCACCGTCGACGCGCCCGGCTGCGGCAGGCAGGCGACCGCCGCCTCCAGCACCAGCGCGATGTCGCACCAGTCGTGCTGCAGCCGCAGGATCCCCGACTCGATGGCGGAGAAGTCGAGCAGGTCGCCGACCAGCCGGCCCAGCCGCGCCGACTCGGCCGAGATCCGGCCCAGGAACCGGTGCTGCGAGGCGGCGTCCCAGGTCACGTCCGTCTGCAGCAGGCTGGTCGCGTAACCGCGGATGGCGGTGAGCGGCGTCCGCAGCTCGTGGCTCAGCCGGGACAGGAAGCTCCGCTGGAGTTCCTGTGACCGGCGCAGCGTGGCCGCTTCCTCGTGCGCCGCCGCCGCCGCCTCCCGCTCCAGGGCCAGCCGCAGGGAGTGCGCCGCGTCCTCCATCAGCGCCACCGCGTCCGCGGTGGCCGACCGCTTCCCCCAGGTGGCCACCAGCACCGTCGGCCCGCCTGGGGCCGGGAACGTCACCGACAGCTGCCGCTGGCCGTCGATGCTCCGCGCCCGGCCGTCGTGGTACGCGGCGGTGAGCGCCCGGGTGGCGGTTCCGGCCACCGGCTGGGACAGCCGGCCGGGATGGTACCTCCCGGCGTGGGCCCGGCTGGCCGGCGTGCCATCGGGCCCCCGGCTCAGCAGCGCCACCTCGTCGGCCTGGAGGCCGCGCCGCAGCGCCCGCAGCGCGACCTCTAGCCCCTCGGACACCGGGACGGGGCCGGCCAGTGTCTCCAGCATCTCCCGGATCGTCTCCAGCACCCGGTTGCGCGCGGTGACCTGGTCGAGCAGCCGGTCCCGCTCCACCGCGCTGGCGGCATAGCCGGCGTACACCGACACCAGGTCAAGTTCGTCCCGCTGCGGGCGGCCGGTAGCGGGCCGGAACACGGTGATCACGCCCATCAGCCCGCTCGGCCCCAGCACCGGCACCGCCCAGGAGCTGCTGATCTTGGCTTCCCTGGCCAGCAGACGGAACGGCGCCCAGGCGGCGCTGGCCCGCACGTTGTCGTCCACGACTACCTCGGCGGTCGCGGCGGCGAGCCCGACCGGGCCGCCGGCCGGGCCGTAGCCCAGCCGCGACCAGGAGGCCAGCAGCGGCGGCGGGAGCCCGAGGGAGGCGGCGCAGACCAGGGTGTCCGGGCGCTCCAGCAGGTGGATGCACAGCCGTTCGGTGCCGAGGGCAGCGCCGAGCGCGGACAGGATCAGCGACAGGCTGGACGAGGGTTCGGCCGAGGCCAGCCGGTCGGCCAGGCCGTGCAGGCGGGTCAGCTGGCGGCGGGCGGACGAGTCCACCGGCTGGCCTGATATCAGGGCGGTGACCTCGTCGGGGTGGCCGGAATCGGTGTGGACGTCGCCGACCACCTGTCCGTGGCGGAGCACCACGATGCGGTCGGCCAGCCGGAACATCTGCTCGACGTCGTGCGAGACCACCAAGATGGTGGTCCCCTGCAGCCGCAGGCTGGTGATGAGCCCCTCCACCTGGGCGGTCTCGGTGACTCCCAGGGACGCCGTGGGCTCATCCAGGATGAGCAGCTGCGGCTGCCAGCTCATCGCCCGCGCCACCGCCAGCAGCTGGCGCTGCCCGCGGGAAAGGGTACGGACGCCGCGCGAGGGGTCGTCCAGCGGGATCCCCAGGGCACGCAGGATGCCGGCCGCCGTGGCGCGCTGCCGCGTGTCGGAGAGCAGGAACCAGCGGCGCTCGCGCCCGAGCAGGATGTTCGCGGCGATGTCCAGGTTGTCGCAGAGCGCCAGATCCTGCCAGACCACCGCGAGCCCGCGCCGCAGCACCGCCGCCGGGTCGGCGGGCACCGGCCGGCCGGCCAGGAGTATGTCCCCGGCGTCGGGTGCCATGTCACCGGAAATGCAGCGCACGAGCGTGGTCTTGCCCGCCCCGTTCTCACCGGCCAGCGCCACCAGCTCGCCCGGCCGGAGGCACAGATCGACGCGGTCGAGCGCCCGCAGCGGCCCGAACCGGGCAGCGAGCCCCTGGACGGACAGCAGTGGCCTGGATCCCGCCTGCACCGGCGGCATGACACTTGCGGCCATGCCGGACATTGTGGCGCTTTTCATGGCTGTCCGGCCAGGGCACCGGGCCCGCCCGCCCCGGCCGGCGGCTGGCGACGGGCTGCTGGGGCGGGCTATTAAGCTGACGCGGAATGGCTGCCCCCTCCCGCCGGGCCGGACCGGCCGCCCGGGCCGCCGCGGCGCCTCCAGCAGGAAAAACCCAGCTGACCACCGTGCGATGGCTTGCTAAGCTTCTGGGTCCCCGACTCATCGAGGTGATGACGCATGCCTCCGGCCAGCGGGGCCGGCGACGCCGCCCCGCCGCCCAGCACCGCCCCGCCGCCCGGTGACCCGCCCGGCCCGCCAAGGTCACCCAGCCCACACGGCCCGATCGCCCGGCCCAGCCCACCCAGTTCACCCGCTTCACCCAACTCACCCGGCTCACCCGATTCACCCGGCTCACCCAGCTCACCGGCCGGCGCGCCTGGCCCGGCCGACCCCGTTCTCGCCGCCGAGCGCGACCACCTCCGCCGCTCCCGTGAGTTCCTGCGGCTGATGCGCGAGGACGTGCTGGGACTGGAGGCGATGGCGGGGGACCGGGTGTCGCAGGAGTACCTCAAGGCCGACCTTTACCACCGGGCGCAGGCCCTGCGCGACATCCCCGACGTGCCGCTGTTCTTCGGGCGGCTCGATTACGCCGGAGCCGTCGTTATGGCTGACGGGACGCTGCCGGCCGGAACCAGCCAGCCGGAAGCGGCGGCGGGGGACGGCGGCGGGAGCGGCGGGGCGGCGCTGCCGGGCGAGCGGCTGCACATCGGCCGGCGTCACGTCCATGACCGCGATGGCCACCCGGTCGTCATCGACTGGCGCGCGCCGGTGTCCCGGCCGTTCTACCGCGCCAGCGCGGCCGACCCCATGGGCCTGGTACGGCGGCGCCGGTTCGGGTTCGCCGGCGCCGAGCTGACCGCCTATGAGGACGAGGAGTTCACCGGGCCGGGAGGCGCCGCTGGCCCGGCGGCCCCGGCGGCCCCGGCGGCCCCGGCGGCCCCGGTCAGCCGCATCCTCATCGAGGAGATCGAGCGGCCCAGGTCGGGCCCGATGCGCGACATCGTCGCGACCATCCAGCCGGACCAGGACGACATCGTCCGGGCCGACGCCGACCAGAGCCTGTGCGTACAGGGTGCGCCGGGGACCGGGAAGACCGCGGTCGGGCTGCACCGGGTGGCCTACCTGCTCTACGCGTACCCGGGCCGGATGCTGCGCGGCGGCCTGCTGGTGATCGGCCCCAACCGGGCGTTCCTCTCCTACATCCGGGGCGTCCTGCCCGCGCTCGGCGAGGCCGACGTGGCCCAGCAGACCATCCCCGACCTGCTCGCCACCGTGCCCGTCCGGGCGGCCGATTCCCGGGCCGCCGCGCGGGTCAAGGGCGACGCGCGGATGGCGGAGGTGCTGCGCCGCGCGCTGTGGGCCGGGCTGAACGAGCCCGTCGAGGCGCTGGTCCTGACCCGGGGGTCGTGGCGGTGGCGGGTACCCGGCCACGAGATCGCGGAGCTGATGGCCGAGCTGCGCGAGCGCGGCGTCCGCTACGGCGCCGGGCGCACCATGCTGAGCCACCGCATCGCGCACGTGATCCTGACCCGGATGGAGGCGGCCGGGGAGGCCACCGACGACCGGACCCACGAGGCGGTGCGCCGGACGCGGCCGGTCCGCGCGGCGGTCGACGCGGCCTGGCCGGCCGCCGACCCGGTCCGCCTGGTCATGCGGCTGCTCTCCGATCCGGACCTGCTCGCCTCCGCCGCGGAGGGCGTTCTCGACCCGTCCGAGCAGGCGGCGATCCGCTGGGACCGGGCGCCCCGCGGGCCGGGCAGCGCGCGCTGGTCGGCCGCCGACGCGGTGCTCATCGACGAGGCCAGCGATCTCATCGAGCGCATCCCCAGCCTCGCCCATGTGGTGGTGGACGAGGCACAGGACCTCTCGCCGATGGAGTGCCGGGCGGTCGGCCGGCGTTGCGCCACCGGTTCGGCCACCGTGCTCGGCGACCTCGCGCAGGCCACGGCGCCGGCCGCGGAGGCGAGCTGGCCCCACCTCCTCGCCCACCTCGGCAAGCCGGAGGCCGGGCTGCAGGTGCTCGACACCGGCTACCGGGTGCCGCGGCAGATCCTCGACTTCGCCAGCCTGCTCCTGCCCGCCCTGGCACCGGGCCTGGCGCCGGCCCGGTCGCTGCGGCAGGACCCGGGCAGCCTGACGGTCACGCCGGTCCCGCCCCGGGCGCTGCCCGGGCTCCTGGCCAGCGCCTGCGAGCAGGCCCTCGCCCGGCCCGGCTCGGCCGCGGTGATCGCCTCCGATGAGCAGGTCCCGGCGCTGCACCGGGCGCTCGGCGTGGCGGGCATCGGCCACCAGGTGCTCGACGGCGCCGACGCGGACGGGCGGCTCATCCTGCTGCCCGTCACGCTGGCCAAGGGACTGGAGTTCGACGACGTGATCGTGGTCGAGCCGGCCCGGATCGCCGCGCAGCCGCGCGGCCTGCACCGCCTCTACGTCGCGCTCACCCGGGCGGTGTCCCGGCTGACGGTGCTGCACGCCAAGCCGCTCCCCGGGCCGCTGAGGTAGGCGCCCGGGCGGCGCGCCCGGCGGTGTATCAGTCGCGTGGCTCCGGGCTCCGTTCTACAGGAGCAACGTGGCCGGGAGGCGGATAACCCGATGGCACCCGTAACGCGGCTGGAGCGCGACAGCACGCTCCCGCTGAGCACCGCGGCCCTGCGGCGGCTCGAACGGCTCGCCGGCCCCCTGGCCGAACGAGGCATGAACGTGACCCTCGTCGCCCCGTACAGCCGCGTCCCGCGGCTGCAGGTCGCCCACCCCGCGGCCGACGGCGCGACCGTGGACATCTACGCCTCGCGCGGCCGGGACGGCAACTGGTGGTTCTGGTGGTCATGGGCCGAGCGGATCGCCACGGACGGCAACCTGGAGGCCGCGGCGGCCGCCATCGAGCAGGCGCTCACGCGGCCCGCCTGAGGGCGGCCGCGGGCCCACGCCGGTGGCCGCCGGAGGTATGCGGGTGGCCGCCGGAGGTATCAGGCGCCCGGGGTGGCTGGCCCGGATGGCGCCGGGGCCGGTGCGGCCCGGGCGGGCTGGCTGGCCCCCGGGCCGGAGGGGACCGGGCCGGGCGCGGGTGCCTCCAGCCCCGGGAAGGCGAGGGTCCGGCCGCGCCAGCCGGCGGCGCGCAGCGCGGCGGACTCCAGCGACCGCGCCCCGAACAGCCGCAGCCGGGCCTCGCTGAGCGCGACCACGCCGAGATAGGCGGTGGCCACCCGGTCCTCCAGGAACGCCGCCAGCATGACGGCGGCCCGGCTGCCGTGGACCGGGAACGGGAGCCGGTAGGCGGGCGCCGCCGCCACCGGCCGGGCCCCGAGGGCGGTGATCATGGCGGACAGCGTGTCCCGGGCGGCCTGGTGGATCTCCCAGTCCCGCGCCGCCGCCTTCTGCCTGGCCCCGGACAGGTGCGCCCCGGCGACCCCGTAACCGTAGACCGCCGCGTGCTCGGCGGCCAGCGCCGCCTGCAGCGCCGAGGCGGCCGCCGCCGGTGCGGCCGGCCGTCTCGCCGCCTGCCCGGCCCCGCGGGCGGCCGGCCCGGCCACGGCCGGGGGGATGGAGGCGCTCATCCGGCCCGCCGGCCCGGCCCGAGCAGCAGCGCGTGGGTCGCCTCCGAGGCCGCGATGCTGGCCAGCAGCTGGGCCAGCGAGGGCGGGGCGGCCGTGAGCTTGCCCAGCAGCGTCTGTGCGGCGGCCTGCTCGGCGTGCCGCAGGTAGGCGCGGGCCGCGGCGGGGGTGCCCGACACCCGCAGCCCGGCCGGGGAGGCGGCCACGGCGGGCGAGCGCCCCGGACGGCTGGCCGGGTTCGGCTCGATCAGCCGTGCCCGCAGCCGGGCCAGGTGCTCGCGGTGCTGCTCGAGCAGCGGGCCCAGCGGGCCCGCCAGGGCGGGCACGGCGGCCAGGACGGCGTGGTACCGGGAGATCATGAGCGTCTCCCCGTCGATCGCATCGCGTACCACCGCGACGTCGGGCTGCTGCCGCGGCGGGGTACCGAGCGCGCCGATGCCCTTGCAGCCGGTGGCGACCAGCGGCAGCGACACCGCAGCGGCCAGCACGCCACGCCGCGTCGCCTCCCGGACCACTCGCCCGCCTCCGTCCTCGTGCCCGTTGCCCTCGTGCCCGCTGGCGTCCCGCCCGCTGCCGTCTTGACGACGCCGGTGCCGCACCGCGCCGTGGCCGACGGTGCGGGCACCCAGCATGCCATGGCGCCGGCCGTCGCCGGGCATCGCCGCCGGGACCGGCGGGGCGCGCCGATCACGGCGTGTCGCCGCCCGGCGCGGGACGGGCAACACGGCCGCGCGGTCCGGATACGCTAGAACGAGGCAGGCAACAGCACAGGTAGTGGACGAGAAGGAGGTCGTGATGCGTGCTGAATCCGGTTACGGATCGTCACATCCTGGCCGCGCACGCGGTGCCGGGGCACCGGCCGCGCCGCGCCCGGGCAGCCGCCACGACCTGGACCCGGCGAAGCTCGAGGCGCTGCTGGAGCCCATCGTGCGGGCGGCCGGCCTGGACCTGGAGTCGGTCCGGCTCGGCAGCGCGGGGCGCCGCCGCCTGCTGCGCGTGGTCGTCGATGCCGACGGGGGGGTGAGCCTGGACGATATCGCGCTGGTCAGCCGCGAGGCGTCCGTCCGGCTGGACGACACCGGCGCGATGGGGGAGGCGCCCTACACGCTGGAGGTGTCCTCGCCGGGCGTGGACCGCCCGCTCACGCAGCCGCGTCACTGGCGCCGTGCCGTGGGCAGGCTGGTGCGGGTACCGCTGGCCGGCCGTCCCGCACCCGTCGAGGGCCGGGTCATCGCGGCCGGTGACAACGGGATCATCCTGGAGGTCGATGGCGAGCACCTCGAGCTCGGCTACGCCGAGCTGGGCCCGGGCCGGGTGCAGGTGGAGTTCGGGCGGCCCGCGGCCGAGCCCGGCGGCCAGGAGGCCGCACGAGCCGGCGCCGCCACCGGCCCGTGGACCGGGGGGAGGGCCGATGGACATTGACCTGAGCGTCCTGCGCAGCCTGGAGGCCGAGAAGGACATCTCGATGGAGCTGGCCGTGAAGGCCATCGAGGACGCGCTGCTCGTCGCCTACCACCGCTCCGGGGGGGCGGCACCGACGGCGCGGGTCGAGGTCGACCGCGCCACCGGGCACGTGACGGTGTGGGCGGCGGAGACCGGCGAGAACGGCGAGGTGCTGCGGGAGTACGACGACACGCCGGACGGCTTCGGCCGGATCGCGGCGACCACCGCCCGGCAGGTGATCCTGCAGCGGCTGCGGGACGCCGAGGACGAGCTCACCTTCGGCGAGTACGCCGGGCGCGAGGGCGACATCGTGGCCGGGGTCATCCAGCAGGGCAAGGACCCGCGCGCGGTGCTGGTCGATCTGGGCAAGATCGAGGCCATCCTGCCCCCGACCGAGCAGGTGCCGGGCGAGCGGTACGTGCACGGTGAGCGGCTGCGCTGCTATGTGCTGCACGTGCGCAAGGGATACCGGGGGCCGTCGGTCACCCTGTCGCGGACCCATCCCGGCCTGGTCAAGAAGCTGTTCTCGCTGGAGGTGCCGGAGATCGCCTCCGGCGCGGTCGAGATCGTCGCCATCGCCCGCGAGGCCGGCCACCGCACCAAGATCGCGGTGACCTCGCATCAGCCCGGGGTCAACGCCAAGGGCGCCTGCATCGGGCCGGTGGGCAGCCGGGTCCGGAACGTGATGACCGAGCTGCACGGCGAGAAGATCGACATTGTGGACTATTCGGATGATTCGTCCGAGTTCGTGGCCAACGCGCTCTCCCCGGCCCGGGTGGCACGGGTGGACATCGTGGACGCCCAGGCCCGGGTGGCGCAGGTGATCGTGCCCGACTACCAGCTCTCGCTGGCCATCGGGAAGGAGGGGCAGAACGCCCGGCTCGCCCACCGCCTGACCGGCTGGAAGATCGATATCCGGCCCGACACCGAGGTGGCCGGGGCGGACCCGCCGGGGAACACCGGCGGCGAGCGGCGCGTTCCACCTAGCAGCCGCGGCGTCACCGACGCCCCGGCGCGGTAAGCTTACGTCCGGAATGGTTCTCCGGTCCCAGCGGCCGACCCCGCCCGCACCTGCGGTTCGGACGTGCGTCGGGTGCCGGGCCCGTGCGGCCAAGTCCGATTTGCTGCGTGTGGTGGCCCGGGGCGACGAGATCGTCCCCGATCCCCGCGCGCGGCTGCCTGGCCGGGGCGCTTACCTGCATCTCAGCCAGAAATGCTTCGAGCAGGCGGTGCGGCGGCGGGCGTTCGCCCGGGCGCTGCGCCGGCCGGGGCCGCTGGCCGCCGGCGCGCTCGGGGAGTATCTGGCGCAGCGGTGCGGGGAGCCCGGGGCAGGACTGCCCGGGCCCGCCAGCCAGGGCAGCGACAAGAGCGGCATTGCCGGGAAAGCAGGATCCGATCGTGATGAGCGCCTGATGAGAACGCGGCGATGAACAGCACAGTCTGACGCCGGCCGGGAGCACGCGCTGCCCCGGGCCGGCGCCACCAGGGTCCGGCACGGGCCGGACCGAGCAGAGGGAGCGCAGTGGCGAAGGTCCGGGTATACGAGCTCGCGAAGGAGTTCGGCGTCGAGAGCAAGGCCGTCATGGCCAAGCTCCAGGAAATGGGCGAGTTCGTGCGGTCGGCGTCCTCCACGATCGAGGCGCCAGTCGTGCGCAGGCTCAAGGAAGCGTTCTCAGCGGAGGCGCTGAAGCAGGGACAGGCCAAGAAGGCACCCGGCCGTCCCGTGGCCACACCGGCCGGGGCGGATGGGCAGAACGGCAGCCGGACGTCGGTGGCCGTGGATGGTGCCGCGGCACCTGCCGCACCAGTCACACCAGCCCCGCCAGCCCCGGCACCGTCCGGGCCGGCGGCCCCCGGTGGCGACACCCCGGCGCCCGCCCGTGAGCCGGCCGCCCCGCCGCCGGTGCCGTTCTCGGACGCGCCGCCGGCCAGCCCGGCCACGCCCGCCCAGCGCGGTCCGGCCGCCCCCCGTCCCGGCCCGCGCCCGGGACCGGGCGGCACGCCCGCGCCCGCCCCCCGTCCCGGCGCGCCGCGGCCCGCCGCCCCGCGCACCGGCCCGCGGCCCGGCAACAACCCCTACAGCCCGACGGCGACCGGCATGGGGCTCTCCCCGCGCGGAGCGCCCCGCCCCGGCCAGGCAGGCCCGGCGGGACCCACTGGCGGGCCCGGGACCACCCGGCCGGGTGGCCCGCGGCCCGCGGGCGGCGGGCCCGGCCGTCCCAGCCCGGCTGACCTGCCGCGGCCCGGTGGCCCCCGGCCCGGTGGCCCGCGGCCGAGCCCGAGCAGCATGCCGCCGCGCCCCGGCGGGCCCGGCCGCGGTGGCCCCGGCGGCCCCGGCCGCGGCGGTCCCGGCGGCGCGGGCACCGGTCCCCGCCCGGGTGGGGCCCGGGGCGGCCCCGGGGTGGGCACTGGCCCGCGTGGCGGGCCCGGCGCGCCCCGGCCCGGGGTGGGCGGCGGCCGTCCCGGTGGCGGGCGCGGCCGCAGCGGCACCCAGGGCGCGTTCGGGCGTCCCGGCGGGCGTCCTTCGCGCGGCCGCAAGTCGCGCAAGCAGCGGCGCCAGGAATTCGACAACATGCAGGCGCCCGCGATCGGCGGCGTCCAGATCCCGCGCGGGAACGGCCAGGCCATCCGGCTGTCCCGGGGCGCGTCGCTGAGCGACTTCGCCGACAAGATCGGGGTG
>Ga0335085_10016227_pt1 | contig 10773 bp, 5 predicted proteins | sample Lox_Sample_45_FD_206712 | JGI IMG/M metagenome (GOLD analysis project Ga0335085, IMG submission 206712) | Soil microbial communities from Loxahatchee National Wildlife Refuge, Florida, United States - Lox_Sample_4.5 | ecosystem: Environmental > Terrestrial > Soil > Wetlands | place: USA: Florida... | reverse complement strand
TTCCGCGCTCCGCTCGCCAGCCTCGACAAGCAGAATCTTGTCAACTGCGGCGTGATTATTATCTGGAATGAGCAAGACCCGGAGACACAACAGCGACACTCAGACCTCCGGGAAGAGATCACGCGAACCTTTGCCGGTACGCTGGTCTCCGAGCAAATTTTCATCCGAGATTCGGTAGCCTCGGAGGAAGAGTTGGAAAGGGAACTGAACACTGCCATCGAATCCTTGAGTAAGAAGATACTTAAGCGCGCCCGACTGCTCCGCTCGGTTGATATCACCGGGGGTTTGCTACCCAAGCTCCCCGTGCCCACTGGGAGTCTGAAGTGACTCAGCCCCAAGGCCGCATCATCACCTTCTATTCCTACAAGGGTGGGACCGGCCGCTCCATGGTCCTGGCCAATGTGGCCTGGATTCTTGCCAGCAATGGCCAACGTGTCCTGACGGTTGACTGGGACCTGGAGGCCCCGGGCCTGCACCGTTATTTCTACCCGTTCTTGACCGACAAAGACCTCGCTTTCTCGAATGGGGTTATCAACTTCGTGCAGGATTATAAGTTAAAGGCCATGACCCCACCGCAACCGAAGGAGAAAGTGGCTGATGACTGGTATGTTTCCCAGGCCAATATCCTCCGCTACGCATCTGCTTTGAAATGGGACTTCCCATCGGGAGGGCGGCTCGATTTCGTCCCGGCCGGGCGGCAAGATCCCTCCTATTCAGATCTGGTGAATTCCTTCGATTGGCAGGAATTCTACGAGCGCCTGGGGGGAGGGAAATTCCTCGACGCTGCGAAACAGCATATGCGCGGGAACTACGATTATGTTTTGATCGATAGCCGCACGGGGGTCAGCGACACGTCCGGGATCTGTACCCTGCAACTCCCCGACGACTTAGTTATTTGCTATACGCTTAACAACCAGAGCATCCGGGGGGCGTCCACGGTAGCAGCCATGGCAGCGGCGGCGCGCAGAGAGGGCCTGCGGGTTCTTCCTGTGGCGATGCGCGTGGAACCCAATGAACAGGACAAGCTGGAATCGCGCCGCCAGTTTGCCAACGAGTGTTTCAGCCCTTTCCCCGGTGCGGCCCATTTGCGAGAACTGGGGCTCGACGCGGACTCTTATCGCGCCCGCATTCAGGTTCCCTACATTCCGTACTATGCCTATGAAGAGGTTCTGGCCACTTTTGGGATTACCGTTCCGCCCACGTCGGGGACCCTGCTCGAGTCCGTCGAGCGCATAACCGCTTGCTTCTTTGGCGCAGGTTTCAAGGCCGTTCCGGTTCCGGAGGGCTTGCGGCAGCGGGTACTGGCGGATTTCAAGGGAGAGTCGGCCGAGCCGCTCGTGGAACGTGCCGAACAAACGATGGAGCAGTTTTCCGCCGAGGACCGGGAAATTGCCAAGCGGATATTCACCCGCCTGGTTCGCCTGTCAGGCCGGGATGAGCAAGGTGAAGACAAACCGGTGCCCTTCAACATATTAAATCTGAGCATGTCAGTTTTTTTCACCGCAACGAAAGAACGAACTAAAGTCAGTCCTGCGCCTTCCAAACTCCAGGACGCGGACCCCTCGACTCGGCACGTCGTTGACAAACTGGTGGAGGCCGAGGTTTTGAGCCTTCGCCACGATGAACTGCGCTTTGCCAAGGATGCCATTGTTCGCTCGTGGCAGCGCCTGCGGGAGGGGTTGGACGACGACCGCGAATTTCTCCTATGGCGGCAGGCGCTTTCCAAAATAGCCGCCGACTGGCGGGGCGCCCGCGATCGCGCCCTTCTGCGCCGCGGTTCTGAATTGGAGACGGACATCAACTGGCTACGGCGGCGCAAGGCAGACCTGCTGCCCATGGAAATCGCGTATATCGAAGCCAGTCAGCGGAGCATGCGGAGGAAGCGCGAGACGCTGATCGCCGGAGCAGCTATCCTTCTCGCCTTGATCTTGGCTGTTGGTTTCGGACTGACGGAGCGCCGTTGGAAGCCCGATCAGGTGCAACGATTCCCCGCAACCGGCAGTGGGGTTGTCTCGATCGCGCCGGTCTTTAACCAGGTTCTCCTCACAAGTGGCGATTCAAGATTCAAAATATGGAATACCAAAAGCGCGGCATTCCGTCCCTACCCGGCTGGCTTTCAGGCGAGCCTACGAGGTGAATTTCTGTTCACCACGGATTCCGACGCCCACCGGGGGACGGTGGTCCAAACTCTTACCCAAAATCAATACGATATTGCTTTGAGGTCCAACGAAACCGCGAGCTTTGACCAGACGGGGAGATTTCTCCTGATTTACGGGTCGCAATCGGGGGGCGCCCCGCGTGAGTACATCCGGATTTGGAACCTTGCGAGCAACCAGCAGGCTGGGGAATTGACCCTTCCTCGTCCTGCCTCCAATATCATCCTGCCAACTCCACCGGCAAGTCTTCTAAGTGATTCGTCACCCCGGACGGCAGCCGTCTAGTTGGCCCAGAGGGCCTCTGGGACGTTCCTGCGGGAAAGCTGCTATCTACTCTCACACCGAGCAAGGGCTTTTTTCCCATCAACAACAGTTATGTCGTGAATGAGAGAGCCTCACGGGTCGCTGCTTTCTTTGTTCCCAGCCCATCTCCGAGGGGGCTGGTCCCGTTGGGTCCACAATGGTTGGCCCAGTGGGACCTCAAGACCGGAAGGGAGATGCCTAGCGGCGCTCTTCCCGATGCCATCAAAGACACGTCCTGGTCCCTCGATAGATTCTCGCCGGACGGCACATTCCTATTCTTGTCCGGCTCCTTCCCCGGGCCGGGAAAGGGGGCCGTGCTGAGTACCTCAAATTATGGCCTCGCGGCATCCTGTCCCCACCCCGGTTTGGCGGTACAAATTTCCAGCCACCTGGGCGCCACAAACGCTGCGGTTTGTTCCAGCCAGGACTCACCCGACTACATCTTGTGGGATGAGCTTTCAGATCGTCCCACGGCACTGAAGGGATTTTCCCCAGTCACACTGCAAACGGGCGCAGCCCTTTTTGCCAGCGACGACCAGAGTCGCCTCATCGTCCTTCGTGAGGCGGGTCATGCGGAATTGTGGAACTTTATCAGTGGACAAATGATTCGAGACTTGGATCTCAAGCCTGCGAATTCTTCGGGCGATCAACTGGCCGATAGCCGGGCAGTGGCCGCGAACTTTACGATGGATGGCGGCGGTGTGAGTGTCCGCTTAGAAAGCGGAACCATAATGCTCTTCGCAGTCGATACAGGTGCGCGCATTGCCGTCCTGGAGAAAGCCGACGGCAAAGGGCAAGAAATCTACTATGATGCCGCGTGCCGGCGAGCAAATGTCTGGACAGACAAGGGAACCGTGTTTCGTTATACCGAAGGCAAGACGTTCTTCGGGCTGTTCTTTCCCAGCAAATGGGGGTGCGGGCAGTAACCGAAGAGCCAAGTCCGCCCCGCCAGCGAGCACGCCGCAATTCAGTTCCAAGTCGTATTCAACCGCGGTTCTTCATCTCGCGTTTACCTAAAACAAACTTCCGACCGCCTACGCCAAATTCAAGTGGAACGGAGCATAAACGCGGCCTGCGTGGTCCGGCCGGTCGCAAGGTCATGGGCGGATAGCTTCCACTGCCCCGGGGCATCATTGAATGCCAAATCGAAGCGCTCATGGTGGGTTGCGGATTCCACCCGCACGTTGCGGGCATAGAGATCGTGCGGTTCGCCCACGGGCGTGGTGAATCCGCAATGGACCACGCGGAAAGTTCCCTCCGGCAGCGGAGCGGCGCTTTGTATGGTAACGATCAGCGGCTGGCCGGCCCGGACTTCCTCGGGCACTTTTACCTGTAGCTCCGGCACGGCTTGGCGCGCGCGCGTCAACACCAGCGGGCTCCAGGCATTGAGCAGTAACTGGACCTTCGCGGTTTCGCCCAGATCGCGTTTCCCTCGGATGTCGTAAGTGGGAAGGGAAGCAGGCCAGCTAATCGTCACTTGAGCGTCCTTTTCCAAATAGGAGTTGTCAATGATGCCGGCCCACCCGCGGTCGGGTATGGTGGGCAGGCTGCCCCAGCCTCCATCGTCGAACTGGGGATTGCGAAAGACCGCGACGTGCTCCCATTCGCCATTCGAGAAACGCACCACCTCCGTCCCTGGCAACCGATTGCCAGCGGCGTCCAGCACACGCACCGGCGGCGAAATCTGCGCAAGGCCAAAGATCTGTTCCACAACGTCAGGCAAGCTGGTGGCCGGGCCCGCTTGCAGGCGGTCGTACGGGTAGGTGGCGGTTTCGACATTCATGAACACGGCTTTCCCCTTGCCGAAATCGTTCATCACGATTAACGGGACCTGCCCGCTTTGTGCCAGAGCCTTCCCGGTGGTCACGCTAAGGGTCGAGTCGCCAACCTGCAAGTTGAGTTTCGCGCCCTTGAGGCGAAGCGGCTCCAGATCCGCAATTCCGTTGACGGCGGAGCCTGGCGTTTGCGCTTTTCCGTGAGTAATGCCGAACACATCGTCGAGCTGCCCGCGCCCCAAATCGCGCCCGTGTTCGTTCATCGTTGCCACCCGGTAGTCGGCCGCCAGCACTCCACCGGCGCTGACGAATCCCCGAATCTGCTCCACCTCCAGCGCGCTCATGGCGATTGATTGCGGTAGTATCAAGAGTCGATACTCGCCCTGATTCAGCTTACCGGCCTCAATCTGCCCGCGCCCCACGAATTCGTATTGCCTGCCGAGGTCCTCCACCACCTTTGACCAGCCATTGCACACTCCAAGGAAATGGCTATGGCGGTCCTCGCCGCTGTGCGTGGGCCAATGCCGGGCGCTTGCGACGTTATCGAGAAGCCAGTGGACTTGCATCGAGGGTGGCGAGAAATGAATGGCAATCCCGTCGTGAATCCGCTGGCAGCCCAGGATGAGTTTGCCGATTCCCCGATGCAGTTCCTGGAAAGTGGAAGCGAAAGTCATCGCCGAGGGGGTAATCTCGCGGGTTTGCTGGTCGATAAAGGCATATTCGGGAATGTTGGCGTCCCAAATCAACGACCCGCGGTGGTGGTGGAACAGTCCCCACCATATCGGCTGCGGCGCGCGCTGCTGATACTCGCGGTCCTCCTCGGACAAGGGCGCTCCGGGCTTGTGGTTGAACCCGTGCGTTGAAACCATGATGACCTGGGGGTTGAGCGAGCGGATGATTTCCACATTGCACCCGCAATTGTAGGGCTCGATGACGTCCACGACTTTGACCACGTTTTCGTAGTTGTACCAGCCGAACGGGAAGGGTGCCTGCCCGCCCTCCGTGCCGCAGCGCGCGTGCGGATCCTCCGCCTGGCAGGTGGCGCGAGCCCGGCCGATGGCGTCCGCAAAGGTCTGGTCCATAAAGTTGCGGAAGTCACACCAGGGGGAAACATTCCACCTTTCCGTCGAGCGGACCTCGGAGAGTTCCTGATAATACCGCTTCACGATGCTGACGACCTCCGCCCACGACTTGAATCCCGCCGGGTGCTCTTCCGCCCCCCAACTGGTATGCGTCCCCCAGCGCTCATTCGCCTTCTCAATAGGGCCCAGCGAGTTGTGCAATGCCTCCTCGGTAAGTTCCGGGAAGGAGCGCGTTTCGCTCATCATGGCGAGCAGAGGCTCCCACTGTTCTTCATCCGAGGTTCCCTGGCGCGGGGAAGGGAAGTTGACTCCCCAGGCTTTGTTTACGCCTGCCAGGCCGCCGTATTTCACCTGGAGGTGCGCCACGGCCACTTGATCAAACGCGGCGTCGGTGGTGGTGTAGTTGATCATAAGATTGCGCTTGACCCACTCCGAGCCGTTACGCAGGCTTTCGTCATCAAAGTGTGTGGCCTCGCCGGCCCGCCATTCTCTGCCAAGGGCCTGCACGTGGCCGTACATCTTGCGCAGGTACTCGGCAAACTTGATGGTGCAGTATGGGGAGTGGCAAAAATCGTTCGGCCGGATCTGGTCGCCCTGGCCCAGCTCATCGGCAATATTGTAGAAAAGCGGCCGGAAGGCGCGATGGATGCGCACGTAGCGGGTCAGGTGGCTATTGACGTACTCATCCGTCTTGGGGTCGTTGACGCACGGCTTGCGCACCCAAAGGTCCAGGTTATTCCGGTCGAGTTCGACCTGGTGCAGGAGGCCCCGCCAAAGGGGTTGGTCCTTGTGGTAAATGGCGTAGACCTCCCACATGAGCTGCTCGACATAGAAATTGAAGTTGTTATCGAGCACGGGGTCGGTGGCCTCTTTGTAAGCGATAGTTCCGTCCACGCCCACCTTGCGCAGTTGGTCGTAGAATCCGTCGGGGTAGTGAGCCCAACTGATGACGTGAAAATCGTCCCAGGCTTTGGGCGCGGGCGAGAGCATAAACTCTGCTCCCACCGTCTGCTCGACGCCGTTCACCCAGACACGCACCCAATTGCGGTAGGTGAACCCCGCCTGCAATTGGAAGTCGAATGCCTGTGGCGCGACCCCGGACTTGGACTGGGGCAATTCCTTCTCATCAACGATGCGGCCAAAACTATCGAGCCAGCGGACTACCACGGGCCCACCCGCGGGGAGACGGAAATGGATCTGCCCTTGGACGACGGTGCCGGCATCGTAGAGTTCCCGGTCGAGATGGACCCGCGAAACGACGGAGGCCGCACCTTCCGCACCTTGACTTTGCGCCGCCCCCGGCGAATAGCCGCCCATCATAGCCCCCGCCACCGGCACGGCTACGGCCGTGCGCAGAAAGTTTCGGCGTGAAGGACGGCGTTGTTTGCTCATATCTCTCCCGATTCCAAAGGCATAAGATTTCCTGATTTTTTCCCTTTCTTTTTACTATGATTCGTTTCGATTGTCAAAAATCCGGCGTGGGGAATTTCACGGCGATAACGGCAGGTGTGTCGCTGCCCCCATGATAGCTGAGGAAGAGGTGATGCACAGTTGGCAAAACTCCCTGTGGAAAACGCGCTTTTGGGAGCCCCTATTTTTGTAAGTATATGTTGTTTCAAGTATATCGCCGGTTCGACTTGAATATTTAACATCTTTTTTTCGCGCCGAATCTCATCCCCATAACTTGCTTCTTTTCATTAGCTTGATTTTTGGCCGCATTCCTCGAAAGCTCCAATTTGTAGCTAACATTATTTGTTATCATGAACATCGCCGCCTTGCGGGGACTTGTCAAATTGCCAAACCTCACCCGGCTGCGCAAAATCCCCCGAAATCGCGTGGTCCCTCAAAGGGCCCGCACGATGATGGCCATAGCCTATCGAGTCGCCCTCGCCAAGATCTGAGGCGCGAGCTTCGGCAATTAGGCCCTGCGCTCAATAAAGGGGCGGCAAATAACAGGAGTTTGACAGATTGGGCAGTTTCCTTCATTCTGGCGATGGCGAGGCGCTGGCCTGGCAATTTCCTTACGACACCTTGGCGAAGCGTGGCGATCAAGCATACTCGGGGATCGGACTCCCCAGGTTCACGTGATGGCCCGGGGGAAAACATTCAAACTCTTATGCGACGTCGCTGGATTGTCCTCTCCTTGGTTTTCTCCGGGATTGTGATCAATTACATTGACCGCGGCAACCTGAGTATTGCCGCGCCGTCCATCATGCGGGATTTCCACATCGCACCGGCGACGATGGGGGTGCTGCTCTCGGCTTTTTTTTGGACCTATGGGCTGTTTCAAATCCCGGCGGGCGCCGTGGTGGACCGCGTCGGAATCCGCCGCGCTTATGCCGGGGCTTTCCTGGTGTGGTCGTTAGCCTCGGCTGGTATTGCTCTCAGCCGCGGCACCGGCGACGTGGCTGGCCTGCGCATGGCCTTAGGCCTGGCGGAAGCGATTGCTCCCCTGGCCAGCATTTCCTTCATTCGCAACAATTTCGCGGGGAAGGATCAGGGTCTGCCCACCGCCATCTATATCGCCGGCCAGAATGTCGGACCGGCGCTGGGCGCTCTGGTAGGGGCCACTTTGCTGGACCGGTTCGGATGGCGCCTGATGTTTGCCATAACCGGACTGGGCGCGCTGGTCTGGCTGCCCTGCTGGCTGGCCGCCGTTCCTGCCGATGAAAGAAGGGCGACGCCTCCTTCGAAAAGCCCGGCGGGTGACTCGGCGCCTCCCCGGGCATGGGATTGGGGCATGCTTCTGGCCGACCCGACGTTCTGGCTTATGTCGCTGACTGTCTGGCTTGCTTCCTATTATTGGTATTTCGTCTTGACCTGGGTGCCGAGTTATCTGATCCTCTCGCGAGGATTCTCCACCACGGAGATGGGGCGAGTGGTTTCCGTGGCGCTCTTCACCATGGCTTTCGTAAACGTCGCTGCCGGCTGGCTGGTGGACCGTTGGGCTGCGCGCATTGGCGTGTTCCGCGCCAGGGTTTGGTTTGCGGTCGTGGGGTATGCCGGGACCGGGGCAATTCTCCTCCTCCCCTTGGCCCGGGAGCGCGTCTGGGCGCTCCCCATCCTCACCATCGCCATGTGTGCGACCGGCGTCGGGAATTCGAATTTCTGGGCGATCTCGCAACACGTGCCGCCAAGGAACCTGGTGGGGCGGACCATCGGGTATCTGAACACGGTCTCCGTGGCCGGGGGCGCTGTGGCGCCGGTCATTACCGGATTCATTCTCGGCCCCCAGAAGCACTTTGGCCCCGCCATCTTAGTGGCGGGGATATGTCCGGTACTTGCCGCCTTCAGCTTGCTGGCCGCGGGATCGCAAGGACTGGAGCGGATGAAGGGACTTATGGCTGCGCCTGGGGAAGTCGCTGATTAGAAAACGAAGGAAATGGAGTATACTCCCAACCGCCGTCGCGCAGCGCGGCGAAGCTGTAACTAAAGTAACCCCTCACCGGTTGACACACGGCCGACACCCTCTCCCCACGGGAGAGGGAAAGGGAGGGTTTCCGTTCCTTCTCCCCAGGGGAGAAGGTGGCTGAGGGACGAAGCAGGGGGCCCCACGTTTTGCAGGTTGTGGGGATGAGGGGTCTCGTAAACCATAAAATGTTTGCTAAGAAAACGAGCTTTTACGACCTTAGCAATAAAGAGAGGCGCCCGGCCGTGCGGCAAAGTTAACCTGCCGTGAACAAGCGGAGCGGCCGGGGTCAGCACGGTTTTGGTTGCCCGGCTGAGCGGCACGTGGTCGACGCATAGACATTGCCTAGCATGTGGGAATCCACGCCATGGAACTCCAGAAAAAAACTGCGCACTCCCCTCTTGGGGCGATTCCCCGTTTGCTCGCTGCCGCGGGAATAGCCGGGCTTGCGTGTATTTTCGCCTTGGAGGTCACCCTAGCCTCCCGCAGGTTTTCGGCAACCTGGGATGAGCCCTATAACATTCTGGCCGGAGTCCGCTATTGGCAGGCAGGAGATTTCGGCATCAATTCCGAGCATCCGCCGCTCGCCAAGTTGGTGGCCACGCTACCGCTGCTCTCCATGCACCTGAGAGTCCCCGAAACTGGAAGTAACGTCAGCAGGATCAATGGTTACATTCAAGGCCGGGCTTTGGTTTACGGCAACAACGCCGATGCCGTGCTTCTAAGGTCGCGCCTGGCCCTAGCCTGCTTCGGCCTGTTGCTGGTGCTTCTTTTATTGGAGGCGGGCTACCGCCTGTTTGGGGCGGGGGTTGGGTGGCTGGCGGCAGTGCTGGCGCTGTTTGAGCCGAACCTGCTGGCGCACTCGGCGCTGGTCACTGCGGATTTCGGATTGGCCTGCGTTTTTTTCGCCGCCGTTTATGCCCTTTGGCGCGTTGCCGAACGCCCCACCCTGCTGCGCATGGTGGGTTGCGGCGTGGCTTGCGGGATGGCGCTCGCCGTGAAGCTCTCCGGCATTTACCTGATCCCCGCGTTGATCCTTTTGGCCGCGGCGGAGGTGGCTTCGCGCTTCAAAAGGGGAGGGCAGGAAGCGCCGCAGGTCCTGCTGCGCGAGACACTGCGCTGGACGGGAAGGCTGGCGGTCATCGGCGCCTGCGCCTTGGCCGTCCTTTGGGGGCTCTACCGCTTTCGCTACGCGGCTCGCCCCGCTGGATTAGAACTCTTGCCTAGCCTCCACACAACCCTCTACGGGGTGAGGGGCCACCTGGCGCGGACGCTGGTCAGCCACGCAGCGCGCTGGCATTTCCTGCCGGAGTCCTACCTGTACGGCCTGAGCGGCTCGTTGGCCGTGAATGCCGGACCGCGCGTCGCTTTCCTGTTTGGCCATCTCTACCCCAATACTTTCTGGTATTACTTTCCTTGCGCCCTGCTGATTAAGTCTACGCTGGGGTTCCTGGTCCTGTTGGTATTGGCCCTGGTCCGGCCCCGCGCCTGGTCGGGTGAAACCTATCGCAAGGCGAGATATCTCCTGTTGCCGCCCGCAATATTCCTGGGATTCAGCCTGACCTCCGGAACCAACGTCGGCCTCCGCCACATCCTGCCCGTATACCCCTTTCTGATTCTGACGGCAGCGGCGGGAGCTTGGGAGTTGGCTAGGCGGCGGCGCGCTTGGGCAGTGGCGATTTCCGCGCTCATGGCTTTCCACATCGCCTCCTCGCTGCTTTCGTTTCCCAACTACCTCTCCTATTCCAATGAAATCTGGGGAGGAAGCTTGCGCACCTACCGCGTGCTTTCAGATTCCAATGCGGATTGGGGGCAGGGATTGATCCAGGCTCGGGATTACCTGGCACGGCGGAATATTCAAGATTGCTGGTTCGCGTACAATGGCAGCGCCGATCCCGGCTACTATCACATTCCTTGCAAATTGTTGCCGGACCCTTATCTTTGGTGGTGGGGCGAGCCGGTGGTGATTCCCCCGGAAAGTTTCCAGGGTGTCGTCCTGATCAGCGGTACGGAAATGTCAGCTCCGGATTGGGGGCCGGAGGAACTCA
>Ga0335085_10016226_pt1 | contig 10773 bp, 7 predicted proteins | sample Lox_Sample_45_FD_206712 | JGI IMG/M metagenome (GOLD analysis project Ga0335085, IMG submission 206712) | Soil microbial communities from Loxahatchee National Wildlife Refuge, Florida, United States - Lox_Sample_4.5 | ecosystem: Environmental > Terrestrial > Soil > Wetlands | place: USA: Florida... | reverse complement strand
CAGGATTTCGCGGGCGGCGAAGATGGCTTCAGCATCGGGGTTGGAGCAGGCGACGAAGCGGAGGGAGGTGTTCCCGCCTCCGCTGCGCTCTGGCGCGGCGAGCTGTGTTCCGTGTTCCGTGATTTCGTTTTCGGACCAACTGGTTTCCACGCGCGCCAGTGTGGATTCAGAGAAACGGGTTTTTTGGGGATCGCGAGATAACGGGTCGACAAGAATTTCCGCCGACGGAACGGTGGCGAGGCGTTTTTGGCAGTCAGCCACTGTTTTTTGGATGAGCGACCAGTGAGAAAGCCAGGAGTCCACTTTGGCTTCAGGGTCCACGCAGAACGCGAGGGTGGCGCGCCGGCAATGAGGAGCGAGCGCGGTCAACAGATCGAGTTCCTGAAGCGAAAGCTCGGCAAAGCCATCGAGCCAGAGACTGCCGATTTCGGATTTCGGATTTCGGATTTCGGATTTCAAGGCATCGGTGGCGGCGGCGATCAGACAATCGACATCCTGCAGGTCGTGCGCCTGCAGCCAGGACAGATAACTTTCCAGCAGGAGCGCGAGGTCGTGGAGCTTGAGGGACAGGCCGCTGGAGTCGGGAGCGCCGGAGGCGAGATTGCGGAGATTGGCGGGCGTGAGTTGACTGCACTGCAATTCGCGCAGGACGAGGCTGAGTTGCCGGGCGAAACCGGTGAGGCGCGCGCTGGCGCGGAATAATTTCAGTTGGTCGCGCTTTTTAGCAAGCAACGCGCGGAGGACCATGAGGCGCCCTTCTTCATCGAGCATTTTGGGCGGCGGACGGCGCAATTGATCGAAGACGAAGCGGGCGAGTTTTTCGAACGAGAGAATGCGCAGGCGCGTGTAGCCGTGGAGCGTGGGATCGGCGAGGAGCTGGCGTTCGAGTTGGAAAGTGGCTTGTTTGGGCGCGAGCAAAACCAGGGGCGGACCTTCCGGCGCGGCCTTGAGGGCGGCGCGGATTTCCGAGAGGCAACGGAAGGTTTTGCCGCTGCCGGCGGGTCCAAGCAGAAACCGGATTTGCACGCTCCCATTTTCTCGCGAATGCGCGGCAGCGGAAAGAATTTTATTCAGAATTCTACACGCTGCGCAGAAGCGATCTGGATCGCTGCTTTCGGCTCCATCGCCATTCGCCCCGTCGGAAGGTGAAGAATGATTGCCACCGTTTAAAAATGTGTTAAACACCCCTTGGAGAATCTGGGAATGTTGTAAATGAAAACCTCACTGCGCCTTCTAATCCTTGGTTTGTCTCTGTTTTTAACAATGCACGCTCCTGCGTCGACGCTGTACGTCGACCTTAACAGCGTGAACCCAACGCCGCCGTTTTCAGACTGGAGCACGGCGGCAACGAATATTCAGGATGCGATTGATGCGTCGACGGATGGCGATCAAATCTGGGTGACCAACGGGGTTTACAACACGGGCGGAAGCGTGATGGCGGGAACTTTAACGAATCGCGTCGCTCTCAACAAGGCCGTGACAGTGCAAAGCGTGAACGGGCCGCTGGTCACCATCATCCAAGGCGCGGGGGCGACCAACGGCAACGCGGCGGTGCGGTGCGCATGGCTCACGAATAATGCGTCGCTCGTTGGGTTTATGCTAACGCGGGGCGCGACGAGGAATTCGGGAGATACCTTTGCTTTGGAATCGGGCGGGGGAGTTTGGTGCGCATCCTCAAACGCGACCGTGACGGGCTGTATGATTATCTCGAATACGGCCTACGTTGATGGCGGCGGGGCATACCAGGGCACCTTGAATTCATGTCTTGTGCGCAGTAATGGAAATGTTGCCAATTTCATTGGTGGCGCGGTTTATTCCGCGAGTTTGAACAACTGCACCGTCATCAGCAATTCGATCGTGGGAACCACCCTATGCAGCAGCACCAATTCGATAATTTATTACAATGGCGGAAATAATTATAACGGAGGCACTTTTTACTATTGTTGCGTGACGCCCGGCGCCGCAGGCACGGGTAATTTCACCAACGCTCCGCAATTGTTTGCCGATGGCATCCACCTTTCCAGCACTTCGCCATGCATCGGCGCAGGCGGCGGGCCGGCGACAGGGCAGGATATTTTCGGGAACACATGGGCCAATCCGCCGTCGATTGGGTGCGCCGAAGTGCCCGCGTTGCCGCTCGTCACCACTCCGAAACTCCAACTGACGAGCAGTCCGGTGGGATTTACCATTGGCGGCGCTGCATTTTCGGGAAGCGGGCCATTGAGCTTTAATTGGCTGAAAGATGGAACGCAACTCCAGGACGATGGTCATTTCAGTTCGACCGCGAGTTCAAATCTGGCCGCCACAGGCGTGAGCTTTGCCGATGCCGGGAATTATCAACTCGTTGTCAGCAACGCATCCGGCATGACGACGAGCGCAGTGGTGCAGGTGGCGGTGCATTGTGTGAATTTGGCCGGGGCGAACCCGACGCCGCCGTACACGGATTGGACGACGGCAGCCACGAATATTCAGGATGCGATTGCAACTGCCGCGGCGCAGGAAATTGTGCTCGTCACAAATGGAATTTACGCGACTGGCGGAAAAACGATGGATAATCTGATTACCAACCGGGTTTCCATCGATAAAGCGATTCTCGTTCAAAGTGTGGGTGGTCCGGACCAGACGGTCATTCAGGGTGCCTGGGATCCGGGCTCCACCAACGGGCCGGCCGCCGTGCGCTGCGTTTGGATGACCAACAATTCCATATTGAGTGGTTTCACGCTTCGCGGTGGGGCGACGCTGGCCGTGACTGCCACTATCAATCAGGCGATGAAAGGCGGTGGTGTGTGGGGGTCTTCTCTGACCAACGCAGTCGTGAACTGTGTCCTGACAAATAATTATGCTTCGGACATCGGGGGCGGCGCTTTCTCAGCCACGCTGAATTCGTGTACGATCAGCGGAAATCACGCATTTGGCTCGGGCACGGCGGGCGCTGGCGTTTCGGGAGCGGGTTCGGGCGGTGGCGCAGCCAATTGCAATTTGAGGAACTGCATCCTGAGTTTCAATTCGGCGGACCAAACGAGCGGTGGCGGAGCACAGAGTTGCAATGCGACCAATTGCGCCTTTGTGAAAAATCGCGCGCCGATTTCCGGAAGCGCAACTTATCAGGGAACTCTCGCGAACTGCACGTTGGTCAACAATACTTCCGGCGGATATGGCTCCGGAGGAGGAGCGGCTACGAGTGCCACCCTGGCGAACTGCATCGTCTACGGAAACTTTAACATCGGTGCCGGCACCACGAATTACTCTTCCTGCACGTTTAGCTATTGCGACACAGATCCGCTCCCCTCCGGCACGGGGAACATCGATGTCGATCCGCAATTGCTGGGGGACAACGTCCATCTTTCTCCCAGTTCTCTCTGCATCGGCGCTGGAACAACGAATGGATTGTCCGGCACCGACATTGACGGTCAGCCGTGGAACATTCCTCCATCGATCGGCTGCGATGAATGGCAACCGGCGCCCGTCATTACGCTTCAGCGCGTGCTTCAGGTGGGCGCTCCCAACCGGCGCGCTTTGACTTTTAATGCCGTTGCCGCCGGCCAGCCGCCGTTTAACTATTTTTGGGCAAAGGACGGAACATTGATTCAGGATGGGTCACATTACGCGAATTCCGGCAGCACCAATTTGATCGTGAATGATTTTGGGCCGGATGACATTGGCACCTATCAAGTCATTGCCACGAACGCCGCCGGGGCTGTCACCAGCCGCGTCGCGCAAGTCGTCATCCACACCGTCGACGCCGCCAGCGCGAATCCGCAAGCCCCCTACTCCACCTGGCAAACCGCCGCGGTTACGATTCAGGACGCCATCGACGCCGCGGCGGATGGCGACATCGTTCTTGTGACGAACGGCGTTTATTCGAATGGCGGAAAAGTGATGGTCACCGACCTGACGAATCGCGTGGCGTTGAACAAAGCCCTCACGGTCATCAGCGCCAACGGCTATGCGGACACGGCGATTGAGGGGCAATGGGATCCCATTTCGACAAATGGTCCGGGCGCGATTCGCTGCGCGTGGATTGGCGATGGAGCCGTGCTCAACGGATTCACGTTGCGCAACGGCGCCACGCGTGGCGGCGGTCTCATCACTCTTGGTTTGCAATATGGAGGCGGTGCGTGGCTTTCCACGAATGGGGTGATGACGGATTGTGTGTTGACGAACAACAACGCGCAGTGGGCTGGTGGCGGAGCGTCATTCGGGACAGTAAACAGTTGTTTTCTGACTTATAACAGTTCCCGCGACGGATGTGGAGCGTATGGTTCGCGCTTGAATAACTGCACCCTTCGCGAAAATCATACCTGGAGTTCGGGCAATGGAGCCGGGGTCTCTGCGTGCAAATCTTACAACTGCATCATCACCGACAATTATTCTTCGCTCTTCGGGAATCCTGATTATCAGCTGGCGAATTATCCCTTCTCGTCCCTGGATGTATTTACCAATTGCTGCGTCAGCCCGCTGCCGTTTCGCGGCTCCAACAACATCGCGGTCAGTCCATTGTTTTTGGCTGACAATTTTCATTTGGCTCCTGCCTCTCCCTGTCGTGGCGCGGGAAGCCCGCTTTACGCGAGCGGCAATGACATCGACGGCGAGCCGTTTCTCAATCCGCCTTCCATTGGCTGCGATGAATTTATTAAAACGAATATGACGGGGCCGCTTTCATTCACGTTTGACAATCCTTCGACAGAAGTGGTGGTAAACCATCGACTCGGGCTCACCGGCATCATCGAAGGCCGGGTCTCACAGTTGGAGTGGTCTTTTGGCGACGGTCCGGCAGTGACGAACCTCAGCTATACCGGCTTTCACAGCTGGACAAATGCGGGAACCTATCCGGTGACACTGACGCTTTATAACGAGGATCATCCAGAAGGTGTTTCATCGAATGTAGTGGTTACTGTCGATCCGTTCCTCTCGCCGTCGTTGACTTCGCTGAACATTGTGAGCAACTCGTGCCAGTTCTCTTTCTTCGCGCAGCTGTTCGTGCTCTATTACGTCCAGTACACGACTAATCTTTCATCGCCCGTCACCTGGCAAACCATGGCGCAACCGATCGATATTTTCACGAATGGAATCGTCACGGTTAGCGATCCGATCAGCACCAACGGGATGCGATTTTATCGCGTGAAGGGACAGTAGCGGGCCCAACCCCCCGCTGCACTCAGACCTCCACCATCTTGCCGCGGCCGGGTTGGATGATTTGGATTTTGGGGTGGCGGGAGCGGATTTGGTCTTCGAACCAAAGGCGGGCGTCTTCATCGCCGTGGCCGAGGAGGACGGTGCGCGGGTTTACCTGGCTGACGAAGTTCAACAACTCGTCGCGATTGGCGTGGGCGGTGAGATCGAATTCCTCGACTTCGCATTTGCGGGTGGCAGAGCCGCCGCCGGCGCTGAAGAGGAAGGTTTCGCCTTGTCTGGCGGCGCGGAGGCGGCCGGCGGGCGTGTCCGGATCGGCATAACCCACGAAGAAAATGGCCATTCGCTCATCGCCCATCATGCGGAGCGCGAGGTCGTGCGCGGCGGTGTTTTCGCTCATCATGCCGGCGGTGATGACGAACAAGCGCCCGCCGCTGAGGCCCATGGACTGCGCCTGGCCTTTTTCGAGCACGGTCAGTTCCAGCGCTTCGTGCAATTGCAAATCGGGATGCTGGCGATTGGTGCGGTGGGATTCGAGGTCGTAAATTTCGGTGAAGACGCGGCCGAGTCCGCCGATGAAAATTTGCTGGCGCTTCAATTTTCCTTCGCGCATGAGCAACGCGAGCAGCGCGAGAATTTCCTGGGTGCGCCCGAGCGCGAAGGTGGGGATGAGCACGGAGCCTTTGCGCTCGAGGACGCGCTGGATGCTTTGGCTGAGACGTTCAATTTCTCCTTCGCGCGTGAAGCCCGGCGGCACGCCGCGATTGCCACGCGTGGTTTCCATGATCAGCACGTCCGCGCGCACGCCATCGAATTGCGCTTTCTTCAAAATGGTCTGGTCGTGGAAGCAGACGTCGCCGGTGTAGAAGACGGTTTCCTTCTGGCCGCGCACGAGGATTCCCGTTGAGCCGAGGGCGTGGCCGGCATCGAAAAATTCGAGCGACGGCGAGGGCAGACCGGCGCGCGCTTTGTGGAAGGCGGCCCAGTCGATTTCGCGGTTGTATTTGAAGCCTTGAAAGAGCGGAGCGATGTCGTCGATTTCGTCGTGCGTGAAGAGCGGGTATTCGCGGATGCCCATTTCGTCGCGCTGGCGGGTCATGACGTTGACGGAATTGTGCAGGACGCGTTCGACGAGGAAATAACTCAACTCGGTCATCAGCACGTGGGCTTGCGGGAAATATCTGAGCGCAACGGGCAGAGAGCCGACGTGGTCGTGGTGGCAATGTGAAATGACAATGGCATCGACTTCCTTGTCGCGAATGATGCCGTAGAGCGGGAGGCTGTCACGGCCTTCACGCTTGGGATGCGTGCCGGCGTCCATCAACAGGCCGTGGCCATCGATTTCGAGGAACCATCCGCTGGCGCCGACATCGGTGTCGGGATTGAGATTGGTTATCCGCATGAACTAAGGTCAAACATCGACTTACGGGAAACAAGTGACGGGAAACCCGCGCGTTCAGGATATTTGCGCGGGCTTAACGCCGGTTATTTTTTGGCGCCGCCCGCTTTTTTATTGGCGGCAGCCTCCAAATCCGAGGGATTGGAGTACTGCTTGTAGCCGGCGGGGGGATCAAAAAGGCGAGGGTCGGGTTTGACGAGGTTGACCTGTTGAAAATGCATGACGGTGATGTTGCCGTTTTCATTGGTCTCGATCTGGATGGGAAAATCCTTCAAGTCAGTGGCATTCCAGGTGACGGCCTGGAGCAGCGGCGTGCCTTTGGCGTTTTTGACGACGGAGAGATTTTTCACGCAGGCGTGGCCATCGATGGTTCCTTTGCCCAGCGGTTTCCTCTCGAGCTTTTGTGCCTGGGAATCTTCGGCGGTCAATGGCATGACGACGTAGCTTTGCGCGCCGGGGTAAATGATATAGAGCGCTTTTTTATCCGGACGCGTAACGCTGGTCACTTTGTCCATGCCGATGCGCTTGTAGTAAGCGGCCATCGTCTGGGGAACGGCGGCGCTGCGGAGCAGGCCGAGGTCGACATCGATGCGCATTTTGGTATCCGCCGCGGCGAGGGCGGTGGGCATTTGCAGCCAGACCTGGCGATTGGAATTCATAACCTGCACGTCGCAGCGCGCGGTGAAGGCCATGTTGTCGCCGAAGAGCTTGACCATGGCAGCATTCATTCCCGCGCCCGGCATTTGCGCCAGCACGGTCAGAGATTGAAAGAGCACGGCCAGCGAACCCAGGAGGAGCCCATTGCGAAAAATCAGTTTTTTCATGTCACACTTCGGGGAAACGATAAGGCTTGGGAGAGAATGCGCCAGAAAAATTGGTGGGATGCGTTGCAATAAGGACGATATTTTGGCGGGATTTCCGAATCATCCGGCGAAGTTCCAGGATCTCGAGGGAGGGCATTTTACGGAGCTGCCATTGAGGGATGCGCCGACGATGAAACCGCTGCCGTTGGTGGAGGAAAAGAAGTAACGGGCGGAGAACGCAAAGGGCCCTTAATAAGTTTACGCTCGCCCTCATCCCGGCCTAATGACTCGTTCGCTCCCGCTCACTCGGCCCTCGCGGGCCTCCGCCTTTGGCGGATTCCTTTCGCCGCTTCCCAAGCGGCTCAAGTCCCCCGGGGAGAAGGGGAAATTTTGGCACCATTATGGGAATTTCACTGTTTCACGACTCAATCCAACGTTGGAAACGGGCCGCACTCCCAATCGACATATAATATTGACGGATTCATCTGCAAAAACTCGGAAAAGCTATTGACTTCAGGCGTTTCTTTGATAATTTCACGCCTCCTTTGATTGGGATTTAGATGAAAACGCATTTGCCGAAAGTGAATTTAGACCAGCGCAAGTGGCACATTATTGATGCCGACGGCGTCGTCCTGGGCCGTCTGGCGGCCAAGGTGGCCGATATTTTGCGCGGTAAGAACAAAGCTGTCTTTACGCCGCACCTCGATGCGGGGGATTTTGTCGTGGTCGTGAACGCCGAGAAGGTGCGCGTGACCGGCAAGAAGGAGACGGACAAGGAATACATGACCTACTCCGGCTGGAAGGGTGGCGAAAAATACACCACCGTGGCCCAGTTGCGCGAGAAGCATCCCGAGATGCTGATCCATCGCGCCGTGCGGGGAATGATTCCGAAGAATCGCCTTGGCCGCGTGCTCCTGACCAAGCTCAAAGTTTACAAAGGCGACAAGCATCCGCATGCCGCGCAGCAACCCGCCGCGCTCGCGATCGCGAAATAATTTGATTTGTTATGGCAGACACCAAAACCAATGAATTCCTCGGCACCGGACGCCGCAAGACGTCCGTGGCCCGCGTCCGTCTTTCGAGCGGCACCGGCAAAGTGACGGTCAATGGCCGCGCATTTGAAACTTATTTCCCGACTGAGTCGCTTCGGATGGTTGTGCAACAGCCTCTGAATGTGACCGGCACGGCTGGCAAGTTCGACATTCGTGCGAACGTCACCGGCGGCGGCCCGAACGGCCAGGCTGGCGCGGTGCGCCATGGCATTGCGCGCGCGCTGCTGCTCGCGGACGGGAATCTGCGCGCCTCCCTGAAGACGGAAGGCCTTCTGACGCGCGATCCGCGTATGAAAGAGCGCAAAAAGTACGGCCAACCGGGCGCTCGCAAACGTTTCCAATTCAGCAAACGTTAATCGAACTGGAAATTTTCAAAACCCGCTGGCCAATGGCCGGCGGGTTTTTTGTTTTATGAATACATACGCAACATACGAAATCCGCAAAGGCGATTTGTTGATATCCGATGATCCGGCGCTGCTGGATCGCGGATTGATTCATCGCTTTTTGAGCGAGCACAGTTATTGGGCGCAAAAGGTGCCCCGTGAGATCGTCGACACGGCGATTGAGAATTCGCTTTGCTTCGGGGTTTATCGCGATGGAAAGCAAGTTGGTTTTGCGCGGGCGATTAGTGACTTTGCCACGTTTGCGTGGCTGTCGGATGTGTTCATCGTGGATGCGGAGCGCGGGCGAGGATTGAGCAAACAACTTGTCGACGCGGTGCTGGCGCATCCGCGATTGCAGGGATTACGGCGATTCATGCTCGCGACACTGGACGCGCACGGATTATACGGGCAGTTTGGATTCAAGCCCGTGAAAGAAGTGGAACGTTTTATGGAAATTTATCAGCCGAACACGTACAAATGAGCGGCCATCGCGAAAATTGAAATGAAAAAGAAAGTAGCCATCATCGGAGCGTCCGGTTATTCGGGCGAGGAACTTGTGCGGTTGTTGCTGCATCATCCGGATGTGGAACTCACGGCCGTGACATCGCGCCAGAGCGCCGGGCAGACGCTGGCGCAGGTGTTTCCGAAATTCGCGAATCATCCGCGCGCAAAAACGCTGCGCTTTAGCGAGCCGAAGGCCGAAGTGCTGGCCAAACAGGCTGATGTCGTTTTCCTCGCCCTGCCCCATGGCGTGGCTGCGGAATATGCGATGCCGCTGGTGCAGGCGGGATGCATTGTGATTGATTTGAGCGCGGACTTTCGCGTGAAGAGCGCTGCGGTCTACAAGGAATTTTATGCGCATGAGCATCCTGCGCCGGAGTTGCTTGGGAAATCGGTTTATGGATTGCCTGAGGTGTATCGGGAGCAAATCAAGAAGGCGACGTTGATTGCTTCGCCGGGATGTTATCCCACAAGCGTTTTGCTACCGACGATTCCGCTGCTCAAGGCCGGGCTGGTGAAACCGGCAGGCATCATCGCGGATTCGCTGAGCGGCGTGAGCGGCGCGGGGCGCAAGGCGGAACTCGATTATCTTTTTGTGGAGTGCAACGAAAGCGTGCGGCCTTACGGCGTGCCGAAACACCGGCATCTTTCGGAGATTGAGCAGGAATTGTCGCTCGCGGCGAAGACGCCGGTGGTGATTCAATTCACGCCGCATTTGATTCCCGTCAATCGCGGGATTTTGACAACGCTTTATTTTGCGCCGGAGAAACATTTTTCGACCGAGGAGGAAATGAAGGCGTTGGCTGGAAAAATCGCGGCGTGTTACGCGAATGCTTACAGCAACGAACCTTTTGTGCGGTTGCTGGAGGGCAAGGCGTTGCCGGACACGAAGAATGTTGTGAACACGAACGTGATCGAAATCGCGTGGCGGCTGGATGCGCGCACGGGGCGGCTCATTGTGATGAGCGCGGAGGATAATCTGGTGAAAGGCGCGAGCGGCCAGGCGGTGCAAAGCATGAACATCCTGTGCGGTTTTGCGGAAACGGCGGGGCTGTTGTGACGACAGCGGCTCGCACATTTCGAACACTCTGTGTTTTCTGCGGCTCCAGCCACGGAGCCAGCCCCGCTTATGCGGAGGCGGCAAAAAACGTGGGCAGAGAATTCGCGCGGCGCGGCATTGGGCTCGTGTACGGCGGCGGGAACGTGGGGCTCATGGGCGTAGTTGCCGATGCGGTGCTCGCCGGCGGCGGACATGTGACTGGCGTGATTCCGGAGGTGTTGATGGCGAAGGAAGTGGGCCATCGCGGGTTATCGGATTTGCGGGTGGTGAAAACGATGCACGAACGCAAGGCGTTGATGGCGGAATTGTCCGATGGTTTCATCGCGCTGCCGGGAGGCATCGGAACGTTTGAGGAATTTTTTGAAATCGTGACGTGGGCGCAGCTTGGTTTCCACACAAAACCGTGCGCGTTGCTCAACGTGGATGGGTTTTACGAGCCGTT
>Ga0335085_10016225_pt1 | contig 10774 bp, 9 predicted proteins | sample Lox_Sample_45_FD_206712 | JGI IMG/M metagenome (GOLD analysis project Ga0335085, IMG submission 206712) | Soil microbial communities from Loxahatchee National Wildlife Refuge, Florida, United States - Lox_Sample_4.5 | ecosystem: Environmental > Terrestrial > Soil > Wetlands | place: USA: Florida... | reverse complement strand
CGCCGCCGACCTGCCCGCCAAGCAGGAGCAGGTCCTGGAGGTCGACCTGCACCCGCAGCACCGCAAGGCCTACCAGACTCGGCTGCAGCGGGAACGGCAGAAGGTCCTCGGCCTGATCGATGACATGGACTCCAACCGCTTCGCGATCTTCCGCTCGCTGACCGTGTTGCGCCAGCTGAGCCTGCACGCCGGGCTGGTCGACGAAGCCCACGCCGGGCTGGCCTCGGCCAAGATCGACGCGCTGCTTGGCCAGCTCCAGGAGGTGACCGCGGGCGGCCACCGGGCGCTGGTGTTCAGTCAGTTCACCGGGTTCCTGGGCAAGGTCCGCGAGCGGCTGGAGACTGAGGGCATCCGGTACTGCTACCTCGACGGCAGCACCCGCGACCGGGCGACGGTCGTGCGGCGTTTCAAGGAAGGCGCCGCCCCGGTCTTCCTGATTAGCCTCAAGGCAGGCGGGTTCGGGCTGAACCTCGCCGAGGCCGACTACTGCTTCCTGCTCGACCCCTGGTGGAATCCCGCAACGGAGGCTCAGGCCGTCGACCGGGCCCACCGCATCGGCCAGACCCGCAACGTGATGGTCTACCGGCTCGTGGCCAAGGACACCATCGAGGAGAAGGTCATGGCCCTGAAGGCCAGGAAGGCCAGGCTGTTCTCCAGCGTGCTTGACGACGGCAACGCGTTCGGCACCACTATCGGCGCCGACGACATCCGCGCCCTGGTCTCCTGACCGGTGCTCGCCGCCCGCTGCCCCTACGCGACCTCCGCCTGCACCGAGCAGCGGCCGGATCTCCTTCACCACGGAGACCGCCATCCATGAGTAGCCACTCAGAAAACCCATTCCAGGACGAACGGATCCGCGTGCAAGCACCCGGTGTTGCGGGTCAGCCACCTGTGGAAGGTCTTCAAGGTCCGGTCCGGGAGCTGCCGGCGCACCGAGGACCTGGTCGCGGTGGACGACGTCTCCTTCGAGCTACCGAGATCGTCTACCGCCGCTCCGCCGCACCGGACACCATCTCGTCACCCGACGGCAGCAGCACAGGCACAGTTGCAACTGTAAGACAATTTGTCTTACAGTAGCTGGTATGGCCGATACGATAACTTTCCGCACTGACGAAGAGACCGAGCACGCCCTTGACGTACTGACCCGCGACGGCAGCTCGAGGTCGGCCGCGATCCGGCAGGCCGTGCTCGCCACAGCCCGACGCCGCGAGCGCGCCGCCGAGATGCGCCGGGCCGTGCTGCGCATGGACCTCGGCGAGCCTGACGGTATCAACGTCGCGGAGGAGCTGGCTCGCGACCGCGCCAGCGATCGCTGATGATCTACCTGGACTCGGCAGCAGTGGTGAAACTCGTCCATGCCGAGCCGGAATCGGCCACGCTGCGCAGCTGGCTGGATAAGCGAGCCGAGGTCCAGTGGATCAGCTCGGTGCTCACCGAGATCGAGTCCTTCCGCGCGCTCGCCCGGTACGCGCCGGCAGCGGTCTCTCGCTCTCGCCTGCCCGCCGTGCTGGACCAGATCGACCTGATCGACCTGGATCAGCGCATCCGGATGCTGGCCCAGACGGTCACCCCGGCAACGGTGCGCAGCCTAGATGCCATCCACCTCGGCACAGCCTTGCGCTCCCGCTCCTCACTGACCTCGTTCGTGACGTACGACAAGCGCCTGCGCGACGCGGCCCGGGCAGTAGGCCTGCCCACCGACGCGCCCGCCTGACGGTAATCACCGACGAGGCGCGCAAGGCTATGAAGCGCCGTGCTAGGCCTGGTACGCAGCACGAGGGTATCCCGAGACACCGGCCAACCTGGACCTTCGCCAGATTCGCGCGTCCAACGCGTTCCCGTCGTCTCAGGAGCCGATGATCCAAGTGACAGCGGCCTCAAGCCATGGCTGCCATCGCCAGATGCCCGAAGGCGGTCGCATCACCTTGATCTCTACTGATCCGACCCAATGCGACCTAGCCAGACGAACCCATTCCCCTCTCTGCATTCCGGTTTCGTCTGATGACGTCGCGTTCGGTCGGATTACCGCAGGTCGAAGGAATTTCGGTGTCTGAGCACGTCGCGCTCCGTCGGCCGCTGCCTGGGGTCGTTGTCACTTGGTTTGTCACTGGCTTTCAAGGCCTGTCTCACGAACCGCCGCACGACATCACGGATCATTAGCCGGTCCCGAGCACCTGGTCCTGATGTCCACGGCGAACTCCGCGCCCTCCGCACGTTCCAAGATGCGGCGGCCTGCGGTCACCATCGGATGAGAACGGCAAATAACAGTGTCCGCAGACCAGTAGAACAATTCATGTTCCGCTGGCCGAAGTGTGTCCTCGACGCTGGCGAAGGCGTTGGGCCGCCCTGCCGCCATCGCCGCGGCTGCCATCCGGCCTGGTTGCTGGTTCTAGGCCAGCCTGATGGCAGTGAGCCAGTAGTAGACGATGTAGGCGCCGGCCAGCCACAGCAAGACCGCGCTCGCCCAGCTGATGTGCCGCCGCAGGGGCTGGGCCCGCCCGAGGAGGCCGTCCCCGAACCAGGCGGTGGCGATGGTAAGCAAACCCAGGTCGAATTCTGGTCAGCCCCTAGCGCGTCGCCGACCGTCAGAGGGATGCTTCTGGGGTGGTCACGCCCAATGTGCAGGCCACGGCATAGTGCCGAGGACACATGGCCACGCCTGTTCAGGTGAACTGGGGCCGGGGGCTGGGTCGAAAGCCCTCGGTCGCGCGATTTGCGGCCGGGCGCGTGACCGGCCGGCGGGTCTGCTAGGAGGCGTGGTAATGAGCGCTAGCGGAACGGGCGACGGGGCGTCTGCGGCGCTGTCGCAGCTAGCCGCGAGGCGCAAGTTCTGGGGCTGGGGCCTGGAAGGCGGAGGGCTGGCAGCGGGCGAGATCGAGCAACTCGGGGCGGTCTTCACCGAGCGTCTCGGGATCGATGGGGTGCGCGTGCAGGAACCGCCTCGAGTGGAGGAACTGGACCTGCCCGCGCCGCAGCTGGCGGCGCCGGCGTCGCTCCAGCCGGTCTTCAGCACGGACCCGTACGACCGGGCCGCCCATACGTACGGCCGGTCGTTCCGCGATCTGGTGCGTGCTTTCCGCCGGGACTACGCGCATGCGCCGGATCTTGTGGCGTTCCCCCGCGGCGAGGACGAGCTGGTCTCAGTGCTGGACTGGTGCTGCGACGCCGGTGTCGCGGCGATCCCGTTCGGCGGCGGCTCCAGCGTGGTCGGCGGGGTCGAGCCCGATGTCGGGGACGGCTATCGCGGCGTGATCAGCGTCGACCTTCGCCACCTGGCGGGGGTGCTGGAGGTCGACGGTACCTCGCGGGCCGCGCGGATCGCGGCGGGCACGCTGGGCCCGGCGCTGGAGGCGCAGCTGAAGCCGCACGGCCTGACCTTGCGGCACTTCCCGCAGTCGTTTGAGTGGTCGACGCTGGGCGGGTGGATCGCGACGCGCTCGGGCGGCCACTACGCGACGCTGCACACCCATATCGACGAGTTCGTGGAGTCCGTCCGCGTGGTGACGCCGCGCGGCGTGCTCCAGACCCGGCGGCTGCCGGCCTCCGGGGCGGGTCCGTCGGCGGAGCGGCTGTTCTGCGGCTCCGAAGGCACGCTGGGCGTGATCACCGAAGCGTGGATGCGGGTGCAGCCGCGGCCGCGGTTCCGGGCGGGCGCCTCGGTGTTCTTCGCCGACTTCGGCGACGCGGTGCAGGCATCCCGGGAGCTCGCGCAGTCCGGGCTTAATCCGGCCAACTGCCGCCTGCTCGGCCACGACGAGGCGCTGATGTCAGGCAGCGGTGACGGGTCGCAGTCGATTCTCGTGCTCGGCTTCGAGTCGGCGGATCACGAGCTGGGGCCGTGGCTGGCCCGGGCGCTGGAGATCTGCGCCGGCCATCGCGGCGAGGTCCGCGGCGGGGACAGCGACCCGGCCGCGGCCTGGCGGGCTTCGTTCTTGCGCGGCGGGCACCTGCGTGACGGCCTGGTCCGGCTCGGGCTGATCAGCGAGACCTTCGAGACCGCCGTCACCTGGGATCGCTTCTGGGAGTTCCACGAGGGTGTGCTGGCGGCCACCAGGCAGGCGGTGCGCCAGGCGTGCGGCGGCGGCGTGGTCTCGTGCCGTTTCGCCTACGTGTACCCCGACGGCCCCTCACCCTATTACTCCGTCTACGCGCCCAGCCGGCCCGGCCAGGAGCTGGAGCAGTGGGACGAGATCAAGCTCGCGGCCTCGGAGGCGATCGCGGCGCTCGGCGGCACGATCACCCACCATCACGCAGTCGGGCGCGACCATCGCCGCTGGTACCTGCGCGAGGTGCCGGAGCTGTTCGCCGGCGCGCTACGCGGCGCGAAGGCCGAGCTCGACCCGGCCGGGATCATGAACCCGGGAGTCTTGCTCGAGCCGACCGGGGCCGTGACGTACAGCCGCAAGGGAGGCAGATAATGAGCAGTGCGCTGTCCGAGGGCCAAGGCGAGCCCGGAGCCGGAGCGGCGGCGGGCACCGTGTTCCGTTCGGAATTGAACCCGGTAGATTTCCTGCACCGGGCCGCGTACCTGTACCCGGACAAGGTCGCCGTCGCGGCCGATAAGCGGCGGTACAGCTACCGGGAACTCGCCGAACGGTCGTGGCGGCTCGCCAACGCGCTCAGGTCCGCGGGCCTGGCCAAGGGCGACCGCGTCGCCGCGCTGCTGTTCAACTCGCCGGCCATGCTGGAGGCCCATTTCGGCGTGCCGGCGGCGGGCGGGATCCTCGTCGCGGTCAACAACCGCCTGTCCAGCGCCGAGATCGGGTACATCCTGCAGCACAGCGGCGCGAGGTACCTGCTGGTCGACGCCGCGCTGGAGGCACACGCCGACGTGCCCGGCATGACCGTAATCCGCTGCGACGACACCGGCGTACCCGGGGACCCGTACGAGGAGTTCCTGGCCGACGCGTCGTCGGCGCGGCCGGCGAGTTGGCTGGAGCACGAAGAGGAGACCATCTCCATCAACTACACCTCGGGGACCACGGGGCGGCCCAAGGGGGTGCAGTACACCTACCGCGGCGCGTACCTGAACGCGCTGAGCGAGGTGATCGTGGCCGGGATGGGCAACGACTCGGCCTACCTGTGGACGCTGCCGATGTTCCATTGCAACGGCTGGTGCTTCCCGTGGGCGGTCACCGCGGTCGCGGCGTGCCATGTGACCATGCGCGCGGTGGACCCCGGGCTGATCTGGGAGCTGATCGACGGCGAGGGGGTCACGCACTACAACGGGGCTCCGACCGTCCAGCTGATGGTGATCAACCATCCCCGGGCGCACCGCCTGGAACGGGCGGTGACGGCAATGGTGGCCGCCGCCCCGCCTTCGCCGACGTTGCTGGCCCGGATGAGCGAGCTGAACTTCCGCGTCGTGCACGTCTACGGCCTGACCGAGACCTACGGCCCGATCACCGTGTGCCCTGAGCAGGAAGCCTGGCGTGAGCTCCCCGTGTCGCAGCGCGCGGCATACCTGGCCCGTCAGGGGCAGGCCTACCCCTCTTCCGATCTGGTCCGGGTCGTCGACGGGCAGATGACCGACGTCCCACGGGACGGGACCACGATGGGCGAGGTGATCATGCGCGGGAACAACGTCATGAGCGGCTACTTCAACGACGAAGCCGCCACCGGCAAGGCGTTCGCCGGGGGCTGGTTCCATTCCGGTGACCTGGCCGTCTGGCATCCTGACGGCAACATCGAACTGCGCGACCGCGGCAAGGACATCATCATCTCCGGCGGCGAGAACATCTCCAGCATCGAAGTAGAGCAGGCGATCACCGCTCACCCGGCTGTACTCGAATGCGCGGTCATCGGGATCCCGCACCCGCACTGGGGAGAGCGGCCGAAGGCGTTCGTCACGCTCAGGGAGGGGGGCGCAGCCGCCCCCGAGGACATCATCGCGTTCTGCCGGGAGCGCCTCGCGCACTACAAGTGCCCGGACTCGATCGAGTTCGGCCCGCTGCCGAAGACATCGACCGGCAAAACCCAGAAGTTCGTGCTACGCCAGCGCGAATGGGCGGACCAGGACACGCAGGTCGGCGGTGTGTAACATTCCGGAACCTGCCGACACTCACGCAAGCTGACCATCACCAGCGCACAGAACGGGCCAGGTTTCGGCACCCACAACCGCGGCAGGTCCGCCGTTTCGACGAGCACACGGTCGTGTTCCGGCAGAGCAGGGAGCTGTGGACCAGCGCTGGGCACGTTCCCCCAGGCGGTCGGGCTGACATCCTGGCCCCTGACTCCACGCACCCACAGTCAAATCCCTGATGCAGCAAGGTGCACAAACCTACGGGAGCACGGCGCGAGCGCTTTCCACGTCGTCTGTGGCAATCACGATCTTTCCGCCCGTGAAGGTTGTGTAGGCAAGATCGACGTTGACGTTCGCCTCGGCGAGCTTGCGGGTCAGCTCGCCCAGGGCCGCGGGCCGGTCATCGACGGCGACTATGAAGACCTCACGCTCGTCGGCGATCCCCATTCCGGCGCGCTCAAGCGCCGCCCGGCATCCAGCCACGGCCTCGTCGTCGAGAAGCACGTGCACGACACCCCTGCCCTCGCCAGTGAAGGCCGCAAGGCCATGGATCGTAACGCCCGCTTCGCCGGTAACCTCCCCCAGCCGGGCCAGTTCGCCCGGCCGGTGCTCGAGAATCACTGTCAGGTCCGTAGGCATGGCATATTCGTTCTTTCCGCCGCGTCCGGCACTAGGCAATCCGATTATCACCGGCCGGCTCAGCGCTATGATCGCACGACGCTGCCAGTGCGCTCATCACCGCACCAGGTGCTTTTGCCGCGACAAGGCGCGCCGCGACCGCGTGCTCGAATCGCCGCAGTGGTGCGCCGAGGTCGCCATGGCCGGCGTGGCCGTCGGTAAGTTCGGCTGACCGGTCAGCCAGCCGGCTTCACGCTCCGCGGCAAGCGCACTGTCCAATCCGGCGCTCGTAGCCGCTATGTACACGGCAACGGCGGCTCGGTGCTGGGCCAGCGGTGCCGTCCAGATGGGTCATTCTGTCGCGGCCGACGATCCGGCGCGTGACGAGCCGCTGTTTGCGTGGCGGGCGACGTCCGGCTGGGCGGATCACGTGGCTTGCGGCGAGGTCAGGATTCCTTGACGGCACTGGACACGGAGGCCTCGGCGGGATGGATCTCGCGGCGTAACAGGCCTCTGGTTTCGGAGCCAGCACCATCGCGCTATTCGCCGTCCGGCTCGCGTTATCTCCCGGCTGACTTTGCCGTGGGCAGTTCGGCGCGGGCCGTAGAGCCGCGGACCGGCCGGGGTCCCCGGCCGGTGTCCTTGGGATCGCTGGTGTTGTACTGATCCTCACCGAGGCTGCGGGCCGGCTGAAATGCTCAACCGCAGCAGACACACCGGGGCCGGCCATGTCCGTTGCTGCCCGGAGGCCGGGGAAGGTGCATAGCTCACGGAAAATACTGGCCCGTTGCATCGACGCCGCTCCTGAAGTTACCATCCAGATGGATGGTAAGGAGATGGCGTGGGGATGGTGCACGGATGGTCCGGGGTGAGAGCGAGAAGACCGAGAAGATCACCATCAACCTGGGACTGGTGGACCTCGGGCAGATCGACCTGCTGGTCCAGGAAGGCTTCTACGCCAACCGCACCGATTTCATCCGCACGGCCATCCGCGCGCAGCTCGCCACCCGGGGCGAGGCGCTCGACCAGACAGCAGCCCGGCGCACCCTCACCCTGGGCAGCTGTCACTACACCCGCCGCGACCTGGAGGAGATCCGCGACGCCGGGCAGATGATCCATGTCCGGGTGCTCGGGCTGGCGAGCATCGCCGACGACGTCTCCCCCCAGCTGGCCCTGGCCACGATCGCCTCGGTGGAGGTGCTCGGCGCCTTCCGGGCCCCCACCGCGGTGAAGGCCGTCCTGGCGCCCCGCACCGCCTAAGCCTCCGTGGCCGTGATCACGACGGCTGGCCCCGCAACGTACGAGCCGTCTTGCCCGCAGGCCGAAAGACAGTACAGAAGGGACACCGCCATGAACCCACGCCAGATGGCGGCGATGGCTGAAGCCACCCGCCTGACCCGCCAGGGCCGCCTGGCCGAGGCCACCACGCTGATCCAGCAGACCCTGGCCAGCCCGGCAGTGACCCGGCAGGCGCCGGATGCGCCATCCGCCGGGGAGGAGACCAGTGGCACGCCTGGCCGCCACCTGGCTCCCCCGCTATCGCTGCGCGCCGGCCAAGGGACACAACTGAGATGGGTTCATCCCGGCTGGATAACCCGCCGCCGTACCGTCCCCAGCCGGGGGGCGCGGGATCTCCGCCGGACGCACCGGCCCGCCGTCCCGGCCCTGAAGCGGCCGGCGGCCCGGTTTGACGCCTTCTCCTACAGCAACGCCGCCGGCACCCGCGCCTACCGGCTCTACGTTCCCGCCGGCCACGCCGGCGGCACCACGCCCCTGGTCGTGATGCTGCACGGCGGCACCCAGGACGCCGCGACCTTCGCCGCCGCCACCGGCATGAACGACCTGGCCGGGCGTCAGGGGCTGCTCGTCGCCTACCCCGAGCAGCCCCGCTCGGCGAACGCGGGCCGGTACTGGAACTGGTTTGCGCCCGGTCACCAGCGCCGCGGCGCCGGCGAGCCGTCGCTGATCGCCGGGATCACCCGCCAGGTCACCGACCGCTACGGGGCAGACGCCACCCGGGTGTACGTGGCCGGGTTCTCCGCCGGGGGCGCGATGGCCGCGGTGATGGCCGCGGTCTACCCCGATCTCTACGCCGCCGCCGGCGTGCACTCCGGGCTGCCCTACGCCGCAGCCGGCGACGTGGCCTCCGCGTTCGCGGCGATGAAGCAGGGCCCGCTCCGGCCGACCCGGCAACCGGCCAGCCTCTTGCCGCTGATCGTCTTCCATGGCGACCAGGATGCGATCGTGGCGCCCGCCAACGCCGCGGGCCTCATCGACCACGCCCTGGCCGCGGCCAGCCCGGGCACGCCTGCTGCGGTAACCACAGGGCAGGTGCCCGGTGGGCATGCCTACACTCGCACCTGCTACCAGGACCCCGCGGGCACGGCCCTGGCCGAGCACTGGACCATCCACCATGGCGGTCATGCCTGGTCCGGTGGTGTCCCGCACGGCTCCTACACCGACCCCCGCGGGCCGGACGCCAGTGCCGAGTTCATCCGCTTCTTCGGCGAGCACCCCGCCGTCCTGCCGTCCCGCTGACCGGGACAGGCCGGCCCCAAGCAAGGGGCGAGCACGACGCCGGGCAGGGCGATGCTGGCGCAACAGGCCCATGTCCACGCCACCGCGCGGAACCGTCCGCAGTGAGGCATTTTCTAGGGTCCGGCTGCAATACCGGGTCGGTGACTGCGCTGGCTGGCCACGATCTTCCTGCGAACTTCTGCCTGCCCCAGGTCATGGACAGCCTAGTTGCCCGTGGCTAGCGTGGTCGGCGGGGTTGTCCGGACAGTAGCCGGACCGCGCAGAGGGCCGGCCCGGGCAGCCGGAAGGGGGAACCGTGCGAAAGGTCCCTCTGGCAGGTGCAGCTGCAGCTCTAGTGCTCGGCCTAGCTGGCGTGGCGGCGTTTTCCGTCGCCTCGCAGGCGGCCGGTTCCAGCGCCGCGCCGTCGAAGACGCTCGTCTTCGACGTGGTGTTCAGCCCGTTCTCACCGATTGCCGCGAACAACGTACGTCCGCCGGATTCTCCCCTTGCCCTTGGCGACGAGCTCACCTTTCACGACCAGCTGTTCTCCCGGGGGCGGCACGCCGGCGACGAAGTGGGCTCCTGCGTGATCGTCGCAATCCCGCCGGGCCCGACCCTGGCCAACTGCAGCGTCGTGGCCCGCCTGCCGGGGGGTAACATCACCGCCCAGTTCCCCGCCATTGCAGGCCCAGCCCCGAAGGACCTGGCGCTGACCGGCGGCACCGGCATCTACCGCAGCATCGGCGGTGACGGGACACTGGTCGAGTTCGGGAACGGCAAGGGCAGGCTGACGCTCCACGTGCTGAGCCTGGTTCCCCGAGGCGGGGGAGCCTGATACAGCAAGGCTCGGCAGCAGGCGTAGCCCTTCGATGCCGCCCTTGGCGCCTAGCTTCCAGCATGGCCCTTGCGGCTGCTTACACGAACTGCCTCCCTGAATGGGCAGATTCAAACAGTCAGTGCAACGTCTCGGTGAGTCGAGAAGATTCTCGATGAGCTGAGGAGGTTGGTCGGGTCGCCCGGGACCGGGCCGGGCAGTTCACCGCGGCGTTCGACGCCGTCCTGGCCGGGGCGGGTATCGAGGTGGTGAAGATCCCGCCTCGCAGCCCTCGGGCGAACTGTTATGCGGAACGGTTCGTGCTCACCGCCCGGACCGAGCTCACAGACCAGATGCTGATCTTCGGCCAGCGGCATCTGCGGACGGTCCTGGCCCAGTACGCGGCCCACTACAACGGGCGGCGGCCCCATCGCAGCCGGCAGCTCCGCCCACCCCGGCCCGATCATTCTCCCGCCGACCTCTCCCAGCAGCGGATCAAGCGCCGGCCTGTCCTCGGCGGCCTCATCAACGAGTACCAGCGAGCCGCATAAAGCCCACGTCAGCACCGATGGCTGAGTTCTGGAACCCTACAGGGTGCAGGTCACCATCATCGCCCCGCCACCGGACCGGCCCGCCGCCCGTCCCCGCGGCCGCAAGGGCCAGCCGCCTGGTCCCGGGCAGCCCCGGCCCGACACCAGAAGAGACCAGGTCACCCGCCTCATGGCCAGCCAGCCCGGACGCGACTGGGCCGGACGCGACCTCGCGGCCCGGCTCGGCATCAAGCCCCGCAACATGCTCACCCA
>Ga0335085_10016224_pt1 | contig 10774 bp, 10 predicted proteins | sample Lox_Sample_45_FD_206712 | JGI IMG/M metagenome (GOLD analysis project Ga0335085, IMG submission 206712) | Soil microbial communities from Loxahatchee National Wildlife Refuge, Florida, United States - Lox_Sample_4.5 | ecosystem: Environmental > Terrestrial > Soil > Wetlands | place: USA... | reverse complement strand
TGGAGGAAGATAAGGTTGATGAAGCGTGGCAGGTCCTGCTGGCTCTTTAGAAAATATTTCGCAGAGAGCGAGCAGAGAAAGGGAGGGATAATTCTGCGAACCCTTACCTTTGCCAAAATTTTTTGAAAGCCTTTCTATGGCAGCGCAACAACTATCCGAACAGGAAATTATCCGGAGAGAAAAATTGGCCGAGCTCCAAAAACTGGGTGTCGATCCTTACCCGGCTGCTTTATTTCCGGTCAATACTTCAGCAGCTTATATTAAAGCAAATTATAAGGGAGAGGAAAACAAAGCCGATTTTGCAAATTCGTGTATTGCAGGAAGGATCATGAGTATTCGCGATATGGGCAAAGCTTCTTTTGCAGTGTTGCAGGATAGCAGCGGCAAAATTCAACTTTATATCAAAAGAGATGAGATCTGTCCGGGAGAAGATAAAACTTTATATGATAAAGTATGGAAACATCTCACGGATATTGGAGATATTATTGGAGTAAAGGGATATGTCTTTACTACTAAAACGGGAGAGATTTCCATTCATGTGCATGAACTTTTCTTTCTTGCAAAAGCGCTTCGCCCATTGCCCGTAGTTAAAGAAAAAGAAGGAGAAACTTTCGATGCAGTGACAGATCCCGAATTCCGCTACCGGCAGCGATACGCAGATCTGATTGTCAATCCACAGGTGAAAGAAACCTTTCTCAAACGGACGAAAATGATCAATGCAATGCGCGATTTTATGAATGAGAGAGGCGCATTGGAAGTGGATACTCCGGTATTGCAAAGCATTCCGGGAGGTGCTGCTGCCCGTCCTTTTATTACCCATCATAACGCATTGGATGTTCCATTTTATCTGAGAATTGCAAACGAATTGTATTTGAAACGACTCATTGTGGGAGGATTCGATTGGGTTTATGAATTCAGCCGGAATTTTCGTAATGAAGGCATGGACCGCACCCATAACCCTGAATTTACGATCCTTGAATTTTACGTGGCTTACAAAGATTATTTCTGGATGATGGAAACAACCGAACAGTTGATGGAATCTGCGGCGCTTGCAGTCAATGGTTCAACAAAAACAAAAGTAGGAGATCAGGAAATTGATTTTAAAGCTCCTTACAAAAGAATAAACATTTACGATGCCATTAAAGAATATACAGGAACAGATGTATCAAATATGAATGAACCGCAGCTGCGTGACACCTGCAGGGCGCTTCATCTTCACGTAGATGATACCATGGGAAAAGGAAAATTGATCGATACGCTCTTTAGTGAAAAATGCGAGCAACATTTCATTCAGCCAACTTTTATCACGGATTATCCTGTAGAAATGAGTCCGCTTACCAAAAGGCATCGAAGCAAGGCCGGACTGGTAGAGCGTTTCGAGTTGATGATAAATGGCAAAGAGATCGCCAATGCTTATAGTGAACTCAATGACCCGATCGATCAGCGGGAACGCTTCGAAGAGCAGGCAAAACTGATGGAACGGGGAGATGACGAAGCAATGTTTATTGATTTTGATTTTTTAAGGGCCCTGGAATATGGTATGCCACCTACCTCCGGTATCGGTATTGGGATAGATCGTTTATGCATGCTGTTAACCAATCAGGCATCAATACAGGATGTGCTCTTTTTCCCACAGATGCGTCCGGAATTTCAGAGTAATCCACAAGAGCCAAAGGATTAAATTATTATTTCCAATCTAACGGGACGGGATACCTTATGTTAGGTTTTAGATAAATGTACCTTCCCTGCAATGGGCTTTGATTCATATTTCTTTTTGCACAAAGAGAATTCGCTTGAATAAATTCGTTAAATTGGAAGGAATAAAACGATTGCTATATGAACAACTCAAACATCACCAAGGTTGGGACGGTATTGTATGGCCTCGTGATTGGCTTTTTTGGCGTCAATCATTTTATGAATGCTTCAGGCTTTGCTACTACTGTTCCTTCATTTTTTCATGGCGCCGAATTTTGGGTATATCTTACCGGAGCTGCTTTAATTGCTGCAGCTATTGCTATCATTACCGGCAAGCAAGCCCGTTTAGCCGGATTATTGTTAGCAGCTTTCCTGATCATTATTGTATTGACAATTCATTTGCCCGCTGTGATTAATGCTCCTGATCCTGCTGCATCAAGAGTTCCGCTAACCAACCTGATCAAAGATTTAGGACTGGCCGCTGCCGCGCTCCTGATCGCAGGAAAAGCTCCAAGTACTGCATCCCGTGCTTCTATGGGATAGTGTGAATCAGATATCAGTTATTGTGAGCAATCTTATAATCTAATCATGAATCAGCCTGTGCATAACACCATGGTCTGTTAATGAGTGGAATTTTACACTTCAGAGAAAGAGATCCATCATTAATTTCTGATCAGGATTGACAGCATATTTGGTAAAGTCGTTGATCCCTACATTCCTTAAGACATCTTCATCAATAAAAAAATTGCCCGTCGTTTCAAAAGAAGGCTTTTGCAAAATATAAAATGCTGCATCTGCTACTATTTCGGGTATACGACTGCGTTGCATGAGAAAATCACCTCCCAGTAAATTTTTTACAGCAGCGGTTGCAATTGTAGTTCTTGGCCACAAAGCGTTGGCCGCAATTCGATATTGCTTTAATTCTTCTGCCAATCCCAATACGATCATGCTCATTCCATATTTGCTCAGCGTATAAGCAAGGTGTTTAGAGAACCAACCGGGATCCATATTCAGAGGTGGCGATAAATTAAGGATATGAGGATTATGTGCTTTTTTTAAAAAAGGAATACAAGCCTGACAAATGAAAAAAGTTCCGCGTATATTGATATCATGCATCAGGTCAAATCTTTTTGGTTCTGTTTGTTCAGTCGGAGAAAGATTGATTGCGCTTGCATTATTGACCAAAATATCAATCCCGCCAAATGTATTCACTGTTGTCTGAACAATCTGCCTGATATTATCTTCAAACCTGATATCCCCCTGCAATGGCAATACTTTTCCTGGTCCTGAATCTGCAATTTCCTGGGCTGCTGTATAAATTGTTCCCTCAAGTTTGGGATTGGGTTCTGTAGTTTTACCGGCAATCGCGATATTGGCACCTTCTTTTGCAAGTCGAATGGCGATGGCTTTTCCAATACCACGGCTGCCTCCTGTTATTAATACCGTTTTGTCGCTGAAAATCATGGGGCAATAATTAATATGTGACCAAACTAAAGTAGTTTAATTTGACATACCGCCAAAAACAAAGTAATTCTACCGCTTTAAACCCTGGTAATTCTACGAGCATCGGAGTAAATCGTGCAATATTTAAAACAAGCGAATATGCGCTTGTAACAGCTGTATAGTATTGTATGTTTACACAGTCAAGTTGATTGTATAAGATTCCAATGCAGTAACCAAAATTTCAGAATCCATCATCCTAAGAAAAAGAAACCAATAACTTGATAAACCAAAACGGAATCTGATATCATCAGCGAGACAAGTTAAAATCCAAAATCCGTGTAATTCCAATTCCTACGAAGTGAAAGTAAAATTTGTACCTATTGATGACCACGAAAATGATTTGGTTAGGTAATGTACAAACAAATTGAAAGTCCCGGAATTAACCGGGACTTTTCTATTTAAAATGTCTTTTCGGCTTTTAAAATTTCATTTTACCAATACTGATATCCTGATAAATTAGCCAGTTGTACTTTCGCAAGGCATAATTGATATTCGTATTGCAGCCTGGTCAGTTCCGCTCTTTGCAAATTAGTGCTCGCATTCGTGAGATCAAGATTGGTAGCCACTCCATTTTTAAAGCGGCTGGCAGTAATGTCCTGCGCGACCTTATTTTGCTCAATTTGCCCTTCAGTATTTTTTATCCTGTCGATATTGGATTGAATATCGATCAATGCTTGGCCGATATCTCTTCTATAATTGTTCTTCAGACTTTCGATTGCAAATTCGTTTTGTGCAATTCCTGTCTCTGCAAGTTTTATCTGTTGCCTGGTTCTTCCACCATTATAAATAGGTATATGGAGATTTACTCCGGCATTGTAATTGAAACGCGGATCATTCACATTAGGTACATAGTTATCCTTCACTCCTACGTTCGCGCCAACATCCACATATGGACGATTGATCAATTTTGTAACTCCCAATTCATCCTTTGCCTGTTTAATCCTGTCACTGGCCAGCATAAAATCAGGGTTGCCTGCCTGAGCATCAATCAATGCATCTGTCAATTGCTTTACCGGTAAATCAAAATCAAATGTATTGCCATTAATACTTGTGTCGCCTGTTTCATATTCCAGCATGTTAATCTGTTTTTGCAAAGAATTCTGCAAATCTACTTTCCGGTTTATTTCGATATCCAGCTGAGCCTGGATAGTCAGCAGATCAACCTTGATAGCATCTCCATTTTTTAATTTACTGTCTACAATATTTTTATTTTCATTCAGAAAGCTGATGACGCTATCCTGGATACTAATCGCTTTCCTGATAAAAACAATATTATAATAAGTTGTGGCGACCTGGAATGCCAATGTGCTCTTATTATAATCCATATTATGTTTTGAATATTGCAATTCTGTTTTGGCTTTTTCAATATTCGCTTTCAGGCGGCCAAAATCAAGCACCGTGTAGTTTGCGCCGATTACACCTCCGTAATTATGCACGGCGGCAAACTGGAAATCCTCTATTTTACCATTCGGCCCGGTCGGGAATGGCAATACGATCTTCGGTTGTACATATGCGTAAGACGCGTCTCCCGATACAGTGGGTAGATTATTAATCCTGGTCAGTTCCAGCTTCTGCTGAGCCGCTACAATACCATTCTGTGCTTCTTTCAGATTGGGGAAATATGTGAATGAACGTCCGATCAACGTTTTTAACTCTTCATTCGATTTTACCTGGGCCTCCAGGCGGCTAAACATGCTGGTGATAACAATAAAAGCTAAGAGTATCTTTTTCATTATTTTAATTTTATTAATTGTTCTAATGGGCTTCAGCCATAGCAGCATTGGCCGCGGCCTTATCCTCAGGCGCCTGTTTCTTTGATTTTAAAAAGAAGACGAGAGGAATCACTGCTATAAAAAATATGGTGATCAGGCGGAATGCATCCAGGTAAGACAGATAATATGCCTGCCTGTCAACTGAATTGCTGATGATGGCATAAGCTTTTGTCGTTGCTGTTGCCACATCTACTCCTCCTTTCGAAATAAAATTGTGTGCAATATTGTTGGCCTCATTTGTAAATGCCGCAGCGCCTTCTGTCAGATTCCCTACAAGATCAGATCTGTGTTGCGCATAACGGTGCGCGATAAAATTATTTGACATGGCAATTCCAAAAGCGCCTCCCAATTGCCTGATCATATTGTTCAATGCAATACCCGAAGGATAATCCTTCGGTTGAAGACCGGCAACTGCCTGATTAATCAAGGGCAACTGGACCATGGATATACCGAATGCACGAAGAGCCAGAGGAAAAAAGAAATTCCATTTGTTTACATCCGGACTAACACGTGCGCTCAGCCACGCGTAAGCGGCAAACAATAAAAAGCCGGTTATTACAAATGGGATCGTTCTCCCTCCCTTAGCCATGCTCCTTCCGATTATGGGCATCATAACGACGCCGATTAATGTAGGTGGTAATAACGACAATCCTGTTTCATATGCGGTATAACCAAGCACTCTCTGGGCCAATACAGGATATACAAATACCGAAGTAAATAATCCCAGTCCTGCGACAAAAGTAAATATCGTTGTAAATGCTAAATTTCGGTTACCCATCACCTTTAGATTTACCGCAGGATATTTGATACTCAGTTCGTAGGTGATAAAACCAATCAACCCGACAGTTGCTATGACCGCACAGATCCTGATCGATTCACTGCTCAGCCAATCCTCTGCCTGCCCTCTTTCCAAAACATATTGCAAACAGCCTATACCGGCCATAAGCAGAAGGATACCCGTGTAATCAATATGAATATTCTCCTTATTTTTTCCTTCACCTGGCTTCTTATCAATGAATGTGTATGTAAGTATTGTAGCAATGATACCAATGGGGATATTGATCATGAATATCATTGGCCAGCTCATATGTTCGATAATATATCCTCCCAGGGTCGGACCAAGAGTTGGGCCAAGCACCAGTCCCATTCCAAATAAACCTGAGGCGAATGGCCTGTCCTTTGGCTCAAATGCATCAAACAAAATAGCCTGTGATGTTGATAATAAAGCTCCGCCCCCCACGCCTTGTACAAACCTCCATGCGATGATCTCTACTAATCCTGTAGATTGGGCACACATATAAGACGATGCTGTAAAAATGATCATCGACACGAGATAATAATTTTTCCTGCCAAAATATTCTGCAAGAAAACCGGTGAGGGGAATGATAATTACATTGGCGATGGCATAAGAGGTAATCACCCAGCTGATGTCTTCAATGCTCACTCCGAGACTACCAGCCATATCGTTCAGCGCCACATTCACGATCGAAGTATCTACCAGCTCCATGACAGCAGCAGATACGGTGGTCAGCACAATAATAAATTTTGCAAATCCTTTTGCAGTCATAACAATCAGTTTACAGGTACACTAATATAAGCGCTTAACCCTGCCCGTAAGATGTTCTTATAGTCGTTGACATTCCCGATATTGATTTTTACAGGCACACGCTGCGTCACTTTCACAAAGTTTCCGCTCGCATTGTCAGGAGGTAATAAAGAAAACCTTGCACCTGTTGCGTCGCTCAAACTCGCGATCGTACCCGAAATTTTAGCGTCAGGATAAGCATCCAGGTCAATACTTACGGGCATTCCTTCATGAAACTTCTTGATTTGTGTTTCTTTGAAGTTGGCTACTATCCAGTAAGTCGAATCATTTACAATGGAAAAGAAAGGAGCGCCGGCCTGCACGTATTGTCCTTCTGTTACATTGCGCTTGCCGATCTTTCCGGTTGCAGGAGCATATATTTTTGTGTAAGAAATTTTCAGTTCCTGTTGTTCAATAGCTGCTTTTTTTGAGGCAAGCGTTGCAAATGATTTCTGAATAGCAGATTGTAAAATGGCAATCCGCGTTTCAGCCGTGCTCAGATCGCTTTTGCTGTTGTTCAGTTGCTGGTTTGTCTGTTCTAAAGCAAAACGACTGTCGTTTAATTGTTTTTTTGTAATCGCCTGATCATTGAAAAGATTCTGATTTCTTTCATAATCTTCTTTTGCCTGCTGAACTTTCACATCGTTCAAGTCAATATTTCCTTTATTTACTTTCAACGAAACAACGGCATTGTTCAAAGCGGCTTTGGCATTGGAGATATCTGCTTCAGCAGCCTGGTAATCGGCCCTCATCTGAGCAAGTTGCGCCTGCAGCTCGTCATCATCCAGTTCAACCAGCAGTTGTCCGGCTTTTACGGAATCATAATCGTTCACTGAAATATGTTTGATATATCCCGACACCCTTGGCAATACAGGTGTAATTTGTGTTTCGACCTGTGCATTGTCAGTTGTCTCATGCGTAAGTGCAAACGAGATTTTTTTATAACCAAAGATCCCTCCGGCAATCACTATGATTCCTATAATGATAAACCTAACAGGGGATTTTTTCTTTTTTCCTTTTGTTACCTGATTTTCCATACCTTAATATTTAATGTTGGTTACTGATATTTTTATTTTAATAAATGGGCGTGCATTACCTGTTTTATATGATCACTCAATCTTTTTTTGAATTTGGGATCATCGTAGGGAACATAATCTGAGCCTATATCCAGGAGCTTTAAACAAAATGTTTTTGAAAGTGAGACCTGGTTGATAGTTCCTATCAGCGTGGCAATCGTCAATTGAACATCCACTGTTTTGAATTCATTGTTGCTGATCCCCTGATCGAGGATTGATTTGATGACAATGACATTCGGGATCAGGGAATCAGTAATAATCCGGATGAGCGCTTCCCGCTGGTTGGTAATTAATTCCTGGTGGATTACCCTGTGAAATTTTCTGGTAGTAAAAATTCTTTCCACATATGAATCAATGATCCGATCTATTTTTTGCATCGAAGTCAAACTATTATCCTTCGCGATTCCATCCAGAAATCCCCTTGTTGTATTTGCTTTTTTCTGTACGAGTTCTTCGAAAAGTTTTTCCTTGCTTCCGAAATAATAATTAATCATGGCAATGTTCACATCAGCTGCGGCTGCGATATCCCTTATCGACGTGCCTTCGAAACCCTTGGTAGCAAAAAGATCTATAGCTGTATTAATGATATGTTCTTTCTTGTCTGACATCTTTATTTTTTTTCGTGAGGGGCACAAAGTTAAACGGTTGTTTGATTTTAAACAAACGTTTAATTAATATTTTTAAAAATAATTTCTATTTGATTGATTTACAATCTATAGTTAATAGAACCAGCAAAAGAAGGGTTTGAAACTGTAGAAAAAACAATTAAAGAAGGCTGAATTATTCAACTTTTTTCTTAAATCCGCTTTCCGGAAAAGCAAAGGGTCCTGTAATCTGGAAGATTGTATATCCGCTAAAATCCTGTGGTGCTTCCAGCCCGGTTCCATAAATTACGGTACCCCCTTTTTTATTGATGCGAACCGGTTTATCTGTATAAAATTTTTCTTTTTTCTGATCCCACCATAGTTCCTTACAGTGAAGGGTATCTCCTTTCAATATATTTTTTACTATTACACTGTCCCGCAAAAAAACTTTGCTGTCACTCTCATACCATTTTCCGTATAAAGCATCCAGCTTGCTTTCTACAACCATGGAATCATTATAAAAATCAACATGCAATGTTTTCGGAAATTCTATATAAGCTGAGTCCGCTTCATTCCGAAGCATATAAGGAGACGTGAGTTTTGCTTTCACCTTAGCATCCTCACTCATGTAAGCCGTAATTTCTTTTCCGACATCAATACTGATTTGCTTTTTACGAAATGAAGGAAGGTCTTTTTCATCGTTCTCGCAACTGGAAAATAGAATTAAAATGGACCATAGACCATAGACGATTGACCATGGTCGATGGCCGGTGGTCCATTGTCCGATTCTAGTCATTGAATTCACTAATCGCATAAAGCCCTTTAAAAATTAAATCAGGGTCTGCAAATATCTTCTTTTTCAAAAACCGGGTAAAATACTGCATATCCCCCCCACTTAAAAGCACGTTAAAATTATCATATCTCTCTTCATATGATTCTATGACTCCATCAATTTCTTTTGCCATTCCAAGGATCACTCCACTTAATATGTTGGTTTTTGTATCGTATCCAACCAATGGAAAATTCCATTCAGCAATGACCAGAGGTAATTTGGCTGTAAACACATTCAAAGATTTAAAACGCATATCCATCCCCGGTGAAATGCCTCCACCCATAAATTCTTTGTACTTATTGATAAAATTGTATGTAATCGCAGATCCCAAGCCGATGACGAGATTATTTTTTCCCGGAAAAAGATCCACAGCGGCAACCGATAGCGCAAGCCGGTCTGCTCCGATTGTATCCGGCTTACCAACAGGTGTTGTAATGGGAACTTTGCTACTATGATCCAATTTGTGAAAGCGGGTGGTTTCCTGAAGCAATTTCTCAACTGAAGGGTTGTGATGAATTACTGAAGATAGAATAGATTTTTCAGGGTGAAATGTCTCAATGCATTGCCGGATAGTTTCTGTTTTATCATTCTCCAGCACAATTACTTCTTGCAATTTATTTCCGGAAAAAAAAGCACATTTTAAACGGGTATTACCGAAATCAAAACAAAGAGTGGTTGACATGAAGCGGAACTAATTAAAATTAAGGACAAAGAGCAAAGGACAATGGTCAAAGGAAATTGCCAGATTTGTTAAATTCTCAGTTTGCCCTTTGTACTTTGACCTTTGGACTTCGATTAATCTTCAAACCGGAACGAAGATAAGTTTTTGAAATGACCGTTGAGCTTCACCCGTTCTTTTAAAATTTCCATTTCTGCAATGACTGGTAATATCCGGCTCAGGTGTCTTTTTAAATACTCCTGTCGCTGTTCCTCGCGAAACAAACCCAATAACTCATATTCTTCCTGAAGGGATAACCCTGCATGATGTGCTATATCATATGCTTTTAATTCCTCATCGGGCTTTTTAAAATCTTTGCTGATATGCAACATACGGTGCAATTCCCGGATTGCATTTACGACTTTTTGCATCAGGATCCGCTTCCCTTCATCTTCCGTATTTTGAGGATAGTTGACGATTGCACCACTATATAATTTATCAGGTATCGATTTAATCACTTCAAGAATACGAAAAACACTCACTCCTTTCGTTGTAATATCCATTTCTCCGGTTTCATGGGTATTTACAATTTCCGTAATCTTCACCAGGGTACCTATATCATTTAGCTTGTTATTGATCACCGTAGGAATGCCAAAACTCTTGCCTTCTGTGTGGCACTCATTAATGAGCTGTTTATACCTTGGCTCAAATATATGAAGGTTGAGATTTTCTCCCGGATACACCACAATACTCAAAGGAAATATTGGAATGAAATTAGTCATGAATCAAACATTGTGGGTTACAAATTAAAATCAAGACACTATTACTTTCCATTATGCCTTCCAAAAACAGATCCTATTTATTATCCAAATTTAATAGCTGGCAGCATTTGAATTAAAAAAAATTTATGCAGAGTACGGATAATTCAATCGTTTATTTTCTGTCTTTTCATTACAACGTATAACTTTCTATTTTTATTTTTAGAAAAAGATCGGAGTCGGGATGATGGTCGATGAACTCAACTTTGATGGTATTCCTTCATTGCAATCCATTCAGTAGGGCAATATGC
>Ga0335085_10016222_pt1 | contig 10776 bp, 11 predicted proteins | sample Lox_Sample_45_FD_206712 | JGI IMG/M metagenome (GOLD analysis project Ga0335085, IMG submission 206712) | Soil microbial communities from Loxahatchee National Wildlife Refuge, Florida, United States - Lox_Sample_4.5 | ecosystem: Environmental > Terrestrial > Soil > Wetlands | place: USA... | reverse complement strand
AGCCGGAGAAGGACGCTGCCGACCTGAAGCTGATTGGACAGCCCATGCCGCCGGGAATGCCAAAGCCCAAGCCGTGGCGAGTAGTGAAATCGACAACGGAGTCGGCGCCCCGTTAAGCAAGAGTCAGCGAAATTCCAGCAGCACTCCGGCGATGAGCAGAACGATGCCTGCGTACAGCGAGATCCGCATCACCAGCGGAAGTCTGCTCTTGGGAAAGGCTGTGCTGTACGTGCGCACCAGGCCGGCAGAGTTCTTCGGGAAGGCATTAACAGGCTGAGAATCGCTGGAACGCATCATGATGAAGATGCGCAGCGCGAGACCGAACGCCGCCAGCAGAAAACCAGCTACGACAATCCAATCCGCCAGAGTCTTCATGGCCGTGCACCCTCGGAAGTGTCGCAGCAGCAGTGTACTCTTGATTCGACAGCGCGTTAAGAGCTTGGTCACGTCTGGCTTCGGGCCCATTTCGGACGGCTGGTACACTGACTGCTCACGGCTACTTACCAAAGGACAGGAATGACCTCTCCGCTTTTGCGCTGGCTTGGGGCTTTGGCCGGCCTGGGCAGCGCGATTCTCTGCTGGTTTCTGGGCAGTGTCCTTTCCGCTCCCACCCGCGCCGGTCAGCTGCTGCATCTCGGTCGGGCTCGTTATGAATTGCTTGTATTTCTCATTGTGCCGGCGTCGGTGCTTGCGGTACTGGCGCTTTTCTGGGTACCCGGACATGGCGAGAGTCCTGGCCCGGGTGGCCGGGCATCACGGCTCCGTATGCTTCTGGTCCTGGTCCTTCTGGCAGCGTTTCTGCTCGGGTTTGCGCGATAGCCTTCACCGCGCCGCGAACAGGATGTAATGACTGGCTGCGCCCATGAAAAACAGCATGGGGAAGGAAACCCAGAAATTCAGGCGTGCGCTCAGGAAAGCCAGCCGTGCGAGATTAGCAGCCTCAGGCGGCATCGGTGTCCCTTGTGCCGCCGCGACCGTCCAGCGAATCATCTTCTTCTGCGCACGCCACACGATGCCCCACACGTTGAGCATCATGAACCAGCCCAGCCCGCCGCCAATGCCGATGGCGAGGGCGCGGTTGCTTTCCCAGCCATGCTGATTCAGCGACAGGAAGGCATATCCCGCTGCGATCAGGACGATCGTAACGATGACCCCGACCGTCACGCCGTTCTTGAGCGCTTCAGGCGGCGACATCAGGAGGCCCATTTCGACAGCAAACGCCAGCGTCCACAGCAGAAAGAAGCTGGCGAAGATCATCCCACCCGAGGCTGCCTGGCCGGCAGCTTCGGCATTGCGGACATCGCTGCCGACAATGTGCATCCAGTAAGCGAGGCCGGCCAGCACGGTCACAACCGAGCTCCAGCGAAACCACCAGAGCGCCTTAGGCATGAGGTTAGGGACAACCGCCAGCCGGGTCTGTGCATCCATTTCTCGCTGAAACGGAGCGTTGACCAGGTTGAAAAAGTACAGCAGCCCGATCCACGTGATGCCTGCGGCCAGGTGAATCCAGCGCAACATCATCAGGGCGCTTGGCTCGGCGCCGGAAAAATCGATTTGTGGAGTTGCTAATAACGCGGGCAATGTTCCAGTCATGTTTTGGATTCCTATGGTTCTACCGCCGGCATTGGGCGGAAATCGAGGCCCCCTCATGCTGGCGGGCGAATTCTACAACGCCGCAAAATAATGGTTTTAGTTGAAATTACGCTACGGGAGACTTATCGTAAACTTGCTGGATTTTACCCTCTTGCGGAGGCCGATTGTCCGCTGCGAGAGAGGCTTTGTTTTACAGACCCGGAAACTTTGGGGCCACGGTCTCTGGGACTGGGTTTTTGCCGGTTGCAAGGAGGACCACCCATGGACAATAAGCCAGCACAGAACATTCAGGATTCTTTCCTCAATACCGCGCGGAAGGACAAGTCTGTCATCACCATCTACCTTCTGAGCGGCGTAAAACTGTCGGGCCGGATCCGCTCGTTCGACAAGTACTCGGTTGTACTGGACACGAACAATCAGGAGCAGTTGATTTTCAAGCATGCGATTTCCACGGTAGTGATGTCGCGTGCGCCTCATGCGTTCGACCGTCACGCCGAAGCGAAACCTGCGGCTGAGGCGCCCGCCGCGCCTGCCTCCTCGGCCCCGGCTCCCACTCCGGAGAGTTGACGCATTTCTCGTTCCGGTGGAGTGAACTTCCGATCAGATGGCCCCGCCTGGCGCAATCGCACGGGTGAGCCCGAACACGTGTTTCTGGTGGGGGTGGAGTTTTCGTCGCGCTTGAAGACGGAAAAGGAAGCCGCCGGCGCGCGCGAGACGCCTTCGCACAATGCCGATGCGGAGGCTGGGCAGCCTCTGCACTCGCATCAATCCTCTCCCGGCAAAATTCCCGCCGCGGCGCGGGCAGCCCGCACGGTGGCGAGCGCTCGCGTGCACGCGGCCGACATCGAGCATCGTACTTTCTCGGCCGAGGAATCCATGGCTGAACTGCGCGAGCTGGCTCTCAGTGCCGGTGGACAAGTGGCGGGCGAAATCATCCAGCGACGCCATCGCCCTGACCCCGCGACCCTGATTGGAAGCGGCAAAGTCGTAGAAGTGAAGGGGGCCGTGGCGTCCGTTGCGCCCGATCTCGTTATCTTCGATCACGAATTGACTCCCTCCCAGCAGCGGAACCTGGAGCGCGAGCTGGAAGTGCGGGTCGTGGATCGGACTCAACTGATCCTCGATATTTTCGCGCGCCATGCCCGTACGCGGGAAGGTCAGTTGCAGGTCGAACTGGCGCAATTGGAGTATCTCCTGCCTCGGCTTGCCGGACGCGGCATCGAGATGTCGCAGCTCGGCGGAGGAATCGGGACGCGCGGACCCGGCGAAACCCAGCTGGAAACCGATCGCCGCAAGATCTATCGCCGCATACGCCACGTCAAAGAGCAATTGGAGAATGTCCGCCGCATTCGCGGGCAACAGCGGCAGCGCCGCGAATCGGTTCCGATGGCAGTGGTGGCCCTAGTCGGCTATACGAATGCCGGTAAATCTACACTCTTCAATGCGCTGACGCGTGCCGGTGTACTGGAAAGTCCGCGCATGTTCGCCACCCTCGATCCCACGCTGCGACATCTGAAGCTGCCGTCAAAACGCGAAGTGCTGCTGTCTGACACGGTGGGATTTATCCGTAACCTTCCTCACACCCTGGTCTCAGCCTTTCGCGCCACGCTGGAAGAGGTGCAGCGTGCCGCATTGCTTCTGCATGTGGCCGACGCCACCAGCCCGACGGCGGCCGAGCAGGAGGCTCAGGTCAACGAAGTGCTGCGCGAGCTTGAAGTGCAGGACAAGCCGCGCCTGTATGTGATGAATAAGGTCGATCTGCTGCCGGCCATCAAGCGAGAGGCCTTGATCGACGGACCCGGTACGGTTCATGTTTCGGCGACGGAAGGAATCGGAATAGCGAAGTTGCTGGAGCGTATCGACGAGCTGATCGAGGATGACCCCGTGCGTCAGGTGCGTTTGCGCGTGCCGCAGTCGGAAGGCAAGGCGCTGGCGACGCTCGATGCCAAAGCGATCGTCCTGTCGCGCGAGTATCGCGACGGATACGTCGAGCTGGAGGTGCAGGCGCCTGCGTCGGTAGTCCGGGGATTAAAAGGATTTCTACGATCGTAGTCCGCCGTCAAACGACCCGCAAAGTCGCACCCGCGTCAGCCTGCTCATGCGCGTGATAGCTGGAGCGCACCAGCGGTCCTGATTCCACGTGCTTGAAGCCCATCTTGAGCGATTCGGCTTTCAGCATGTGGAACTCGTCGGGCGTGTAGAGCCGCGCCACCGGCAGGTGGTCTTTCGACGGGCGGAGATACTGGCCGATGGTGAGGATATCCACCTTCCGGGCTGCGAGGTCGCCAAAGACGGCAAGCAGCTCGTCGGTGGTTTCACCTAATCCCACCATCACGCCCGTCTTGGTCGGAATCGCCGGATTCATCTCTTTGGCGCGCTCCAATAACCGCAGCGTCCGCTCATAGCGCGCGCCTGAGCGCGCAACCCGATACAAGCGCGGGACCGTCTCGGTATTGTGGTTGAGAATGTTCGGCTTCGCGTCCATCACGATCTGCAATGGTTCATCAAGACCCTGAAAGTCGGGAATCAGGACCTCGACGCGGCAGTCGGGCAATCGCCGGCGGATCTCGCGAATAGTCTCGGCGAAAACGTGCGCCCCACCGACATTGTCGTCGTCGCGATTCACGCTGGTGACGACCGCGAACTTCAATCCCAGTCTCTCTACCGCCTCAGCCACGCGGATCGATTCCTCGAAATCGATGGGCTCCGGCCGGCCCTTGGGTACGGCACAAAAACCGCAGCGCCGGGTGCAGAGATTGCCTAGCAGCATGAAGGTTGCGGTGCGATGGTTCCAGCACTCGCCGATGTTGGGGCAATGGGCCGATTCGCACACCGTGTGCAGATCCAGTTTGCGGGCCAGCGTCTTCAGATTATGGTAGTTCTCGCCCATGGGCGCGCGCGCCTTCAGCCACTCCGGCTTGGCAGCCGGCTTGCGCGGGGCGAGATCGATCTGGATGAGCTCAGGTGCAGAAGCCATACGTCGCTCTTTATTGTACGATGCTTGCCCGGCGGTCGCGGTCGTAAGACGCAATCGGTACGCCAAGAGCCGACAGCTCTACAGCGTATGCAAGTACGACATCAGGTCGGCGATCTGGTCCACCGTGAGCTTGTTCTGAAAGCCCGGCATCTTGGCCCGGCCCATATCGATAATGTCGATCACGCGTTCATCGTTGGCCGGAATGCCGCTGGTCATGTACTGCTTTTTGAACAGGCCATGCAGGCTCGGACCGCGTAGGTCGCGGGTACTGTATGCGTAATGGCATTCGGCGCAGCGTGCGTCATAGACCCGTCTGCCACGCGCCTGTTGTGCGTTGAGCCCGAGTTCTGCGTCACTCTTACGCGGCTCAGCTTGGCAGCCAGCCAGCGCTGCCATGGCAACCGCAGCCAGCACGAACGCACCCCACCCTACTGCGGGTTTCGAGATCAAACTAACCTTCCGCACAAGACCAGCCGCACTCGCGTGGGTGGCCGATAGTGTGACTGCAAAGGAGTTAGAATACACCCCGGATGACGGTGCGAATCAAACGCGTATACGACCCGCCATCGCCGCACGATGGCGCGCGCGTGCTGGTGGACCGGCTCTGGCCGCGCGGCTTGACCAAAGAAGCAACAGCGCTCGACGTGTGGTTGAAGAACATCGCTCCATCCCATGAATTGCGCAAGTGGTATCATGCGCATCCTCTCCAGTGGCAGAAGTTCCGCGAGAAATACCTGGCTGAACTTACGACCGACGCAGCGCACGCGGCCTTGCAGCAACTCCACGATATGGCCGGCAAGAGAAGCGGTGTCACACTTCTGTTCGCATCGAAAAGCCTCGATCGGAACCATGCCCTGGTGCTGAAGCAACTCTTGGAGGGTGCGCGCAAGCCTCCCACCGGCACCGGGCCGGCGCATGCCGCCGCTCGGGGTGCCCGGGCAACCCGGCGCCACTGACAGAAAAGAATGCCGACAGCGACCTAATTCCCGTCCGTCACAATCTTTTCTACGATGTGATCGATGGTGTCGATGGCCTTCTTGCTCGGCAGGTTGTGGTTGTTGCACAGAATCGAAAAGGCCACCACCTGACCCTTCGCCGTGGTGGCGTAGCCCGATAGCGCATTAACATGCCCCAGCGAGCCCGTCTTGGCGCGCACAGCGCCTTTGAACGGCGGTGTGCGCAACCGGTCACTCAAGGAACCGTCGACGCCGGAGACGGGCAGAGTGTCCTCGAACAACTTGCCCCAAGGCTGGCCGTACGCGTATTGCAGCAATTGCACCACTGCGGCTGGGCTGACCAGGTTCTCGCGCGAAAGGCCCGATCCGTCGTGGAACACAAACTGATCGGGCTTAATGTCGGCTGACGTCAGGAAGCCCCGCAGGACTTCCAATCCACCTTCAATCGAGCCGGAAGTCCCTTTTTCCTTACCCAGCAGGCGAAGCATCAACTCGGCGTGCAGATTCTGACTGACCTTGTTGATGACGCGCAGGTCTTCCGCGAGCGGCTGCGAGTCATGGCTGGCCAGCACCAGCGGGGCGGGGACAACTGCATGCCCGGCCACATCACCACCGCCGGAAGCGATCGTGGTGACGCTGAACGTCTGCATCGACGCCAGTTCGGTGTGCCGCGTGCGCGGACGGCCATAGATCGTCACGCCCCGCTGTTCGAGCAATTCTCGGAACAGCTTGGCCGTGAAGTCCGCCGGATCTTCGATGGCCAGCGACTCGCCCGCTCCGGCATCGTCTTGCGGCATGTTGCCCCAGAATGTGATCTGGTTCGATCCCGGCTCCCGGTTAATGTAGATCTTGCGCGGTCCTGTGCCTTGCGGCGTAGTCATCACGCGATTGTCGATGTGGTAATACTCCGGGTAAGGCGTGATGTTCAGGAATGCGCGCTCGCCGGGCCGGTCCGCCGGCATGATGTTCACGAAGAGCACGTTGTCGTTGATGGTCAGGGCGGAGACCGGGGCCCCCCACTCCCAAACCAGATCATCCTGCGACCAGCCTTCGCCATAACGCTCGAAGACGTAATACGAATCGTCGGCCACGACGTCGCCGTCTACGTACTTCAATCCCTTCGCCACCAGTTGGTCGGCGAGGTCGATCAGGACCTGAATCGGCAGCGCCCTGCGCTCGGTATGCAGGTTATACGGCAGCGTGCGTCCGGAAAGATTGGGATCGCCGCGTCCCACCACCACCAGATCGGAATTCAAGCGGCCGTACTTGTCGATCGTTCCCAGGCTCTCGATGCTGGTCTTGAAGCGGTAATCCGGTCCAATCAGCGCCAACACCGCCGCCGTGGTGAACAGCTTGGTGTTCGATGCCGGAGTGAACAGCTTGTTCTCGTTGAGCGCAAACAGGTGGCTGCCCGTATCGAGCGAGACGACGTCGATTCCCCAGAATCCACGCGCGACATCGGGATCGCTCAGGATTCGCTCGATCGCCAGGAAGAGCTTCTTGTTGTCTTCGGGCTTCCGGTGGACAGGCTTGGCGGCATCAGCGGCGAAGACGTGGACTGTCAGTACCAACAGGAGAATTGCGCGAACGAGATGGCGAACCCCATACATAAACTGCCTACAACCCCAGCCAAATTCTAGCACTGGTTGCGAGTCAGCTTTTGGCTGTTGGCTCTTGGCTTTTAGCTTTTCGCTTTCGGCCTTTCGCCCTTGATGCCTTGTGTCTGCCGGTTCGCTCGGACTCTGGCCTCACCTAGTCTGGCGAACAGCAAATAGCGAATGGCGTCTGGCCAAGAGCCAATAGCCACGAGCCAGCAGCCAGCAGCCAGCAGCCAGCAGCCAGCAGCATACAATCGCAGCATGCGTGCTGGAACTCGGTCCCCGCACGCTCATCATGGGAGTCGTCAACGTTACCCCAGACTCCTTCTCCGAGGGAGGAAGATTCTTCGAGCCGCCCGCCGCCATCGCACACGCCCTGCAGTTACTCGACGAAGGGGCCGACATTCTCGATATCGGGGGCGAATCCACGCGACCCGGCACCCGGGTGCAGCCCGACGAACCCAGTCACAAGCCGCTGGTTACCGAAGAAGAAGAATTGCGCCGCGTGCTGCCGGTCATCGAAGGCGTGCTGCGCGCAAGCCCCGCCGCTGTCGTCTCCATCGATACCTATAAGTCTGACGTAGCGCGCCGCGCGGTCAACGCAGGCGCGGAGATCGTCAACGACGTAAGCGCATTCCAGTGGGACGACGCGATGGCGGCCACCTGCGCCGAACTGAAGTGCGGCGTCGTGCTGATGCACACCCGCGGCCGGCCCAGCGAATGGTGGAATCTCACCCGCGAGGCGGACCTGACCTCTCAGGTGGTCCACGACTTGGCCAACCGGGTGCAGATCGCCCTGGATAGCCGCATTGCCCGCGACTGCATCGTGCTCGATCCTGGTTTTGGTTTCGGCAAGAACTTCGAAGAGAACTATCCGTTACTCACCGGATTAGATCGCTTGCAGAGCCTCGGATTTCCGCTGCTGACCGGCACGTCGCGCAAGTCCTTTGTCGGACGAACCCTCGGCAAACGCCGCGATGGAGAGGATGCTCCGCCAAAAGAGCGGCTCTATGGTTCGCTGGCAGCGATGGTAGCCAGTATCCTGCACGGTGCACACATCGTCCGCGTGCATGATGTTAAGCCGGCCGTAGACGCCGCAGCAGTCGCGGACGAAGTGCTGGCTGTCACTGCCAAATAGGACACTGCCGGAGCATACTCTGTTAGCATCGGAAGGCGCGGCCGCCCCTACGGCCCGCCGATACAGCCGCTCGCAGCGCCCGATTCAGGCTTCACGATCCATGACGAAAATCGAGACCCTGACCACCCATCCCCGTGTGACGGTCCGTCGCTCGGGTGCGACTGATCCTGCCGGCCGTTGCGTCGTCTACTGGATGCAGCGTGCCCAGCGCGCACTCGACAACCCCGCATTGGATGTGGCGGTCGAAGTCGCCAACCTGCTGAGACAATCCATCGTAATCTTCTTTGCGCCGGTGCCCTTTTATCCTCACGCCAACCTGCGACACTATACATTTCTGGCACAGGGAATCCCCGACGTGGCTTCGCGGGCCCGGGCGCGTGGCATCGGCTTTGTACTGCGGCGATACCCCGACCATTCGCTGTTGAAGTTCTGCGAGGAGGTCAAGGCATCGCTGGTCATCGGCGATGAGAATCCACTCCGTGAGCCGCGCCGCTGGCGCGAAATCGCCGTGAAGAAACTCCAGGTTCCGCTGTGGACGGTTGACGCCGACGTCATCGTTCCCTCGAAGCTGCTTGAGAAAGAGCAGTACGCCGCGCGCATCATTCGTCCGCGGCTCATGCAACGACTGGAGCAGTTTCTACCCCTGGCAGGCAATCCCTCGGCGAAAATTGAGTGGCACGCCCCGCGCGGTCTTCCGGCCCTGCCCGACGACGGTTCGCTTGACCTGACGGAAGAGTGGAAAGGTCTTGATCGCTCTGTCGGGCCGGTGAGCTGGTTCCTCGGCGGAACGTCTGAAGCCTTGCGTCTGCTGGATGAGTTCGTCCGCCACAAGCTCGACGGCTATCCCCAGAACCATGGCAGACCGGAGATTGACGGTACATCCCGACTCTCGCCTTATCTGCATTTCGGCCACATCGGGCCGCACACGGTGATGCGTGCAGTCCGGAATGCGAAGGCGCCGCAGGCAGCCAAAGATGACTACATCGATGAGTTCTTCACCTGGCGCGAACTCGCGATCAATTTCGTGCACTTCAATCCGCTCTACGACGCGATCGAGAGCGCGCCCGACTGGGCCCACAAAACCCTGGCAGCTCATGCCCGCGATCCGCGGCCCGTCCTTTACACCCGCGAGCAGCTTGAGTTCGCCGGGACGCACGATGAATTGTGGAATGCGGCGCAACTCCAGATGCTGCACGCCGGCTGGATGCACAATTACATGCGCATGTACTGGGCGAAGAAGATTCTGGAGTGGAGCCCGTCGCCGGCGGTTGCCTACCAGACCGCCCTCTACCTCAACGACAAGTACTTTCTCGATGGGCGCGATCCCGACGGATACGCGGGCGTGGCCTGGGCCATCGCCGGCAAGTTCGATCGGCCATGGTTCGAGCGCCCGATCTTCGGCACAATTCGCTGGATGTCGGGCGATGCCGCGCGCAAGAAGTTTGACGCCGAGAAATATATCCGGCAGATGTATGACCTGGCAGGTAAGGTCGGGTCCGATCGGCAGGGAAGCTTGTATGCCGAATGAATCTCAAGTCCTCGCAGCATCGCTGGCAAAGCTGTGGCCCAACCGCCTGCACGAATCCAACGCCCTGAAGAATCTGTGTTGCCGGGTTGGACTGCACCGCTGGGCCCAACTTGATCTTCGAGACCTGGCCGAGGGAAGGGATGTCAGGTTTTGCCGATGGTGCTCCGACATCAAGATTGACGGCCAGATATACAGCGTTTAGAGCCGTTCCCTCGAGTTACTGTATCTGGATGTCGAACCGGGAGTGGCGCCGCGTTAGCGACGCCTCTCGCTGCCGATGCCCTACGGTGCGATCCGCAGGCTGATGAGAAAAACGCTGCCCCACAGAAGGAATCCTGCAATCCCCACCCACAGGGTAAGGCGGCGGTCCCCAGCACGTCGCAGCGTAGGAAGCGGCAAGGGGCATCCGATCGAGCGGTGAAACCACGCCCCCAGCAATCCGACGAACCCGATTAACGCGGTCGCTCCCCCGAACATCAGTCCGGCAACGATGAGCACAAAGCTGAGGCTGAACATGGCTCGACTACCCCACTGCCTGCCGATAGCCTAGTCCTCAGGATGGCCGAGAGCAAGCGCGGCCGGCGTGGCATAGCCGATGTGCCGCTCCTTGGCAAACGGTACAATCCCCCAAGCCTTGCCTGTATGAACTGGGGGTTCAAATGAATCATGCCGGGAAGTCTGCGCTCCTGTGCGCTAGCCTCGTGTTGGCCGCGGTTGGCCTGCTTGCCGCCGAGGACGCGAAGCTCGCGGCAACCTCGATTCCGCTGCGCCAGCAATCGCCGGGATACCAGGAACTGCTGGGCGGCCCGCTCGCCAGCGTGCGCCTCAAGTCGGGCCTGGTGGTGTTGGCGCCGGGCAACTCGGTGGGAAAGCACAGCACCGGCGACCACGAAGAGATGGTGGTGGTACTATCGGGCCGCGGCCAGATGGTACTGGGCGACGGCAGCAAGATCGACATCAGTCCCGACGTCGCAGCCTATTCGCCG
>Ga0335085_10016221_pt1 | contig 10776 bp, 12 predicted proteins | sample Lox_Sample_45_FD_206712 | JGI IMG/M metagenome (GOLD analysis project Ga0335085, IMG submission 206712) | Soil microbial communities from Loxahatchee National Wildlife Refuge, Florida, United States - Lox_Sample_4.5 | ecosystem: Environmental > Terrestrial > Soil > Wetlands | place: USA... | reverse complement strand
AACTGAGTGCGTAGGCAAAGGACTCACGGCGTCAGCGGGTGTCGCCGGATCGAAGCGATCGTCCGCCCGCGAGGTGGTTCCGCGGAACCGAGTCGCCCGTGAACCGACGCAACGTCGCCGAAGCGCTAGTCCGCTACGGCCCTGTGGCGATGACGGATGGGATCGTCGGCGCGAACGAACGTAAGTACGCAAAAGCCCTACGGACGGCGCCGCGACGCCATTCCTGGTCGGACCGTTCTCGCGAAGACCCGACTCCTGCGGCGGTAGGATTTTCCGACCATGGACGGAGGTGCGATGACTGATTGGTGGTCGCACATTCTGGTTCCCGGCGGGCGTAAGGATCTGGGCCGGCTTCTGGCGAGTCACCCTGACGCGCGCACCAAGACCGAGAGGCTGCTTACCGGTCTCACCGTGATGAAGCTGATCAAGATCGCCAACTGCGAATACAACTACTGCCGCGTTGGCAGAGACATTCCCGCGACCGGTGATGTCGCCGGTCGAAGCGACCGGGCGTGGAAGATCCTAGACAACAAAGTGGCCAATATCCAGATGCGTTCGGGCACCGCTTGGATGCGCACGGTGGACCTCCTCAGACCTGGCTCCGACGAAGGGCTCGCGCGAGTTCGGGCGCTCCCGATCGATCAAGTGATTAACGTCTGTGAGCGACTCATTCAAGGCCCGTACAGCGCCTGCACCGACGGAGCCGGACGCCAGTCAGCCGAACGGCGCGCGGTTCGTCCGGAGGTATCGCGTCGCCGTGCCGGGAGCGCGAGCGGTGTTCATGCGACTCCTCCAACCAATTTCGACGAATGGGCGACGTGGTGGTACACGCGTCTGGGCGCACGCCCGGAAGGCGCCGCCTACCTGGCCGGTGTCGCAGCTTGGCGAAACGCGTGGAGACCCAAGCGCGTCAGGGCGGTACTGCTCGCCGAGAGTCATGTGGCGCAGCGAGACGGCGATCTCCGCTCGCGGGTCCGTACAGATTGGACCGGTATCCGTGACCTCCCGAGCCAGTACGTGAGGTTGGTCTACTGCTTGGGGTACGGCGAATCAGGGATCTGCGTCCCGCCGCCTCAGGGGAACGGCGGCACATGGCAGTACTGGAACATCTTCGGGCAAATTGCGCGAGGCGAGAACCAGCCCGCCAAGAGCGCATCCTCACTGAGCTCACGCTTGCGGTGGAAGTTGGCCGTCCTCAGCGAATTGCAGCGCCGAGGCATTTGGCTTCAAGACGCCTCGCCGCTCGGGCTCTATCTCGGGGGCGGCCGACGGGTGGACCCCAGGGGTCAGGTCCAACTCATACGAGAGGGTTATCGACGCTGGGTGTGGCCGTCAGTTGAAGCCGACAACCCCGAGAAAGTCTGGGTCATAGGCAGCGGTGTCGCTGGCGCCCTCGCAGGACTGCCGGGCATAGAGCGCACATGCGTCATCACGCAGCCGCAAGATCGAGAGCCTGGGCGTCACCTCGCCGGACTCGCGCGGATTCGAGAGGATCTCAGCCACTTATAGCGAGGCGCCCCGTGGCGCGACGACTGCCGATCGCGGCCATCGCCGTTCGCGAACGTGTGGTCGCCGATGCGCTCGTCGACGACGACGCGGACGCGTAAGCGCTCGTTAGCCGCGGCTCGCGGAGCCGCCACTCGCTCAGTTGTCGCCGATGCGATAACGCCGCGGCAATGGACTGGAGGATCAAAGCGATCGTCTCAGCGTCGACGACACGTCGCCGCCGAGCAACTCGTCGGCGCTGCCGCGGCGTCATCCCCGATTGCGGTCATGCCGGCATCCGACAACTGGACGACGCCCGACGGGAGCCACAGTGTGCCGTTGCCACCGTCGTGATCAGGTAGTCGCGGCGCGTCAGGAGCCGCCGAGAGATTCGACGTACGGCATGGCGCGCATCGCCGCGTCTGCGGCCTCGCCCGCCGTCATCTCGATCGCGGTGAGAGTCCACAGACGAAAGTGCGTCGCCTTTCCAGGCGACTTGCCCTTCTTCCAGCCATCCCAGGGCTCGCCGGCACGCATAGCGGCGTCGAACGCATTCTGTCGATCCTTGGCGGTGCCCTCACCGGCCTTGATCGTGATCACATACCCGTGTCCGCCGTGGCCGGCGACCACTTCGATGAAGATGGCGGTCTTCTTCGCGCCCGCGACCGGCACCCACGACTCCCCCCAGAAGATCCCGTAGTCGTGAGCTGTATTGCGCGTATGAACCCACTTCGCACCTCGCGCGCGCATCACCGCAGCGGTCTCGGCGACCCACGCCACCGCCTCAACTTCCCCAGCGCTGACCTCGCTGATGTCGTCCTCACGATCGAAGTCATCATTCTGGCCTCGCGCCGCAGCGCGCGCGGCATCCATCCGATCCGCCTGCGCACTCACGGCGCTCACGTACGAGCGGATGAGATCCGGAAGTTCCAGATCGCTCAGGGCGGTTGCGAGCTGGCGCCCGGTCACCCACACCTCCGAAGCGATGCGGTCGCAGCCACTGTGCAGAAGGCCAGTTAGCCCCGGCCCATAGAGGGCGACACGGGCGCCGGGCTCGCTGCAGTACGCCTGAATCTGCTCCTCGCGGAGTCGGTCGTTGACCTTCGTCTCGACGATCACGTCGCTCTCCCGACCGCTGCCGTCGGTCGCAGGCACGCGCAGATCCGCGCGCTGCCCGGCGACGCGGGCTTCGCGCTTGATGCGACCGGGACCGATGCTCCATGGAGCCTGACCGTCGGGCACGAAGAGCGTGAGAATCGCGTCACGGGCCACCTGGCGGTGCTCGAGCATCCACCGCAGCGCCCATGAATGGGCATAGCCATGTGTCCACGGCACGACGTCAAACAGCTCGACGTCCAGATCGGTCACAGCCGTCCGACCCTACCGGACCCCGCTCGGCGCTCACAACCTCGTCTGCCGCTGGAGAGGCCACGGGACCCCCAATGCGACCGTCGCGCCGGCCGGAGCTGCGCGATCGCGTGCGTCGCAAACCGCAAGCTAGCGCAGGTCCACCCGTCGGCGTGCTGGATCGTCGCCAAAGCAGGCGCCGAATGCGCGACCGCAGAATCACGAAAGCGATCGTGCGGGACGGCGGCCCGTGGCCGACTGCCAGTCTCAAGCGGGCCATGGCGTGCCGCTCTCGGATGCGCGTGGTACGGAGCTCAGGCGAGGCCGTAGTCGCGGCACTGACTGCAGTCAGCCGCGGGAATCTTGACCGGGGCTCGCCCTTGTAGTGCCAGACTGACAACGACCCGCTCCCAGACTGCCCGCTCGCGAAGCGCTCGGTCCTGGCCCGGCAATGCCACGACCGCGGGCGCCGTGTCCCACAGGGCGACTGCTATTCCGCCCTGGTGCGCCGCACGGTAGCGAATGCCGACCAGATTGCCGTAATCCTCGTAGATCGCACGGCCCCACCGTTGAGTGCGCCGTCGCGGTTCATCCCCCGAGGAGAGCGTGCCGACTGCTCCGATGTACATCAGGCCGTCGCCCGTGATGTCGAGCAACCTCGCCGAGCTTCCCGCTCGGGCCCATACGGCACGGACGTTCGGGCAAACGGCGACGTCCGGAAACTCCTCTTGAAACGCCTCAGCAAGGGCGCAAGCAAGGTCGTCAGCGAGATAGAGAACGCCGCGACCGTCCGGGCTGTCGCGCCGTCGACCATGACGGTCGCGGATGTGTGGATCAAAGCGGTTGAGCGGTCCAAATTGCCTCGGAATCAGCGGCCGTCGTAGAGGATGCCCGTGATAAATCCGAACGAGGTTCTTTGCCGGACGGAGCGTCCACGTCGGCGGATCAACGGGTAGCGGACGCCGTGGGTCCCGTAGCGGGCTTACCACAACGCAGCGCGAGCGTCCTCGAGCACCTTGAGCACCGCGTCGATGCCACGCTCTCGCATGTGATCGGCCGGGGTGTCGCCTCCCAGGTCTGGATTGGGAGTGGTCGCCCAGACACTCAACGAGAGCGGCGTTCCGGGGTACTTCTTAAGAAGCTTCTGCAGATCGCCGATTGCATCGTCATCACGGAATTGCCAGCGTGGGAAGTACCACTCACGCCCTCGCTTGACCGCTGTCAAGCTGTGGTTCTCTCGGCGTCGAGACACAGCTTGCGGCGTAATTCCAAGCCATTGAGCAGCGTCTGCTCTCGTCAACGCCCCGTCCAACACCTGTCTGAGGCGAGCTTCGCGAGTCTCATCTGCAGTTTCGCGAGCAGACTCGAGTTCTGCCTTCGAAGGAAGGGGACCCCAGATCTCCTCGTCGAGCCCGACGGCGCTCGTCGACGTCGGAAGCGCTTCCGAAAGAGCACGAATCAGCTCGGCGGCCTGGTCAGGCCTGAATCCGACAGCGAGCAGGTTGTCGACCAATTGCTTAGCGGTGACCGCACCACGCTCCATGAGCCGTGCCACCGCTCGGAGAGCGCCGACGGCAGCTGGGTCCTGACCAGTACGCGCGGGCGCACGAGCCCCGGTGGCCCGCGTACCGGCTGTCACCCGTGGTGCACGTCTAGAGGAGACGGTTCGAGCCTGAGGTGTCCGTCCGGCTCCTGCCCTCCCTGCGGACGTCTTCTCAGCCTCCGCAGCGCCGGACCTCTTTCCAGAGACCCGGGAAGCTCGAGAGGCTCGAGAGGGAGATGCTCCAGAGCTGGATCGCGATGACGAGGAACTTGCCACGCGCAGAGCATAGCACTCGTCCGCAACTTATGCAAATGGCGCAACCTACGCAACTAGTTGTGGGAAACCCGGCCCACGACCTTGGTCCGTGTCTAGCTACCACATTGCCCTTTACACAGAAGTCATTCCGGCGACCGTCGAATCGTGATGCGGTCATCCGGCCCGATATCGTCGATCGGTGGATCCGTGGTCAGATCGGCGTATTCGAGTGCTTCGGTTATCTCTGTGCGGGCCCGATCGGTGAGCTTCGAACGATCGAATATGCGGAGCAGGTCGTGCACCGGCATGGTCCATGGTCCCGACGAATCGACGTGCGCACGGAGCTCGAACTCGGGGATCACGTGATCGCGCGTCAGCCGGACCGGGTCATCAAGCCGTAGCTGATCCAGGCGACTGTGTGCGCGCACAGCGGCGTCGTCCAGCAAATCCTCGAGGTCATCAAGCGCAGCGTCCGTGAGTCGCTTTCGGCCTAGCAGCTCAAGCAGCTCACGGACGGTGGCCGACACCTCTCCGTGGTGAGCAGCGACGTTGAGGGCAAGCACGAGGTCGGCTGGATCGGATTCGTCGATTGCGTGAGGCTCAGGCCCACGAAGTTCCGCTCTACTCTCGCCTGCTGCACCATCTGCCGTCTCGATCTCCCCGAGACTATGTGCTGCGCTCTCTCGCACGAACTCGTTTGGGTCTTCAAGTGCTTGTTGTAGTGGCTCTCGGAGGCGCAGCGTTTCCCGTGTCTCCAGCCACCGCGCCACTTCAAGTCGGACGTCTTCACTCGCGTCTCTCAGCGCCGCGGTGAGGAGTTCGTCGTCGGCCGGATCGCGGAGCCGGGCGATGCCGCGGACGGCAAGTTTCCTCACCATCGGATCGGGGTGGCCAAGCGCCGTCACGAGTCGCGCGCGACTCGCCGGATCCGCTCGGTCGGCGAGCTCGCGGATCTCGTCGTACACGTGGTCGTCCTGGCCTTCTGTGGCGGGCCTCGGAGCTGGGGCAGGAAAACCACCACCTCGCGCGGGAATGCGCGAACGCGATCGTTGGCTCGTCCGCGGTGCGTAACGAATCGGTGGCCCGATCACAGCGTCCAAGGCTCGGTTCTCGACGGTGTTCACCGGGTGGGTGATGTTGAACACCGAACGCTCCGCCTGCCTGATCGGCCTCGGCGTCACCGCGCGGACGCCGGTGCTCACCGGGTGCCGTACAACCCGGTTGACCTGGCGCACCGGCCGGGGGGTCACCTTACGGACAGACTTGCGGACAGCTTTTCGGAGAAGACCCAGGATGCACTCCTCTCTTGGCGAGCACTCCCCATCGTAGGGCTCCAGATCACGCCCGTGTCTCGGTGGCGCGCCCAGATGCCCGATAGGTGCGGGGTCAGCGGATGAGGTCGCCCGCCACTCCCTCCGTTCAACCGGATCGCGCTCCAAACACGGCCGATACGCAAAACTGCGATCCCCTGCAGGCGCTTCCCCGGATCTCGGCGTGCGGCTGCGGATTTCCGCACGATCGCTATTGTCGTCCCGCCGCCTTGCGTCTCGCGATTGCCTTGGCGACGAACAAGGTCGATGCCGCCCCAGAGACGGCCCGCGAACCGTCGTTGCGGACGCGGCGCGACAGGGTGCCGGTGAGAAACTGACCCCCCTTCGCCGGTTGAGAATTGACCCCCCTGGATGTTGGCGGAGGCGTCCGGGGCGATAGCGAGCCTGGCCTGGTTGTTGTGTTCGAGGGCCAGGAGGAGGCGTGCTGGACGTGGAGCGGTGGGCTGAGTTGCGCCGTGAGCATTTCGTGCGCGGTGTTGGGATTAAGGAGTTGGTCAGGCGGACGGGGTTGTCGCGTAACACGGTTCGGGCGGCGTTGCGGTCCGATGAGCCGCCGGTGTTCAAGTGTCCGGAGCGGCCGTCGAAGCTCGATCCGTTCAAGGACGAGATCCACCGGCTGCTGAAGGACGACCCGATGCTGAGCGGTGTGCGTGTTCGCGAGGAGATCGAGCCGTTGGGGTTCGATGGCGGCAAGTCGATCGTCGATGACTACCTGAGAGAGATCCGGCCGATGTTCCTGAAGCTGCGGACGCACCAGCGCACTGTCTATCGGCCGGGCGAGATCTGTCAGTGGGATCTGTGGGAGCCGTCTGAGTGGGTGCCGGTCGGTCATGGTCAGCGGCGCCGCGCCTGGGTCGTCGTAGCTTGTCTTGGCTACTCGCGCGCGGGTGCGGGCGCGCTGATCTTCAGCAAGGAAGCGCCGGACGTGCTGTGGGGCATGACCCGGTGCCTGTGGTCGATCGGTGCGTTGCCGGAGTTGTTGGTGTGGGACCGCGAGGGGTGCTTGCACGCTGGCAAGGGACGTCCGACCGACGCGTATGCCGCCTTTTGCGGGTTGCTGCCGGTCGATTGGCTGTTCTGCGCGCCGGCGGATCCTCAGGCGAAGGGCGCGGTCGAGCGGCTGCAGCAGTACATGGAGACGAACTTCGAGCCCGGCCGGCGGTTCGCGAACCATCTCGACTTCCAGCTGCAACTCGACGTGTGGTTCGAGAAGGCCAACGCGCGCACGCACAAGACGTTGCGCGAGCGGCCGATCGACAGGCTCCTCGAGGAGCGCCAGGTGATGCGGCCGTTGCCCGCCCGCGAGCCCGATAGCGATCGCCGCTGGGTCGTCCGCGTGCCGCCCGACCCGCACCTGCGATTCGACACCAATGACTACTCGCTGGATCCGAACCTCGTCGGCCGTCGTGTCGAGGTGCGCGTCAGCCAGCGGGAGATCGTGGCGGTTGCGCTGGACAGCGGCGAGCTCGCGTGCCGGCACGAGCGCTGCTTTGCGAAGAACAAGACGCTCACCGCTCTCGAGCACGCTCGGACGCTGCGCGAGCGCCATGGCCGCGAGGACGAGATCGTCGTCGAGCAGCGGCCGCTGGCGGTCTATGACGAGCTGATCGCATGAGCCACGAGTCCGAGCTTGCGCATCTGTTCCGGGTGATGAAGATGCCCGCCGCAGCCAGATCGCTGGCCAAGCTCGCCGAGCGCGCCCGCCAGGAGTCATGGAGCTACGAACGATTCCTCCAGGCGCTGCTCTCGACCGAGACCGCCTCGCGCGAGTCATCCGGCGGCAGGTTGCGGATCCGCGCCGCCCGGTTCCCCGCCCACAAGACGCTGGAGGAGTTCGACTTCACCTTCCAGCGCAGCGTGAAGAGGCAGGTGATCGAGCATCTCGGGCAGCTCGACTTCCTGCACGCCAAGGACAACGTCGTGCTGCTCGGCCCGCCGGGTACCGGGAAGACACATATTTCGATCGCGCTCGGTGTCCGCGCTTGCCTCGCCGGTCACCGGGTGCTGTTCAAGACCGCCACCGAATGGGTCGCCGCGCTCGGTGACGCGCAACGCCAGGGCCGGCTCGATGACGAGCTGCGCCGACTGGAGCGCTTCCCATTACTCGTCTGCGATGAGGTGGGCTATATCCCGTTCGACCCGCAAGCCGCGAGCCTGATGTTCATGCTCGTTTCCCGCCGCTACGAACGCGCCAGCCTGATCGTCACCTCCAACAAGCCGTTCTCAGCGTGGGGTGAGATCTTCGGTGATGACGCCGCCGCGGTCGCGATGGTCGACCGACTGATCCATCACGCCGAGCTGATCTCGCTCAAAGGCGATTCCTACCGGCTCAAAGACCGCGACCTCGGACCCCGCCCCGGCCGCCGGAACACCGAAACCGGGTGACCGATCCCCCTCGGCACCCTCGCCGAGCGCCGCAGAACGGCTCACAACGCGCCGCTCCCCGACCGGCCCCCCGATCAAGGCGCTTAAAGCGCCCATCGCCGATTCGGCCTCGCCCTACGGGCTCGGCCTCATCGCCGAAGGGCGCTCCGTCATCCACCCCAACAGGGGGGTCAATTCTCAACCGGCAGAAAAGGGTCACTTCTCAACCGGCCTTGACACAGGGTGCAACGTGGTCCATCGTCGAGCACGCTCAGAGAAGGGAGACGGAGGGCGGCTTCCCTGGCCTACCAGGTGAGGTCAGTGTCCTCCGGACTCCCCAGCGCGTTCCACGTTTGCCACCACCGGGTAAGCAGTTCCGATCCTCCAGCCGCGGCCTCATCTTCCAGGAGGCCCGCGAAGTGCTCGCATACCGTGAGGAAGTCCTCGTAGATGGCCAGCACCGACACCGGGAGCAAGGCGAGATCGTTATCGACAACCTGAAGCCGCAAGTGCTCGACCTCAACGTTGTGGCGCTCCGGACCGAGCCGGTCGACGCGGGCGTACATCAGCGCCCAACCGAGGAGCTGCGTGCTAGCCGATACCGACCTCAGAACCTTGGGCAAGCGCTGATGGATGAGGCCGCAGCGGTAGAGCTCATATAGATGACGACCGTAGGTCGAGTAGCCCGGGTTCCCAGTGGCACTCGCCAGAACCTCGTCCATGAACGTGATCGTCTTTCCGGCGGTCTGGATCCGACGCCGGTTCTCTCCGTCCCATCCGCAATAGAGAGAGGCGACGTATTCCATGTCCGACATCACCGCACGTACTGCACCGAAGAATGCGGTGTCCTCTGGTGTCACGAGACGCCCGGTCTCGAAGCGTGCGGTTTCCGCGACAACGTCCCGCAGCTGCTTAGCCGCCACCTCGGGCGCCGGGTTATCACCGATCCATGTCGTTTGTCCGTCGTCGGTCACGGCTGGCATTATCTCCGACGTCAGGATTGCTGCAGTTCCTCTGCGCGTTCCGCGGAGACGAGCGTTTCAGCCCCATGCCGCTGCTGCCGTTCGCGGCCGGGCGGGTTGCAGCACCGAAGACGGCCGACGATGATTAGCGCGTTATAGCCGACCGAACCCGCAAGGTAAGAAACGAAGGGCTCCGGAATCTCGGGCAATCCGGCGTGGGCGGGACAGCTGCAAGTTTCGAAGCAGTCCGCCGTCGACAAGCCGGGCACGCAGAAATCCTTGGCGAGACGATTGCGAAGTTCGCGTTCTTCCAGCGAGGCTAGAACCCGTACAGCCGTTTTCTAGACGTCGACAAGGTCGATCTGATCCTTCGCCGCCCGGCGAACGACCGGGTGGTGTATCGAGAGATTCAGGTGAAGTTCGGGAAGCTGTATCGGGTGGGGTCAAGGTGGGAGCAGGCCCTCTTCGACGTCACGACCTGGCGGTTCTTCAAACCGAGAGAGTTTGACGGGGCGCGACCCGATCTGTTCGTGGCCGACGTCGTGTCCGAGGATGATGAGTATCGAGGCGACCTGTTCATCTTCCCGGTTGAGGACTTCAGCAGGCTTATCGCGTCCGCGCCGCTCTCGCTTGAAAAGCACAAGATGTACATCTCCCGTGATGCAGCCAATTCGGAGCGTTTGGTGCTCCGACGGCAGAGCCGCCAATTCGATCGGATAACCAGGGAGACGTGTATCGATGTCTCCGGGTAATGGCGGAACTTCGACGTGCTTGAGCCCGACGAGCCCCGCTAGCTCTCCGCGAGCCATCGACGCTCGACCGGACCGTGCTTCCGCTCCCTCCGTATGAGTGAGACCAACCGCTCGGCGGACGATGCCTTTCGCGCCGACAACATTCCGGGGCCAACGACCGCTCCGGCGACTATCCGGTGCTTGCGGCGACCGGCGCACGCTAGCGGCCAATGAACGAGCTCCCGCGCTCCGGTGCCGTTAGGCTGGCGGCCATGAAACGCTCGGGTCTCGTCCTCGCCGGCATCCTGGTCCTTGCCGGTGTCCCAGCGGCCGTCGGGGCGGAACCAGCGTTCGGCGACCCGGGCGGGATGGTCTACGTCAACTGCTGGCATCAAGCGCCCGGGCCGACCTTCAGCGGCTATTTCGTGGCGAGAGCACGCCCGCACAACTGCACAATCTGGGGATCCCCTGAGGATCTCGCAAACGAGAACGCTCTTCGCGACCTCCGATGGTTGTCGTGGGGCCAAACCAAGACGACGCTCACGGGCCAGGTGCGGAACACTCAGCCGGGGATGGGCGGCCCGCTTTGGGGCGATGTCATGGCGCGGCTGTCGCGCATTCGCCGCGGGTGCGATGGCGACCGCTTTTACACGCGAATAACGTTCCCCCACTCGAATGCCGCACCGGAGACGCTCTCGGACTCCTGCGAGCCCAGCGGGTAGCGGCCCGCCGCGGCTCGTCATTGCGCTGGCCACGTA
>Ga0335085_10016220_pt1 | contig 10776 bp, 7 predicted proteins | sample Lox_Sample_45_FD_206712 | JGI IMG/M metagenome (GOLD analysis project Ga0335085, IMG submission 206712) | Soil microbial communities from Loxahatchee National Wildlife Refuge, Florida, United States - Lox_Sample_4.5 | ecosystem: Environmental > Terrestrial > Soil > Wetlands | place: USA: Florida... | reverse complement strand
GCCTTCAGCTCCGCCAGGCGCGTGGTGCGCAGCGCATCGCGCTGGCGGTGGAGCACCACCTCCGGATCCTCGAGGATGGACTCGACCAGCGTCACCACGTCCAGCGCGTAGCTGGGCGAGGCCCGGTCGAGCGACTCCAGGGCGGCGAGCAGGTAGAGCGCGAGGGTGTGGTGCAGCGAGAAGTCGCGCTGGAGCCCGGAGGCCACCTCCACCTGGGCGGCCCGGGCGTGGGGGTGCTTGAAGGTGGAGACCAGGCCGGTCCGGCGCAGGGTGCGGAAGAGCATCGCCGCCTTCCTCAGCAGCTGGCGTCGCCGGTGCTCCGAGCCGTGGCTGGCCCGGACCAGACGCACCAGCCGGCCGTAGCCTCCTCCCCGCTCGTCCGGGTCCCCCTGGAGCAGGTTGAGCAGCATCCCGAAGGTGACGTCGAAGCGCGAGACGAGCGGCTCGGGGGGGCGGCCGACCAGCTTCTCGAAGGTGGAACGGTCCCACGGGACGAAGCCGCGCGGCGGAGGCTGCCGCTTGACCACCTTTTTTCCCGCCGCCGCCTTCTGGGCCAGGCGCAGGTTCTCGATGACGTGCTCCGGCGCCTGGGCGGCGACGAAGCCCCGGTCGTCGAAGCCCTTGCGCCCCGCCCGGCCGGCGATCTGGTGGAAGTCACGTGCGGTGAGCAGCGCCGTCTTCTCGCCGTCGTACTTGCAGAGCTGGGTGAAGAGCACGGTGCGCAGCGGGATGTTCACCCCCACCCCGAGGGTGTCCGTGCCGCTCACCACCTTGAGCAGCCCGGTCTGGGCCAGCTTCTCGCACAGCAGCCGGTACTTGGGGAGCAGCCCGGCGTGGTGGAGCCCGATGCCCACCTGGAGGTAGCGGCGCATGTCCTTGCCGAAGGGCGAGTCGAAGCGCGCGCCGTCGAGCGAGGCGCGGAGCCGCTCCTTCTCCTCGCGGGTGGTGAGGTTGACCGAGGTGAGCGCCTGGGCCTGCTCCACCGCCGCGCGCTGGGTGAAGTTGACCAGGTACACCGGCGCCTTCCCGGAGCCGACCAGCTCCTCCAGCGTCTCGTGCAGCGGCGTCTCGCGGTAGGAGAACTCGAGCGGCACCGGACGCTCTCCGCTCGAGACACGGGCCACCGGCCGCCCGGTGAGGCGCAGGAGGCTCTCCTCGATGTGGCCCGTGTTGCCCAGCGTGGCGGACATGAGGAGAAAGGTGGCCTGGGGCAAGGCGAGGAGCGGCACCTGCCAGGCCCAGCCCCGGTCCGGGTCGCCGTAGTAGTGGAACTCGTCCATCACCACCGCGTCGACGCGCGGTCTGCTCTCTCGCAGGGTGATGTTGGCCAGGACCTCGGCGGTGCAGCAGAGGATGGGCGCGGTGCGGTTGATGGAGGCGTCGCCGGTGAGCATTCCCACCCGGGTCGGGCCGAAGAGCTGGCAGAGGGCGAAGAACTTCTCGTTGGCCAGGGCCTTGATCGGCGTGGTGTAGACGGACGTCTTCCCCTCGGCCAGCGCCTTGAAGTGGAGGGCGGTGGCCACCAGCGACTTGCCCGAGCCGGTCGGCGTGTTGAGGACCAGGTGCTTGCCGGCCATGAGCTCGAGGAGAGCCTCCTCCTGGGCCGGGTAGAGTTCGAGGCCGCTCTCCGCCACGTGGCGCAGGAACCGGTCGAGGAGCTCGTCCGCGCCGGCGGGGGACGGCGGGAGGAGCGCGGCCAGGGGAGCATCGGAGCCGGGCACGGGAGGCGCCGGGGCGGCCGGCCGGGGCGGGTTCAGGAGACGGTCCGGGGCGGTGTGGCCTCCACCGGACCGGCGGCGTGCCGGAGGAGGGCGTCCGCGGGCTTGGCCTCGTCGTGGCGGCGCACCAGCTCCAGGGCCGCCGTCTGGCTGCGGAAGGGCGCGGCCCCGGCCGCCGGGGAGACCTCGACGTAGCTCCCGTCCGGCCTCAGCTCCCGGGCCTTGGCCGTGTCGCGCAGGCCGAGGGCGAGCACCTCGTCGAGGAGCCGCTGGCGCAGGGCGGGGTCCTCCACCGGGACCATCACCTCGATGCGCCGCAGGAAGTTGCGCGGCATCCAGTCCGCCGAGCTGAGGAACACCTCGGTCCGCTCGCGGGCGCCGAAGGCGAAGAGGCGGGCGTGCTCCAGGAAGCGGTCCACCACCGAGGTGACGCGGATGTTCTCCGAGACGCCGGACAGGCCGGGCCGGAGGCAGCAGATGCCTCGCACCATGAGGTCGATGCGCACTCCGGCCTGGCTGGCCGCGTAGAGGGCCCGGATCACCGAGGCGTCGACCAGGTTGTTCATCTTGGCCACGATGCGGGCCGGCTCGCCCTTCTGGGCCCGCTCCGCCTCGCGCTCGATGAGCTGGAGGAGCCGCTCGCGCAGGTTGAAGGGTGCCACCACCAGCCGTTTGAACTTGGGGGGCACCGAGTAGCCGGTGAGCATGTTGAACAGTGCGGTGACGTCGTCGGCGATCTCCTCCCGGGCGGTGAAGAGCGAGAGGTCGGTGTACTGGCGCGCGGTCTGGCTGTTGTAATCGCCCGTCCCGAGGTGGACGTAGCGGCGGATGCCCCCCGCCTCCCGGCGGACCACCAGCGCCACCTTGCAGTGCGTCTTCAGGCCGAGGAGGCCGTAGACCACGTGCACGCCGGCCTCCTCCATCCGGCGCGCCCAGGCGATGTTGTTCGCCTCGTCGAGGCGGGCCTTGAGCTCGACCAGCACCGCCACCTGCTTGCCGTTCTCCGCGGCAAGGCTCAGCGCGCGGGCGATGGGGCTCTCGGCGCTGAGCCGGTAGAGCGTCTGCTTGATGGCCAGCACGGCCGGGTCATCGGCCGCCTCCTCGACGAAGCGCACCACCGGGTCGTAGGACTCGTAGGGGTGGTGGAGCAGCACGTCCCTCTGGGCGAAGACCGGGAACTGGCTCTCCACGTCCCGGAGCGGGGGCGGCACCGACGGGGTGAAGGGCTCCACCCGCAGCTCGGAGCGCGTGTCGCGCTCTGCGAGGGCGGCCATGTCCGAGAGCTGGAGCGGGGCCTCGGACCGGTAGACGTCCTCGGCGCCGAGGTGGAGGGCCCTGCGCAGGAGCTCCTCCAGGGCGTCCGAGGCCCGGGCGTCGAGCTCGAGCCGGACGGTGGCCCCCCGCTCGCGCCGCTTGAGGTCGTCCTGGATGGAAGCCAGCAGGTCCTCCGACTCCTCCTCGTCCACCGCCAGGTCCCAGTTGCGCGTCACCCGGAAGGGGGCGGCGTGCTCCACGGTGAATCCGGGGAACAGGTCCCCCAGCGAGCGGGCGATGAGGTCCTCGAGGAGGACGTAGGCGTGGCCGACCAGCGTGGGCAGCGCCGCCAGCCGGGGCATCACGCTCGGCACCGGCACCACCGCAAGCTCGGTCTCCAGCACCTGGCCGCGGGTGCGCCGCTTCGCCTCCCGGCGGAGGACGACGGCGATGTTCAGCGACTTGTTTCGAAGGTGGGGAAAGGGATGGCCGGGGTCCACCGCCAGGGGGGTGAGGGCGGGGAAGACGCCGCTCAGGAAGTGCTCCCGAGCCGCGGCCTTCCAGGTGGCGTCCAGGCCAGCGGCGTCGAGGATGGACACCCCGCTGGCGGCCAGGGCGGGAACCAGCTCCTTCTGCCACAGGCGGCCCTGCTCGACGACCAGCGCGTGGGCTCGGTCGGAGATGGCGGCCAGCTGCTCGGCGGGAACCATCCCGTCGGCGGCCTCCGCCGGCGAGACCCCTCCCGCCAGCTGCTGCTTCACCCCCGCCACCCGGACCATGAAGAACTCGTCCAGGTTGGCGGAGAAGAGGGCGAGGAACTTGATCCGCTCGTAGAGGGGGAGGCCGGCGTTGCCCGCCTCGCGGAGGACGCGCTCGTTGAAGGCCAGCGAGGACAGCTCTCGGTTGATGAACAGCCGGGGGTCGGTCAGCTCGACGGAGGCGGTTCCCGGTGCGGTTCCCTGGGACGGACTGGACACGGAAGGGTCACGAATAGGTGACGGGGGCCCGGTTGGGCAAGCCCCGGGGTCGCACCCGGTCGGAGGGGCCTGTTAGATCCCTCCACCAGAGCCCCACTCCCCGAAATGCGCCGCGCGCCGCTGACAGAGCCGGTCCTCGCCGCCATCGACGTGGGGACCAACGCCGTGCGTCTGGAGCTGGCCCGGAGGCTGGGCAACGGCGGGCTGGTCCCCCTGCACAGCGAGCGGGATCCGGTGCGCCCCGGCGAGGGCGTCTTCCGCACCGGGGCCATCCCCCGGGAGGTGGCCGACCGCCTCCTCTCCACGCTCCGGCGCTACGGCGCGCTGTGCCGGCGCTACCACGCCGAGGTCAGGGCGGTGGCCACCAGCGCGCTGCGCGAGGCGAAGAATCGCGACGAGATCGTGCGCCGCGCCCGCGAGGAGGCCGGTCTCCGCCTGGAGGTCATCTCCGGCATGGAGGAGGCCCGGCTCACCACCCTGGGGGTGCTCAGGGGCAAGCCGCCCTCGGCGCGCTCGCTGTGCGTGGACATCGGGGGAGGGTCCACCGAGGTGGCCGCGGCCACCGGGGAGAACCCTGCCGCCATGTGGAGCGTGGGGCTGGGCGCCGTGCGGCTCACCGAGCTGTTCGGGACGTCCCGGGGCATCACCGGCAAGCAGCTCAAGCTCATGCGCGGCTATGCCGCCGAGGCGCTCACCGAATCCCTCCCGGCGCGCATCGCCCGGGCGCCACGCAGCGCCCTGGGGAGCAGCGGGACGATCAACGCGGTGGTGGCCTTCGCCGCCGCCGAGGGCACCGCGCACGCCACCGCCCGGCAGCTGAACCAGGCGGTGGAGGACCTGGCGGAGATGTCGGCCGCGCAGCTGCGCAAGCGCTTCGACCCGCAGCGGGCGGAGATCGTCTGCGCCGGAGCGGTGATTCTCGAGTCGGTGGTACGCCACCTGGGGCTGGAGTCGGTCACCGCCGTTCAGCGCGGGCTGCGGGACGGCATCCTGGTGGACCTGGTGCGGCGGATGGAGGCCCCGGCGGACGACCACAGCCTGGCCGACGCCGCGCACCTCATCGGACGCCGCTTCCGCTTCGACGAGGCCCACGCCTCACAGGTGACCCGGCTGGCCCTCCAACTCTTCGACGACCTGGCGCCGCTGCACCGGCTGACCGGCCCGGCGCGGCCGCTGCTCGAGGTGGCCTCGCTCCTCCACGACATCGGAAACGCGGTGAGCTACACCCGCCATCACCGCCACAGCTACTACCTCATCCAGAACGCGGAGATCCCCGGGCTGCGGGACCGGGAGCGAGAGCTGGTGGCGCGCATCGCCCGCTACCACCGCCGCAGCCCGCCGGACGCCAACCACTCCGGGATGGACGGGCTGCAGCCTTCCGAGGTGCGGCTGGTGCGGAAGCTGGCCACGCTCCTGCGCCTAGCGGACTCGCTCGACCGGAGCCACCGTCAGAGCGTGATCCGCCTCAGCGCCCGGGTGCAGCCCACCAGCGTGCTGGTCAAGCTCCGCGCCCACCAGGCGGTGGATCTCGAGCTGTGGGATGCCGGGCACGAGGCGGCGCTCTTCCGCCGGGTCTTCGGGCGGAAGCTGGTCGTCCACGCGGAGCGGGCCGCGCGGAGCATCGAGGGCCGCCGGGTCCGGGCGCCGGCGCGGGTCGCCGCCCGGGTGGTGCGCCGGTGACGCTCACCCCCGAGCTGCCGCCGCCGCTGCCATCCGAGCGCCGGCGCGAGTCGCGCGTGCCGGCCCGGGTGGAGGTGCGCTTCGCCGATGCCGAGCACGCCGCGCGGGTGCTCCACGCCTACTCCCTCAACTTCTCGCTCGGGGGGCTGTGCCTGCGCACCCGGCGCGCCTATGCGGTGGGACGGCCGCTCTCGCTGAGCGTCCTGGTGGGCGCGGAGCGGCTCTCGCTCCAGGCGGTGGTGGCCTGGGTTCGCCCGGCGGAGGAGGCGGTGGGGCTGCGCTTCGTCGAGGTGAGCGAGGCGATGCGCGTGCGGTTGCTCGGGCTGCAGCGTCTCCTGACCGGCGAGCCCTCCTGATCAGGGAGAGCGCACTACCACGCCGCGCTCGGCATCCTGGAAGCCGAGGGTCCGGCAGAAGGCCACCGTCGCCTCCTCGGGAAGGCTGGGCAGCTGGAGCTCGACCCGCTTGACGCTCAGCACCCGGGCCCGTTCCAGGGCCCGCTGGACGAGCGCCCGGCCCACCCCCTGGCGGCGCCAGGCGGGCAGGACCACCAGCTCGTCGATGGTGGCGATGCGGCCGGAGAGCCGGAGCTGGGGCCGGTGGGAGAGCGAGACCAGCCCGATGGGCCGGTCCTGGGCGTCGCCGGCAACGTAGACCTCGATCTCCGGATGGCTGAGCACCCAGTGGACGGTGCCCGTGTCGCCCGCTCCGGAATGGCCGAGCTCGGCGAGCAGGGCGCCGAGCTGCCCTCCGTCGCCGCGGCGCGCCTGCCGGATGCGGAAGGGCGGCGGCGCACCGGGGCGAGGGCCTGGGGAGAGGGGTGCCACGCGGACCGAGTCTAGCCCAACGCTCCCCTCGGCCGAGGCGTCCCCGTGTCAGCGCCCGGCCCGCGCCAGCGCGCCGTCGACCGAGATGGCGCCTCCGCCGAGAGGACCAGGGCCGCAGCGACCGCCAGGGCGACGAGGAAGAACTCGATGCCCTCGCCGGCCTGCTTCCCGGACCAGTTCATGAAGAAGCCGTTCCGGGCGTGGACGAGGAGGGCGGCCACGGCAGGTCGTCTAGGGCCACCGGCTGCCCGAGCTCACCCTCTACGCGGTCGTCGCCCGGCGCCGGAACCTACCGCCCCGGGTCCGGCTCCTCCTCGACTTCCTCTCCGCGCACTTCGCCACCGTGCCCTGGGCGCCGGAGCGGCCCTGACGGCAGGAGCAGCCGGCCGGGCCGCCCCGTCCGCGCCCGGTAGGCCTCGACGACGCGGCGTCCGGCCTGAGAGGCCCGTCCCGCCGGGGTGAGAAAGACCACCGCTCCCCCCGAACCGCCTCCGGTGATGCGGGCTCCGACGACGTCCGGCTCGGCCTGGGCCAGCTCGACGAGCACGTCCACGTCCGGGTGGGAGACCTGGTAGTCGTCGCGGAGCGAGGCGTGCGAGGCGGCCAAGAGGCGCCCCAGCTCCGGCAGGTCCCCGGCCCGGAGCGCCCGGACGAAGGCCCCCACCCGCGCGTTCTCGGTGACCACGTGGCGGGCGCGGCGGTCGAGGGGCGGCGGCAGCTCGCCGACATGAGCCAGCTCGGCCCACCCCACGTCCCGGAGCGCGGGCACGCCCAGCGCGCGGGCGGCGGCGTCGGCCTCGCTGCGGCGTTGGGCGTAGGTTCCGCCGGCGTTGCGGTGGGAGATTCCGGAGTGAAGAACGCCCACCTCGAGAGCCGCCGGAAGGGCGACTCGTTCGGTGGCCAGGGTGCGCAGGTCGATGAGGAGCGCCTGGCCCGGCGAGCCGAGGCTGGCGGCGAGCGGATCCATGAGGCCCACCGGGGCGCCGACCAGGTCGGTCTCCGCCCTCCAGGCCAGGTGCGCCAGCCCCACGTCGTCGAGCGCGAGCTCCCGTGCGCTGCGCAGCGCCCGGAGCAGCGCCACGGTGAGCGCGGCGCTCGAGGCGAGCCCGCTCCCGGCGGGGAGGGTGGAGCGGATGACGACGTCCGCCCCGCCGGGGGCTGGACCCCCCGAGCCGAGCGCGCGCGTCACGCCCTGGAGGTAGTCGAGCCAGGTCCCTCCGGCGCGCTCCTCGCCCAGCCGGTAGCTGCGCACCTCGTCCGGCTCGAGCGCCGTCCAGGCGTGCACCTCCCGGTCGGCGCGGCGCCACAGTTGGACCCGTGTCCGGAAGGGCAGCGGAAAGGGGAGGACGAGCCCTTCGGCATAGTCGGTGTGGTCGCCGATGAGGTTGACCCGGCCGGGGGCCTCGCCCACCGCGTCGGGCGGGCCCCGGCGCTCGATGCTCCCCGGTCCGGCCATCGACGTTCTGTAGCCCACACCGCGCGAGGCGTTCCAGCCCCGGGAGGCGGGGTGGGCCGGGCCATGGCATTCTCCGAGGACAGCATGCCCACCGACGATGCCGCGCTCTTCGAGCGCCTGGTGCAGCGCTTCCGCGCCGGGGAGCTGACCGCTGCTCCGCCGCCGCAGGCCTTCGAGCCCCCGGGCGAGGAGGACATCGTTCCGCTTCCCGCGCCCGGCACCGCCGCCCACGCTCGGGCCGCGGCGCGCGGCGAGGCGGCGCTGCGGGCCGGGGAGATCGCCGCCCTGGTCGTCGCCGGCGGCGCCGGCACCCGGTTCGGGGGCGCGGTCAAGGCCCTGGTGCCGGTCCTCGACGGCCGCACCTTCCTGGACCTGAAGCTGGCCGACGTGGCCCGGGTGAGCGAGCGGGTGCGCCGGCCCATCCCGGTGGCGCTGATGACCTCCCACCTCACCGATGCAGCCATCCGTGCCGCCCTGGCTGCTGCCCGGCCTCCGGTTCCGGTGCACCTCTTCCAGCAGCGGAGCCTGCCGCGCCTCCGACCGGACGGGAGCGTCTTCCTGGATGCCGAGGGGCAGCCGTCGTTCGCCCCGGCCGGGCACGGCGACGTCTTCCGCGCGCTGGTCGCCTCCGGGGTGGCCGCTGCGCTCCATGCCGCGGGCGTGCGCCACCTCTACTTCTCCAACGTGGACAACCTGGCGGCCACCCTGGATGCGGCCGTCCTCGGCGAGCACCTGCTCGGGGGAGCGGCGATGACGGTGGAGGTGGCCGACCGCCGCTCTCCCTCCGGCCAGCTGGACGCCGGCGCGGCGCCGGTGCGCATCGGGGGCCGGCTCCAATTGCTGGAGAAGGTCGACCCGGCCGCCCACCCCACCATCTCCACCAACAACCTGGCCATCTCCCTGGAGCCGATCCTCGCCGGCGAGGTGCCGCTGCCCTGGCGGGCGATGAGGAAGGACGTGGACGGCGAGCCGGTGGTCCAGCTCGAGCAGGTGACCGCCGAGGCCACCGGGCTGCAGGCAGCGGATGGGCGGCCCCTCTTCCCGGCGCGATTCCTCCTCGTTCCGCGCGGCGACCCGCGCACCACCCGCTTCGAGCCGGTGAAGGCTCCCGCGGACCTGGCCCCGGTGGCCGCCCGGTTGAAGGAGGCGAGGGGCCGGTCCTGAGGTGGGAAAGGACCGGAAGAGATGGGAGATCCACTACACTGGCACCCTCGGGAGCTCGGGTGACCCCTGACCTGGCCAAAGACGAGGCCGATGCGCTTCAGGTCGAGCGCAGCGGCATCCTCCTCGTCGCCGCCCTGCTCAGCGTCGGCCTGCTCGCCGGGAGCCTGCTCCGAGGATTCGGCGCCGTCGAGCTCACCCTGCGCATCCTCCTCACCGCCCTGCTCAGCGCGGCGCCGATCCTCGCCCAGCGAGCCGGGCCCGACCGCCGCGAGCGGCTCCTGGCCGGGGTGCTGGTGGTGGCCTCCCTGCTCATCTGTGCCATCGCCGCCGTCGGCGGGGGCGTGCACAGCCCGGAGTTCAGCTGTCTCATCGCCGTGCCCTTCACCGCCGGGCTGGTGCTCCCCCATGCGCGGCTGCTCGTCCCCGGGCTCGGTGGCCTGGTCCTGGTCGCCGGCGAGGCGATGCTCTTCGCCGGGGGCGTGCCCATGCCCACCGCGGTGATGTGGGGGGTACTGGCCCTGGCCGCCACCTGGCTGGCCACCATGGGCACCCGCGCCTACGTGCGCATCTTCGAGAGCCGCATCGCGGCCGAGCGGGAACGGCGCGAGGCGGCGGAGCGGCTGGTCGAGTCCGAGCAGCGGCGGGCCCAGTCGGACCGGCTGGCGCTGGTGGGGAGGCTGGCTGCCGGGGTGGCCCACGAGATCGCCAACCCCCTCACTTACCTCTCCACCAATCTGCAGATCTTGGAGCGAGAGGCGAACGCGCTGCAGTCGGTTTCCAAGCGCGATGTGCAGGCGGCGGTGGAGGAGAGCGCGCGGGCGGTGGAGCACATCACCGACGTGCTCCACGACCTGCGGCGGTTCTCGCGCTCGGAGTCCACCGGTGAGTTGCAGCCGGTGGAGGTCCGCCCCATCGTCGAGGAGGCGCTCCGGCTGGCGTCGGTGCGGCTCCGGGGCATCGCCCTGGAGCGCGCTCTGGGGGAGCGGCTTCCCCGGGTCCTGGTCCGGAGGCGGCGGCTGGTGCAGGTGCTGGTCAACGTCCTGCTCAACGCCGCCGACGCCACCGGGCTGCCGGGGGCGAAGGAGCCCCGGGTCCGCATCCGGGCCCAGCACGCCGACGGCGCGGTGACCATCTCCATCGAGGATGCCGGGCCGGGGCTGAGCCCGGAGGCGCGCCGGCACCTCTTCGAGCCGTTCTTCACCACCAAGCCGGCCGGCAAGGGGACCGGCCTCGGGCTGGCGCTGAGCCGCGAGTACGTCGAGGCAGACGGCGGGACCCTGTCCGTCGAGGACCTGCCCCAGGGCGGAGCGTGCGTGGCCGTCCGTCTCCCCCTGGCCTGAGCGTCCGCCAGGCCGGCCAGGAGGCTCGAGCCCAGGGCGTGGCGTATCCTCCCCGCGGACCACGGAGGGGGCGGAGGACGGATGACAGCCTCGGCTGCGCCGGAGGCAGTGCTGGAGCACGGACCGGCCGGCCCGCGGGTGCCCTTTCGCTGGCTGGAGACGCTGTGGATCCAGGTCACCGGGACACTGTGCAACATCGCCTGCCGTCACTGCTTCGTCAGCTGCGGCCCGAAGTCCACCCGCATCCCGGTGATGAGCGTCGCCGAGGTGCAGTGCGCGCTCGACCAGGGCGCCGCGTCCGGGATGCGGCAGGTGTACTTCACCGGCGGCGAGCCGTTCCTCCACCCGGACATCCGCGAC
>Ga0335085_10016219_pt1 | contig 10776 bp, 4 predicted proteins | sample Lox_Sample_45_FD_206712 | JGI IMG/M metagenome (GOLD analysis project Ga0335085, IMG submission 206712) | Soil microbial communities from Loxahatchee National Wildlife Refuge, Florida, United States - Lox_Sample_4.5 | ecosystem: Environmental > Terrestrial > Soil > Wetlands | place: USA: Florida... | reverse complement strand
CATCCCTTCCGGTATTTCCTATGTAGGCTCATCCATTCCCCCCAGCTCAACCTCGCCCCTGGTTTGGGACGTGCCGGGAGGCGCTTTCCCGGCCACTATGTTTAATTTTGTCTCACCCATCAGTTGGTGGGGGACGGTTAATTGTCCTGGCCCTACTTATGTCAATCAATTCGCCATGTCCGCGGGTGGTGGAGTGTCCCTTACCACGTCCAATCCTGTTACCTTGGCCGTGTCGGGCAGCTGCATTACCAGCACACCGACCAGTACGCCCACCAGTACGCCTGTTTGCGCCCAATTCACGGACAACTATCCAAATTCCTCCAGCCTGAATAATTACACCTTTGATGACGGCGGTTGGAACCCCTCAACCGCCGCGGCCTTGTCCTATTCCGTGGTATCGAATGAGTTGCAGCAAACCCCTTCCGGGTCGAACGGGTATTCCTACCTGACTGTCAATGCCGCCCAGTTTCCGCAGACGCTGTCCGCTTACACGGTGGAGGGGGATTTCAAGCTCGACACGGGTGGTCAGGGAGTCTTTGGGCCGGTTGTCCTGGCCACGGCGGCTTCCGGCTATGGCTATATCTTCCAATGGAATGGTTTAAATAACCGGTGGGAGCTTGAGAAACAGACGGCGATGAACGGAACGGGGTATTACTATCTTGGATGCAGCGCGGCAAACCCTTACACCTTGGGAACTTGGGTTCACTTGAAGATGACGGTGGCCGGGGGAGTTTTCAACACCTGGGAGACGCCGGAAAGCGCGCCCGGCGTTCCGAGCGGTGCGACAGTACAGGTTTTCACCAACGTAACGGACACGGTGGCCTGCCCGGGTCTGAGCGGATTGTCGGCACCCTATTCGTCAGGCGCGGCGGGGATCCGCAGCTATAACATCGTTATGGGAAACACGCTTCATATCGCCAATTACATGGTTTACAACTGCATTGCACCGCCGACCTCTACACCTACTGCCACTCCCACATTCACCCCCACGAACACCCCGACCCAAACCATTACCGCTACGCCTACGACCACTCCCACTTTGCCCCCAACGGCCACCTTTACTCCTACGCCCGTGGGGCTTAACGTCTGGCCCAACCCCTTCAGCACCAAATACGCCGTGGCGGTCGGTCCCCAGAACATGCCGGCCCTGCAGGCTTACCAGGTGCCCCTTGGAGCCAAGATGTTGATCTACACCCTCTCGGGTGAGCTGGTGAACACCCTGGCCGCCCAACCGACCGGCTATATCTATTGGTACGGCAACAATTCCAGCGGCTCCCCCGTCTCACCGGGCATCTATTATTATGTCATCCAGAACGGTGGTTCTAATTTGTTAACCGGTAAAGTCCTTGTTTTGAGGGATTAATCTCCGCCTCCCTTCAAGGTCATAGCGGTTTGGAGCCAAAGAAATTATGATGTCTCCCTCTGCATGCCGGGTTATGAAGTGATTTTTTTGAAAGCGAACCCTTTGACGAGGAAAGTTATGACGGAATTACAACCTTCCCCAAGCCGGAACCCCCGGCTTTTCCGCCCTCTGATCCTCTGCTTCGCCGTTTTCCTGGCGTCGAACATTCCGGCGGGCGCCCAGCAGGTGTCGGGCGCCGGAAGTACCAGCACCAATTTCCAAAAAATCGGCATGGGGGCCCGCGCCTCGGCCATGGGCAACAGCTTCACGGGAGTGTCCGACGATTCCACCGCGGTTTTCTGGAACCCGGCGGGGCTCGAATTGGCCAAGGGGACCCAGTTCTCGCTCACCCAGGGTGAGTGGCTTTTGGGCGTGACCCACGAGTTCTTTTCCTTCAGCCAGAATATCGACCAGGCGGGGGCCTTCGGGGGCAGCTTCGGCTACCTGGACAGCGGCACCTTCCCGGGCGCCCTGGAAAACCCCGATGGTACCTACGGCGGGGTGGGCCCCAACATCAACGCCAGCAGCTTCACCGGCACCGTGGCCTATGCCCAGCGCCTCGGCAATTGGATCCCGGGCAGCTTCTTCAAGCATTTCATGGCAGGGGTAAGCGCCACGGTGGTGGGCCAGAACATGGTCAACATCGGCAACTCGGGGGCGGCCTTCAACCTCGGGCTCATGTATGAGATCACCCGCAAGACCTTCTACCTGGGGGCTTCCTTACAGAATGTGGGCACCCAGATCCAAAACTTCAGCCAGCCCGTCATGGGCAAGCTGGGCGGTTCCTATTGGCTGAGGAACACCCTGATGAAAAAAGACCAGGACATCATCGCCGCCGACATGGACATCCAGAACGACACGGGCTTCAAGGTGGGGGTCGGCGACGAATACCGCATGACCTTCGGCCGGAACGACATTTTCCTCAGGGCCGGCTATACCACGGTGGCGGATTTGACGGGCCTGACCGCGGGGGCCGGCATCGGCCACCGGTTCGACGACTTCGACGCCCAACTGGACTACGCCTATGTGCCCTACGGCATCCTGGGCGACACCCACCGGATTTCCTTGAGCGTCATTATCGGTGGGACCCTGGTGAAACCCGACGCCTACGCGGTGGCCTCGCCCGCCTTCATCCTGGGCCAGCAGACCGTGGGGGTCAATTTCTCCACGCGCAGCGAGGAACCCATCGACAGCTACAAGATCAACATCCTGGATTCCAACGGCGGGCTAGTCAAGTCCCTCTCCGGCAAGGGCAACCCGCCTTCCCATTACCTTTGGGACGGCCGCAACCAGGCCGGGGAACTGGTGCCCCAGGGCAATTACAACTTCACGCTGGACGTCACCGACGACAACGACATGACGGGCACCGCCCGCCCCGCCCAGACCTACGCCAAGTGGGTCCCCAAGCGGGTCCCCTACCAGTACACCTTCCAGGTTTCGGGCGACCTCCTGTTCGACTCGGGCAAGGCCGACCTGTTGCAGCGGGGCTATGACACCGTGGAAAAAGCGGCCATGGCCATCCGCAAACGCTACCCGGACAGCGTGATCATCATCGCCGGCCATACGGACGACCAAAAACTGGCCAAGACCGCCAAGTTCAAGGACAACCAGGCCCTCTCCCTGGCCCGCGCCCAGTCGGTGATGGACTACCTGGTGAAAAACGGAATGGACCCCACCAAGCTGAGCGTGGTGGGTTACGGTGAAACCAAGCCCATCGCCTCCAACTTAACCCCCGAAGGGCGGGCCAAGAACCGGCGGGTTGAACTGGTGGTTTCGGGCGTCATGGACGCCACGGCCACGGACCTCATCGACGAGGGGATGATCCAGTTCAAGAACAACAATTTCAAAGAAGCCCTGGACCGTTTCCTGAAAGCCATCGAGTCCGACAGCCGAAACGCCAAGGCCTACCACCTGGCGGGGGACTGCTACCTGCGCCTGGGCGGCAAGGACCAGGCCGTCCAAGCCTACCGCCAGGCGTTGAAGTACAACCCGAACGACGCGGCTTTGAAGCAATGGATGGACCAATACGCGCCCCAACCGGCGGCGCCGATGCCGGCCGCGCCTGTTTCCAATACGGCGCCCGCCCCGAGTTCGGCTTTGCCGGCCCTTCCGCCCCAACCCGCACAACCCTCCCAGCCCGCGCCCCAGCCACAAGCCGCCCAACCCCAAACGGCGGCCCCGGCCGCGGCCACCCAGGCGGCTCCCGTGGGCGTTCCCCAGGCTGTGGACCAATAACAACTTCCCCAAAACAGTGGCGCTATTTTGCTTGTTCCTGGCGTCTTGTTGTCGCTAGCATGGGTCAAAAGGCAGCTGGCAGTTGACAGGCGCAACCAAAGCCAAAAACGATAAGTCGAAACGTCTTTCACCAAAACCTTTTTGAGGAAATATGCGGAAAATACTGGTTCTTCACGGGCCCAATCTAAACCTACTGGGGGAGCGGGAGCCGAACGTCTACGGTTCGGTCACCCTGGAGGAGATCAACAAGGAACTCAAGGAACAGGCCGAAAAAATCGGCGTGGAACTTCGCATCGTCCAGTCCAACCACGAGGGTGAGCTGGTGGAGACCCTCCAGAACGCCCGGCATTGGGCCGAAGTGATCATCATCAACCCAGCGGCTTACACCCACACTTCGGTGGCCATCCGGGACGCCATCTCGGCGATCCAAGTTCCCACGATTGAAGTCCACCTTTCCAATATCTACGCCCGGGAAGGGTTCCGCCAGGCCTCCCATGTGTCCCCCGTGGCCGTGGGACAGATATCCGGGTTCGGCAAGAATAGCTATATGCTGGCCCTCCAGGCCGCCGTCCTCCTGCCTTTGGCCGATAAAAAAGGGAAATGACGCCGGACACCCGTTTTCGCCCGGCATCCCTTAACCTTTTCCATCCCCTGATCTTTTTCCCCCTGGCTGGTTTGGCAGTTTTCGCCCCCTGTCTGCTGGGCGGTCAGGCCTATTTCGACGGGGACCTCTATTCCCAATACGTTCCCATGCGGATCTTTTTAAAGTATTGCGTGACCCACGGCCAGGCGCCGCTCTGGTGCCCCTACCTGCTGGGGGGGCAGCCCTTCCTGGCGGACCCCAACACCATGTCGGTTTACCCCTTCTCTTACCTTTTGCTTCCTTTTCCGGTTCCTTACGGTTTCTCCCTTTTTTATTTCGTCCATTTTCTCCTGGCGGCGGGCGGAATGTATTTCTGGGCACGTAAGCTGGGGCTGTCCCGGGACGCGGGCCTCATGGCCGGGCTTATGACGGTCTTTTCCGGCTTCCTGTGGTGGGAACTCATCCATCCTCCCCTTTTCGCGGCTTTCTCCTGGATGCCCTGGTGGGGGGCGTCCCTGGAAAAGCTCTCGCAAAAGTTAGAGCCGGCTTGGGCCTTTGCCGCCGGACTGATTTTCGCCCTCCTTTTCCTTTCCGGAAGCTTCCAGATGACCCTGGGCGCCCTCTACGGAGGAGGTATTTACTTTGCCTGGCGGATTTTGACGAGGAGGGAATGGCGCAAGGAGCCCCGAAAGGACCTCCGGCTTCTGGTAGGGCCCCTGGTTTTCCTGTGGGGGGCCTTACCCCTGCTTTTACTTTGGATACCGGCCCGGGAATTCCTGGGTCTTTCCGACCGGCTCAATCACTCCCTGGATTACCAAACCTTCCAAGCCGACCTGTCGTTGAACCCGCGGGACCTGATGGGTTTATTACTTCCAGTCACGCCCTTTAACGGCCCCTCGCCCCGGCCGGTGGGGGATTATTTGGCGAATGCCGGCTACCTGGGACCCTGGGCTTTTTTCTTTTTCGCGTTGGGGTTCCGGAAAAAGGGGGGGCTTGCCCGGTTTTTGGCCGTGACCGGGTTTTTGGCCGTCCTCGTCGCGTTCGGGAAGTTTTTCCCACTCCATCGCCTGTTGTGTTACTTGGTCCCGGGATTTGATTTGATGCGGGCGCCCTTCCGTTATCTCTTTTTATACGCGCTCGGCGGATCGCTTTTAGCGGCCTATGGCTATGAATGGTTGAACGGGCAAAAAGGGAAGAAAGAAGCAAGCCTCCGGAGGAAACTTCGCTGGAGCGCGGCACTCTATGGACTGGTCTTCGTAAGCCTGGGTTTTTGGACCGGAAAACAGGATTGGCTCCCGTCCGTCGCCTTCGTAGTTGGAATGGCCGTCTTGGTTTGGACCCTTAAGCCCCAACGGTTGGAAGAAGACGGGAAAAAGCCCTTCCTGGCCTCCCTCGCTTTTTTCCTGATCCTGGCCGCCTGGTCTTATGGGTCGTCCCGATGGGGTTCGCCCTCCAACTTTGATTATTCCCAAAGGTCGCCGGTCCTGCCCCGGCTTCAAGCAAAGGCCGGGTCCGGGAGAATCCTCATCGGCGACCATATCCCCTATCCCGTGGAGGCGCCGGGCCATCCGGCCCCCTTGGAACTGCCGCCCGATGCGGTTTACGCCGCCAGGCTCCGGGATGCCATCGGCTACAACCCCCTCTCCCTAGCCAAAACCTCCGACCTTTATTCCCTGGGACTTGGGACCTATGCCCGTTTGATGGCCGTGAAAGCCTTCGCGGCGGGGGACCCCCGGTGGAAGCTGGAGGGGTTTTCAATCACTCAAGCGGATGGCGTGATCTATGGGGAGAACCGGGATGAAGTCCGTTTTGTTTACACCCCGTCCTTTGTGGAAACCATCGCCGATGATGAAACAAGGCTTCAGGCCATGCGGGATCCCCATTTCGACCCCTATCGGACGGCTTATTTTTCCCAATCTATTCCCGAAGCCCTCCAAGGGAACGGCAAGCCGGGCCGTTTGGATTACCAATGGACCCGGGATGATCCACAAGAACAAGTTTTTAAGGTGAGCCTGAACCGACCGGGCTGGGCGGTTTTTTCCGAGATCATGTACCCGGGCTGGAAGGCCTGGGTGGACGGAACCTCCACGGCCCTTTATACGGCCAACCACGCCTTCCGCACGGTTTGGGTTCCGGAGGGCGCCCATGAGGTGACTTTCCGGTATGAGCCCTGGTGGTGGCCGGCCTTGCGGGTGGGATTAGCCCTTTGGGTTTTGTCGGTGATAGGGCTGGCTTTGTCGCCTTGGCGGGGAAAATGGCTCAAAGAGTTTAGGGGCAAATAGGGAAGGCCGGCCTGTTAGAATAAGTTCATGCTAAAGCAACTCTTAGCCACCCCGATTTCCTCCGACCGGCTTTGGGAAATCTCCTTCTTCCTGGTCACCCTCTACCTGCTCTTCTTCCCCCCGCTCAGCCATCCCCAGTCCTATGCGGTTGCCCTGGGCGGAGGGCTATTTCTCATTCTTTTGCGCGCCATTCCGAAGGAAATTCTCCAAAGCTTGGGCGGGGCAGGGTTTCTTTTCCTTCTCTTTCTCCCGCTTTCCGCCCTCTGGTCCCTCCAGCCGGGAGTCACCCTTCAATCGGCGGGGTTCGTCTTTTTGGGCGCGCTCCTTTATTGGATGGTCCGGTCTAACGCGGTAGGCACCCAAAGCCGGATGGAAATAGGAGGCCTTCTCCTGGCGGCCTTGGCCGCCTTGTCGGCCCTGCGCCAGTGGCTTTTCGGTTTCGATGAGGCCAAGGAACTGCTGCCCCACCTAAGTCGCCCGGAGTTTTTAGAGGTTGAAAAGGCGGTTTTCTACCACCGGGCCACGGGGCCTTTGGTGACGCCGGGGGCCTTGGCGGCCCTCATGATCCTCTTCATTCCCGTGGGCTTTACCCTTTCGGCGGTGGGCACGGGCTTTAAAAAATGGTTTTTCGGGCTTTTAACCGTCTTGCTCGGCCTGGCCCTCTTGACGACCCAGAGCGTGGGGGCCTTCGCGGCACTGGTTGTGGCCTGCCTCTTCATTCTCGCCGCGAGGCGGACCTGGCCGGGGGTCCTAGCGGTCCTGGGCCTCGGTTTGGCCGCCATGGGTGGGGTCATTTGGGCCCGGGGCTTTCGCCACTGGGACATTTCCTCCTTTTCCGGAAGGCTCGGCTTGTGGGGCCATGCCCTTCAGCTTTTCCTCGCCCATCCTCTTTTGGGCTCGGGGTTAGGGACTTTCGGGGAAGCTTACCAGCAAGCCGGTTTTCCCCTGGATTCGGGGGCTTCCCGGTTCGCCCACAACATCCTCTTCCAGCTTTTGGTGGAGACAGGCCTGGTGGGGACCGGGCTTTTCTTTTGGGTGGTGCTGAGCCTCGCCCGCCGGTTCAAAATTCCTTCCCGCTGGGAAGGATGGGGTGCGATGACCGGTGTACTGGCCTTCCTTCTTTTTTCGCTTGTGGACCTTCCTTTTCAAATGCCGGAATTGATCTGGTTCTTCGCCCTGGTGCTGGGACGCCTTGAGTGCCGCCCGGGAAAGCCGATCATCCTCCCGGCGGTATCCATCAAGGCGAAAGAATACGGCCTTCTGGCGGTGCTCCTGGTTTCGGGTTTCTGGCCGCCCTTCCATAGCTGGAATTTCGCCTTGGTGGCCGTCTCCCTCTGGGCCTTGGCCGCTCTCTTCGGCCAAAGGTTTGACAAGGTGCCGCTTTGGATCGCGTTGGGCGCTTTATTTCTGGCCGTGAGGGCTTTTTTCTCGCCCTCGGCTTTGGGAACGGTCTGGTTCCTGGAGACCACCGGCATTCTCCTGGCTTTTTACCTGGTTCTCCCTTGCTTTGGAAACCCCGGGCGTTTTTTAAGGGTTTTCTTTTTGATGGGATTGGTTTGGGCGGTGAAGATCTGGTGGGACTCCTTCCGCTATTCCGACATCAAGGATTGGATCCTATTCCCCAATCCCAAGCAGGTTGGCATCTTCCTGATTCCCTTGGTCCTGGCCCTTTGGCGCAGGCCTTGGGGATTCTCCAAATTGCTCGCGGCGACAGCCGCCTTTTTGACCATGATCCGGCTCAAGGCTTCCAGCTCAATGGCGGGCCTGGGGGCAGGGTTCTTTTACCGGATCTGGGCGAAAAGCCGTGCATGGGCCATCGCCTTTCTTTTGGTTATGGGCGCGGCGCTTTTCGCCTACCGCTTCCACGATTCCAGTTCCACTTCCACCGACCGGCTGAACATCTGGCGGGACGCCGGCCGGGTGTGGCTTACGAGTCCCTGGATCGGCGTGGGGCCTGGTGCCTTTGCCGGGCTTTATCACCAGGTGAAGACACCCCGAACGGTGGGGGTGAACCGATATTTGATGGATGCCGAATACGCCCACAATGAGTTTTTGGAACTGCTGACGGCCTTCGGTTTGTTGGGTTTTGGATTTGGGGCCCTCCTGTTCGCAAGGGCTTGGTCGAGGCTAAAAGACCCGGACAACCGGGCCGCCTTGGCCGGGCTGGGAGCCGCTTCTTTCGTGGATTTTTGCTTGCACACGCCATTGATCGCCTTGCAGGGGGTAGGCTTATTGGCGGGTGAAAAACGCCGTAAGACGGAAACGACCCTGGCTGGCGGGTTTTTAGTCCTCGGGTTGGGGCTGGGTTTGTTCGGGCCCCCTGTCTTTTCGGAAGCCTTGAAAAACCAAGCCCAAGCCGACCTGGCACGGAACCAATTTTTGCCGTCGGATTTGCGCGGTTTGGAGGCGGCGGAAAAATGCAACGCTTGGGATGCCCGCGCCGCAGCGGCGAAGGCCGCCTATTTGGACAGGCTTTACATTGAAACCAAGGACCCCAATTGGGCTCGGAGATCGGACGAAGCCTTTGAGAGGGTCTTGGGCCTGGAGCCCACCGATGGCCAGTGGAAGTTTGAAAGGGCCGAGCGGTTGACGGGGCGCCTGGCCCTGGGGGCTTCCCCCGCGGCCCTCCAGGCGGCCCAGGAGGCCTGGCAGGATGCGGAAGCGGCTATGCCGTTCAACGCCCTCATCCGCTATGAGGAAGGCCTTTTCCTGCTTCGGCGGGGAGATAAGGAGGGGGCCCTCGCGGATTTCCAAAAGGCATCCGAGCTGGAGCCCAACTATGCCGCGGCCTGGGTGAACCTCGGACTGCTCCTCAAGGAAAAAGGCGACAAGGCCGGGGCCCGTTCAGCCTTTCAAACCGCCCTTGGCGTTTTCAACCAGTGGAAGGACGCCCAGAGGATTTCGGACACGGAAAAGGAAATGGTGAGCTTGCCTCCGGCTATAGTGGCCTTCCTTATGAAAGAAGTCCCACGATGAGGAAGGGAAAATCTTCCGCCGCAAGGCCGATAGAGAATCTTTATGGCCCCCTAGCACTCACCCTTTTGGTTGTCCTCTTTTACTGGAAAGTCATTTTTGGGAATTCCATTTTCGTGTTCGTGGACGCCTCGCGGTTCTTTTATCCCCTTTGGAAATGGGGAAGCGATGTTTTGAAGCAAGGCTGGATTCCCCTTTGGAACCCCGACGCCCAATTTGGGACTCCCTATTTCGCCGACCCCCAGATGGCCTATGCCTATCCGCCGGTTCCATTGCTTTATTCGGTATTGTCCCCCCTCCATGCTTTTGCGACCCTGGTCATCCTTCATCATTTATGGGCCTTGCTGGGTTTTTGGGTCTTCGCCCGGAAAGAGGGTTTTTCCAGTATGGCGTCCTTCCTGGGAAGCTTGATTTTTGGGTTTTCCCTCCATGTGGTCTGTTCCTCCTGGACGCCTGTGGCCCTTTTAACCATCAGCTGGATCCCATGGGTCTTCTTCGCGGTGGGAAAGGTGTGGCGTGGGGAAAAGAACGGATTCCTCTTCCTGTCATTGGCTTGGTCTATGCAATTGGCGGCGGGTTACCCGGTCCTGGTTTACCTGACCGTTCTGGCAGTGGGGATGCACTTAGTTTGGAGGTTTACCACAATTCCCCCTTTATCCCCCTTTGTCAAAGGGGGAAGGAACCACAACCGAGACATTCCCCCCTTTGAAAAAGGGCTTTTCGGTTTTGTGGGTACACAGGGGTTCTTCCCTGTGAGCGCCGTTGGGGAGGGGGGTATTAGTTGTTGGGCTTGTCTTGGAAAAATCGGAGTGGCGGGCATCGTCGCCCTGGCCTACAACCTCGTCTGGGGCCTGCCCTTTAGCGAATTGTTCAAGCTGAGCAATTATGAGAATGGAGCCGGCCGGTTCCAGGACCTGGGCTGGCTCGATTTCGGGACGATCGTGAGCCCTTTCGACCAGGGCCACCCCCTCTTGCCCGGCTACCATGGGCCGCATTACTGGGTTTCCACTTACTTTGTGGGCCTGCCCACCCTTTGTCTTTTGATTTGGGGCGCTTTCCGTTTTGTTTATAAGAAGGCATCCTGGCCGGTTTTTTTCCCGCTGCTGGCGTTGAGTTTGGGGGTGCTGGGATTGGGCGGCCTCTTGCGGGGTTTCTTCCCCGGATATTCCCTGGTCATCCATTCGGGTTATTGGCTCGCTCTTTTGGTCTTTTGGATCGCGTGGATGGCGATGGAATCGGCGGAAAGTTTCGCTGGGAAATTCCTTCCCCTGGAGAACCGGCTGCTCTGGGCTGGAATCGTA
>Ga0335085_10016218_pt1 | contig 10777 bp, 8 predicted proteins | sample Lox_Sample_45_FD_206712 | JGI IMG/M metagenome (GOLD analysis project Ga0335085, IMG submission 206712) | Soil microbial communities from Loxahatchee National Wildlife Refuge, Florida, United States - Lox_Sample_4.5 | ecosystem: Environmental > Terrestrial > Soil > Wetlands | place: USA: Florida... | reverse complement strand
ACCCCGCGGCAGGCGCAGAACCAGGACGACGAGAACAAGGCCATAGCCGACCCGCACCAGGCTCGCTGCCTCACGCGAACCGACAAAAGGCAACGCGCGCAGGACGTCGCCGAACAGGCCGAATAAAGCCGAGCCAACGATCGGGCCGATAACCGTGCCGCTGCCACCGACAATAGTGCCGAGCATCATGTTAAGGACATGGTCGAACGTGAACAGCGTCTCCGGCACAATAAACAGGAGGAACTGGGCGTAGAAAGTGCCGGCCAGCGCGGTTGCGGCGGCGCTGATCGCGATGATCATGACTTTGCAGCGAAACGTCGGTACGCCGCTCGCCTCGGCGGCATCTTCGTCCTCGCGTAGCGCCATCAAATATTGGCCGAACCGCGAGCGTTCGAGCCAAAGCGTGCCAAGGCCGGCCAGGACCACCATACCCAAAATGATCTCGTAGTACGGGACGCGCGACAGAAAGTTCATGTCGGCCGGATCGTTCGCCGAGATCAAAAAAATCCCGCTGGTTCCGCCGAGAAATTCCCAGCCCGAACATATCCCGCGAAAGACTTCGACCGCACTCAGGGTGATGACGGCAAAAAACACGCCGCGCACGCGATACCAAAATGCCACCGCCGATAGGGCTGCGCCAAGCACGGCAGCAATCAGCGCACCGGCCCACATACCGATCCACGGCGAAATTCCATAGTCGCGGAACAGCACGGTGGAGGCGTACGCGCCCGTCGCGAGGAAAATCGTATGCCCAAGCGAAAATTGTCCGGCATAGCCGGCGGCCAAATTCCAGCATTGTGCCAGGTAGCAATTGAACAGGATCAAAATGCCGGCGACGACCCATTGTTGGCGCGCTAACAGCGGAAACACAGTTGCGATAACGATGGTTGCGGCGACCAAGGCAATTTTTAGAACCGATGCAGTCCGGTCGTCGGCTGCTGGCGTCTTCATGAGCGAAACGATCCCATGAGGCCCGCCGGACGCAGCAGCAGCATGAGTATCAACAGGCCGAACACCATGGCGGTGGCGTATGAGGCTGTCAGATAGAAGCCGCCGAGAGCTTCCACGACGCCGATAATCAGCCCCGCAAGCACGGCGCCCGGGAGACTGCCGAGGCCGCCGATAATGGAAATGACGAACGCCTTCAGCATGAAGTCGTAGCCGACGAAGGGATTGATGAGATAGAACGGCACCAGCATCGCTCCGGCAAAAGCGGCCATTGCGGTGGACAGCGCAAATGCCTGGATGAAGACCCGCCCAATCGGAATACCGACAAGCCGCGCGCCGAGCTCATTGCTCGCAGCGGCGCGGATTTCCGTGCCAAACCGCGTAAACTTCAGAAATGCCCAAAGCCCGAGGATCGCCAGCAAGCTGCCGGTTGCGGTGATTAAGCGGGACCACGGCAGCACCAGCGACCCGAGATGTAACGAGCCTTCGCCAAGTGACGAGCGGACGCTGCGCAGATCGCCGCCGAAAATAAGGTTGGCGCTGTTCTCGATCACGATCAACAAGCCGAGCGTCACCAGCATCTGCGTGGCGTGGCTGGCTGTGACCGCAGGCGCGATCACAATGCGATAAAGCACACCCCCGACAATGAGAAAGGTCGGAAACAGACAAAGCGCCGCAACATAGGGATCGAGTCCCAGATAGCGGTTGAGCGCAAAGCTTGCGAACATCGCCGCCATGGCGATATGCCCATGCGCAAAGTTGATGATGTTCATCACCCCGAACACCACCGTGAAGCCGACCGCGACCAAAGCATAGGCGCAGCCCATCAGCAGGCCGCTTGCGGCCACCTGGATTATGGTCTGAACTTGATCCAAAGCCCCCGCCTGGTCCGGCTCAACCCGCGTGCTCGCCTACAGGATGGGCGTGCGGCGCAATGTACGTGGCTCGTTGGAATCAAACGGCAGCCGCGCATGTTGCAGCATCAGATTATCCCAGATCAAAAGATCGCCCGGAGCCCAGTCGTGCCGGTAGGTGCAATCGGCATCATTCTCGCTGGCGAACGTCCAAATCTCATCAATGAGGTGCCGGCCGTCTTGCTCCGAAATGCCTTCGAATGCGACGGTGGAAATTGGGATGGCCCAAAGGGCTTTTTCTCCGCTCTTCGGGTTCTCCCAAATCAGTGGCTGCCACGCCCGCGGCGAATCCGGGGGGGCCTTGCTGGGATCCTGCCACTTGGTGAAGTCACCCTGGTAATTGTAGAGGTGAAGGCATTGCACACCCTCGGCGCGTGCCCGCATTTCGGCCGGAAGCTTCGCCAGTATCGCACCCGATTTGCGAAATTTGGTCGCGCTCCCCGATCGCGGCACCTCGACGCCATAAAGCATGATCGCCGACAGCGGCTTTTCGTAGAACGTATGGTCCTGGTGAAAGTGAATCTCACCGTCGCCGAGAATGCCATCCTGGCGCGAATTGGAAACGTATTGGGTCTTCTTCGCCTCGTTCATATTTGCATAACGGTGACGAATTTTGATTTCGCCAAAAATCTCTCCGAAGCGGCTTTGCTCGTCTTCATTCACTTCGGGATCGCGAACGAGCAGCAAATGATATTTGGCAAAAGCGTCGCGCAGTTCTTCCGCCGCCGCTTCGGAAATTGGAGCATGCAGATCAAGGCCGGTTAGTTCGGCGCCGACATGTTCCGATAGCGGTTTGATCCCGAAGGGCATAAACAACTCCTGTTTGCTTGGCGGACAACTCAGCCACCACCGTCGACGGCAAGTATTTGCCCCGCGACGTAGGTGTTTCCAGGCGATACAAGGAAACCCACGGCGTAAGCCATTTCGTCGCCGGTTCCCGGGCGGCCCATTGGTATACCGGCAACCAGCGGGCGCTGCTGCTCCGGCGATAGCGCGCGAAATTTCTTGGTAATTCGGGCGTTCTCGTCCGGCAGGGTAAAGCCGGGCGCGATCGCGTTCACGGCAATTCCAAATGGAGCGAGATCCTTGGCGAGCTGTTTGGTCAATCCGACGATCGCGCTCTTGGCCGTGACATAGGGAAGGCGGGCGCCGACAGTGCCGGCCGATCCGAACATGCCATTCATCAGGGTCGAAGACACGTTGACGATCTTGCCATAGTGCCGGGCTTTCATCGCCGGCACCAATTCCCGGCAAAACCGCAAAATGCTGCCGACATTGAGCGACAGGATGTGATCCCACATCTCGTCGGTCGTGTCCTCGACGTCGGCGGTGTTGTACGGCCCACTGCCGCCGACATTGTTGATCAGGATTGTCGGATCGCCGAGTTCGCGTCGCACGGAGCGGCAGACGTCGGAAACGTTGGCGGACTCTGTCACGTCACACTGCCACGCCTTGATGCGCTGGGCGGACGAGGCCGCGAGGGCGACGGTCACGTCGTCCGAAACTTTGGCGACATCGATGATTGCCAGATGCGCACCTTCGGCTGCGAGCCGGCGCACGATCGCTGCACCGATGCCCGACGCTCCGCCGGTCACCAAGGCCACCTGGTCCGTTAAACTCATTCACGCCTGCCCAGCCGCGCAACGACCTTACGCGGCCGCAGCCTTCTCTCTCTTAAGCGTCCATTCGGCGATGTCGCGGTTGCGGGGATAGTACACGCCATCATGCTTTTTGACGTAGTCGAGGCAGCGGCGGATCGTCGAGGCCATGGTCGGGCGCCCGGCCATATGGGCGTGCAACGTCATACTCAGCCACTTCGGCCCGCCTTCCTTGCCTTCGCGATAGAGTTGATCGAAAGTCTCGGTGAAATTCTCATGAAACACGCTTGGCGGGTTGGCCGGAAAAACCCAGGCGGAAATATCGTTGGTCGAGATGTTGGTTCGGGGCAGGATGACGAACGGTCCGCTCTTGGTTTGTTGCACGAACGGCAGATCGTCGCTGGCATCGTCTCCGACCCAAATATAGCCTTGTTCGGCTAGGAGTTCGATGGTCGAGTCAGATCCGCTCGATCCCGGACTGGTCCAGCCGACGGGTTTCACTCCGCCGGTCGCTTCCGTCAGCGTTTTTGTACAGCGAACGATTTCCGCGCGCTCCTGCTCGGGTGTGGCGTCTTTGGCATACACGTCGTTCGCCCAGCCGTGGCCGTTCACTTCATGTCCGTCTTGCGCCAGCATACGGACAATGTCCGGGTGGCGCTCGGCGGCAAGCCCGTTGGTCGAAACCGAGGCCTTCAGGCCGTACTCGTCGAGCAAGTTGAGCAGACGCCAAATCCCGGCCTTCCAGCCGTAGTCACCGTAGGAGAGCGAGAACTTGTCCAGCGCGCCTTTGGCGGCGACGTAATTGATCTGACTCTGCTTTTCGAACGCCTCGAAAGGAATGCCGACGCTGAAGGCAATTTTCGCATCACCGGGCCAACTCCACTGTCGGGGAAAACGCACGCGCTTCGCCATGGCCTTTGCACTCTATCGCTCGTCAGGGTGATGCAGGTAAGTGATGTAACCCTAGCCGATGTGATCGAAGGGTCAATGCGCGACCATGCATTTGAGAGCTGCGCCACGGGAGTGTAGGCGCTCGCCCAGGCCGCGTGATTAGCCGCAGCTACCAGGCAAACATTGATCGAAGGCATTCACGCCGCTATGTTGCGCTCGCCAATGACCCGCGGCGGGCCGGCGGCAATCCGACGCTAGTTTTGGGGCGTAGCCAAGCGGTAAGGCAGCGGATTTTGATTCCGCCATGCGGAGGTTCGAATCCTCCCGCCCCAGCCAAGCAACTAGCTGATAAATATAAACTATTTAGTGGTGCCGCTCGCGCCGCAACCGCCGCTCGTTCCATTGTTCGCTTGGCGTAGCCTTCTTAGGCGCGACTCTTGTGCCCGGATAGAGCGAGGCCCTGACCGTCGATCTATTTGCCTCGGACTTTGCGCCAGAACATGTGAGGAAACGGATTGGGAAAGTCCTCCTCGACCGTAACTTCAATGAAGCCGGGCTTCCCCGTCGCGAACGCTGCCCGTAGCACGCGTGCGAGCGACTGCGCGTTGTCAACTTGCCAGTACTGCATTCTGAAACTCTCCACGAATTTTCTGAAATCGGGATTGTACAGATCGCTGGCGATGAGATGGCCTTCGAACATTTCTCTCTGTATTCGGCGGACGTTGCCAAAAGCATTGTTGTTGAACATGATCACGACCACGCCGATGTCAAAGCGCATGGCGGTCGCGAGTTCCTGGCAATTGAACATGAAGCCGCCGTCACCACCGACGTAAGCCACCGCGCGATTAGGGGCCGCTATCTTCGCACCGAGCGCGGTCGGGTAACCGTAGCCGAGCGTGCCTTGGTAGCCGGGCTGGATGACAGTCCTAGCTCGATATGCCGGAAAACCCCACCACGAATAAAAATGCAGTTGTGTCACGTCAAAGCAGACGATGCCGTCCTCGGGCAGCGTATCGCGGATCGCCTTTGTGTATGCCTGTTGCGGCGCCAGGATCTTCGCAAGCTCGTCCTCCTTGGCTTTTTTTATTCGCTCGAACTCCGATTGGCGATTTTCGCGGCGCTCATGGGCGGTTCGAAAGTGACTGAGGAGAGACGTCAGTGCGTCGCGCGCATCGGCAACGATATGCACGTCAGGCGGCCAGGCGGTCACGGATTGAAGCGGATCGATGTCGATCCTGATCAGACTGATGGCCTCGTCGTGGCCCCATTCGACGATAGGGTGGAAAAACCGGGTGCCGATGGCCAACGCCACATCGATGCGCGGCCACAAGTCGTTGCCGACCTGCATGGTTTGCGCAAGCGGATGACGGATGTCGAGTGCGCCAAGCCCATGCTCGCTCATGATCACCGGCGCCTGCAACAGTTCGGCCAACGTGCGCAGCTCCTCTTCGGCGCCGAACACGCCACTGCCGACAAAGATAGCTGGATTGCTCGCGCGCCCGAGCAGTGCGGCGGCGCGTGCAATCGCTTCGGAGTTGGGAGCCGGTAATTTTGCTTTCGGCGGGCGCGGCGTGTGGTGTGGCGGTGAGGCACGCGCCGCCGCGATATCAGGTGGAATTTCGACGATGACCGGGCGACGCCGCCCGCTGTTCAATTGATGAAATGCTTCACCGACGACGGCCGGGGCTTCGGCAGGTGCGCTGATGCGCCCTTGCCACTTCGAAACGGAGGCCAGCATCCCGGCTTGATTTGGGATTTCATGAAGAAAGCCAAGGCCGCCTTCGATATACGCTGAAGGAATCTGGCTGGTGATGCACAACACCGGAGCATTGCAGGCGTAGGCCGTCGACAGCGCTGCCGTCGCGTTCAGTACGCCAGCTCCCGGAACGACCAGACAGGTGCCCACCCGCCCACTGACTTGCGCGTAGCCGAAAGCCAGGTAGGCGGCAGCTTGTTCATGCCGTGTGTGGATCACGCGCACTTCGTTTGGCCGGTGGTAGAGGGCGTCAAAGATGTAGTCGAGCTGAAGCCCGGGCAGCCCGAAGATGGTGTCGACCCCCTCAGCTATGAGTGAATCGACGAGCATTTCGGCACCGGTCGCTTCGCGTCGGGGCTGCATAATGGCGGCGTATAGAACATAATTCGGAATTGACGTAAATTCAGTTTTGGCTAACATTCACGCAAGAGGGTGGGACTAATGCCCGCTAGTGGCGATCCCGTTCTCGGACTTACTGGTCGCGCGGTGAACCCGATTGGCCAGCCGATTTTGCAAACACGCGACCGCCACATCAACGCAGGCGGCATGGGAGGAGAAAATGTCGGACAGCAAGACGTCGGGCAGGAAATCGCAGCGAGGCAAGACTGGGCTCTCGCGCCGTAGTTTCATTGCGGCCTCAGCCGTGGGCGCGGCGTTGCCGTTCGCGTCAGGCCGGCGCGTGTGGGCCGACTCGGAGAACGTCATCAGGGTGGGCTTCGTCAGTCCAGTCACCGGCAATCTGGGAACGTTCGGTGTCGGTGATGGATACCTGACCGCTCAGGTTCGCAAGGCGCTCGATAAGGGTCTGCGGGTCGGCGACAAGACCTACAAGGTCATACTGCTCGATCGGGATTCTCAATCTGATCCGGCGCGGGCCGGCCAGCTAGCCAAGTCCCTCATCAGTAGCGATAAAATCGATTTCATGCTCGTTACCTCGACCCCCGAGGTGGTGAATCCGGTTGCTGACGCCTGCGAAGCGGCGGGCGTGCCTTGCCTTTCGACGGTGATGCCCTGGGAGGCTTGGTATTTCGGTCGCGGGGGGAAGCCTGGCCAACCGTCGCCTTTCAAGTGGACATACCACTTCGCCTTCGGGGGTGCCCAATTTGCGGGATTGTATCTTTCGCTGTGGAAGCAGGTACCCAACAACAAGAGGGTCGGGGCTATGTTTCCGAACGACGCCGATGGCAACGCCGTCCGTCCGCTCCTCACGGAGGCTTTCAAAAAGGGCGGATACACCGTGATCGACCCCGGTCCGTTCGAAGACGGGACCAGCGACTACTCCGCGCAGGTCGCCCTATTTAAGAAAGAGCGCGTTGACCTCTTTGTCGCGCTTGTCCTTCCGCCAGACTTTGCCACCATTTGGCGTCAGGCAGCGCAACAGGGTTTCGCGAAGACAACGAAGATTGCAACCCCCACGAAATCGGGAACCAATCCGTCCGAAATCGAGGGGCTCGGCGCTCTGGGTTACAACCTCACCACCACCTCGCCCTGGGTCCCGGCGGCGCCCTACAAGTCACCGGTTCTCGGTGTCACCAGCCAGCAACTTGCCGACGGCTACGAGGCGGCGTCGGGCAAGCAAGTGACGCAGCAATTGGGAGCCAGCAACGCCGTTTTCGACGCCGGCATTCAGGCGCTGCAAATTTCCGGCAACCCGTTGGACAAGGCTGCTCTGACCAAGACGCTGAGCAATTTGAAGGTCGAAACGACGGTCGGTCTGATCGACTTCAACGTAGGTCCGATGCCGCACGTCATCGCTGTCACGCCGTTGTTCGGCACGCAATGGCGGAAGGCGCCAAAAGGCAGCAAGTGGAAGGTGGTGCAGGTGGTCGCCGAGAACGCGGCCGATCCGAACTACAAGGTGACCGACCACCTGATTCCCTACAACGCATAGCGGAAGGGTCTCTCTCGGAGGAATGGGAGGCGCGGCCGCGTCGGTCGCGTCTTCTCGTTGCAGAGGGGTGCTCGTGGTGCGCAATTGCGGCGGCCTGTCCAGGAGAGCCGTTGGCTCACCCGCAATCTGGTGATCATCGGAGAACAGTAACAGGTTCGAGCGTGGCGCACGCTCGATGGAAGGCAACGCGCATTCGAATATCAAAGGCCACGGTGACCTTGAATGACGTTTCATTCAAAGGATGTCGTCCAAAGGAGCCGAATACGTCAGCGGAGGGAAACACGATGAAGGCCATGAAAGTGGCGCGGCTCCACAAGTTTGGCGGGCCGATGCAAATTGAAGAAGTCGAGATACCGAAGCCCAGACCAACAGATGTCCTCGTGAAGGTGAAGGCTTGCGGCGTGGTGCCGAACCTGACGAACGTCCTCAAGTTTTGGGGAGAGTGGTTCCCCGAGCTGCCCCTTCCCAAATTGCTTGCGGTATTTGGTTTGGACGTATCCGGCGAGATTGCGGAGGTCGGCAGTCACGTACAGGTCTTCCGGCCCGGGCAACGGGTCTACGTCACGCCCGGTCTGTATTGCGGCGCATGCCCCGCTTGCCGAGCCGACGACACAACGAATTGCGCCAATTTTACATTCAGCGGATATTTCGGCTTCGGTTCCGATTCGCAGCGGCAATACGACGCCTATCCTTACGGCGGCATGAGCGAGTACATGCTCGCGCCGCAGCACAATCTTGTGCTCCTGCCGGACAACGTTACGTTTGAGCAAGCGGCACGCTTTGGGTATCTGGGGACCGCGTACGCGGCGCTGCGCAAGGCCGAGGTCGGGCCGGGGACGACAATTCTGGTCAATGGCGCAACGGGCGTACTTGGACTTGGCGCCGTGTTGATTGCATTGGGCCGAGGCGCGACACGCGTCTTGGGTACCGCCCGCGACCGCACGCGCCTTGAAAAACTCAAGCGCATCGCCGGTGATCGGTTCGAGTATTTCGTCCTCACCGAGGGCGCGTCGGTCGTCAAATGGGCGCGCAATTTTACCGCCAATCACGGGATAGATGTCGTCGTGGATTGTCTCGGCCCAGGATCGTCCGGCCAATTGTTGATGGAGCCGATTTACGCTCTCCGTCGCGGTGGCAAAGCGGTCAACATCGGCGGCGTTGGCGAGAAAACGCTGATGGACATCCACTGGATGATGGATCAGCAGATCGCGTTCATCGGCAGTTGCTGGTTTTCGACCAGGGATGGCATGGGTCTCGCGGAGATGGCGCGGGCGGGGAGTTTGGATTTGTCCATCTACGAGCCTCTTCGTGTTCCACTATCGGAGGTCAATCGGGCAATCGACGGCAGCCAACCACGCGACGGCGGGTTCACGAATCTTGTCATCGTGCCTTAGCGATTATTTTGGAGGGGACAGATGCTTGGAACGCGACGTGTGATCGTCACGCGCAACAATTCGGTCGGGAAATCCACCGTGCACGAGGAGGTGCAGGTCGAGGCCTCCGAAGTCGGCGTGTATAATTTCTGGCAGACCTTCGGAGGTCGCCCACCCGACGATTTGGCTGCGCGGAAAACGCCTTTCAAGTTTTTCCCCGGCGACGGTGGCACTCAATTTCTGTTGTTTGTCATTCCGCCAATCGATCCGTCGACAACGCCGGATCAGGTCAGCGCCATGGCCGATGGATTCTTCGCGAATATCGGCTGGCCAGGTGCGCGCCGCGACACCACGCGCCATCCGTTCATGCACGTCACTCCCACGGTGGACTACATTCTGCTTCTGTCCGGCGAAATCTCCCTTGTTCTCGATGACGGCGATCCCATCCCGCTTAAGCCGTTTGATGCCGTGGTGCAGCGAGGTACCAACCACTCTTGGGCTAACACCGGAACAGTACCGGCACTGCTGATGGCGGTTTTGATCAACAACCAGTAACCGCGTGAAGATCAGGTTTGAGCCGCACAAATGATCCCGTCCGGAAGTCAACCGCCAGCCACGTACGGTCGGCCGGCCGAGTTTACCGACATCCTTCGCGAGAAGGACATTGCCGTGGCGATGCGCGATGGCGTGACGCTCGCAGTCGATCTGTATCGGCCCAGCGGGCCGGGCAAATTCCCGGCACTGTTGGCTTTCGGCGTCCATTCCAAGGAATTGCAGGGCGACGAATATCCCAAAGTTTTTCCGCCACAGCCGTCATGGTCATCGCTTTGGCTCGGCCACATGGAGGCGGGCGACACGCAGTATTTTGTGTCACGCGGTTACGTGCAGGTGATCGCGCAGCCGCGCGGCCAGCTCAAGTCCGGCGACGGCGGTTCGCGAGACTGGGACAGCTTCGACCTGATCGAATGGATGGCGCAGCAGCCGTGGTGCAATGGCCGGGTGGGTATGATCGGGATCGGCGCCTTCGCCTCAGAGCAGTTTCACGTCGCGCGCCAGCAGCCACCGCATTTGCAGGCGATTTTCCCCTACGATCCGCGCGGCGCCTACGGCGTGCTCGGCGGATTCCGCGAGGAATATCCCGGCGGCGTCATTCACACTTTCAGATATGTCGGCGACCATATGAGCACGGCGCACACAGTGCGTGGACAGCCAGGATCGCTGTCGTCCGAGCGTGAAGAGTTGTGGCGAACGGCGATGGAGAGCGCCGACTACAAAATGTACCCGTTCATCCACAACGTGCTGGTGCAAAAGGGACAGAGCTTCCCGCGCTATTTCGACACACTGATCGATCCCTACGATCACGAGGAAACCATCAGGCAGGCCGAGATCGATTTTGAGAAGATCAC
>Ga0335085_10016217_pt1 | contig 10777 bp, 8 predicted proteins | sample Lox_Sample_45_FD_206712 | JGI IMG/M metagenome (GOLD analysis project Ga0335085, IMG submission 206712) | Soil microbial communities from Loxahatchee National Wildlife Refuge, Florida, United States - Lox_Sample_4.5 | ecosystem: Environmental > Terrestrial > Soil > Wetlands | place: USA: Florida... | reverse complement strand
AGCCGCTCCCGCCGGATTGGGATGGGGACGGTTGTACTGACTACCTGAAGGACGACCTCGCCATGATGATCACGGCGCTGCGGGAGGCCCGGCAGGCCACCGGGCACAAAGGCTAACCTCCGTCCTCGAGGGCGGTCATTCCCCGGCCCCGGCGAGTAGCTGGCGGAAAATCGGAGAGTTCACACCAGCCACTAGATCAACTTGCATCTCTGATCTATCTGATCTGCTGCAGCTGTAGCGTGTCGCGCGCGATTTCGATTCTTCTTCGAGCACCATTGAAGTGTGCGAACGAATCCTCCACGCGATGAGGATCACCCTGTTCACGTGCCTGTGGAGTCGTGCGAGCTGCCCACCGGGATCCAGCTCGTCTTTGCCGATGACCGTGACCGGCAGCGCACTGTGGCTCTCGAGAGCGCTGCGCTGCTCGACTTCGGCCAGGTGAAGGCGTTCCGCAGGCCGCCCGCGCACCGAGGGCAGCGCAATTTCCCAGGCTGGTGGTGGTCGGTTACGACGAGGTCGCACGTCGCCTACGAGTCCTGGCTGGAGCGCCACCACATCATTGAAGCCGACCGCGACATCCGGGTGACATGGATCTCTGGACAGCCGTTCCAGCTGACCTGGCCCGAAGGAAAGAAGCAGATGCGGCATATCCCCGACCTGTTCTGCCGGATGCTCGACGGCACTACCGTCACTCTGCAGGATCAGCACGGGGAACTATCGGCTACGCTGCTCGGCTACTTGCTGACGGCACCTGACTTTACGGCGCTCGACGCCGTGCCGCCGAAGCGAGTGCCGCAGGACGGCAGGATATCCATCCTCGATGACAAGCTTGAGACAGGACGTCATCCGGAAGGGCCGCCCCGCGAGACCTACGACCCCCGCATGCACAACATGGAGGAACGCGAACTGGCGAAGCTGGCCGAGCTCAAGGCCGCAGGCGTGGAGATAACTCAGCGTCACCTTCAGAGACTGCGCCAGGCCTATAGGGACGACGGCCTGATTGGGCTTGCCGACAAGCGGGCACTGCGATCGCAGACCCCGGGTGCGACCGTCGATCCCCGCGTCATCACGGCCATCGAGGAGGTACTCGCAGATCCGCGCGGGCACTCGACGGTCGCCCGGTCGGTCATTCTCACGCAAGTCCGGCGCAGGCTGGACGAGACCCACGGTCCCGGTGAAGTGCCCATGCCGAGCCGGGCCACGTTCTATCGGTTGATGAGCTACATGGACCGCGGACGCCGCAACTTCGTCAGCGAAGCGTCCCGGCGTGTCTCGGTGAACCGGCCCGAGCGGCCGTTCACGCCGATGATGGCCCTCCGCCCGGGCGAGAACGTGGTCATCGACACCAACAAGCTCGACGTCATGTGCCGGTACGCCGACGGAGTGATCCGCAGGGCGGAACTCACCATGGCAGTTGACGTGGCGACCAGGAGCATCCCGGCGGGCATCATCGCCCCGACTACCAAGGCCGTGGACGCCGCAGCTGTCCTGGCCCGGATGCTGGTGCCTGAGCCGATGCGGCCAGGCTGGCCGGAGTGCCTGCATCACGCGCACTCGGTGATCCCGCACGAGCGGCTGCTGAGCATCGACGAGCGGTTCGCGAACGCTGCGGCCCGGCCCGTGATCATCCCTGAGACCATCAACTGCGACAGGGGCAAGGTCTATATTTCAGAGACGTTCCTGCGGGCTTGCACGTCGCTGGGCATCTCGGTGCAGCCGTCGCGCCCCTACACCGGCAGCGACGACACTATCGTCGAGCGGACGTTCGGGTCGATGAACACCCTGTTCTGCCAGCACGTTGCGGGGTATGCCGGCCGGGACACCACCCGGCGCGGCCCGATGTCGCGCAGGAGGCCATCTGGACAGTCGCCCAGCTGCAGGAGCTGTTCGATGAGTGGGTGGTCTCGGCTGGCAGAGCCGGCCGCACGAGGGGCTGAGCCACACCTGGGGTGAGGGCCGGGACCTCTCCCCCAACGAAATGTACGCGGCCTGCGTCGGCATCAGCGGGTACGTCCCGCTCCCCTTCACAGGGGACGACTACATCGAGCTCCTGCCCGCCGTGTTCCGGACCGTCAACGACTACGGGCTGACCATCGACAACAGGACCTACGACTGCAAGGCCCTCAACCCCTACCGACGGCTGGACTCGGGCCTGCCGGGCGGGAACAGGAAGAGATGGGAGGTCCACTACGATCCCTACGACATCACCGTCGTCTGGCTGCGGGACCACCGCGAGGTCAAGTGGATTATCGTCCCGTGGGTCTACCGCTCCCTGGCCGGGCAGCCGTTCGGCCTCGCCCTGTGGGAGCACGCGCGGCGTATGACCATCGAACGGTCCGGTCCCCGCCCGGCCGAGGCGGACATCGCCAGGAACGTTGCCGATCTCCTGAACCGGGCTCACGGCCAGGACCTGAACCCGGCGGAGGCCAAGGCCGTCGCAGTCGATGCCAACCGGCCATTGCGTCCTCCGACGGAAGCACCAGATGATCCGGCAACGACACTGAAACACTGGTTCCGGCGGCTGCGGATCCGCTGGGAGATCCGCGACGACATCCACGAGGCCTTCCTCAGCCTCGCCTGCGCCATCATCTGCTGGCGCCGACTGCGGAACCTCCCACTTTGTTAGGACCTCTTAATCGGGGATCGAGGCGGCAGACGGAGATCAGGACCAAGCCGAGATCGCGGACCTTGTTCAGCAGCCCGTGCAGGGCGGCCTGATCGGTTACCGGGCCGGAGATGACTGTCTGGCTGTAGTCACTATCGATCTGGAGACCCTCGAACCAGGCCGTCCAGCGCTGGTCGAGGATCCCTTCGACGCGGATCTCATAGGGCGCCGACCGCGCCGGGCCGCTCACGCCCGCACGCTCCCTGACCGCCGGCCTCGGCTCGCGCCGGCCGGCCAGCGTTCCAGGGTGAGTTCAGCCATCTGCACCGTCCTTCTGTCGGGTTTCGTGATCTGCACGCTACGAAGCGGCACGGGGGCGTGCCGTCACCCGAAGGTGCCGATCGGGTGGAACCTTTCTGCGCCAGCACCGGCACCAAGATGCTCCGGACCGGACGGCGGGTTGTTTACGGCCGGAGATCACGGGGAATTGGGCAAGCAGGCCCGGCCAGGGCAATGGAATGGCCGGATCAGGGCCGCCCCCAGGGAAGCCGCGGGCCGACTCGCGATAGGTCCTTCCAGTGGCGATACGGAGGTCCGCGGAGGCGCAGACCGTGCAGGTCAGCGATGGTTGAGTCGCCGGTGGCGGCGTCGGAGCGGGCTGTCCTGCTGGCTACCAAGCTGCACATGCCCGCCTCGCAGCCGGACTTGGTGCCGCGGCCGCGGCTGCTGGCCCGGCTAGATGAGGGCCTGGCGCGGGGGCTAGTCCTGGTCTGCGCCCCGGCCGGATACGGCAAGACGGTCCTGCTGGCCGACTGGGCCCGGCCCGGCGGCCACCCGGCCGGGTGGCTGTCGCTGGACGCGGGGGACAACGACCCGGCCCGGTTCTGGCGCCACGCGGTGGCCGCGCTGGACCGGGCTTGTCCTGGGATCGGCGGCCGGCTGGTCCCGCTGCTCGGCCCGCCCGCGCCGGCCTCGTTCCGGGGCCTGGTCACGGCGCTGATCAACGAGCTGGCCGCCCAGCCCGGCGGCGGCGAGGCCCTGCTGGTCCTGGATGACTACCACGTGATCAGCTCGGAGCAGGTGCACCAGTCGCTCGCGTTCCTGCTCGAGCACCAGCCGGCCGGGGTATGCGTGGTGCTGGCTAGTCGCAGCGATCCGCCGCTGGGGCTGGCGCGGCTGCGGGCGCGCGGCCAGCTGACCGAGATGCGCGAGGCCGAGCTGCGGTTCACGCCCGCGGAAGCCGGGGAGCTGCTCCGGCAGGCAACGTCGGGCCTTCCAGAGGCGTCGGTGGCGGCGCTGGCGGCCCGGACCGAGGGGTGGGCGGCCGGGCTGCAGCTGGCCGCGCTGTCGCTGCGCGGGCAAGACGATGCCGCCGCCTTCGTGGCCGCGTTCACCGGCAGCCACCGCTACATCCTGGACTACCTGGCCGAGGAGGTGCTCGAGCAGCAGGACCAGCAGCTGCGCACGTTCCTGCGGGAAACCTCGGTCCTCGAGCGGCTCAGCGGCCCGTTGTGCGACGCCGTCACCGGCCGCGAGGGCAGCCAGGGGCTGCTCGAGCAAGCCGAGCGGGCGGGCCTTTTCGTGATCCCGCTGGATGAGGTGCGCGGCTGGTGGCGCTACCACCACCTGTTCGCCGACCTGCTCCGCGCCCGCCTGCAGGAAAAGCAGCCCGGCCGCGTAGCACAGCTGCACCGCAACGCCGCAGCCTGGCACGAGGAGCACGGGCTGGCCGACGACGCCATCGGCCACGCGGCCGCCGCCGGCGAGACGGCCTGGGCAGCCCGGATCATTGAGCAGCACTACGACCTCGTCTACAACATCCGCGGCGAGGCCGCGACCATCCACCGGTGGCTGTCGGTCCTGCCCGTCGAGGTGGTCAGGTCCCGTCCCCGGCTGCTGCTGGCGCAGGCAATCATGGCCGCCACCAGCGGCCACCTCCACGTCGTGGAACCGCTGCTGGACGCGGTGGAGTACGCGCCTCCCGGCTGGAGCGATGAGCCGTTCGAGCCGACGGCCGGCGTCGCGGCCAGCTTCCTGATCAATGTGCCGGCCCTGACCACGCTGCTTCGCGGCTATCTCGCCCAGTTCCGTGGCGACGCCGGGGCCACGGCCGCGTTCGCCGCGCAGGCCCTGGCCGAGAGCAAACCAGAAGAACGGCTGCTGAGCGCCACCGCGCACGGATTCCTGGCCGTGGCCGAATGGCTGCGCGGCCGGCTCCCGGAGGCCGAACGCGCCATCGCGTCCAGCGTCACCGGGTGGCGCGAGGCCGGCCATCTCACCACGACCGCGTGGCGCTGGTACGAGCTGGTGCTGATCCAGCGCGCCCAGGGCCGCCTGGACGCGGCCGAGCTGACCTGTCAGCGGGCCCTGGACAGCCTGGTCATGTCCGGCCGGCCGCTGCCGGCGGCGGGACCGGGCCACGTGGGCCTGGCCGATATCGCCTACCAGCGGGACGAACTCGACCTCGCCCTGAGGCACGCCACCGAGGGCATCGCGCTGTGCCGCCAGTTCGTCCACACCACCCCGCTGGCCAATGGCCTGGCCACGCTGGCGATGATCCGGCAGGCCACCGGCGATCCGGCCGGGGCGCTGGCGGCGATCACCGAGGCCGGACAGGCCTCACCAGGTCCGGCGGGAATGCTCAACCCGGTCCCGGCGACGCGGGCCCGGGTGCTGCTGGCCCAGGGCGACCTGGCCGCCGCGGCCCGTTTCGCGCAAGAAAACAGCCTGGGCCCGGACGACGAGCCCGACTACGCCCGCGAATCCGGGCACGTGGTCCTGGCCCGGGTCCTGCTCGTGCAGGACCGGCCCGGCCGGGCGCTCGCACTGCTGGACCGGCTGTACGAAACGGCGTCTGGTCAGGACCGGGCTGGCAGCCTCATCGAGATCGGCGCGCTGCGGGCGCTGGCACGCGCGGCCACCGGCGATGAAGCAGGCGCGGTCGCGGCCCTCGCCGAGGCGCTCCTGCTGGCTTGCCCGCAGGGCTACGTCCGGGTCTTCGCCGACGAAGGCGCGCCGATGGCCGCGCTGCTCGGCCGGCTGATCGCGGCCCAGCGCACCGGCCATTCGGCCGCCGACGTCCCGCTCGGCTACCTGGCCCGGCTCCAGCGTGCCTTCGGTGCCGGGCCCCCCTCGCCAGATCGCTGCCGGGACACTGCTGCGGTGCCGGGCCTGGTCGATCCGCTGACCAGCCGTGAGCTTGAGGTGCTGGGGATGCTGGCGACGGGCCGGTCGAATCAGGCCATTGCCGGCGAGCTCGTGGTCACCCTGGACACGGTCAAGAAGCACGTCAGCCACGTGCTGGTCAAGCTCGGCGCGGCCAACCGCACCGAGGCCGTCGCCCGGGCGCGGGAGCTGAGCCTGATCCCCTGACAGCGCGTAGCTGGTCCCGCGACACCTTCGTGCCACCGGCCTTCGGCGGAAGATTCCACCTTGCCTGTCCACTTCCGGGTGACGCCTGCCGCAGCGCCAGGTCATAGCGTCCCCGCAAGACCGGTGCCACGAAGGAGATGAGTGATGACCGCCCAGATCACGACCAGGCTTCGCAATAACGGCCGGCGGTGCCGGGGGCCAATCGGAGGCCAGTCATGCTTGCCATCCTGCTAGCCCTGGCATCCGCCGCCGGTTACGGGGGTTCCGACTATGCGGGCGGCCTCGCGGCTCGCCGCGGCAGCGTCATCCGCATTACCATCCTGGCGCAGGCTGCCAGCGCTGGCCTGATGATCCTCATCCTGCCCCTGGCAGGTCTGCCGGCTCCCTCTCCTGGTGGCCTTGCCTGGGGAGCGATTGCCGGAGTGGGCGAGGCAATAGGGGCACTTGCGTTGTACGCCGGATTTCGTGACGCTGCGTTCAGCGTGGCTGGGCCGCTCAGCGCGGTCGGCTCGGCGGGGTTCTCGGTACTTGCCGGTCTCCTGCTGGGCGAGCGTCCCGGCGCGCTGGCGATGATAGGAATCGGACTCGCGCTGCCCGCCATCATAGGCGTGTCGGTGAGCCCTGGAAGTGCGCGGCCAGGGCGCGGCCGGCCCGGTCACGCCAAGCCGGGGCGCCCCGAGCCACACCGAGATGTATCAGGTCAAGGGAGCCCCGCCGGATCGCGCCGTGCTGGTTCCGGTCTGCCGTCAGCGGGCGTGATCTGGGGCCTGCTCGCCGGCGCCAGTTTCGCGCTCCTGTTTATCGCGCTGAGCCGAGCGGGCGGCGGCAGCGGCCCATGGCCGCTCGTGGCCTCCCAGTTCACCGCGCTGGCCGTGGTGGTCTGCCTGGGCGCAGCAACCGGAGAGGCACGCCTGCCTACGCGGCATGCCGCCGGGCTCGCGGCGCTGACCGGCGTAGCCGGCGCGGCCGGGGAGGGCCTGTACTTCTACTCCACCCACGCAGGTCAGCTTGCCGTCACGGCGGTTCTCACCTCGTTGTATCCGGCAGTGACGATCGTTCTCGCCCGCCTCTTCCAGGGCGAGAGGCTCACCGTGACCAGGCTGGCCGGGCTCTGCCTGGCTGCCGCGTCCGTCGGGCTCATCGCCGCGGCCGGGGCTAGTTGACCCCGCCGGCGACGCCGGCTGCCTAGACTGGCCCACATCCGTCGCCATCTGACCATCAGCCAGCTGACTCAATGGATGGCCGCCGTCCGCCACCAGACACCGTCCGTGCCGATTGGTGCACGCTAACCTCGCTGAACGCCACGGGCGTACGACGTTGGCGCAGGCCAGGCGGTGCTGTTGGAAGCCCCGTACACGCTGGCGGGCCCAGCACCGCCTCCAGCGATCCTCTGTGTCGCTGCTGGAAACACCAGATCCACCGGCCGCCAGCCGCCTTCCTAGCTGCCCGGTGAGCGTGAGCAGTGCGTGGACGTGCGTCCCTTACCAAGGTAGGTCGCATAGCGACGCCGAATTGCTGCCCGTCGGCGGGCCGCGCGGCGCCGGCCTTCAGGCGAGCGGCGAGGTCATCGTCGCGCCGCAGGTCAGGGAACCTGCCGGCGTGACTGGTCAGGCCACGGCGGTTCCAATGACGCGGATCAGCGACAGCACGGATCCGAACTGCCTTCTCGCCATCGCATGGATCCCGGCCGGGAGACGACCGGGCAGCTGGCAGGGCGGCACTTTCGTGCCTGGTGCGGCCGCGGAAGACTCCACCTGCCATGTCCACTTCCGTGTGACGCCTGGCCTGCCGGGCCTTCCTAGCGTGCGAAGGACAGAAACCACACCGACAGGAGTAAAGAATGACTGCTCACAAGCCCGGCCAGCTCAACACCGGCACCGCCGGGGCCACGAGCACCTCGCCTGTGCCCCGGGCGACACCTCAGCCAGGGCGGTATGAGATCGACACCACCCGTTCGGCCGTCGCATTCCGGACCCGGCACATGTTCGGGCTCGCGCCGGTTCGCGGCAGCTTCGCGATCCGGGCCGGGACGGTCGACGTCGCCGGGCCGCTCACCGATCCGGGTATCAATGCGGAGATCGAGGCGGCGAGCTTCCGCACCGGCAACGGGCAACGCGACAGCGCCGTGCGGTCGGCACGTCTCCTGGATGCCGGCCAGTACCCCGTCATGACCTTTAGATCCGAGCACCTGGACGGCCTGGCCCTGACCGGGACGCTGACTGTGCGCGATGTCACACGGCCGGTCAGCCTGTCGATCGAGCAGTCCGCCGTATCGTCCCGGGTCGTTCACCGCCCGCGCGGCCACGCGGATCGACCGGACCGCGTTCGGGGTAACCGCATACCCCGGGCTGGCCGGACGCTACCTCGACATGACGGTGGAAGTCCGGTGCGTACGCAAGTGACCTCAGCGACAGACATGACCACCCAAACCGCCATCCGGGCGGGAACACCCTCCGCTAGCGCAGTCGTCGTGGCGGGACTGCGCAAAAGCTACGGCGCGGTGCAGGCCGTGCGCGGGGTCAGCTTCACCGTCGAGCCCAGGGAGATCTTCGCGCTGCTCGGGCCGAACGGCGCGGGCAAGACCACCACGCTGGAAATCCTGGAGGGATTCCGTGCCAGAGATGCCGGGCGGGTCGAGGTGCTCGGCCTGGATCCCGGTGACTGGTCCCACGGCCGGGCGCTGCGCGAGCGGATCGGGCTGGTGCTGCAGGACATCGCGGTCGAGCCGTACCTGACGGTCCGCGAGACGATCGCCCGCAACGCCGGCTACTACCCGGCGCCCCGCAACGTGGACGAGGTGATCGGGCTGGCCGGCCTGGCCGGGCTGGAGCGGCAGAAGGTCCGGGCCCTGTCCGGCGGCCAGAAACGGCGCCTGGACCTGGCGCTGGGCCTAGCCGGCCGCCCGGACCTGCTGTTCCTGGACGAGCCGACGACCGGGTTCGACCCGAACGCCCGCCGGGACGCCTGGCAGCTGGTCCGCGGCCTGCGCGATGCGGGAACCACCATCGTGCTCACCACGCACTACATGGAGGAGGCCCAGGCCCTGGCCGACCGGGTGGCGGTGCTCTCCGCCGGCCAGATCGTGGCCGAGGGGACGCCGTCGGCCATCGGCGGGCGCGACACCGCCCGGGCCCGGATCCGCTTTGCCTTGCCCGAGCGGTGTGCGGCCGCTGATCTGCCGGTCGATGCTGAACCTAGTAATGGCCTGGTCACCGTGCAGACCGCGGAGCCGACCCGGACGCTGCACCAGCTGACCGGCTGGGCGCTGGCCCGCGGTACGGTGCTTGGCCAGCTCACCGTCGACCGGCCCAGCCTGGAAGACATTTACCTGCGCCTGACCGATCATGACGCGCCGGAAGGCACCCGCGAAAGGAGCACCCGGTGAGCATCGCCATCCACCAGTCCCGGCGCGGCGATCTGGCCCTGCTGTGGCACCAGGTCCGCTACGAGCAGCTGTCGTTCTGGCGCAACCCGCAAAGCGCGTTCTTCACCTTCCTCTTCCCGATCGTGCTCATCACGATCTTCGGCGCGCTGTTCCGCGGCGCCAGCGCAAGTTCGTACTTCTACGGGCTGTCCGCGCTGCAGTACTACGTGCCGACGATCGCCGCGCTGTCCGTGCTGGGCTCGTGCTACAGCCAGCTGGCCATCGTGCTCGCGATGCGGCGCCAGAACGGCATCCTCAAGCGGGTGCGGGCCACCCCCCTGCCCGCCTGGACCTACTTCCTGGGGCTGCTGGCGCACTGCGTCATGGTCAGCGTGGTCGACGTCGCGCTCATCGCCGGCATCGGCACAGCCTTCGGGGCGCCGTTCCCCACTCGCTGGCCCGCGATCGCGGCGGCGCTCGTGCTCGGGGCGGCCAGCTTCTGCGCGCTAGGCGTGGCGGTCGCCTCGCTGATCCGCAACGCCGAGGCCGCGCCCGCGGTCGTGCAGCTGGTCTTGTTCCCGCTGCTGTTCATTTCCGGCACCTACACGCCCATCCACTCCGCCGTGCTGAACCGCATCTCCGGCGCGCTGCCGGTACGGCCGTTCAACCAGGCCCTGATGGGCCCGTTCGCCCAGCACGCCGGGCCCGGCTGGAAAAACCTGGGCGTACTGCTCGCCTGGGGCGCGGTGGGGGCCCTCGTCGCCATCCGCCGCTTCCGCTGGGACCCCCGGCCCGAATGACCGCCGATCACACGCTATCGCGCGATGCCCACCGCGACGCGGTCCGGCCGGCTTCACACCAACTATCCGCCGCCCCTACCGGAGATGCGCTATGTGCCCACACCAGCCCCCGTGCCCGCCAGCCGACCGCCCGGACCGCGACGCCGCCCGCACCGTGGCCTTCCACCCCGGGCAAGGGTGGAGCCTGCTCTGCAACGGGGTGATCGTGTTCGACGACCTAGGCGAGATCCTGCCCGGCGGCCGGGTGATTCCTCCGCACCGCCCGGCCCACCACCGAATGCCTGCCGCCGCGTGAGAAGCGCAGGAAAAGGAGCCAAGGCGTACGGATGCCGCGAGCTTGCGCGCCGGACGTCCTGGACGGACGGCTGGCCGGGCGGGAAAGCCGCGTGGCAGTACAGGCCGCATGACGGGCTGCGTGATCCGTCCGCGCGTTTACGCCGAACGAGAAGTATGCGGCCCTGGTCGAGGCCGCCGGGTTGTTCCGGTCGCATTGTCGGCCAAGGACTACATTGAGCTTCCGTTCGGCGAACCGGCGTGGGACCATGCGCGGTTACACAGCGGAATGCCGGGAAAGGTGGGGGATGACCGGTGACCGTCAGATGTGGTGGCCGGACACGTGATCGCGTTGCCTCGCGG
>Ga0335085_10016216_pt1 | contig 10777 bp, 12 predicted proteins | sample Lox_Sample_45_FD_206712 | JGI IMG/M metagenome (GOLD analysis project Ga0335085, IMG submission 206712) | Soil microbial communities from Loxahatchee National Wildlife Refuge, Florida, United States - Lox_Sample_4.5 | ecosystem: Environmental > Terrestrial > Soil > Wetlands | place: USA... | reverse complement strand
CATATGTCGCTTTACGTCAAGAATGACGCCCGTCGTGTGGGGCGGTACCTTAACTCGGGAATTCCCAGCCATGCATTTTATCTCCTGGCTGTCAAACTCGGCGGATACGCGTGGGAGACGGCAGGCATGATCTGGTACCGGGCTCTTTCCAGTAAAGCGGTTATGCCCGGGGCGACCTTCCGGTCCTTTGCCGGGCTGACGGTGGCGGTCGCCCGGCGTGACTACGCCGAAGATCCATCTATCGCGGACGCAGTCGAAGCCGCCTGGCGGGAAGTGGGCGTCACCCCGCAACTGACCAAGCGGGCACTCGAATTGGTTTCAGCTCGTCCGGTCAGCGACCAGCGCTGACCGCGTCACCCTCGAAGCAGGCGGACCTGCAGGTGATACTCCCCGTCGGCCTGGGTCAGCGGGCCGGTGACGGTGACGGGTCCCGTGGCGTCCCGGTACCGGGCGATCAGGTCGTCGTAGGCGCGGACCTCATGCTCCCGCACCGGCTTGGGGCTTCCGGCGAGGTGATCCCACTGGACCTTCTCCGTCAGGGGATCGAGACGAACGGGCGGGCCGTCGCCGGCGAGGAAATACCGTCCGTTCTCCTGGTCGATCAAGCCGCGCACGGTGACCTCCACCCCACGCATCTCGTAGGTCCCGTTGACGATGCGGCGAAATTGCTCGGGCCACCTCTGCAGTGGTGGCAGCCGATCGTCGGCGAGGAATAGCTGGGCGGTGGAGTCCTCGACGTCCGGGACGGGGCTGACCAGGTCCACCCCCTCGAGACGGCCCAGTGCCTCATAGGCGCCGCCCCAGCAGGAACCGATGCCGTACGGGCAGGTTCCGGTAATGCCGATGACCACCCTGGTCCCGCGCGCCGTCGCCCTGATCGCGGCCTCGCGGCTGGCGACCTGCAGGTAGGCCGGCCGTTCGGCCGGGACGTCGGCCGTGGCGACGTCCGCGAGCCTGGCCGCGGCGAATCCAGCGGGCTGAACCGGCGCCTGGATCTGGATGATGCTGGCGACGGACGGCGTGCCGGCCTGGCTCAGGAGGAACAGCATGTAGTAACCCGGCGGGCAGCTGTTCACCGAGGCGGGCGCGGTGACCTGTACCTTCTGGGCCGCCCGCTGGAACGACAGGAAGTTGATGCGCTGGTTCTCGTCGAAGGAGTGCGTCACCGACGGCAGCCGGATCCAGTTCACCGCGCCCACGTCGTCCGGCTGGGCGGTGCCCACGTCGAAGGTGGCGCCGTAGGTGACCGACGCCGGCGCCGAGGTGATCACCGGGCGGGGGCCGTCGTGGAACAGGTACGGAGGTGAGAAGACCTGCGCATCACGGTGACTGTCCTCCGGATCGTTCGTCACCACGCCGTCGGGGCGGTACTCGCCACCGCCCGCGCTGAGCACCCGGGCGTCCGGCAGCAGCACGGCCGTGGCGTGGTAGCAGCGGTCCACGCTCTCCGCGGCCAGCGGGGTCCACTGCCCGCCGACCGGGTTCCAGAGTTCAGCGATGTGGACCGGCTGGCCTGGCGCCAGGTCGTTGAACCCGTTGTTGGGGCCGCCGCCTCCGCGCGTGCCGCCGAGCACGAGGACCGTGCCGTCGGGCAGCAGGACGCCGTTGTGCTGACGGCGGGGGAAAGCCATGTCGCCCGTCTTCTGCCACGCCGGCTGGTTCGCCCCGAGGTCGATGATCTCGGTTTCCGCGGTGGGCGCGTGCGTGTCGATGGCGTTACCGCCACCGATGTAGATGACCTTGTTGACGTCATACATGACGGCCGGGCAGTAGTCCCGGTTGCCGTTGAGCCGGAAGGCGACTTGGGTCCACTGACCCGGTGTGGTCGTCTTCACCAGGAGCGTGCGGTCGTTCGTGCCGGACATGAAGACCTGCCCGTCGGCCGCGACGTGCATGCGGGGATACAGCGGCAGGCCGATGAAGTTCAGCGGCGTTCCGTCGGCCTGCGAGATGGTCCGCCAGGTGCCTTCCGCCCAGATCTGCAGGAGGTCGGCCACGACGACCTGCTGGCCCTGCGGGCGACTGGGATCGATGAAGCTCCCGGACAGGACCAGCACCGTGCCGTCCGCCAGGGCCGTCGCGGTCGGGTACCACCGCCGGACCTCTTCTCCGGCCGGTGTGGTCATCGGCGCGGTCGGCGTCCAGGTGTTAGCGGTCGCGTCGTACAGGCAGGCCTGGCTGAGGCCGTCGCCGTCGGCCTGATGGCCGCCGACGACCAGGAGTCGCCCGTCCGGGAGGAAGCAGTGAGCCGAGCAGAACAGGTTGACCGTCGTTCCGTCGGCGCGCTTCGGCTGAGGGGTGCTGACCGTCGTGTCGTCCGCGTCCGCTGGGTCCCACACGAAGGGCGTGCACTCGTGGACGTCGAGAGAGTCGTCGGGCCGGTCGCGTCGGCCCCACATGAGCACCTTTCCGGTTGGGAGGACGCTCGTGTGGATGCCGACGTTGGGCAGCGAGAAGACGGGGCCCCAGCGGCCGCGCACGTCGGCGCTCTCGACGGTGAAGGTGAAGGGGCGGGCTTGCGCGGTGGCCTCGTCGGCAGTCGTCGCCGAGGCACCGGCCTGGGCGAAGACGAACGTGGTGTCGTGATCGGAGTAGGGGATGCGCGCGTAGTACTGGACGTCGTCGCCCGGCTGGAGCGTGTCCGTTGGCAGCGTCGCGGAGTAGTACTTGTTGTTGTCCAGGGTGCGGAAGAACAGGAACGGGCTCACGTGCCAGGTGGACTCCGCTGCTGTCTTGAAAAAGAGCGAGCTGCCGTCCTGCAATTGGTCTCCGGGAGTCCCGCCGATTCCCTGGAACTGGTTGCCAGTGAAGATGCGCAGCACCGTCCCCGGGACGATCGCGCCGACAGGATCGCGCATACCCGCAAGGCCGCGTGGCTCCGGACTGCCCGGTATGTGCCAGACGTTTCCGAGATCAGGCATAGATTCCCTCCTTAAATCCGGGGTCGTCCCGCAGGCCTAAAGGGCCTGACCTTACGATGCCCGAACGTAACGGCGCGTCACCCGGTATGGGGTACTTATGGCAACTACGATCCGAATCAGCAATAAGCATCGCGTTCGTCCCGAGGTACCCGAAGTTGAAGATCACCCCCCTCATCCCGTGCCCGCAGCTTCCACTGGACGGCATCGCCGCGGGAATCTTCCCCTACCTCGGCGGATCCGTCGGCGCTGACCAGCTGCGATCTCTCGTGATGGCATACGAGAGCGTCATCGTGCCGGGCCGGCCGGGAGCCAAGCTGGCCGCGGAGACCCCCGGCGTCCTAGTCGATCCAGCCATGTACGTCCCGCAGGCCAGCACCGGGTCGGAAACGCTCTTCGACTATGACGACTGGCTGATACGCCAGCAAGCGGCAGGCGTGCCGCTCATCCTCACCGACACCCCCCGGATCCCGAACAACAACGTCTCGGAGCTCCAGAAGGCGCTGGCGCGCTGGGACACGATCGACGAACCCACCCTGGTGGTCCTGCCCCTCGAACCCTGGTGGCTCCGGCGACAGCAAGGGCTTCCCCGCCTCATCGAAGAGGTTCAGTCAGCTGGCAGGCCGGTGGCGCTCGTCTTGCTGCACCAGTACAACGGACTCGACATCAAGGGAGCGGTAGCGGGCCTCCTGAAGTTCATTTCCGCCGTCAGGCCCCTGCCCGTGGTCCTGCTGCGCAGCGACATCTCCGCCATCGGCGCGGTCGCCCATCAAGCGTTTGCCGGCTTCATAGGCTGGTCGTCGAACACCCGGCACGGACCTCTTCCCATGCGCCGGCCCGGCGGCGATGACGAGCGGGACGAATCCCCGTCGGTGTTCGTCCCCGCGCTGAACGACTACCTCAAGTCGAGCAAGCTCCCCGCGCTCGCGCACATCCGCCGGACGGAGGTGCTCCGCTGCGACGATCGCGAATGCCGCGGCGACAGCCTGCTGAGGATCGTCGAACTGGCTGAGACCGATCTCCGGGACGGCCGGACGCTGGCGAACCTGCACAACCTGGCGAGCACAGAGCAACTCGCTAGGCGTGTCCTCGCCGCCGCCGATCCACGAGAAGCATGGTGGGAAGCCTGCAACGCCGGTACGAAGACGATCACCTCGCTAACCGAACGCGGAGTCAGCCTGCCCCTGCCTCGCTGGCTCCGTCAGTGGCTCGAGCTGGGCTCTCCTTCTCACGATTACCAGCCCGTCGGCTAAGCCAGCGCCCGTACGTCTTCTCCTCCAGCAGCCATGACCACCCATCCCTAGTCAGGCCTTCCGGCTTCTCGGCCGCCAGCAGCTGCCCGCGGCCCTGATCGACGACGCCTGCATCGACGATGCCCACGCCGCACAACTTCGCCTCCAGCACCGCCGCGTCCGGTATCCGGCCAGACATAACTGAAATCCAGCGGCGCGTGAAACCAGCAAACAAGCTGGCGTCCTGGACGGCGCGCAACTCCTTGCCCGATGCCCCGTCCACCACGACATCGGTGATCATGAGCGGCGACGCCAGGCGCCGCGTGACGTGTGCGCCGTCCTCAAGGCGTTCGATCACTCCACCAGGCTGATCAGCCATCTCAGCCCACACCACAGGATCGCTCACCGGGATTCCCATGGGTAGGTCCATCAACCGGTCCAGCAAAGCCGGATTGATGACCGCGCCCATGCCAGCCATCCCGCGGCGCCGATGCTCGGCGACGTTGATGATCGCGCACGCGGTGACCCGCACCCCGAGCAACATGACCCGCACCGGCCCGCCCGGTTCGCCGCCGTCAGCCGAGGCAAGCGAGGCCAGCGGAGCCGGCGAACTGGCAACCACCGGCAGCTGCATGCTCTACTCATCTGAAGAGAACTATCTACTATCTAGATTCTAGATAGTAGATAGCAATTCGGACATATGGACGCGCCGTTGGACGTCGAGACAGTAGGCAAGGAACTCTTCGGACGACCGTGCCGGCTGGCGCTGGCCCTCTGGATAGCCGGGCATCACAAGCCCCGTTTCTACCAGTCACCGATATGAGTAGTCCAGCGGATGCGAAGCACCATGCCCCGCAGCCATGCTGTCCCGCATGAGCAAGAACTCCTCGACGCGGGTAGTCGTCTGGTGGTTCGTCCTGCTGGCCGCCGCGCTCCTCGCCCTGCTGGTCGCCTGGGCGGCCCGCGTGGTGCAGATACCGACGGCCACGCTGCTGACCGTGGCGGTGGTCGTCGTGGCCCTGTCCTGGCTGGTCGTGCTAGTGACCGTGCCCTGGAACCTGTACTTCGCGGCTCTTATCACTTGCATCACATGACTCACCGCCAGCTGCCCGGCAGCTAAACGGGTTACGCTTTACCTGCATGCGTGTTAGTGGGGGTGCCGGTGACGACGGGACCGCAAGGCCCGGCCGCAGGGGGCCGTGACCTGCTCAGGGCGGGCCACGCCGAACGCGAGCAGGCGATCGAGTCGCTGAAGGACGCGTTCGTGGACGGCCGGCTGACCATAGACGAGCTCGACGCGCGGGCTGGCCGGGCGCTCGCCGCGCGGACCTGCGCCGAACTGGCCGTGCTGACCGCCGACATCCCGCCCGCAACCGGGCCGGCGCACCCGCCCGCCCCGGCCCGCCGCCCGTCGCTGGCCAATGCGGCCGCCAAGTCGGGCGGCTGCCTGGTCGTCGCGACCGGTGCCGCACGGCTCGCCGCCCTCGCCGATCCGGGCGCCACCGCCGGCCCCATCCCCAAGTTCCTGGTTATCCCGCTCTTCCTCGTAGCCGCGGTCGCCGCGATCACGGCCCTGTTCATCCTGGTGTACGGGGTGTGCGACTCCATCGACCGGGAACGTTCCCGCAGGCAACCCCGGAATGCCATTACCCCGCCGAAGTGATAAACCCACGGTGACATCGCCTACGGCGCGGTGAGGGCGGCGGTCAAGGCGGCGCCGTTCTGCTCCAGCCAGGCCTCGCGGCGCTTGATCACGTCGCCCACGCCCCCGTCCCACATCCGCTGCCAGCCGCCGCCCCGGGTTTCCGCATGGTGCTTCATCACATGCCAGCCCCGCCGCGTGCGTAGCACGGCCACTTCCAGGAGACGTTCCCGGTCGGTGCCGGACATCCCGTAGGCGTCGGCCAGGATGCGGGCCCGCCGGAGCGCGTCCACCGGCCGCAGCAGCGGGTCCACGTCGCGCGGATCGAACAGCGGCGCCCACCACATCATCGCGTTGAACATCTCGTCGGCCCTGGTGGCCGGCTTGGCCAGGTCGAAGTCGATCAGCGCGTACGCCCGGCCGTCGCGGAACACGATGTTCTCGGGCGTGAAGTCCAGGTGCCCGATGAGCTCCGGCGGATACGCCGGAGCAGGCGGGAGTCCCGGTATCTCGGCCACCTGCACGGCGGCCAGCGCGTCCGGCGAGGGAACGAACGAGGCCGCCGCGTCGTCGTAGCCGCGGACCAGCTGCCCGATCGACGCCAGCCGCGCCTCGTCCGCGATCCACGGCGGCCGCGGCCGTCCGGCCACCTCGCCGTCGACGTAGCTGAGCACCTCACGCCCGGCCGAGTCGATGCCCAGGAACCGCGGCGCTCCCGCGAACCCCGCCGCTTCCAGGTGCGTCAGCAGCGCGTGTACCAGCGGCGAGTGCGGCCCGAGCGGCCGCCGCACCGTGTCACCGACCCGGACCACGCCCTCGGTGACGTCTCCTCCGGCCAGCGGTATCTCGGCCTGGCCCGCCTCGTCCGTCCAGCTCTTGCCCACCGCGCCATCGTAGGCGGAACCGGATCAGAGCCCGTACCGGCCCGGACGGGCATCATGCACGCTTAGAGGGTGGGCGACGAACGCGCCGAGACCTACCTGCGGCTACGGGCCGAGGCCGAGCTGCGGCGGGTGAGTGCCGAGCTACGCCGTGCCGATGCCGATGCCGATGCCGATGCCGATGCCGATGCCGCGGCCGGGGCCACAGCCGGGGCCGGTGCCACAGCCGGGGCCGGGGCTGCTCGGGCCGATCCGAGCACGATACCGTTCGGCGCTGCGGAGATGGCGTACTGGAAGGTCCTGCGGGCCGGGCGCATCCTCGTCGCCGCCGGCGTGCTTGACCAGGATTGCCTCGACCACGTTGCGCCTGACCTGAACCTGGCCATCAAGGTCCGGTCACGGCTTCTGCTGGACTGGGACCGAAGACCAGGCGTGGTGTACCGCGGCAGTTACGCGCCGCCCGTCAGCCGGCCACGTCCCGACGCCGCCCAGGCGATGCAGGTTGTGCCCCTCGGCGGAGTGCTGCGGGTGGCCGGTGACCGCGCGCCGTGGACACTGCACCTCATGTCGCTGGTCAGGACGCCGACCCAGGCCGTGATCACCGTCGCCATGCGCATGCACTGGCCGCCGGACGGCCCGAGCGCGGACCTGGAGCTCACCAGGGCCGGGCCGCATCACCTGCCCTACGACCAGCTCTGGGCGGTGGACGACCAGGGGACCCGCTACACGGTACGGCTCGAGGGCGGCCCGGGCGAGACGGTCACCTGGTTCGGCGTCGCCCGGCTGTCGCCGGTGCCCCCGGGCCACGTCCGGCGGCTCGACCTGGTCGGCGACGGGACCCGTCTCATCCGGCTCCCCATCGGGCCAACGGTACCGCCCGGCAACCAGGTCACGTCCTCAGCGACCGAACGGGTGGGTATCACGCCCGCGGAACGCCTGCTTGTCCTGGAGGCCGAGCGCATCCTGGCCAGCGGGGACGCCCGGGGACCACAAGAGGGCCCCATCCCCGGAGAGATCGCCGCGGTGCTCACGGAGACGGGCGCGCTCGCGGCCGGCGCCCCGCTTCCCGGCCAGCTCGCCGCGCTGTGCCAGCGGCTCGGCGTGGACGGCCACGGCATCATCGTCCCGGCCGCCGACGGGATCCCCGCGCCGTGGGCCAGCGTGATCGCACACCGGGAAGATCCGGCCGGCGACGCTGACATGTTCGCGCCGCTGGGCCGCCTGCTGCCCGATGTGGACGGGGCGCGGCTCGCCCTGGCCGGGCTGAGCACGGTCGCGGGCGAGAGCTACCTGCACGTGATCAGCAGCGGCCTGCCGCGGCTGGCCCGGCGGTACCAGTGGGACTGGACGCCGGGCTTGTCCTGGTGGCTCAGGGACGGCGCCGGGAACTGGCACGTGGCGACGGCCGACGCGCCGCGCCTGTTCGAGAACGGCATGCGGGTGTACCCGCTCGACGACGGCATGCAGGTGTTCTGGCTGCGGCTGACCCCGCCGCTCGCCCTGGCCCCCGACGGCCGGAGGCCGGAGGGGGTTTTCCCCGGCCCCGCCGAGATCGTCGTGACCGGTATGGCAGCCCGGGTCCGCGCCACGATCTCAGCCGAGAGCGCGCAGTGAAGATCGTCGAAGCGGCTGCCCAAGCTATTGATCTGCCACTGATCACCCGTTACCACGGGAGGGAACGCTGGCGGGCATCGCCCGATGATGTTATGCGTGGTCGGCAACCGGCGGCTGGAACGGGTTCTCTACCCGGACCTCGGAGTATTCCTGGCCAGCGTTGAGATCCTCGGAATAGAGCACGGCGCAGCCGATCTCGGCGGCGCTACGAATGATCATCGCGTCCCAGAACGAGATCCCGGTGCGCTGGTGGATACCGATCGCGGCCAGTACATCGTCTGCCCCCGGGACGTGTAGGTACCAACGTGAGAAGTCGGCAACGATCTCCTTCGCCGTGGCCGCGTCGAGCGGCTTGGCGATCTTCCGGGTCACGTTCACGAAGAACTCCTGCAGCACCTGGACGCTCAGGCAGCCCTCACGGGACTCCCACAGTTGCTCGACCAGTGCTCGTGCCCGATCGTGCTTATCGCCCGCGGATTCGTCGTGCGCGTACAGCAAGATATTGGTGTCGACGAACCTGCGGTCACCGCTCATGGACGCTGTCCCGGCTCCAGTCGGCCTGCCCGCCAGTACCGAGGTCAAGTCCCTCGTGTAGCCGGGCCAGGCTCCGTTCGCGGGCGACGGCATATCCGGTTTCCTTCTCGACCAGTTCCCGCAGCATCCGGGCGAGCAACTGCGAAACCGACGTGCCCCGTCTGGCCGCCAATACCCTGGCCTCCCGAATATCTTCTTCCGGAAGTGACAGCGTGATGTTCTGGTTGCTCATGGTGTTCCATTCAGACGGCTACGTGGTACACGTAAAAAAGTGTAGCACGTAAAAACGTGATAAATGTAGCCATGGCTCATGTGGCCAGACGATCCGGCCAGCGGTATCTCGGCCTGGCCCGCCTCGTCCGTCCAGCTCTTGCCCACCGCGCCATCGTAGGCGGAACCGGATCAGAGCCTGCGCGGCTTGATCGCCTTGTCGTGGTAGCCGCCGCCGAGAGTCGGCTCCACTAGCGATGAGTCCCCGGCGCGGCCGAAGTCAGTGCAGGACATAGCGACGAGCTCTGGAGGGCGAGATGGCACTGGACCTGTTCGCCGGGATCCCGGTCACCAGCTACGCCGAGGCGCTGCCGTGGTACGAGCAGCTCTTCGGCGCACAGCCCTCGTTCCTGCCGAACGACACCGAGGCGGTGTGGGAGGTGGCCGAGCACCGCTACGTCTATATCGTGCAGCAGCCCGGACGGGCGGGAAACGCCCTGGTGCTGTCGTTCGTCGACGACCTCGGCGACCGGGTCGCCGACATCGCCCGCCGGGGTATCGAGCCCGCCAGGCGCGAGACGTACGGCAACGGCGTGACCAAGGTGACCTACCGGGACGCGGACGGCAACGAGATCAGCCTCGGCGGCCCGGGCTGACGCCGGAGCGCGCCGCCGGACGCGATTACCGCCCATGGATATTGTCCCAGCGGCACACGAACATCGAGCAAGCAAGTAACCGCCGTATTCATATTCAGCAGACACTGGCAATCCGGCAGGAATATCGTCAGCTTGCCATCTTCCGGAGGTCCGTACCGGGACCACCCGGTGCGTTAAAAGGAGAGGTAAATAGTGTCAGGAATGAGAAAGGCCGTCGCCGGCCTGGCCGGGCTGGTTCTAGCCGGCGGCGCGTGCCTGAGCGGAATTGCCGCAGCGCCCGTTGCGAGCGCGGCCAGCACGGCCTGCGGCCGTTCGTGCTCGAGTCTGTACAACCAGAAGTTCGGCACCGCGGACGTCAGCGCGGTTTCTGCCAAGGGCTCTACCGTCCCGATCGGGTCCCTCGCTGTCCCCAATGAGGCGGTCAAGTTGGACGCGGCGGCCAACAGCACCACCGAGGACTGGCAGGTGGCTTTCGAAGGCACCGTCAACGACTGGTTCAACGCCGGGCTGATCAGCGCGACCCTGGACCAGCCGTACGGAACGGACCAGACTTTCGAGTTCGAGTACACGCCGGGCAACGTCTCGACCGGACTGTGCCTCGGTGTCGCGTCCGCTCCGGCGCAGGGCACCAAGGTCACCCTCCAGCCGTGCGGGGTAACGGTCCGCACCATCTGGATCAAAGACGCCGCCGACGCGAGCGGCGGCTACACCCCCTATGTCAACGGCAGCGGCACCCAGTACCCGGCGCCTTTCGTGCTCACCGCCGCGAAAGCCGGAGGTAATTTGACCACCAAGGCTCTCAAGGCCAATAAGCAGGGAGTGATCCACCAAGCGCAGATGTGGCAGCTAGTCACTGGCGTCCTGTCCTAATATCACGGCCGCGGTCTTAACGGCGGGGCCGGCGCATGAGCATGCGCCGGCCCCGGTCCGGTCTAACTCGCTGTGATCCTGTGCCCTGGCAGCCCCCGGCGTCACAATGCTGACAGCACTGTCCTCCGGGCCCCCCGCAACTGTGTGGTGGTTGCGGCAATGTCTACCCCGGGACGTGCATGTTGTGGCAATCATCCGCAGATGGTGACGTCTTCTTGCT